>Ga0126307_10001296_pt1 | contig 16499 bp, 7 predicted proteins | sample Plot28_FD_89955 | JGI IMG/M metagenome (GOLD analysis project Ga0126307, IMG submission 89955) | Serpentine soil microbial communities from UC McLaughlin Reserve, CA, USA - Plot28 | ecosystem: Environmental > Terrestrial > Soil > Grasslands | place: USA: UC McLaughlin Reserve, Lake County... | reverse complement strand
GTGCGACTGCGTCCCACTTGCGGCCGGTGGGAAATGCCGCGCCACCGCGTCCGACCAGCTTCGAGTCCGTCACCTCGCGCAGCACTCGCTCAGGGCCGATCGACAGCGCGCGCCGCAGCGCCGAGTAGCCACCGTGTGCGCGGTAGTCGTCAAGGCTCTCCGGATCCACGACGCGAACGCGGCGAAGGAGCCGAAGCCCGTGTTGATGGGGTGCGGCACTCTGCGGCGCCGAAACCGGCCGGACTCGTTCAGCGCTCTCGCTCCCTAGCCGCGGAGCAGGTGTGCCGGTCGCCGTCGTAGCCGTCAGCACGGTGACAATTTCGTCTACCGTCGTCGGGGCGAGATCGTAATCGAGTGGCTGAACGCCCGCCGACTGCACCAACGCTGCGGGTGCGTGTTCGCAAAGACCCAAACACGGACTTCGAAGCCATGTGGATGACGCGCTTTCGGCCGCCTCACCGGGCTTACCAATCTGCCGTTCGAGCGATCGACAGACCGCCTCCGCACCGCGCGTTCGGCAGGCGATGTCGTCGCACACGTGGACGACCGTCACCGGACGGGGCTTCATCGCGAACATGCCGTAGAAGGACGCGACACCGTACGCCTCGGCCGGCGGAACGGAGAGGCTGACGCAGATGTGATTCAGCGCGCCAGGCGTAATGTGGCCGATCCGCGCCTGCGCGGCGTGCAGCGCAGGCAGCAGCTGATCGCGCGTCGGCGAGTCCGGTGAGATTGCAGGATCGATTGCTTCTCGTTCCGCCTGCGACGCAGTTGCGCCCGGAATGAGATGCAGGTCCACGTCAGTGAGCTCCTACCGCGAGCTTCTCCACGCGCACAGCCGCGGCCTTGAACTCCGCCGTGCCTGATTTGGGATCCACGGCATCGATGGTCAGGATGTTGGTTTCCACTTCGTCTGGAAAGTGTAACGTCATGAAGACGAGGCCTGGCCGCAACCCCTCGTCCAGGTGGACGGCCGTCTCGACCGCACCACGTCGCGATACCACACGCACGATCTCCCCTTCCCTCACATCGAGCCGGACGGCATCGTCTGGATGCAGATCGAGCGACTCGCTACGTCGTAGTGGCGAAGTGTATCCGCCTGTCTGGACGCCGGTGTTGAACGAGTCGAGCCGCCGTCCGGTCGTGAGACGCATCGGGAACTCGTCGGTCAGCGTGTCGACCGGCGGCGCGAACTCCACCACGGTAAATGGCGCTGGAGGGCCGGCAATCGGGTCCTGCCACAGCCGATCGTGCAGCAGCGGACTGCCTGGATGTTTTTCGTCCGGACACGGCCACTGCAATCCGTTCAGCTTCTCCAGGCGTTCGTAGCTCATACCTCGATGCCATGGCGACAGCGCACGGAGTTCGTTCCAGAGTCCTTCCGCTGTGGGCCTGCCCCATCCGCGTCCCATTCGAGCCGCGAGGTCCGACAGAATATCGATGTCGTCGCGTGCATCGCCGGGAGGATCGAGCGCCTTGCGCACGCGCTGTACTCGGCGTTCGCTGCTCGTTACCGTCCCCTCGGATTCGCACCACGATGCGCCGGCCGGGAACACGACGTCGGCGACTTCGGCCGTCTTCGTGAGAAAAATGTCCTGGACGATCAGAAGCTCGAGACCTTCGAGCAGGCGCCGCGCCTTCTTCGCGTCCGCTTCCGACTGCATCGGATTTTCGCCGAGCACATAGAGCGCGCGAAGCTCACCGTGCTCCATGGCCTCGAACATCTGGCTCAAATGCCATCCACGCTTGTTCGGGATGGAGCGTCCATAGGCACGCTCGAAGATCGCGTGGCTGGCCGGATCCTCTACGTCCTGCCCGCCGACGAACTTGTTGGGGATCGCGCCCATGTCTCCGCCGCCCTGAACGTTGTTCTGCCCGCGGAGCGGCACGAGTCCGGATCCATATCGTCCGACGTGACCCGTGAGCAGCGCCAGGTTGATGATCGCGAAAACATTGTCGGCAGCGTTGTGATGCTCGGTGATTCCGAGCGTCCAGCAGACCTGGGCGCGATCGGCGCGAGCGTACGCGTGCGCAAGTTCCCTGAGGACCTCGCCCTGGATGCCGGTGATGCGTTCAGCGTGTTCCAGCGTATAAGGCTCGACGGCGGCCTTGTAGGCCTGGAAGCCGGTCGTCGCCCGCTCAATAAAGGCGTCGTTGCAGAGACCGGCGGCGATGATCTCGCGCCCAATCGCGTTGGCCAGCGCAATGTCGGATCCTACTTCCAACCCGAGCCACACGTCCGCCCATGCGGCTGAAGTCGTCTGCCGCGGATCGATCGCATACATCCTGGCGCCGCGCCGCTTCCCCTTCAGCAAGTGATGAAAGAAAATCGGATGCGTCTCGCGCGCGTTCGAGCCCCACAGGACGATGAGGTCCGTGTTCTCGATCTCCTCGTACGCACTCGTTCCACCACCTGCGCCAAACACCGTCGTCAGACCGACGACGCTGGGGGCGTGTCAGGTGCGGTTGCAGCTGTCGATATTGTTGCTGCCGATGACGCCGCGGGTGAACTTCTGGGCGAGGTAGTTGACCTCGTTGGTCGCCTTCGAGCAGCTGAACATACCGAAGCTCCACGGGCCGTGCGCGTCGACGATGCGGGTCAGGCCGCGCGCGGCGCGATCCAGTGCCTCGTCCCAGGTGGTCTCGCGCAGCGTACCATTGTCACGGACCATGGGGTGCGTCAGACGAGTGTAATTTCCCTTCATGGCCGAAGGTTAACACCGCTGGAGGTGGAAGGTGACCTATCATTCACGCCACCTATGCGTATTCGACTGGTCATCGCCGGCGTTACCCTGCTTGGGGTCTGCGCGTGTACCGCTGAAGCGCCTTCTCCGCTCGCACAGTCGACCGCATCTCCGCTGCCCCCGCCGGCCGGTCGGGGCGGCTACCTCGATAACACCGGCCGTCCGGACATCCTCGAGGGCGGGGTGCGCATGATCCCGATCACCACGCCCAGAGGTTCGTTCAAGGTGTGGACCAAGCGCGTCGGCAACAATCCGCGGATCAAAGTGCTGCTGCTCCACGGGGGCCCGGGCTCCACACACGAGTACTTCGAAGCGCTCGACAGCTATTTTCCGGGCGAGGGCATCGAGTATTACTACTACGACCAGCTCGGCTCGGCGTTCAGCGACCAGCCCGAGATGTCGGACGCGCTTCTGTCGGTGCCGCGGTTCGTCGAGGAAGTCGAACAGGTCCGGCAGGCGCTCGGTCTCGACAAGAACAACTTCTACCTGCTCGGGCAATCGTGGGGCGGAATACTTGCGATCGAATACGCGCTGCAGCACCAGAATCAGCTGAAGGGACTGATCATCTCGAACATGGTGTCGAGCATTCCGCAGTACAACGAGTACGCGGCCAAAGTCATGATGCCGGCGATGGATCCAAAGGTCCTCGCTGAACTGAAACAGATCGAAGCCGCCGGGCAGTACGAGAATCCGCGCTACATGGAGCTGCTGATTCCAAATCACTATGAGCTCCACGTCCTGCGGAGGCCGGCGGCCCAGTGGCCCGATCCGGTCAACCGCGCGTTCAAGCATCTCAATCCGAAGGTCTACGTCCCCATGCAGGGGCCGAGCGAGCTGGGTGCGACCGGCAAGCTCGCGCAATGGGATCGCAGTGCAGACCTCGCGACGATCACGGTCCCGGCGCTCACCATCGGCGCCCGGTACGACACGATGGATCCGAAGCACATGGAGTGGATGGCCAGGCAGATGCCGAAGGGGCAGTACCTCTATTGCCCGAACGGCAGCCACCTCGCGATCTATGACGATCAGCAGACGTACATGTCCGGCCTGATCAAGTTCATCAAGTCTGTCGACGCGAGCCGCTGACGGTGTCTTCCCCTGGCGACACGCTCGGCCGCTATCAGCTGCTCGAACGCATCGGCGCCGGCGGCATGGGCGAGGTCTGGAAAGCTCACGACGCGCGGCTCGATCGCACCGTTGCGATCAAGATGCTGCTGCAGGGCGCGATCGCGGACGCCACTGCGTTCGACCGTTTCCGCCGCGAAGCGATGAGCCTGTCGCGGCTCTCCCACGCGGGCATCGCCACCATCTACGATTTCGATTCGGCCGACGGCCGGGATTTTCTCGTGATGGAGTTCGTGACTGGAGGCACGCTCGAGTCGCGACTACAGAGCGGTCCGCTGGCGATCGCTGATGTTCGCTCGATCGGCGCCGCCATCGCCGACGCGCTGGAAGACGCGCATCGTCAAGGCGTTCTCCACCGCGATATGAAACCCGGGAACGTCGCGCTGACGATGGACGGCCGGCCGAAGATCCTGGACTTCGGCCTGGCGCTGCTCACATCCGGCGATGCGATGACCGGACGCCTCACGCAGACAGGAACCGTCATGGGTTCTCTCGCCTACATGGCGCCGGAACAACTACTCGGTGAGGATAACGATGCGCGCACAGACATCTACGCGCTTGGAGTGACGCTCTTCGAGCTGTCGACAGGCCATCGACCGTTCAGCCAGGAACGCCCGCAGGCGCTGCTGTTCGCGGTCGTGAATACGACCGCTCCGGCGGTTCGCTCGCGGCGACCGGACGCGCCGGTGGAGTTGGAGCGGCTGGTCGCATCCTGCCTGGAAAAAGACCGCGAGCGCCGGCCGCAGTCTGCGGCGGTCGTCGCCGAGGCCCTCCGGCACGTCAGCGACGCCCCCTCCGCACCAGCGTCAGTGACGGTGGCGAAAAACACCATCAGGTCAATCGCCGTCCTGCCGTTTCGGAACGTCTCGCAGGATTCCGCGCAGGAGTACTTCGCCGACGGTATGACCGAGGCGGTGATCTCCGATCTGGCGCGGATCAAGGCGCTGCGCGTGATATCGCGAACGTCGGCCATGAGATACAAGGGGACGACCCTGGCGCTGCCGGAGATCGCGCGCGAATTGAATGTCGAGGCGATCCTGGAAGGGTCCGCGCTTCTCGTCGGCAAGCGCGTCCGCCTCAGCGTGCAGCTCATTGCCGCCCGCAGAGACGAGACACTGTGGGCTGGCCGTTACGATCGCCAGCTGGAAGATGTCTTCGATCTGCAAAGTGAGCTCGCCGCCAAAGTGGCGCAGGAAATCGCCGTCCAGCTCACACCCGGCGAAGTCACCCACCTCGCTCGACGACACGTCGTCAATCCAGAAGCGCACCTCGAATACCTGAAGAGCCGTCACTCGTCGTTGACCGGATCACGCGAGGGAGTCGATCTCGCCATTCGGCATGCACAGCGCGCACTCGAGATCGATCCCGAATTCGCGGGTGCGTGGTCGGCGCTGGCAGACTGCCACATCATCCGCGCCATTCGTGGCATGGCGCCGCCTGCCGAGGCTGGTGCCGAGGCGATGGCCGCTGCGCGACGGGCGCTCGACCTGGATCCCACTCTTGCGGATGCGCACGCATCGATCGGCATCATTCAGTCGCACACAGGGGAGCTCGAGACAGGCATTCGATCGCTGAGACGGGCGATCGAGCTGAATCCCAGCCTGGCGCTCGCACACAACCTGCTCGGGCGGGCCCTCGCGTCATTCGAACTGCACGAAGAGGCCCTGGCCTCCCAACAGAAGTCGGTCAGCCTCGATCCATTTTCGGTGCTGATCCACACGGGCCTCGGTGACGCCTATTACTTCTCGCGGCAGTACGAGAAGTCGGTGCTGTCGTACCGCATGTCGATTGAGATCGATCCGCGGTTCGATGGCGCGCACACTGACCTGGCGCGTTCGCTCGAGGCGCTCGGCCGTTTCGATGAAGCGCGCGCGGCGTGCGAAACTGGTCGCACGCTTTCCGGCGGGGTCGCCGGTCCGTCATTTGGACTCGCCCACATCGAAGCCGCCGCTGGCAACACCGACGAGGCGCGCCGGATCCTGGCGGAGCTCACTGCCGCCCGCAGTACTCGCGTCGTGTCGGCCTGGGGCATCGGCGCGCTGCATGCGTCGCTCGGCGATGTCGACGAAGCGTATCGCTGGCTGGAGATCGCGGTGCAGGAACGCGCGTCCGGTTTGATCCTGCTGCGTGTCCATCCGCGGCTGGATCCGATTCGCTCAGATCCTCGCTACTGGCCGCTCGTCAGGCGCGTTGGTCTGGAGGGCGTGAGATCGTGACCTCCCGTCTCATTTCCCACTATCGCATCGCCGAGGAAATCGGACGCGGCGGGATGGGCGTCGTCTATCGAGGCGTAGACACCAAACTCGGCCGGGCGGTTGCGATCAAGATCCTTCCGCCCGAGACCAACGCCGATGCAGATCGGCTGCGACGATTCCTCCGCGAGGCGCAGTCCGCATCCGCACTCAACCATCCCAACATCGTCACCATCTACGAGATCGGAGAGGATGCGGGCACCACCTTCATCGCGATGGAACTGGTCGACGGGGTGCCGCTCGACCAGGTGCTCGCGAGAGGCGGACTGAGTATTGCGACCGCTCTCGATTACGCGGTTCAGGTTGCGGCGGCATTGGAGGCGGCGCACGCGCGAGGGATCGTCCATCGTGACATCAAGCCCGCCAATATCGTGATCGCCCCCGACGGACGGGCGAAGGTGCTCGACTTCGGTCTCGCGAAGCTGGTGGAACGGGGACCCGCCGAGCAGACCATCAGCGCGATGGGGACGAGGCCGGGCATGATCATGGGCACGCCTGCCTACATGTCCCCGGAACAGGCAGAAGGGCGCACGATCGACGCCCGGTCCGACATCTTCTCACTCGGGGCGGTCGTCTACGAGATGATCACCGGGCGGCGGCCGTTCGCCGGATCGTCGAACGCCGGTTTGATCACCGCGATACTCCGCGATCAGCCGCCGCTGGTCCGCACGCTGCGCCCGGCAGCGCCGGCGGAGATCGAATCGATCCTGACACGCGCCCTGGCGAAAGATCCTGCGACGCGGTATCCCGACACCGGCGCCATGCGCGCCGAGCTCGCGGCCGTACTCGCCCGCTATCTGCATCCTGCTGACTCCGTATGGCGGCGGCCGGTGGTGATCGTGCCGGTTGCCCTCCTGCTGCTTGGGATCGCTGGTGCCGGCCTGTGGCAGACGGTCCAGGCGCGGCGCGCACGGTGGGCACGCGAGGTCGCGATTCCGGAGATCGAGCGGCTCGAGACCAGCGAGCGTTCACTCGACGCCGTCAGGCTCGCAAGGGATGCGGAGCGTTACGCGCCGGCGGAGATCGCGCGGGCGCGCGACACGTGGCTGCGTCTCGATATTACGACCGAGCCGCCGGATGTGCAGGTCGAGATCCGCAATTATCTGGACGTCGGCGGGGCGTGGGAACCACTTGGGGCGACACCGCTGCGCGCCTATCCCCTTCCGCAGGCGCTCTATCGCCTGCGAATGACCAAGGACGGGTACGAGCCGCTCGACGTGGGATACCTCCCCGGCCGCCCCCCGGTCAAGCTCACCGCGAAGGGCTCAGGACCGCCCGGAATGGTGTTCGTTCCCGGTGGACGAATCGCGGCCGGCGCGGCGACGCCGGTGGTCCTGCCCGATTACTGGGTGGACACGTTCGAGGTGACCAACGCCGGCTTCAAACGCTTCGTGGATGCCGGCGGGTATCGCGAACGCAAGTACTGGAAGACGCCGCTCCGCGACGGAGCGCGCGTACTCGAATTCGATGAGGCGATGAGCAGATTCCGCGACTCGACCGGACGGCAAGGTCCCGCGACCTGGGAGCTTGGCGGATTTGCTGACGGGCAGGCAGACTTTCCGGTAGCGGGTATCAGCTGGTTCGAGGCTGCCGCCTATGCAGAGTTCACGGGTAAAAGCCTGCTTTCCTTCTACCACTGGTTCAATGCGTCGGGCGTCGACGAGATCTTTTCGGACATCCTGCGCCTGAGCAACTTCGACGCGAAAGGACCGGTGAAGGTCGGCGCACGCGAGGGCGTCGGTCCGTGGGGCGCGTACGACATGGCCGGCAACGTCAAGGAATGGTGTCTCAATGAAGCCGGCGACACAGGGCTGCGATATGCGGTCGGCGGCGCATGGAATGAATCCGCTTACCGTTTCTACGAACCGGAAGGACGGAATCCGTGGGAACGTGACCCGACATTCGGCATGCGCTTGATGAGCAGCAGCCAGCCGGTACCGGAAGCCGCGGCACCGATCGCGCATGTGTATCCGGATCCGGCGAGTCTCGTGCCGGCGAGCGACGAACAGTTCGCCCTGTTGCGCAGGTTTTACGACTACGATCGCGCTCCGCTCGACCCTAAAGTCGAGGCGGTCGACGACGGCTCGCCACACTGGCGCAAGGAAACCGTCAGTTTCAGCGGCCCGGCCGGATCCCAGCGTATCCGCGCGTTTTTCTTCGTCCCGAAGAATGCGGCGCCGCCGTTCCAGACGATCGTGTTCTTTCCCAGCTCGTACGCCCGCGATATCCCGTCGAGCGATGCGCTCGACGTGGTGAGCTTCGAGTTCCTCGTCCGCAGCGGACGTGCAGTGCTGTACCCGGTTTATGAAGGGACCTACGAACGCCGTAGCCAGGTGCCGGCTGGAACCAGCGCCAGCCGCGACCGCAACGTTCTGTGGGGCAAGGAGGTCTTCAGAGCGATCGACTATCTCGAATCGCGGCAGGACGCCGACACCTCACGCTTCGGATATTACAGCTTGAGTCTCGGTGCATTCTTCGGGCCCATCCCGGTGGCTCTCGAGCCGCGGATCAAGGCATCGGTGTTCGCCGCCGGAGGCTTACGGTTCAACGTCCCGCCCGAGATGCAGACGGCCAACTTCATGCCGCGCGTGAAGACGCCAGTGCTGCTGATCAACGGCAAGGATGACTTCGCGGTTCCGCCTGCGGCGCGGCGCCGCTTCCTCGAGTTGCTCGGTACGCCGCCGGAACACAAGAAGCTGGTGGAGATGGAAGGCGGGCACGTCCCTACGGATCTGCGCCAATTCTTCCGTGCGGCGCTCGACTGGTACGACCGCTATCTCGGCCCGGTTCAGTGAAGTAGTTGGGGTCAGACCGGGGTCAGACCGGGGTCAGACCCCGTTACCGCAGCGCCGACGTCCAGTTGAGGAGCACGGACGCCGGCTGCTCGGTCTCGCGCGCCAGGGGACCCACCACCAGGAAGCGTTGACCGTCCGGCGAAGGACGATACTTCCCGCGCGACGTCATCGTCGCGAATCGCGTCTGAAACAGGGCCTTCGGAGTGCCCGCGGTGAACGCCGCTCCCGTCTGCACGTCGACTGACATCAGCCGCGTGCCGGACCGGTAGAACAGCTCGCGCCCGTCACCCCGCCAGTAGGCCTCGACGCCAAGACCAGTGGATATCTGCGATCGATTCTGCGCCTCCGGAAACTCCTGGACGTAGATCTCATTCTGTCCGGACTGGTTCGATTGATACGCCAGGTACTTCCCGTCAGGCGAGAGCGTCGCCCACATCTCGTTGAACGTCGTTTTCACGATGGCGAACGGTTTTCGCTCGCCGCTCAGAGGCATCGCCCAGAGATCCCAGCTGCCACCCTTCTCGCGAGACGTGAACACGACGTACTGCCCATCTCGTGAGACATCCGAAATGTACTTCTCATTCTTGTCGACCAGCAGCGGTTCGGCGTCGCGGGTCCCGGACGCGTCTTTCATCATCAGATCGCCGGGACCACTCGCCGTCGACGTGTAGAAGATGCGCCGGCCGTCAGCAGACCATTGGGGAGCGACTTCATCGGAGGGATCAACGGTGAATCGTGAAGAGACGCCGCGCTGCAGGTCGCGCGTCCAGAGATCGACTTTCCCGGCATCCCCCAGGACATACACGAACCGGTTGCCGTCGGGCGAGACCGACATGTCGCGGTAGTCAGCCGGAGTTTCCATGAACGCCGTTTCCCGGCCGGTTCGATCGACCGAGACGACGCGGGCGCCGCCCAGCTCTCCTCCTTTGAACACGAGCACGCCCGTGCGCGAGACTGAGAACGAGGCCAGACCGACGTTATCGGACCCGAGGCCCTCGCCAAGCGGCACCGGCTCACCCTGCAGCGTCAGCGATTTCACATCGAACTTCTGCGCCACCAGCGTGCGCTCACGCACGAACAACAAGTAGCCCGGCTCGGCATACTGAACCTTGGTCGTTGTCTTGAACAGGGTCTTGCTGGTCTTCCCATCGAGATCCCCGACCAGCAATGTCATGTCGGTCGGAGTGCCGGGATTGCTCGCCGTATAGAGGAAGTGATGGCCGTCGGGCAGGAATTCGGGCCAGCCGGTCCCAGGTTGCCCTTCGGCTTTCCCGTCCGAAAATACGAATGGCTGACTGACGCCGCCGCCCGCCGATACCCGACGGATGGTGTCCTCAGCGAGGCCGTCGTAGAGGATCACGCCCGTCGGACTCCAGCTTCCGTCTCCCTGGGTCGCGACGTCGCAGATCGTCTGCGGCGGGCCCCCGGCGATGTCGACCTTCTTCATCTTGTTGGCGGTCAGAAAGCCGATGAATTTGCTATCGGGTGACCAGAATGGACGGTACGCGCCATCGGTGCCGGCCAGCGGGCGCGCGTCGAGCGCATCCAGTGGACGGATCCAGATCAGACGCTTGCCATCGCTGTCCGCGGCAAAGGCAATACTGCGCCCGTCCGGCGACACGAGCGGCGGGCTGACGTTCTGCGCATTCGCGGGAACGATCAGCGGAAAGCGTACCAGTGCCGGCACCTCGGGCGCGCGACGCGCCCACGCGACAGCAAATCCAACCGCGCCGAGCGCTGCCAGTGCGAACGCTCCCCACGCCACACCCTCGCGCACCTTCCGCCGTCCGCTGACCATAGCGGGCAGTCCGACCTTCGATCCTCCCTGGCCGACCCACTGCAGTTCGGAGGCGATGTCACGGGCGCTCTGCCACCGGTCCTCCGGATCCTTGGCGAGACAGCGCGAGACGATCCGCTCGAGTGCTGGAGGGGTGAGCGGCAGTAGTTCCTCGAGCGGACGCGGTTTCGTCGCGAGGATCGCGGCCATCACGCTCGACGGCGTCTGCCCGTCGAATGGACGCTGTCCCGTCAGCAGCTCATAGAGCACGCAGCCGAACGCGAAGATGTCGGTCCGCGCATCGACGTCACGCGCCTCGATCTGTTCGGGCGCCATGTATTGCGGGGTGCCGACGACGGTGTGCGCGCCGGTGAGCGCGGCCAGCGTCGCCTGCTCCGCGGCGGGTCCGATTCCGGACGCCGACATCACACCCGATGTCGCGCCGGCCAGCTTCGCCAGTCCGAAGTCGAGCAGCTTGATGCCCGACTTCGTCACCATAATGTTCGCCGGCTTCAGATCACGATGAACGATCCCCTTCCGATGCGCCGCGTGGAGCGCTTCGCAGATCTGGATGCCGGCGGCAACCGCCTGGTCGAGCGGCATCGGACCGGCGATCGGCCTGCCCTCGATGTATTCCATGACGAGATAACCGCTGCCCTCGTGCTGGCCGACGTCATGGAGGGTGCAGATGTTGGGATGATTGAGCGCCGAGATCGCGCGCGCCTCACGCTCGAAGCGTTCCGTGAACGGGCCTTTCAGGGTCTTGATCGCCACGTCCCGATCGAGCCGGACGTCGTGGGCGCGGTAAACATCGCCCATCCCACCCTCTCCCGCAATCCCGCGGATTTCGTAAGGTCCAAGCCGCGTTCCGGATGTGAGACTCATGTGGGCGAGAGTATATCCCCAACGGCTGAGCCGGTTCGTTTATGATCGGGGCCCAAGGGCATCAGGGCTTCGGGGCATCAGGGCTTCCGGGGCTTCGGGGCATCAGGGCTTCGGGGCTTCGGGGCTTCAGAAAAAGGACTCGATGGTTATTGGAGACACTCTCGGGAACTATCACGTCCTGGAGAAGGTCGGCGCGGGCGGAATGGGCGAGGTCTACCGGGCGAGGGATCCGCGGCTCGAGCGGGATGTGGCGATCAAAATCCTGCCGGAGTCGTTTGCCGCTGACCCTGAGCGGCTGACGCGCTTCGACCGCGAAGCCAAGACCCTGGCGTCGCTGAATCACCCTCACATCGCGCAGATCTTCGGCGTCGAAGATCTGCCGGGTCCGGAGGGATCGCACCTCCCCGCTCTCGTGATGGAACTCGTCGAGGGAGAAGATCTCTCGATCCGCATCCGGCGTGGACCACTACCCGTGGCGGAGGTGCTGCCGATCGCGCAACAGATCGCTGACGCGCTCGAGACCGCGCACGAACGCGGCATCATTCACCGGGATCTCAAACCCGCCAACATCAAGGTCAGTGGCGAGGGCGTCGTCAAAGTTCTCGACTTCGGCCTCGCCAAGGCCATGTCGCACGCCGATCCGGACGTCAATCCCGCCAACTCGCCGACGATGGCGCTGACCGGTACGCAGGCAGGTCTGATTCTCGGCACCGCCGCTTACATGGCGCCGGAACAGGCGCGCGGCCAGACGGTCGACCGGCGCGCCGATATCTGGGCGTTCGGTGTGGTGCTCTTCGAAATGCTCGCCGGGAAGCAGGCGTTCTCCGGAGAGACGATCTCCGACGTGCTCGCCTCCGTTCTGAAGAACGATCTCGACTGGAATCTGCTGCCGAAGGATTTGCCGGCACCTGTTCTCCGCCTGCTCCGACGGTGCTTGAACCCGGATCGTCGCAACCGGCTGCGGGATATCGGCGAAGCACGCGTTGCAATCGCTGATTTTCTCGGGGGCAAAAACTCCGACGTCGCTGCTTCACCGGTGACGGTCGACGGCGGGCGCTCGCGCCGGGCGCTGCTCGGGGCAGTGGTCGTGCTGGGGTCGATCGCGGCCGTTGCGATCGCGGCCGTCATGGTGAATGGACGCAAGGCACCTGAAGCATCCCGCAGGTTCGTTGTCACGCCCCCCGATGGGGTCTCCATCCAGGCAGTCAATCGTCCTGCGATGACGCTGTCTCCCGACGGCTGGACGGTGGTGCTCACAGGCATCGCCAAAGGCGTGTCAAATCTCTACGTTCGCGGACCAGGAGACTTCGAGCCACGGCTGTTGGCTGGAACCGAGGCGGGGAACAATCCAGTCTTCTCTCCTGCAGGCAATGCGATCGCCTTCTTCGCTGACAACCGCCTCATGCTCATGCCCCTCGACGGGCCTCCCAGGCAGCTGACGGGCGTCAATGATCCGCGGGGAATGAGCTGGATCGATGATGCAACTTTAGTCTACTCACCGGAGTCGATCGGCGGCCTGTTCGAACTCGGGATCAACGGCAGCGCCCCGAAGGCACTCACCACCCTCGATGAAAAAGGCGGCGAGCGCACGCACAGATGGCCAAGCGTCCTGCCTGGCGGACGCTGGGTGCTGTTCACGGTCGGCACCTTGAACAGCCCGGATGATTACGAGGACTCTCGAATCGATGCCGTGGACCGCCAGTCGCATCAGCGACGGACCGTATTCAAGGGCGCCAGCAGCGCTCGATACTCGACAAGCGGGCATCTCCTGTTTGTCCGGCGCGGCGCGCTGTTCGGCGTCGCATTCGATCCGGTGTCGCTGTCTACTTCGGGTGAGCCGGTAAGCGTCCTGCAGGGCGTCGCCGGCGATCGAACCACCGGAGCCAACCATATTGCGCTCTCGGAGAAGGGCACTCTTGCGTATGTGCCGGGAGACGCCACCGGCGGATTACGACAACTCGTATGGACCGATCTCAGGGGGGCTGTCGAAAACATCCCATTACCGCCCGCGCTCTACAACGACATCAGGATTTCACCCGATGGCACCCGTCTCGCTTACGCCTTGGGGACAACCGGGGCCGCCGACATCTGGATCTACTCCTTCACGCGGGGTACGAGTACCCGATTGACCTTTACAGGTGTGAATGGCACGCCCGCATGGTCGACGGATGGACGGGACGTGTTCTTCAGCGCGATCCAGGGTGCGGGGACCACGCTCTTCAGGACCAGCGCGGATGGTGGCCGCGAGCCGACTGCGGTGGCCGCGCTCGATGGACGCGTGTCGCTGAAACACATTGCACGGGACCGCACCTGGGCGATCGTCGACATGATCGGTGGCCTCAATACGCTGGCGAACATCGCCAGAGTTCCTCTGGGCAACGGCGGCAGCCCGGAGCCGCTGGTCAATACGGCCCCTGATGAGTATGCGGCGGCCCTGGCTCCGGACGAGCGATTCTTCGCGTATCAGGCGGTCGAGGCCGGCCGTCCGGAGATCTACGTCCGCGCGCTTGGCGCATCTGGCGGCAGATGGCAGGTGTCCAACGCCGGCGGTGAGGAGCCGATGTGGTCTCCGGATGGCCGGGCGCTGTACTACCGGTTCGAGTCCCAACTGCTGCGCGTGTCGGTCGATCGGAGCGGTGCTTTTGCCGCCAGCCTGCCGGAGATCCTCTTCGATGGCGTTCTCAATCTTCGATCAGACACCGGCGTCAGCTATGACGTTCATCCGGATGGCAAACGTCTGCTGATGATCCGCCGCGCGCAGGCCGCCTCCAATGGCACCGTGCGGATGGTCACCAACTGGTTCAACGAGCTGAAAGTGGTCAGGTAAACGTGCCGATTCACAACGGTTCGCGGCTGGGTCACTACGAGATCGTCGGCACCCTTGGCGAAGGCGGCATGGGGGAAGTGTATCGAGCGCGCGATCCACGGCTCGATCGTGACGTAGCGATCAAAGTTCTATCGGCCTCACTGGCGCTCGACCCCGGTGCGCTCGCGCGCTTCGAGCGAGAGGCGATGAGCGTCGCGAAGCTCTCGCATCCCAACATCCTTTCGATCTTCGAGTTCGGTCGCGCCGGCGATACAGCGTTCGTGGTGACTGAGCTGGTTGACGGCGAAACATTGCGCGCGCGGCTCGCGGGAGGCGCGCTCTCGTCCCGAAGAGCGATCGGCTATGCGCTGCAGATCGCCAGGGGTATGGCGGCGGCGCACGGGCGTGGCATCGTCCATCGCGATCTCAAGCCCGAGAACGTGATGATCACTCGCGACGACCAGATCAAGATCCTCGACTTCGGTCTCGCCAAGCCGATCGAAACCGGCGAGCTGGACGTCACTCACGCCGGAAGCGTGAGGACCGAAGCCGGAATGGTGATGGGAACGTTCGGCTATATGGCGCCCGAGCAGGTTCGTGGACTGACCGTCGATCACCGCGCGGACATGTTTGCATTCGGCGCGGTGCTCTACGAGATGCTCACCGGCGAGCGCGCATTCAAGGGAGAGACCGCGGCCGACACGATGAGCGCGATCCTGACGAAGGATCCACCCGAACTGGATCCAGCGAAGCTGTCGATCTCTCCTGCGCTGGATCGCATCGTCCGGCGCTGCCTCGAAAAGACTCCGGATCTGCGATTTCAATCCGCAACCGACCTGGCATTTGCGCTCGACACGCTCTCCACGGTGTCGACATCGTCGTCACGCGCCATCGACGCCCCCGCTGTTCCGCAGAAAGGTGGCGCCGCCTGGTTACCGTGGAGCATCGCCGCCGTTGCGCTGCTCGCTGCGGCGGCAGCATGGCTGATCAGACCTGCGCCTCCGGCCGCGGAGGGTGCCTGGTCGAACTTCAGCCGCCTCACCGAAGCCGCAGGGGAAGAAACGTCTCCGGCGCTGTCGCCTGACGGGAGCACGGTGGCGTACTCGATGCGAACGAACGGCAATTGGGACATCTATTCGCAGCGTGTCGGCGGGCGCAAGGCGACGCCGATTGTCAACGATCCCAAGCGCAACGAGGGAGGGCCCGCTTTTTCTCCGGACGGCGCGCTGATCGCGTTCCATGAGTCGACAAACCTCGGGGGCATTTTCGTCGCCGGGGCCACGGGGGAATCCGAGCGGCGCCTGACGGATAACGGCTTCGATCCCGCCTGGTCACCTGACGGTGCTCAGATCGCGTTCACCACGGAAGCGATCGTGGACCCAGCCTCACGCACCGGCGAAAGCGCCCTGTATGTCGTTGCGGCCAGTGGTGGCACACCCCGCAGGATGGTCGATGGTGATGCGGCGCAGGCGTCCTGGTCTCCGTCGGGCCAGCGTATTGCCTACTTCAGCAACACAAATGGGCAGCGCGACCTCTATACGATTGCGGCCACAGGCGGGGCGCGCGTGCCCCTGACACAGGATCCAGCGATCGACTGGTCGCCAGTATGGTCGCCGGACGGCCGCAGCATCTATTTCTCCAGCAACCGCGGTGGCGCGATGAATCTCTGGCGTATTGCCGTGAGCGAATCGACTGGAGAGCCACAGGGAGCGCCACAGCCGGTGACTGCCGGCGTGCAGGCGTCGGCGGCGATGCCCAGGCTGTCGAAGGACGGCTCGCGCCTGGCGTTCCGTTCGCAGGTTGGAGCGATCAACCCGGTTGCTGTTCCCTTCGACCCGGCGACAGCACGTGCCGGAACGCCGTATGTGATCGACACGCGCACGAGCATCCTGGTGCCGAGCGATGTGTCTCCAGACGGAAAGCTGATCGCCTACTTCAGCATTGCAGACCGCCAGGAGGATCTGTTCATCGGCCCCCCCAGCGGCCCGATCCGTCGCCTGACCGACGATCCCGCCAGAGATCGCGCGGCCATGTTCACTCCAGACGGCCGGTCGCTGCTGTTCTATTCGCACCGTGACGGCAATTGGGCTGCCTGGATGGTCGGCGTCGACGGCG
>Ga0126307_10001295_pt1 | contig 16501 bp, 10 predicted proteins | sample Plot28_FD_89955 | JGI IMG/M metagenome (GOLD analysis project Ga0126307, IMG submission 89955) | Serpentine soil microbial communities from UC McLaughlin Reserve, CA, USA - Plot28 | ecosystem: Environmental > Terrestrial > Soil > Grasslands | place: USA: UC McLaughlin Reserve, Lake County... | reverse complement strand
GCCATCCCGCTCATGAAGGCCGCGAGCAGCGCCGTCAGACCAAACCCGAGCATCCCGGTGGGGAAATAGTAGGCCATCGCGTAGGGGACGGCATTATTGGCCTCGGCCGCCGATTGGATCTTCGGTCCCAGGACGGACAGGGCGATCAGTCCGGGGAAGATGGCGAGTATCCCGTACAAGAGCTTGGGGAACGCCGCGATGAGCGGGGTCCTCTGGGATGCCGCCAGGTCCTCGGCTGCCAGGGCCCTCTGTATCACGAGGAAGTCCGTGCACCAGTACCCGAAGCTCTGCACCAGACCGAGCCCGAACACGATGTAGAACCATTGCACCTCAAAGGGGTTGTCTGTCGAGCCTGTGTTGGCCCAGGCGTGGAAGAACTGCGGATCGTCTATGGACTCCTTCAAACCGGAGAGGCCGCCAACGTCTATAAGGCCGAAGACCACGAGCGGCACCAGACCTAACGTGATCAGGAAGAACTGCAAGACTTCGTTGTAGATTGAAGATGAGAGGCCGCCCAAGACCACGTACGCGAGGACTATCGCCGCCGAGAGGAAGATGCTCGCCGTGAGCGACCAGCCAAGGAGTAGCTGGAAGACGAGCGCCATCGCGAACATGTTTATGCCTGAGAGCAGGATCATAAAGATGGCGAACAGGATGGAGCTGAACCCGCGCGTCGCCTCGTTGTAGCGGAGCTTCAGAAAGCCGGGGACGGAGTGGACGCGACTGGCATAGTAGAAGGGGATCATGAACAGGGCCACGAAGACCATCGCCGGGATCGCGCCGATCCAGTAGTAGTGGGACTGCATGATCCCGTACGTCGCAGCCCCCGCGCCCATCCCCATGATCTCCAGCGCCCCCAGGTTCGCACCAAGGAAGGCGAGGCCCGTGATCCAGCTCGGCAGCGACCTCCCGGAGAGGAAGTAGTCCTCGGAGGTCTGCATCTTGGTCCTGAGCGCAGCCCCGATGCCGAGCACGAACACGAAGTACACCGCGATAATGAAGTAGTCGAGCCACGATTCGTTGACCTTGACCATCGACTGTAATAACGCTAGATTTCCCACCGTAACTTTCTCCCTTCATGCTCCGGTTCCCGACCGCGATACCCTTGACGGCCCTATCTTGTCAATGTTCTGTCAGATTGCCTCCTCGCAGCTCGACCAAGAAATTGCTTTCGGTAGGTCATTCTCGACTTTGTACTCGCGCAAGTGGTCCAGGTTCGCGATGGCCCCGAGATCGCCAGCCTCGTTACCCTGCTGTGCAACAGCTGCCCGGAGGGGAAATGATCTTCGTAGGAATGTATACGTCGCTTGAAGATCGCCCCGACGCCGAGGACCAACGGGGAATATTTTCCGACGCTCAGCTTATGCAGCCACGAGCTTTGGGCTGATGCCCTCCGTTTCGCCAGGGCCACGAAATCCTCCTCCTTCGGCGCCTGCTCAAAGAAGAATAATCACACCGTATACCAGCGTCAACTGAGCGGTTTCACGAGAGATTGGACTTCCTGAAAATCGCGCCTTCAGCCATCGGCTGTCAGCGATCAGCAAGAACAAGAAGCTGAAGACTGATCGCTGACAGCCTGATCCGCAGAAGTTCAATCCTCTTGCGAACCGCTTTAGAATGGCATCGCAATGAAAGGCGAGGTGTAGTCGGGGGCTCTTGAGAGGACCCGTTCGGCCTCTTCGCGCGACATCCGGCGATTCTCAGCCTCCAGCATCATCGGGACGAGGGTGACGTCCCCTACCATGGCGAGCCCCGTGACCTCCTCGAAGGAGAGCACCCACGAGACGGCGGCGTCTATGTGCTCTTGCTGGTCGAAGGGTTCGTACCAGGTCGTGTACCTCTGGTCGCCCGTGGCATCCCCCTCAGGCCAGTTGCGGCGCGAGATGGTCTTGATGATCAGAAGCCCAGCGTCCTGGCGTTGGGTCTCCTCGACCAGCGCCTCGTAATCGGAGCGGTAGTCCTCGTCCGTCGAGAGGATGTAGTTCCAGGGCGTAAGGACCGTCTCGAACGGGTAACGCCTGAGCGCTTCGAGGTGGGTCGCCGGGGCCTCGTTGCCGTGGCCCGTGATGCCGATGGCCCCGACGAGGCCCTCTTCCTTCGCCTCGATGGCGGCTTCCAGGGAGCCACCGGGACCTGTGGCCTTATCGAGGTCTTCGAGGTCGCCTACGGCGTGGAGTTGGAGGAGGTCGACGTCGTCGACGCGCAGGCGTACGAGGGAGTCGTGGATCTGGCGCTTCGCCGCGTCTTTCTCGCGCAGGCCGGTCTTGGTGGAGAGGAAGATACTGTCCCTGATCTCGGGCATCCAGCGCCCGTATCGCAGCTCCGAGTCTCCGTAGTCGGCCGCCGTGTCGAAGTGATCTACGCCGGCGTCGAGCGCCCTCTGAATGGTCCTGTCCGCGTCCTCGACGGTGGCCTCCGCGAGCGCGGCCCCGCCGAGGATGAGCACGGAGTTCTCGCGTCCTAGGCGCCCCAAACGACGGTGTTCCATGCCTCGCTCCTTTCCTCGGTCACTCTACTCCTTTTCCCACTCCACCTTCAGCGTAACCACCTCGAATGGCCGTATCCCGAGGCGCACGGCGCCTCCTCGAACCTCGGCCGGCCCTTCGGCCTCTTCGAGGAGGTTGGTGCGCTCCACCCTATCTACGCGGCGGGCGAAACGCAGCGTACAGTCCCCGCGCGCGCCGTGGGGCTCGTAGAGACGCAGGATCACACCTTCACCGCTTTCCGCTAGTTTGAGGCTTCCTAACGCGAGCTCCAGTCCCTCGGCCTCGAGGAGAGCGAATCCTTGCGGCAGGGCATCCCCCTGCGCCAGGACCGGGAAGAGGGGAGCGTTGAGCGCGAAGGCCTCCTGCGCGACTCCCGCCGTGGTCCAGTCGCCGGTGTGGGGAAAGAGGGAGTAGGTAAAGCGGTGCTCGCCCTCGTCGGCGAACGGGTCGGGGTAGAGCGGGCTGCGGAGCAGGCTGATGCCGATTACGTTCCCCTTCGCGCTGTGGCCGTACTTGCCGTCGTTGAGGAGCGCGACGCCGTAGCCTGGCTCGGAGAGGTCACAGAAGCGGTGGGCCGAGACCTCGAAACGGGTTGCGTCCCAGGGTGTGTTGTGATGCGTCGGCCGCCGCAGGGCCCCGAACATCGTCTCGCAGGTACTCTCGTGGGAGCGGACGGCGAGCGGGAAGAGAGTTCTGAGGAGGACCCTCCTCTCGTGCCAGTCGACGTACGACTCCACGTCCAGCCGTCGCGAGCCGGCGAGGAGCCTGTAGGTCTGCGCGATGGTCGAGCCTCGCCACCTCCGGCTCACGCGCACGGAGGCACGGAGCGGCCCGCCCTCCACAACCTCGACGCTCTCGACGCCAGAGATCTCCTCCCCCTCCTGCTCGTACCCTTCGTCCACATCCCACGCCTCCCACTCGCGGGGCTTGTCCGTGTAGGCCCAGAGCTGGTTGGCGTGTCGGGCAAGCACCTCACGACCTGCCTCACTGTCGTAGACGCGGTGGAGCGTGCCGTCCTCCCCGACCTCCACGCGCAGGAGACCGTTGTCCAGAACGGCGCGCCTGCCGGCGACCTCCACCCCGACATCCTGCGCCTCGCGCCGGCCTGGCGCTGACGTATGCTGGGCCGTTAGCGTCTGCCAGCCGAGTCCTGGTACGCTTTGACCGGGGGCGTGCACGAGCAGTTCTCCGTTTTCGGTCTCCTGGGTAGGCAGCGGGTTGCCATCCGCATCGGAGACGCCCGCGGCGCCTCCTGGCCTGCGCACAGCGTCGAGCAGGACGGAGAGGGGCCGCGGGTTCAGCGAGACGTTGGCGACGAGCAGCGCCGGCTCTGGAGGTTCTTCCTGCGCGGGGCTCAGGGCCCTGTCGCGCAGCTTTCGCGCCGTCCTGACGACGTCAGCGAGCTCCTTGTGGGCTACCTCGTAGACCTCCCCTATCGAGGTCCCTGGCAGTATGTCGTGGAACTGGTTGAGGAGGAGGGCCTTCCAGGCGGCTTCGAGCTCTTCGCGTTGGTATTCGCCGCCGTGGAGCGCGGCCAGCGTGGCGAGGGCTTCCGCCTCGAGCAGACGGTGCTCGGCCTCGCGGTTGAGCTTCTTGATCCTGGCCTGGGTGGTCAGGGTGCCTCTGTGCAACTCGAGGTAGAGCTCGCCGGTCCACCTTGGTAGTCCGTCTCTCGGGAGGCTCTCGAAGAACTCGTCGACGTGGGCCATGCGGAGGCGCGGCATCGCGGGGAAGCTCTTCAAGCGGGCGTAGTTCTCGAGCATCTGTTCGCTCGGCCCGCCGCCGCCGTCGCCCCAACCAAAGGAGAAGAGGCTCTCGGGGTGGTGGCGCTTGCCCTCGAAATTGCGCCAGGTGCCGTAGAGGTCCTGTGGCGCTATGTTGCCGTTGTAGTCCTGACCCGGGTTCTCGAAGTCGTGGGCGATAACCGTGCTCCCGTCTATGCCCTCCCACTCATAGAGGTCGTACGGGAACTCGTTGGTCTCGCTCCAGTTGAGCTTGTAGGTAAAGAAGCCCTCCATCCCGGCGCCCCTAAGCAGTTGCGGGAGCGCCGCAGAGAACCCGAAGGCGTCGGGGAGCCAGGCCACCCGCGAGCGCTGGCCGAACTTCGCCTCAAAGTACCTCTGGCCGTAGAGCATCTGGCGCACCATAGACTCGCCGGATGGGATCTGGCAGTCAGCCTCAACCCAGGAGCCGCCCACGGGCTCCCAACGTCCCTCCTCGACGCACCTCTTGACCCGCTCGAAGATCTCCGGTGATTCGGCTTCGATCCACCTGTAGAGCTGGGCCGAGGACTGGTTGAAGACGAAATCGTCGTATCGCTCCATGAGCGAGAGGACGCTCGCGAAGGTCCTGCGCCCCTTGCGCATGGTCTCGGATACGGGCCACAGCCAGGCGAGGTCGAGGTGGGCATGGCCCGTTAGGGCGAGGCGCCCAACAGGCGGATACTCGGCTTTCAACTCCTTCAGGCTGGAGTCGACCATCCTGCGCGCCTCGCGCACGGCGCTCCGCGTCTCTTCGGACAGGGGCTCTACGTTTCTAGGCGCGGGCGGCAGGCTCCACGGGCCGCCGTCGGTCGACTCGGCGTAGGTCTCCAGGTAGCGGGTAAGCGCGACCTCGCTCCTGGTAGGCCACACGGAGAACAGGCCGGCGAAGGCCGAGTCGACGACGTCGAGGAGGTGGGGGACTACTTCGTGATCCCCGAGCTGATTGCAGACCTCGACGATGAGCCCGAGGTCCCGCTCCAGGGCGCGCACGTCCGTCTCTGGCACAACGAGCGAGGACCGCATCAGCTGTGGCTCGGCGACGTTCGTGCCGAACATGCCCCTCGGCACGACCTCGGCCTCGACCCCGACCTTCTCCCCGCCCGCGGCCTTCTGCGTCACGGGAAAGCTGCGGTGAAAGGGGTTGAGGCCGCCGCTGAACCCCGTCGAGAGCCTGACGAACCCCTCGCCGCCGAGCCACAGCTCCAGCTCGACGGGAGTCCCGGCCCAGTCTTCGGGTATCTTCGCCTCAGCCGAGAAGCTTGCCGGCAGCGCGTCCCTGGGCCAGAAGTCTCCCAGCCTGATCTCCTTCGCCTCCCCGCCGTCGGCCGCGAAGCGCCACTCCTCGATGCGGCTCTCTCGCGCGTTGCGCCACAGCTTCAGCTCCTCGACGCGGACCTTGTGACGGTCCAGACGGTGTCTCTCGCGCGTGTTCATTCGTCTCCCTCTACTCGGACGCGGCAGCAGACACAGATATTAGCCGCTTTGCCCCCGTTGGTTGGACTCGTCGAACCGAGGGTCATACACAATGCGGTAGTTCGCTCCTAGTCGAACGCGCAGGGATCCTGCTGCTGCGGATTTCCCAATTCGCGGGAATGACGGGCATGCGGGTTACGTACCAGGACACGGAGCCACCCTACCGCCACACTCCGCGTGGCAGGGACGGAGCCTCGACCTATATACTCTGTCAGGGAGAGAGCAAAGGAGTAACTCATGAGCGAGAAGGTCTACCGCAGCGAGCTTACACCGGTCAGCTTCCTCAGGCGCAGCGCCTACATGTTCCCCGAGAAGACCGCTGTCGTCTACGGCGGGCGGCGTTACTCCTACAGGGAGTTGGAGGAGCGGGTCGACCGCCTTTCCTCTCGGCTGCGGGACGCCGGGCTGCAGAAGGGCGACCGAGTCGCCTTCCTCTGCCCCAACACGCCGCCCATGCTGGAGGGCCACTTCGCCGTGCCCGCCGCCGGGCTCGTGCTCGTCGCCATCAACACCCGCCTGGGCAAGGACGAGGTCTCCTACATAGTCGAGCACTCGGGCGCCAGGATGGTCTTCGTGGACGCCGAGCTGGAGCAGCTTCTAGAGGATGTCGGCGAAGAGGTCGCACGCGTCCGCATCGACGACACGGGGGAGCAGGGAGACCCGTACGAGGACTACCTGGCCGAAGGTTCGGCGCAGCCGGCGCCAGACGTGCTCGAAGACGAAGAAGAGACCATCTCTATCAACTACACCTCGGGGACGACGGGTCGTCCGAAGGGCGTGATGTACACCCACCGGGGGGCGTACCTGAGCGCGCTCGGAAACGCCATCGAGATCGGGATGGGCTACGAGACCAGGTACCTGTGGACCCTCCCCATGTTCCACTGCAACGGGTGGACGTATCCGTGGGCCGTGACGGCCGTCTCGGGGACGCACGTGTGCCTCAGGAGACCCGAGCCGCCGCGCATCTGGGAGCTCTTCGAGGAAGAGGGGATCACGCACTACTGCGCGGCGCCCACGGTCCAGATCGGGATCGTCAACGATGACGCTGCCCACCCTCTCGACACGCCCGTAACCGCCGCCATCGCGGGCGCTCCCCCTTCCCCCACCCTGCTCGGCGGCCTCCTCGAACTGAACGTCCTCCCCATGCACATCTACGGCCTCACCGAGACCTACGGCCCGATTACCACGAGCGGTGTCCACCGCGAGTGGGAGGAGCTGGAGATGGCCGAGCGGGCGCGGCTCATGGCCCGCCAAGGCCAGGGCTACTGCACCTCCGACCTCGTGCGCGTGGTCGACGAGAACATGAACGACGTGCCGCGCGACGGAGAGACAATGGGTGAGATCGTGATGCACGGCAATATGGTCGCCAAGGGCTACTTCGAGAACGAGGAGGCGACCGAGGAAGCGTTCGAGGGCGGCTGGTACCACTCGGGCGACGTCGCCGTGTGGTACCCCGATGGGTACGTGGAGATCCGGGACAGGAACAAGGACATCATCATCTCAGGTGGCGAGAACATCTCGACCATCGAGGTAGAGCAGGCCGTCGCGAGACATCCGGCCGTGATGGAGGCCGCCGTGGTCGCCACGCCCGACGAGAAGTGGGGCGAACGCCCCAAGGCGTTCGTCGTCTTGAAGAAGGGGCAGGAGGCGACCGAGGAGGAGATCATAGACTTCTGCAAGGAGCACATCGCCCGCTTCAAGGCCCCCTCTGCCGTCGAGTTCACCGAGCTCCCCAAGACCTCGACGGGCAAGGTCCAGAAATTCGTCCTGCGCGAAAGAGAATGGGCGGGCCGCGAAAAGCAGGTCAATTAAGGGTGTCAGGTATCAGGCTTCAGGTTGTTCCGACGAGGCCCAGAGCGCGAGATCGTCCGCCACGTGGGGTCGGTCGATCCGCTCTCCGTCTACAGATTCCCGACTCCGGTTGCCTGATGCCTGTAACCTGATACCTACTCATCAAGGAGGCACCATGATCGAGGCCGAGAAGACATACGAGCACATTCTGTTCGAGCAGGACGAACGGGTCGCCTACGTGACCATGAACCGGCCGAAAAAGAGGAATGCACTGTCGCTCGAGCATATGAAGGAGTTGATTTCTTGCTTTGAGGAGATAGGAGAGGGCAGGGAGGCTTCGGTTGTCATCCTGCGCGGCGAGGGTCCAGCCTTCTGTGCGGGACACGACCTCTCGGAGATGGTCGGAAGGGACCCCGGGTTCTACCGCCACCTCTTCGACGTCTGCTGCGAATTGATGGAGGCCATTCAAAAGATCTCGCAGCCAGTAATAGCGCAGGTCCACGCAACGGCGACGGCCGCTGGCTGCCAGCTCGCCGCCACTTGCGACCTCGTTGTTGCCTCCGGGGAGGCGCGATTCGCCACTCCTGGTGTACGTATCGGCCTGTTCTGCTCGACCCCGATGGTCGCCCTCTCCCGGACGGTCGGCCAGAAGAAGGCGATGGAGATGCTGCTTACGGGCGAGTTCATCTCCGCCGAAGAAGCACTCGCGGAAGGCCTCGTCAACAGGGTGGTTTCGGCGGAGGAACTCGAGGTTGAGACGCGCGCTCTCGCGGAGAAGATAGCGGAGGCCAGCCCGCTCGTCGTCGGGTTGGGCAAGCAGGCGTTCTACCGCCAGCTCGAGATGCCCACAGAGCAGGCCTACGCGTACACCAGGGAGGTAATGTCATTCAACGCCTCCTTCGCCGACGCCCAGGAGGGCATGGGCGCCTTCCTCGAGAAGCGCAAGCCGGAGTGGAAGGGCCGTTGAGAGCGGCATACGGAAGGCCCGAGGCCTTCCGTATGCCGCGGCTACAGGCTACAGGTATCAGGCTTCAGGATTTGCAGTGGACAATTTGCAGTGGACAGCCTCTCTTGCTGAGGAGAAACCCTCTGCGGTGTCACGGCCCGGCCCTTGTGAAAAGAGTTGTGAATGGGAGAGACGCCGATGATGGATACGAGCGTCCGGCCGGTAGAGAAGGAAGAGCAGAAGACGGAGGGGCTGCCGCCCTACAACGTGGTGTTGCTCGATGATAACGATCACAGCTATGAGTACGTGATCCTGATGCTAAAGCGGATCTTCGGGCATCCTGTGGAGAAGGGTTACGAGATGGCGCGGGAGGTCGACGATACGGGCCGGGTCGTCGTGGCGACAACCAACCTGGAGCAGGCCGAGTTGAAGCGGGATCAGATCCAAGCCTTCGGCCCAGACCCGCTGATTCCACGGTGCAAAGGCTCCATGTCCGCGACCGTAGAGCCCGCCTCCGGCTGACGCGGCGGCTTCCGCCTGGGGTCCCAGGTCTTCCACGGGACCCATTCTATTCTCCGGCTTGCGCAAGGCGCAGTATGCGGTCGTCCTGGTCGCTGACAGGGCTGCCGTAGGAGTCGTGGTTGGAGGTCGAAACCCACAGGGAGCCGTCTGGGGCTTGCGCTACGTCCCGCACGCGTCCGACCTCCCCGTCCAGGAGCTTCTCCCTATGCACGACCTCGTCTCCTTCGTTCAACTCCAGGTGCCAGAGCCGCTCTCCCCTGAGGGCGGCCACGAACAGGTCGCCTTCCCACCGCGGGATGGCCCCGTCGACCATGATCTCTGCCCCGCTCGGGGAGGCTTCTGAGGTGGGCCAGACGGTGATTGGGTCGACGTACCCCTGGTCCTCGCCACCCTTGCCCTCGACCTCGGGCCAGCCATAGTTCTCCCCCGGCTCGATCCTGTTGACCTCGTCCCACGTGTTTTCGCCGAACTCGCTCGCGTAGAGCCGTCCCTCCTCGTCCCACGCGAGCCCCTCCACGTTGCGGTGGCCGTAGGAGTAGACGGGGTTGCCGGGGAAGGGGTTGTCGGGTGGGATGGAACCATCGGGCTCTATCCTCAGGATCTTGCCTCCCAGGGAGTTCCGGTCCTGGGAGTCCTCGGAATCGCCTGCGTCGCCCGTGCTCACGTAGAGCATCCCGTCGGGCCCGAACTTGATCCTACCCCCGTCGTGATACGTGTTGAACGGTATGCCCGTCAGTATGGGCTCGGGCGTCTCGCCCATGCGGAACCTTACGACGCGGTTGTCTACCCCGGTCGTGTAGTAGGCGTAGATGTAGCGGTCATCCTCGTAGCCGGGGGAGACGGCGACGCCGAGGAGCCCGCCCTCGCCAGAGCCACCCTCAGGCAGTGTCTGGATCTCCCGAACATCGCCAGACGGACTTACCCGCAGGAGCTTGCCTGAATCGCGCTCGGTAACGAGGGCGTCCCCGCCGGGTAGAAACGCGAACGACCAGGGCACCTCCAAGTCCGTGGCGAGGGTGCTCACGTCGACACGCCTCGTGGCAGCCCCGCCGGAATCCGCGGCGTCCTCCTTCTCTCTGTGCGTGGTGGTGATCGGCTGTAGGTCGTTACCGCTTCTCCCCCTCTCTTCCGTGGACCTGTTGCAGGCCGCGCACAAGAGAGCGAGAAAAACAGCCAGGAGCACGGTCCTGCCGAACGGGCCGCTCATCCTGGCCGAGCCTGGCATTGTCACATCCTCTCTACCGCAACGCCGATGGAGATTATATTGCGCAGCTCCGCTAACCACCCTCTAGCCGGAGAGCAGATGCTCGCTCCCTTCCCGCAGCTCCGGTCCAGGGGTTACCGCAACGCCCCTACCGCCGTTTCGCCCATGCTCTAGAATCGTGGGTGAAGGCCGTATTTTGGCGACCAGAGAGCGGGCCAACGGTAAGAGAGAACACCGAAAAGCCACCAAGGTATGGAGCTTGAGGTCGCGCTTAGATAGGTTGCGCCCTGTGTTCGGCGTCGCCTTCCTGGCCGGGTACGTCTGGCAGACGTTCGCGCCGGACTCCTTCGGAACAGAGCTCTTTTTGGGGGTAGGAGCGGTGATGTTCGTGATCTCCGTGCCTTGGTCGAGCGCTTTTCACAGGGCGTTCGCCCTGGCCGCCTTCGTCGCTCTATGCGCGGTGATCTTCACCGGACGGTTCGACTTCGCGGACTTCTACGAGGGGATGCCGACGTACTTCGGGATCGTGGCGGTTTTGCTCGTGCTCAGCATTGCAGGGTACCCCATCCAGGCTGCCCGCTACGAGGTCCAGATCCGGGCCCTTATGGCGGCGCTGACCCGCCGGGGCGCGAGCATAAAGGCGACGGCGGGGGTCCTCGGGCACGTCCTCGGGGCGGTTCTCGACGTGGGAGCGTTCGTCCTTATAGACGTGATCTCGGGCCGCGCCGCGCCCAAAGAGCGCCTGGAGGCCTTGAAGTGGGCCGGACGCGCTTTCACTTTCGCGCCCCTGTGGACCAACCTGAACGTCCTTACCGCGACGACCATCGTCCTGACCGGCGTCTCATACCCGAAACTCCTCGCGGTTACGCTCCCCTTCGTGCTACTTGGCCTCGCGGGGACACTACTCTTCGCTCAGAGGGAAGGGGGCGAGGTGGAAGAGATCCCACGGTCGCCGCTGGACCGAGGGGCGGCCGCCGTCCTCCTCTATCCTGTATTACTTGTGGCGGCCGTCGCGCTGGTCAACCTGACCTTTTCGGGACTTCCGCTCACGGCGGCCATCGCCGTAACAGTAGCGACCATCGTAGTGTTTATCGCCGCGCTCGCGGCGGTGCTCTCCCGCGGGTTCTCACCCCTGGCACGGCTCGGACGGGAGACGCGCGGCTCGCTCACAGGCTCGCACCCCGAGTTCGCCCTGTTCGGATCTGCTGGCATCCTCGTTCTCTCTCTACAAGCCCTCGGCGCTCTCGCGCCGCTCGGCGCGTTGCTCTCGGCCTTACCGACGGTTCTGGTAGCCCCAGCGCTAGCGGTGATCATGGCTGTGGGTTTCATCGCTGGTATCCACGTCATTCCGATGGTGCTGTTGCTGAACGCCGCCTTCCCGCTTGACGGCGGGCCCGCCCCTGCGCTGTGGGCGGCGGCCCTCCTGCTCGGCGCCCAGTCCACGCTCCTTCTCACCCCGTTCTCCAGCGCGGTTACCATGCTCTCACGGCTGACCGGACTGCATCCGCTGGAGATCGGACTCAGGCGCAACCTGGGGTTCGGACTCGTCGTAGGCTTCGGCTCGATCCTCTATCTGGGAGTTCTGACCCTGCTGCTCTTGTAAGGCATCAGGACTTGCAGGGGGGTGGCAGAGCGCGGCAGGCGTGGCGAGGAGAGTCCACCTGGAGTTGCTTCCGGCCATGCGAGCGTAGTAGAGTCGAGAAGTAGACAACCTCTGTTGGCTAGAAGAATGAGGGTATGACATGGTAACGTTCCTGATCCTGCTGCTTTTCGCTGTGATCTTCCTGGTCGCAGGCGGAGTGCTGTTCTATTTCCGCAACAGGACCAAGCAGAAGTCAGCCCTCATGAGCCAGACCGAGACCTCCAGCGCCTCGGATGTCACCGGGCTCGCGCCGGGAACGCTGGTGGAGGTCAAGGGTATGCTGCGCTGCGAGGAGCCCCTTACCAGCGAGATGGCCGAAAAGACCTGCGCCTACTACTCTTCGACGATCACGCGCGAATACCTGAGGCCTGACTACAATGACGACGATAACGACGTCGGCTCGGATCGGCGCTCGGAGGTTATGGCCCAGAACGTGCAGTTCGCGCCTTTCGTAGTAGAAGACGAGAGTGGCTCGGTAGCGGTCGATGCGGAGGGTGCCGAAGTCGACGCCAAGCAGGTGGTGAATCGTTTCGACAGGAACACGGGGAACGAGGGATCTTTCTCACTCGGTGGGGTGAGTATCAACCTTAGCGGGGGCGAGCGCACGATCGGCTACCGCTACACCGAGAGTATCCTTCCCGTCGACGCCTCGGTCTACGTGCTCGGCACCGTGCAGGAGGATGGCGGGATCGGGGCCGCACAATCCGGTGAAGAGGGCCGTCGTTTCGTCGTCAGCCACCGTTCGGAAGAAGCGCTGGGACAGAGCCTCGGCAAGACCACACTCTGGCTCGGCCTGGGAGGCATCGGAGCCCTGGTCCTGGGTGTGATCCTGCTGGTTGTCGGTATCGCCGTCCTGGTAAGTTGAAGTAGGCTTCAGGTTGTCGTGGAGTCACTCGAACCCGACATCGATCGTCTGTACGTGGCAGGAGGGTTGTTGTGGGACGCAACAGTCGCTGGAGCGAGAGTAGCTGACCGCTGATACCTGACAGCTAATTCTGCAGGTTCTCGAAGATGCCGGCGGCGCCCATACCACCGCCGATACACATGGTCACGAGACCGTACTTCGATTCGCGGCGCTTCATCTCGTGGATGAGCTGGATCGTGAGCTTCGTGCCAGTCGCGCCCATGGGGTGACCGAGCGCGATGGCCCCGCCGTTGACGTTGGTCTTCTCGAGATCCAGCCCGACCTCGCGGCTCACGGCCAAGAACTGCGCCGCGAAGGCCTCGTTGAACTCGATGAGGTCGATGTCGTCCATCGTGAGCCCGGTCTGCTTTAATACCTTCGGGATCGCCACCGTCGGCCCTACGCCCATGACCTCGGGTCTGACACCACCTACGGCGAAACCGACGAACCGGACGAGCGGCGTGAGCCCGCGCCTCTCGGCCTCCTCACGGTCCATGACCACGACCGCGGCCGCCCCGTCGCTCCTCTGTGAAGAGTTGCCCGCGGTGACGGTGCCGTCCTGCTGGAAGACGGTCGGGAGCTGCGCGAGCTTCTCCAGCGACGTATCGCGCGGCCCCTCGTCGCGCTCGAAGGTCGTCTCGAAGTGCCGTGCCTCGCCGTTCTCGTCGACCCAGTCGAACTCGACGTCTAGGGGGACGATCTCCTCGTCGAAGCGCCCACAGTCCACGGCTTGCTGGGCCAGGGTGTGGCTGCGGAGGGCTAGCTCGTCCTGGTCTTCACGGCTGACGCCGAACTCCCTGGCGACCTGCTCGCCCGTGAGCCCCATCCCCATGTAGACGGCGGGGTTGGTCTCGACGAGCGAAGGGCTCGGGGCGAAGTTCGGCATCTCTATTGTCGTCGACATGTGCTCGCAGCCGCCCGCGAGGATCGTCTGCGCCTGGCCCGTCATGATCCTATCGGCCGCGTTGGCGATGGTCTGCAAGCCCGAAGAGCAGAAGCGGTTCACGGTCTGCGCGGGGACGTGCTCGGACATGCCGGCACGAAGGGAGGCGAGCCTGGCCATGTTGTACCCTTGCGTCCCCTCCGGCATCGCGCACCCGATGATCACGTCCTCGAGCTCGGTGGGCTCCAACCCCTCGGCCCGATCTACCGCCTCGCGGATGGCGGCGGCGGTCATGTCCACCGGGTGCATCGCCCGCAACGCGCCCCTCGGAGCCCTTCCGACGGCGGTCCGCGCCCCCGAAACGATTACGGCTTCTTTCATGTCGCTCCCTTCGGTCGCTCAGGTTTTTCCTGCTGCCTAATTTCTTTTCGGCTTTCCTGTTTTCAGCAGGGCTTCGATGCGCTCGTGGGTCTTCTCGTTCTCGAGGAGCGAGAGGAACGCCTCTTTCTCCAGGCCTAATAGGTAATCCTCGCTCACCCATTGGGGCTGGTTTATGCCGCCGCCGGTCAGGGCGTAGGCGAGGTGGCCGGCGATTACGCCATCGTACTCACTGGCGTAGCGGCCCCACTGCAGCGTCTTGACCGCGACCTCGAGGGCCGCGCGCGTCGTCCTGCCGGCGGCGTAGACGTTATTGCCGCGCTCCGGCGGCGTGTAGCCGTCGGCCAGGTCCAGGGTCTCGCGCTTGGCCGCAGAGATGAGGTGGTCTGCGTTCATCACGATGCGGTCGTCTTCTGTGAGGAAACCCATCTCCCTGGCTTCGAGGGCGCTGGTCGCGGTCTTCGCCAGGGCTATCTGCTCAAAGGCTTTCTGGAGGAAGGGCAGCGGCGGGGTGTTCGGGGCGGTGTGGAGCGCCGGGGAGACGAAGCGGCGGGTCATCTCCTTGGTGCCCCCGCCTGCTGGGATGAGGCCCACCCCGACCTCCACGAGGCCCATGTAGGTCTCGCCGGCGGCGACGATGCGGTCGGAGTGGAGGCACACTTCGAGGCCTCCGCCGAGGGTCTGGCCGTGTGGGGCAGAGACTACAGGCTTCGGGGCGAAGCGGAAGTCCATCAGAAGGTCTTGCAGGGCGTCCACGCTCTCACCGACCCGGTCCATGGCCCCGTTCTGAACGGCGTGAGCGACCTCTCCGAGGTTGGCCCCCACGGAGAAGTTGCGGCCCTCGTTGCCGATGACGAGACCGACTACATCATCGCGCTCCAGCTCTTCGAGCGCACGGTTGCCCATCTCGACTATCTGGGCGTCTATGGAGTTGCCTTTCGTGTGGAACTCCAGGCATAGCGCCCCGTCGCCGAGGTCGAGCAGGCTCGCCGAGTCGTTGCTGGTGAGCTCTTTGCCCTCGCCTCGCAGACGGTCGAGTGAGACGTACATCGGGTCCTCGCGGACTGGCTCGTACTCTTTGCTTACGGGGCTGAACTGGAGCTCGGCGCCGTTCTCGGTCCTGTAGAAGCTCCCGTTGCCCGCTCTCAGCATCTCCTTTACCCAGGGTGCTACCTCGATGTCCATGGACTCCATCTTCTCGACGGTCTCGCTCACGCCGAGCAGGTCCCACGTTCTGAAAGGTCCTGTCTGGTGGGCGAAGCCCCACTCCATCGCGTGGTCCACGTCCTCGAGGGTGTCCGAGATCTCCGGCACCCGCCGCGAGGCGTACGCCATGTAAGGTAGCAGCGTGTCCCTTATGTAGCGGGCGTGCCTGTCCTCGTCGGCCTTCTCGGCCAGGAACCGCAACCTCGAGGCGAGGTCTCCTTGCTCCTGAGCCTTCTTGGCTATGGGGATCTCGGGGTTCTCAGCAGGATGGTGCTCGAAGGTCTCGAGGTCCAGAACGTCGAAGACGGTCTTGCCGTCGCGTTTGTCGCGCTTGTAGAAACCGGCGCCCGTCTTGTTGCCAAGGAGGTCTTTCTCCTGCATCTGCTCGAGCTTCTCGGGCGGCTTGAGCTCCTCGCGCGACTCGTCCTCGGGGACGGCCTCGTAGAGGTTCTCGGCCACGCCGACGGCGATGTCCAGCCCGACCTGGTCGTTGAGCCTGAAGGTCGCCGTTTTCGGGTGACCGATGAGCGGCCCTGTTATGGCGTCGACCTCTTCGATCCCGTAGCCGTTCTCGAACGCGTACCGTGCCGCCTGCATCCCCGCAAAGGTTCCGATCCGATTCCCGATAAAGTTCGGGGTGTCCTTGGCGATGACGCCGCCCTTACCGAGAACCCGCTCCCCGAAATTACGGATGGCCTCGAGGATCTCGGGATCAGTATCTTCTGTAGGTATTATCTCCATGAGCTTCAAATAGCGCGGCGGGTTGAAGAAGTGCGTGCCCACGAAACGCTTCTTGAACCCCTCTGAACGTCCATCGGAGATGCTGTGCAGAGGGATGCCCGATGTGTTGGTCGAAATGATTGCGCCCTCTTTGGCCGTCTCTTCGACACGCTGCATGAGCTCACTCTTGGGTTCGAGCTTCTCGATTATGGCCTCGACGATCCAATCCGCCTCGCCGACGCGCCCGAAGTGCTCCTCGAAGTTCCCGATCCTGATCCTGTCCGCCACGCTCTCGGCCATTAGCGCCGCCGGCCTTGCGTTCTTCATCCGCTCGAAGCCGGCCTTTACGACGGCATTCTTATCGTCGTCATCCGGGGCTATGTCGAGCAGGTCAACTTCCAGTCCCGCGTTGGCGCAGTGGGCGGCGATGGCCGCGCCCATCGTGCCAGCCCCGAGTACGGCTACCTTCCTGATCCTGTGCGACATCGGGCCTCCCGATCCTATCCGTAGAGTTCTCTGTGCAAAGACTCGATAGCCTCTCTTACCCTCAAGAGGTGGGCCTCGAATCTGCCCTTGATCTCGG
>Ga0126307_10001294_pt1 | contig 16505 bp, 19 predicted proteins | sample Plot28_FD_89955 | JGI IMG/M metagenome (GOLD analysis project Ga0126307, IMG submission 89955) | Serpentine soil microbial communities from UC McLaughlin Reserve, CA, USA - Plot28 | ecosystem: Environmental > Terrestrial > Soil > Grasslands | place: USA: UC McLaughlin Reserve, Lake County... | reverse complement strand
GCTCGCGTCGATCGTCGCGCTGTCGCGGTTCGACGAGCCCCGGTTGCACCGGTCCTCCGAGCCGGTCGCCCTGCGCCAGCACGTCGCCACCACCTTCGGTGCCATGACCCGCATCTCGCGAGTCCGGCGGGTGCTGCTGCTCGCGGCGCTCGCGGCGCTGGTGTCCCAGGCCCTGTTCGAGTTCGGCCCGCTCTGGCTGGTGTCGCTGGATGCACCGGCCGCGCTCTTCGGCCCGTACTGGGCCGCGCTGGTCGCGACGCTGGGCCTCGGCGGCTACCTCACCAGCAAGCTCCGGCTCGGGCGGACCGGACCTGTCCTCGCGCTGTCCGTCCTGCTGACGGCGACTCCGGTCCTGCTTGCGACGACCGGGTCGATCGCCGCCGTCATCGTCGCGCAGACCGCGCTGGCGCTGCTCGTGGCGATCGTCGGAATCCACGCCGGGCTGCTGCTGCACGACTCCGTGCCGTCCACCATCCGCGCTGGCGTTTCCTCCGGGGTGGGAACCCTCTCCTGGGTGCTGTTCGTGCCCTTCTCGCTGGTCTTCGGGTGGCTCGCCCGTGGACAGGGAGTGCGGTGGGCGGGGTGGGTGCTCGTCGGCGTCGTCGCCCTCCTGGCGATATTCCTCGCCGCGTCCGTGCGCGTCCCGCGCCGCGCACTGGCCGAGGCCGCCGCCGCCGAGACGGCCGCGGCCGAGCCGGAGGTCCAGCCGGACCGGGCGAACCCGCCGGACGATCTCGCCTGCCGGGAGCTGGTGTTCCTCGTCACCGACTACCTCGAAGGCGTCCTGCCCTCGGACTGGCGGGCCGGCGTCGAGCGCCACCTCGCGGAGTGCGACGGCTGCACCTCGTACCTGCAGCAGATCCGCGTCACGATCGACGCTCTCCAGCAGCTCGGCACCGATGACCATCCGCCTACCGCGGCGCAGGAAGCGGACGCCGAGATCCGCGACTAGACCTCCCGATGGCTCGGTTCTGCAGTCACCTCACCTCGATGCGCCGCCGCTGCTTGGCCTGCTGCTTGGGCAGTCGCAGGTGCAGCACGCCATCGTTCAGGCTGGCGTCGATGCCTTCCTCGTCGACCTGGTCCGGCAGCATGACCTCGTACCGGAAGCGCCCCACGGTGCGGGTCTGCCGGCGTAGCAGGCCAGTCCGCTCCTTCTCCTTGCGCTCGCCGCTGACGACGAGCCGCCGGCCGCTGACCTCGATGTTGATGTCGTCCTTGTTCACTCCTGGCAGGTCCAGGTCGATGATGTAGGCGTCGTCGGTCTCCTCCACGTCCGCCAGCGGGGTGAAGCCCTCCCGTCCGAGCAGCGACGGGAGGTCCGGCCACTGCGCCTCGACGAGCTGAGTCTCCTCTCGTGTCGGTGGTCGGACCGGGTCGCCGGTTTGACTGGGCTTCCAATCGGGCGCCCCCGGGGGAAGCGTCCAGGCCACGGGGCCGGCCACATCCCTCACGTGCGCGGCTGGCGCAAATGAACCAGCCGACAACAAGCCGCCCCCGACCTGCGGCGCCTCCCGCGGCTCGCCGAATCCCGGTGCCGGTCATGCCGTCGGGCCGAGCAGTTTCCAACCGGACTGCCGGGGCCAACCGAAGCGGGCGTTCAGGCGCACGTTGAGCAGGCCCATGTGCTCGAGTGTTCGCGCCATGGCGAGCGGCCTGGCGTCGACTGGGCGGAAGCCGAGCGCCGCCAGCAGCTGGGCGACGGTCGCCTTCGCCGCGTCGTCATCGCCGGCGTAGAAGCCGTCCAGCGGTATGCCGTCGACGACCGGGTCGGTGAGCCGCGGGCCGAGCACGGTGTTGAACGCCTTGACGACGACGGCGCCCCGCATCAGCAACGGGATTTCCTCCGCGACCGACCCCTCCGCCGGTAGCAGCCCGGACAAATCGGGAGCCATTGGGTTCGTCGGGTCGACGACGACCTTGCCTTCCACCACGCCATCTAGTTCGTCGGCGACGTCGGCGATGGCGGTGGACGGGACGGCGAGCACGATCAGGTCCGCGCCGGTGGCCGCCTCCCGGTTGCTGGCCGCCGCTTCCGCGCCGACCTCCTGTGCGACCTTGGCCGCGTGGTCGGGGTGCCGGGCGCTGAGCACGACGGCGTGACCCGCCGCGTGGAACGCCCGCGCCAGCCCGCTGCCCACCGCTCCCGCGCCGATGATCGCGATCCGCATGCCGGCCTCCTCTTTTGGTGGCCGATGGCGCCTGGCTGCCACTCTGGAGGGCCGTGGCGTACCCCGATCTTCGCTGGGCAACCGGCCGGCTGTCCATCGCCCTGAGCGCCCTCAGTCAGCTGCGCGCCGTGGTCGTGGTCTCCCCGGACGACCGCTCACCGTCCTGAATCCATTGCGGCCCACGTGGCCCGAGCTCGGGTGAGACCGAGGGACCTTCGTCCCGGCCGGACGGACGTTCGGCACTGCTGCCCATCGGCCGACCGCGGGTCGGATAGAGGACGGTCCTGCTCCCGTCCGCGAGGAGGCCAGCAAGGTGAGCGCCCTTATCCCCGTTGTCGGTACCTGGCGACGGCTCCCGGACCCGGACGAAGAGAGGCTGATGGAATGTCGGAGGGTGACGTCGTGCGGGAGACGGAGTCGGCACCGCCCTCGGCCGCTTCCGGGCCGTGGTTCCTCAGCCGGCCAGGTCTGACGGTGGGCGTGGCGGTGGCCCTGTATGTCATGGTGCTCGGGCTCCGCTTCGTCGTGGACTCCCCACAGGACCCGATCACGCTTCTCTTCTGCCTCCCGATCGCCCTGCTCGCGGTCGCCTTCGGCTTGCGAGCCGGCCTGGTCGCCGGGCTGGTCGGCATCTTCCTCGTCGCGGTATGGGTGCTCGTCGAGCACATCAGCCTGTCGTTCCTCGGCTGGTCCAGCAGGGTGATTCCCATGCTGCTGCTCGGGATCCTGCTCGGCGACGCCGTCGACCGGCTGCGGCGGTCCGAGGCCGAGCGCCACCGCCTGGAGGCGGTGGCCCAGCGCCACCGGGATGCGGTCGAGTTCAACGACAGCGTGGTGCAAGGGCTGTCCGCGGCGAAGTGGGCGCTGGAGGCCGGCCGCGAGGAGCGCGGGCTCAAGATCATCGCTGAGACCCTCGACGTCGCGCAGGAGTTGATCTCCGGCCTCCTGCGTGACGCCGACATGGGAGTGGACGGCCGGCGGGGCCACCGGACCACCTGACACTCGACCGCGCGCGGCTGATGGGCGCGGCCGATCGGAAGCGCGTCGGCCGACGACGGCAGCGTGCCGACCTCCCCGGTCGTCACCGTCCTGGACCACCACCGGCCGCGGCCATGTGATCCGAACGCACCGGGCCTGTCCGGGGTAGGCCGCCGGTGCGGAGGCCGATGTCCTTCGACCCTGTCCGAAGGCGACGGTGCCGAGCAGCCTGAGTCAAGGGCGGAGAGTCCGCGCCGAGATGGGATCAAGGAGGCAACCCGTGCGTGCGCTCGTCTACCACGGAGCGGGGAAGAAGGACTGGAAGGCGGTCCCGGACCCGGAGGTGACCGACCCGACCGATGCGATCATCAAGGTCGACGCGGTCACCATCTGCGGAACCGACCTGCACATCTTGGGTGGGGACGTGCCGACGGTGGACGAGGGTCGGGTGCTTGGCCACGAGGCGGTCGGCACGGTCGTGGCGACCGGGCCGGCGGTGACCACCGTCCGATCCGGTGACCGGGTACTCGCCTCGTGCATCTCGGCGTGCGGCCGATGCCGCTACTGCCGGGAGGGCGCGTACGGCCAGTGTCTCGGCGGCGGTGGCTGGATCCTCGGGCATCGGGTCGACGGGGTGCAGTCGGAGTACGCCCGGATTCCCTTCGCCGACAGCTCCGTCTACCGCCTTCCGGACGCGGTGACCACCGAACAGGCGGTGATGCTCGCCGACATCCTGCCGACGAGCTACGAGGTCGGCGTCCTCAACGGCCGAGTGCGGCCGGGCGACACGGTGGCCATCGTCGGCGCCGGCCCGATCGGGCTCGCCGCCGTGCTCACCGCCTAGCTCTACTCGCCGAGCTCGATCGTCGTGATCGACCCGGCGGGTCCGCGGCGCAAGGCGGCCGAGCGACTCGGTGCGACGGCCATCGACCCGGCCTCCGACGATCCGGTCGAGGTCATCGCGGCGATGACCGGCGGGCTCGGCGCGGACGCCCCGCTGGAGGCGGTCGGCATCCCGGACACCTTCGAGCTGTGCACCCGACTGGTCCGCCCCGGCGGTCACGTCGCCAACATCGGCCTGCATGGGAAGCCGGCGACGCTGCACCTCGAGAACCTGTGGATCCGGAACGTCACGGTCACCACGGGTCTGGTCGACACCGCTGCCACCCCGACGCTGCTCCGGCTGCTCGCCGCCGGACAGCTCGACGTCTCGTCGCTGATCACCCACCGGTTCCGGATGTCCGAGTTCCTCGAGGCGTACGACGTCTTCGCCGATCCGGCGCACACCGGCGCCCTAAAGGTCATCCTCACCGCCGACTGATCACACCGCGACGGGCTCGCCCTGGTCCAGCCAGGGCGGGATCGGCCACTGCTGACAGTCACCCGGACTGTCCGCCCGCCTCGAGTTCACCGACCACCGGCCCTGCGCGGAAGGGTTGAATGTCACCGCCGGGTCGGGCGCCCCTCAGGAACGTCGAGCGCCGCTCGCAGCAGCGGCCAGGCCCGGTGCAGCTCGCGCTGCCAATACGGCGCCCCCTGTGGCTGCCCGGACCATAGAAGTCGACGTGGACCGGGATCCGGAGCGCCCGCAGCATGGCGACCAGCGCGGCGTTCTCGGCGGCGAGCGCCGCCTCGACCTCGTCGACCGGCGTGCCGGGCGGGTCGTAGGGTCCCGGCCGGCCATCGCCGACGGAGACGAACAGCGCAGTGCCCCGCAGGCCGGGTGCGAGATCGTACGGGTTGTGCGCCGCCCACACCTCGGCCTTCCGGTGCGGGTCACCCCACAGGGCGTCCGGGTCGGCGCCCTCCCGCCGGACCAGCTGCCGGTACCACTCGCTCCGCGCCGCGGACAGTCTGGTGTGGACGATCCCGCTGAGCGAGGCGGCGGCTCCACGCTGCGCGCGCATCCGCATCCCAGTGCCACCGCGACCGCTGTGGCGATCGCGAGGTGGCCCCGCCGCGAGCCCCGCGCGCCCATCAACGGGTCGCCGAGACCGCCGCCGGCGGCGTCTGCGTCGTAACCGGCGCCGCCTTGCGGCTCGCCATCAGCCAACCGCCGTAGATCGCGAGCCAGAGCATCGCCGGGTACGCGATCCACCGCTCAATGTCGCCGTCGCCGAGCTCGGCCACCGGACCCCAGTCGAGCAGGAGGTAGCCGAGCGCCATGCTCACCAGGGTCACCGCGCCGAGGGCCGCGGAACGTACCGGGCCGGTGCCCGCGGCGGCAGACGCTCGGCCGCGGCCACATCCGAGCCTTGCCGAGTGGCCGCTCAGTCGGCAGAGGCGAAGGGCCCGGCTCGAGGCGGCGGTCCTGTGACGAACCTCGCCGGGACCCTGCCCGGTGCGCTCGGGGGCACTCCACCGCGGAGTCCAATCCGTGTCAGCATGAGGATTGTCAGCGTGCTGGATGGAGGACAGGCGGCGGTGGAGGACCGCAGTACTGAAGGTGCCGCTCCCGCCGAGGGAGCGCGGTTGAGCAGTGGGTTGTCATCGCTGCGGCTCAACGAGCTGCTGCACGAGGTGACCGACCGGTTGGCCGAGATCACGGCGAGCCGAGATCAGCTGCACGGCCTGCTGGACGCGGTCGTGGGTGTCGCCGGTGGCCTGGAGTTGTCGGCCACGCTGCGCCGGATCGTCTTGGCGGCGGTCACGCTGGTGGACGCCGAGTACGGCGCCCTGGGCGTGATCGGCCCGGATCGTTCGCTCGACCAGTTCGTCTACACCGGCATCGACGAGGCGACCCGGCAGCGGATCGGACATCTGCCGGAGGGGCATGGCATTCTCGGCCTCCTCATCGACGACCCCCGGCCGGTGCGCCTGCACCGGCTGGCCGACCACGCGGCGTCCTTCGGATTCCCGCCCAACCACCCGCCGATGAACACCTTCCTCGGCGTCCCGGTCCGGGTCCGAGACGAGGTCTTCGGAAACCTCTACCTGACCGAGAAACGCACCGGCGACTTCACCGCGGACGACGAGGTGGTCGTCCAGGCGCTCGCCGCCGCGGCCGGAGTCGCGATCGAGAACGCCCGGCTGTTCGAGCAGACTCGCCGCCGGCAGCGCTGGCTGGAGGCATCCAACGAAATCCGCGCGGCCCTGCTTTCCGGCACCGACACCGACGAGGCACTGCGGCTCATCGCCGCCCGCGCCCGCGAGCTCGCCGCGGCCCACGCCGTGCTGCTGCTGCGTCCCGACTCGGTCGCGCCCGACGAGCGGCTGGTGATCACCATCGCAGACGGCGCCGAGACCGCGGACCTGCGCGGCCTACGCGTGCCGATCGATGCCTCGGTGGCCGGCCGAGTGTTCCGCACCGGGAGGACCGAGGAGGTCGGGTCCGTCCTCGGCACCCCGGAGGTCATGGCGGTCGAGCCGGCCTTGGCCGCCCACCCCGGCTACGGCCCGGCCCTGCTAGTCCCGCTCGGCGGCCCCTCCGAGACCGGCGTGCTCGTCGTGGCCAACCGGGTCGGAGCGACGAGGCTGTCCCCCGAAGCCACGGAGCTCACCGTCGCCTTCGCCGGGCAGGCCGCGCTGGCCCTTCGGCTGGCCGACGCCCAGCGCGCCCAAGCGCAGCTCGCCCTCTACGCCGACCGGGACCGGATCGCCCGCGACCTGCACGACCAGGTCATCCAGCGGCTCTTCGCCACCGGCATGTCCCTGGAGAGCATCACCCGCCAGGTGTCCGGCGGCGCGGCCCAGGCAAAGCTGCACCGCGCGGTCACCGAGCTCGACCAGAGCATCCGCGACATCCGGAGCACGATCTTCGCCCTGCAGGCGCCGATCGACGAGGCGCCGCCGCTCCGCCGGCAGATCGTCGCCGTGATCGACGAGACCACAGGCGCCTCCGGGATCGAGGTCGACCTGCACGTCGGCGGACCGGTCGACACCATCGTGCCGGCGCAGGTCGCCACCCACGCGCTCGCCGTCCTTCGCGAGGCGACCACCAACGTCGTGAGGCACGCCAAGGCGACGACCCTCGGAGTCTCCGTCGTCGCGGCGGACCGGCTCAGCGTCGAGGTCACCGACGACGGGATCGGCCTCCCCGCCAACGGCCACCGCAGCGGGCTGGCCAACCTGGCCGACCGCGCCGGCCAGCTCGGCGGCACCTTCAGCGCCGCTCGGGCCTCCACCGGCGGCACCCGCCTCGTCTGGGACGTCCCGCTCGACTGAACCCGTTCAGCGGGCCGGCTCGGCGGCCCGTTCAGCGGCGCAGCATCGCCCGCAGGAACGCCGTCCACCCGCGGGGTCTTCGGACGTTGGTCGGGTCGGACGCGCCATCCTAGAGTCGGTGCCGGCAGGGTCACCGGCTTGCGGGCAGCAGCTGGAGGTGGGTGCGATGCCGGACCGGACCGACCGCCGAGCGGCAAAGGTGGCGGACCACCTCTACAGGATGCGGCGGTGGATGTACCGCGGGGGTCGACCCGGGCGGCTCGCGCGCGTCTTGAACCGGATGGACGCCGCCCAGCACGCGGCCGGGCTGCTCTCGCCGCGGCGGGCGGTCACTCTCGAGATGCGTGGTCGGTCCCAGCGGACACGTGATCTCGGTGCCTCTCGTGGTGGCCGACTACGGGACCAGGAGTACCTGGTCTCGATGCTCGGCGACGGCGCGAACTGGGTCCGCAATGTCCGAGCTGCTGGCGGGCGGGCCGTTCTGCGCCGGGCGGACGCCGGCTGGTCCAGCTCGAGGAGGTCGATCCCGCCGACCTCGCGCCGATCCTGCGCCGCTACCTCGCCCCGGCGCCCGGCGCGCGGGCGCACCTGCCGGTCTCCACGCACGACCCGGTCGAGGCCTTCGAGCCGATCGCCCCCGCGTACCCGGTCTTCCGGATCACCAACGCCAGGCCCGCTCGCCCGACCCAGATGCTCGACGACCGTGAAGAAGGGCGCTCGATGACCCATCCTGACCCCGTGCCGACGGCCATCCCGTACCGCCAGTGGATCGCTGCCTGGCCCGGCATGGCTGCCCTCGGCGTGGCCAACGGGCTGAGCCGCGGCCTGTACGCCCGCCGTCTCGGGGAGGCCAGGGCACACCAGGTGTCCACCGCGACGCTGATCGCGGCGCTCGTCCCGTATGCGCGCGCGGTCGACCGACGGTGGCCGGTCCCGGCTGCCCGTGCCGCCGCCGGCATCGGGGCGACCTGGGTTGTCCTGACCGTCGCGTTCGAGTTCGGCTTCGGCCACTTCGTCGCCAAGCAGAGCTGGGACACGCTGCTCGCGGATTACGACTTGCGCCGAGGCCGACTCTGGCCGCTGGTGCTGGTCGCCACCGCCGCCGCGCCCGCGGCGGCCAGGACCCTCCGGTGGAGGAGAACACGCAACTGTCCACCGAGCGGATGACTTCGGCCTGATCAGCCAATCCTGCTGAAGCAACACTATCGTCACTTCTAGCTCGCCTCCGCCCCCGCCGAGAATCTCTGCCGCTTCGCCGGCGTGAGCGAACCGCCCACGGCACGCGCTTTCAGTGATACGCCAACCAGCGGCCTGCCGTGCCGAGAAGGTCTCGAAGGGTCGGCATTCTTCCTGATGCTAATCGGTCGCCTGTCGGGTGCTGATTCTCAACGCTGTGTCTTCTGGACTAACGACCATCCGGCGGCGAGAAGTTGCGATCCCGCTCCTGTGGCCGAGCACGAAGTCCAGGAAGTCATTTTGTCGACCCGCCACCGCTGCCTGCGGACGGCGGAGCCTCGACGCCCGCTCCGAGCGGCCGGAGTCGTAACCGAACCGAGTCCAAGTCGCGTGTTTGAACGGGGGGACCGGCGGTACATGACGGCCCGTCGGGGGCTCGAGACCATGGCCCTCTGGTCCAGGCCGGTTGGCTGGAGCAATTCCTCGTCGCTCGGGAGAGGCGCGAGGCACCACTTCGCGCGCTGAGTGCGCGCCTCTCGTCCTCAGGAGGACAAGCGTGACCACGAACTATTCCGACGCGGCCTCGGCGTCGGCGGGCACCGGCGTGGCCGGTGAGCACCGGTCGACCCAGCGGCTCAGCACGGAGACGAAGGCCTCGTACAAGACCACCGAGCTGTTGGCCTACCTGGCGACCGTTGTCGGTGTGCTGCTGGCGTCCCAGCTGATCGGGAATGAGGAAGGCCACGACGACTACTTCCGGGCCGACCGCGCCTGGTTCTACATCGTGCTGCTGACCATCGGCTACCTGATCAGCCGCGGGCTGGCGAAGTCCGGCAGCCGGGAGCCGTACGACGCCGACGACCGGCGGTAGCGGCAGCCGGGGCCCTGGTCCGCGGCTCCCGCCGCGGACCAGGCCTCGACCCCCATCGGCAGGCCCGGCGGTAGCTCACCCGGACGGGCGAGCACGCCCTCCGACCGGCGTGGCAGGCGTCCCCTCCCTCGGCCGGCTATGACTCCCCGCTCACCGTCCACCGCGGAGCGCCGTTGCCCGTCAGCGCCAGGCATCGCCGCCGCGGCGGCTCCTCCAGCAGTGGCGCTCGACCCGCACCCGGCCGGCAGCTCGAGATCCGGGACGTCTACGGGTCACGGGCGACCAGATGCACGAGAGCGGCAGCCTTAGCTGGGAGGCGAACGACCCAGGCCGTCTCGTCGACAAACGCCCCGGGACGGAAAGGCTGTGCCGCAAGGCGGCAGCCGGCTGCTCCTCGACCCGAATGGCCACACCCCGGTCTACGCGAGAAGACTCAACTGCACCGTACGTCTGTCCGCAGCCTGATCCCTCCGCTCCCTCGGGCCAGCTCGTGTTCCGCTGTTCAGGAGCGCTTGGGTTCGTAGTGCAGCGCGATGATCCCGCACTCGAACGGTCGCGCCGTGACGAGGCGGAACTGCTGGTGAGCGTCGAGGTTGGGAAATACCGGGAGTCCGGCGCCGATGGCGGTCGGGTTGACGAACAGGTGAAGTTCGTCGAGCAGTTTGTTGGCGATCAGGTTCGTGACGAGCGTGCTGCCTCCGTAGGCGATCATCTCACCGCCGGGCTGGGCCTTGAGCTTGTTCACGGTATCGACGAGGTCGCCGCCGGCGACGACCGCGTTCGGCCACGGCGAGTCGGTGAGGGTGTTGGTGATCACGACCTTGGAGGTGCTGTTCATCCAGTCGATGGATGCCTGGTCCTCGCCCTCGGGCCCGGCTGCCCAGGCCGGGATGAAGCCCTCGGCGAGCTTGCGGCCCAACACGATGCAGTCGACCGGTTTGGTGAGCTCGTCGACGTACCCGCTGATGTCGTCGGTCCACGGGACTGTCGTCCAGTCCATTTCGCCGTTCGGTCCGCCCATGTAGCCGTCGACGGTCGTTTGGACCTGCAGCTTGAGCTTGCGCACGTGATGCTTCCTCTCGGGCTCGGGAGTGGTGTCGCGGAGCGCGGCTATAACGACCCCCGATCGGTCCTACGCGAATGATCCCGTGACGATCTCGCCTGCTGGCCGGTATGTACCCAGCACGACTCCGGTAGTGGAGATCTTGCCGTCCACGAGCTTCAGCCCGACCGGGATGGTGCCGTCGGCGAACAGGCGCTTGCCCGAACCGATGACGACGGGGAAGACCCACAGCCGGTACTCATCGACGAGGTTGTGGCGCAACAACGTCTGGATCAGATTCCCGCTGCCATGCACCTGCAGCTCTGGCCCATCTTCCTTCTTGAGCGCCGCGATGCCCTCGGCCGCGTCTCCCTCTATCAGGACAGAGTTGCTCCACTCCAGATTGGGACGACCCCGCGACGAGACGTACTTGGTGGCGTCGTTGAATACCTTGCCGCCGGCCTCTTCCGGGGCGTTCGGCCAATATGCGGCCATGATGTCGTAAGTCTTGCGGCCGAGAACCATGGCGAACGGCCGGCCGGTCGCCTCGCCCATGACCTGACCCATCTGCTCGTCCCAGTAGTTCACCGACCAGCCACCGAGCGCGAAGCCTCCCTCGTCGTCCTCGCCCGGTCCGCCCGGGGCCTGCATGACCCCGTCGAGGGTCAAGAAGGTCTGCACGATCAGCTTTCTCATCTCACGTGTCCTCTCGATCGGATCTGTCATGCGGAGCCGGCGTCGCCCCGCCCGCGTACCGTCCACAACCCTCGCGAACAAGGCGGGAGCGACGGACCCGCGGTGGGACCGCCTGCCGCCCCGGCTCAGGCGGCGAGCAGGGCATCCATCTGGCCGACCGTCTGCACAAAGATCTCTGTCGCGCCCATACGCTCGAGCTCTTCCATATGCTCCCGGGACTCGAAGACCGAGCGCACCTCCATCCGGGTGCCGCCGTCGTGCTCGGTGAGCTGCACCCGGACCGCGGTGGCCGAGGTGCCCTCGATCGGTATCCCGTCGTCGTCGGCGAACCCGTCGACGAACTCCAGGGACGTCGGCGGGTCGGCCGAGGTGACCCGCCACCAGCCGCGGGACTTCTCACCGTCGGGGCCGGTCATGAAGTACGCGACGGCGCCTCCCGGCGTCAGGTCATGCTCCTCAACGGTCGCCGGGTGGCTCGGCGGCCCCCACCAGCGCTCCAGCTTCCGCGGATCGGCCCATAGCTGCCACACCCGCTCGACAGGGGCATCGAAGTGGGCGACCACGGTGAGGGTCAGGGAGTCGAAGTCCTTGTCGACGCTGGTGACCGTCATCTGCCGTGTCCTGTCGTCGGGATGTTCATTTGTAGGTCGGGGTCCTGCGCGAGCAGGTGGGACATCCGGTCCACTCGCGCGCGCCAGGCCGCCTCGAGCTGGTCGAGGGCGTGCCGCGCCCGGCGTACGCCGTCCCGGTCCGTGCGGACGAGTTGCTCGCGTCCGTGGCGCTGCTTCGTGACCAGCGCGGCCCGCTGCAGCACCGCGACGTGCTTCTGCACCGCGGCGAAGCTGATCGGGTAGACCTCGGCCAGTCGCGACACCGACAGCTCACCCCGGCCGCAGCGGCGCAGGATGTCGCGGCGAGTGGCGTCGGCCAGTGCGTGGAACACGCGGTCCACGGCCTCGTCGGACAACTCAGCTACAACCATTTGGTTGTACGTTAGCGCGGCGCCTACTCGGTGTAAAGCACGCGGCGGTCTCGTCGATGATCCTGCCCCCGGCGGCTGCTGTCGCCAACGGACGACCGGCGCCGGGGTGTGCCCGGCGCCGGTCGGGTGGGTCAGCGGTCAGGGGAGGCATATCTCGGCGATCCGGGTCAGTCGCCCGTCGTCGACGGTCAGGCGGAACAGCCCCTGGTCGATATGCGGCGTCGCGGCAAGCCGGGGAAGCGTCGTGTTGACGTCCTCGATGCTTGAGCCGGACTCGGCGCCGTGCACGTTCACAGTGATTGGCGCGTCGGGAGCGACAGGCAGCGTGCGGAGCCGCGAGCTGGTGTTGCCGACGTAGTAGTCGTTCATCGGCGGTACCTCCTCCGCGCCGGCCTGAGCCGCGGCGCGCGCCGCCTCGGCGCCCGTGAGCAGCTGGACGACGTCGACCGTGATCCGGCCGTCCCCGGCGTCGACGTTCACGATGTGGGCCTCGTGCGTCCCGTCGCGCAGGCTCCGGTCGTCCGGCGTCCGCCCCGGCTTCCGCTCGGGTAGCGCCCGCTCCGGTGCCGCGGACTCGGACTCCACAGTGACCGGCGCCGGTGCGGTGGGCACATCGCTCGCAGCGGCCGGCGGCGCCGGAGGAGAGCCGCCGTCGGAGCCACATTGCTGCTAGGAGCGCGGTCAGGAGCGCTATGCCGGCCAGGCCGGCGAGGCGCAGCGGGCTGTTCATCTTCTCCTCCTGTTCGACGGGCCAGCCGTTCGGACTGGACCTGGACCCTCGTGCGGCCGGCCTGCTCCAGCCGTTCCGGGGAGGTGCGATGCCCACCCGCGCACTTCCGTTGCGAGGGCGTGTTGTGCGCTAGGTCACACCCCGGCTCAACGGTCGTGTGGCCGCGGGGAGTACTGCCTTCAGGATCGAACACGCGCTGCGCCTCCCCGGCGGTCGACGGCTGAAGACGCCGCCGCAGCCCGCTCGACCTCGCCGCAACCGGACGCCAGAACGAGCACAGCGAAGGCCGCCTACCACCGCGATCAAGCTTCGCGGCACGGCCGCGAGGAGTCATCGACACCTTGGCCCATACAGCGTGGATTGAATCAGGGTGGCGGAAAGGTCACGCAGAGCACGGGCAAGGTCGTGGTGTCAAATACTCGGGAATCCGCGCGCCGCCAGGCTGACGAAGCCGCCCGGTCGGGCACAGGTCGCGACCGCAGGAGCGTGTTCGAGGCTCCCTGACCCAAGTCCCGGCAGGCCGGGTAGGACGAGGGTTGACCCGAGCGGGAGGCGGTCGTCATGGCGGTATGCGAGGTGTGCGGCAACGACTACGCAATGGCCTTCGAGGTGCATGCGCAGGGAGCGGTGCACGTGTTCGACAGCTTCGAGTGCGCCATCCATCGGATGGCTCCGACGTGCGAGCACTGCGGGGTCCGAGTGATCGGTCACGGAGTCGAGGCGAGCGGACGCTACTTCTGCTGCCGGCACTGCGCGGAGGCGGAGGGAGCCTCAGGAATCGTCGACCATGCGTGACGACGGCGTCGCGCTGGTTGATCTGAGCTGAGTGCCCACCAGTTCGTCGTGGATCGACGCGCCGACTTCTTGAGGGGAAGTAGCTGGCGCGGCTTGTGAGTACCGTTCAACGGTCTCCACGAGCCGCGGCCGCAGGTTGGGTCATCCCCGTCCGGTGGGCGACGGCATGGGTGACCTGGCGCCAGGGACAGCGCAGCGAGTGTGCCGCGGGTGGCGAAGCTCCGAGGAGTCACGTCACCCGTGCCGTACCGGCCGATTCAGCCGTGCTCGGTCGAGGCTCGAGCGTCGATCCGGCCGAGGGAGGACGGGATGGGTTTCGAGGAGGCGATGGACACCATCGCGAGGGGCGTTGAGTTCCTTGGGATCCTGACGCTGGTCCTGGGCTTGGCGGCAGCCCTCGTCCGAGCTGGGTTCGCGCTGGTTGCGGGCCACCGTGCGGAGGAGGTCTACCGGATCGTCCGAACCGTGTTCGGGCGCAGCATCCTGCTCGGACTGGAGTTCCTGGTTGCGGCCGACATCATCAGGACCGTCGCCGTCCAGCCCTCGCTGCAGAACGTCGCTGTCCTCGGGCTGATCGTGCTCATCAGGACGTTCCTGAGCTTCTCCCTGGAGGTGGAGATTGACGGTCGCTGGCCGTGGAGGCGTGTTGCGCCAGAGCGGGCAGGCTCGCCGCCGGCGTCGGCTGGCGGGGCTGAGCGCCAAGGAGGATGAAATGGCGCCGCCCGACCCGGCGCAGTCGGCGCTGCGCGGACCTGCAACGTCGCGGCGCTGTCGTGATCGACGGCAGTCGGGCGCTGCGCCGGCTGATCTCGCTGCCCCGATGTGGTCCCGAGGCCCGAACTGCGGAGAGAGTCCCGCACGCCGGCGGGTGGCACGATCGTGCGCGTACGCGACCGCCGTCCGGGTCGCCGGATGTCCGGCGAGGCGCGGGGAGGAGGAGAATTCATGGCGGAGCCCTCGAGCGGCAGCAAGGACTTCAGCGAGCTGTTCGGTCGGCTGCGCGAGCTGATGGCACCAGTAGGAGCCCGGCTCGTCGTGGCGCGGGACGTGCCCGGTGACTACTACGTCGAGACCGGGTGGGTGCGAGACGACGGCTACCGCGGGTTCTTCGGCGCCGTGCAGACGCGGCGGAGGTACGTCAGCTACCACCTGATGCCGGTGTACGCCTGGCCGGACCTGCTCGATGAGGTGAGCCCCGACCTACGTCGGCGCATGCAGGGCAAGTCCTGCTTCAGCTTCACCAGCGCCGATGAGGCGCTGCTCGGCGAGCTCGGCGAGCTCACCGAGCGGGGGTTCGAGCGGATGCGGAACTCCGGCGCCGAGGTCCACCCGCGACACCGCTGGAGCCCGCCCGACGAGCAACGGATCTAATGTCGCATTGCTGTGTTCCTGGTGTCGTCGCCGTCGCCTACGCGCGGCAACCACCGTGGCCCCTCGCTACGCGAGCCGGACGCCCGCTGCCGTGGACCGATCCCTTGCGCGCAGCGGCGCCGCGTGCGACAAAGCAGTCAGCTGGCTCAGGTCGGCATGTCGAATGCGCGGCACCTGACCCAACCGCCGCCGCAGGACGCCTGCGCCGCCCGCCGTGTGGAGAGGTGAGGTTCCGGTGTCGAGTGTCGAGACTGTGAGGGGACCGGTCGAGGTCGACGACCTGGGTCCGACCCTGATGCACGAGCACGTTTTCGTGCTGTCGACCGAGCACGTCCAGAACTACGGGGACGGAAGCTGGTGGGACGAGGAGGCCCGGGTGGCGGATGCTGTCGCCAAGCTCCGCGCCCTGGGTGCGAAGGGGATCAATACCATCGTCGACCCGACGGTGTGGGGGATCGGCCGGTACATCCCCCGCATCCAGCGGATCGCCGATCAGGTCGACGTGAACATCGTCGTTGCGACCGGCCTGTACGCGTACGAGGAGCTGCCGCACCAGTACGCCTATCGCGGCCCCGGGCTGCTGCTGGACGTGCCGGAGCCGATGGTCGCCGACTTCACGGCGGACATCGTCGAGGGCATCGGGAGCACCGGCGTGAAGGCGGCGTTCCTCAAGTGCTGCGTCGAGGCGTACGGCCTGACCCCGGGGGTGGAGCGGATCGCCCGTGCTGTCGCTCGCACCCATGTCGAGACGGGGGCACCGATCACCGTGCACACCTCCGGCCCGGCACAGTCGGGGCGGCTGGCGCTCGACCTGTTCGGCAAGGAGGGCGTCGACCTGTCCAAGGTCGTCGTCGGGCACGCCGGGGACAGCAACGACCTCGACTACCTGATGGAGCTGGCCGACTCGGGTGCGACGCTCGGCATGGACCGCTTCGGGCTGGACCTGTTCAACCCGACGGCAGATCGGATACGCACCGTCGCGGCGCTGGCGGAACGCGGATACGCCGACCGCATGGTGCTGGCGCACGACTCGTCGTGCTTCATCGACTACTTCGGCGCCGTCCACGACGACGTCCGGGCGGCCGCCACGCCGAACTGGCACTACGAGTACATCAGCGACGACGTGCTTCCGGCCCTGCGCGAGGCCGGGGTCACCGACGCGCAGATCCAACAGATGCTGGTCGACAACCCCCGGCGGTACTTCGCCAGGAGCCGGCCGTGATCGCCCCGTTCGACACCACCGGTGTCAGCCGGGGGGCGGACGGGATCAAGCGATACGACGGGCTGCCGCCGAGCCTGGTGCACACGTTGCGGGACACCGTGAGCCGCGACGCTGGCCGTGAGGCGCTGGCCGAGACGGGCGACGGGCCCCGGTTGACGTACGGCGAGCTGTGGGACCGGGCGACACGAGTGGCCGGCGGCCTGCGCGCGGCCGGCGTTGGACGCGGTGACCGGGTCGCGATTCGACTCGGCAACGGGGTCGAGTGGGTTCTCGCCTTCTTCGGCACGGTCCTCGCCGGCGGCATCGT
>Ga0126307_10001293_pt1 | contig 16515 bp, 18 predicted proteins | sample Plot28_FD_89955 | JGI IMG/M metagenome (GOLD analysis project Ga0126307, IMG submission 89955) | Serpentine soil microbial communities from UC McLaughlin Reserve, CA, USA - Plot28 | ecosystem: Environmental > Terrestrial > Soil > Grasslands | place: USA: UC McLaughlin Reserve, Lake County... | reverse complement strand
TCCGTAGAGAACCCCGAGCGCGGCGAACGGGAGGAGGCCGGCCAGGATCAGGAACGTCATCGAGAGCCATCGATCGGCGGGCATCCTCACTCCCAGCGCGACGCCACCCGCGTAGAGGGTCGCGATCGCGCAGAGGGCCATTACGTAGCTCGTCACGACCTTGGCCCGGATGTACTCACCGGCGCGCAGGGGCGTCAGGCGCAGCTGTCGGGTCCAGCCGGTCGCCCGCTCGGCCGCGATGCGGGCGCCGCTAGAGAGGACCGCGTTCATCGTGCCGAACGCCGCCAGGCCGATCATGAAGTACAGCGGCGCGGAGATACCGGTGTGCCCCACGTCCTGCTCGTGACGGTCCGGCACGGCGATCAGGACGTACATGACGATCGGGAAGAGCAGCGAGAGGATGAGGAATCGCCTGTTGCGAAACGTGCGGATGAGCTCGAAGCGCAGGTAGGCGGGCGTGGTCATGCGGCCGCCGCCGCAGACGGCCCAGTCAGCTCGAGGAATGCCTCTTCGAGTCCGGAGCCCGCGATCTCGATGTCATGCGCCTCCGGGTATCGCTCGAGGACCGCGCGGAGAGCGGTATCCGAGTCCGTGCAGCGCAGGACGACCGTCTCGCCGAGCCGTTCGGCGGCGGCGATGCCGGGAAGCAGGCCCAACGTGTGCACGTCCGCTCGCGGCAGCGCCGCACGGATGGTCCGCGACCCCGCCCGCGCCTTGATCTGCGTAGGCGGGCCGTCCGCGACAACGCGTCCGGACGCAATCATCACGACGCGGTCGGCGTACGCCTCCGCCTCGTCCAGGTAGTGCGTCGCGAACACAACTGTCTTCCCGCGAGACGCGAACTCGCGCATCGTCGTCCAGAACGCCCGCCGGCCCTCCACGTCCATCGCGACGGTCGGCTCGTCCAACACGAGCAGGATGGGATCACTGATCAACGCCACCGCTAAGCGCACCCGTTGCGTCTGGCCGCCCGACAGCTGCTCGGTGCGCCTGCCCGCGATCTCGTTGACGCCGACGAGGGCGAGGACGTCATCGACCGAGAGCGGATCGGGATAGAGCGACGCCATCATCACGAGCAGCTCGCGGACCGACACGTCCCGGATGAGTGCGCCCGTCTGGAGCATGGCGCCGATAGCGCCGGCGGAGATCGCCTCCTGTGGCGGCGCACCGAACAGGGAAACACTGCCGGCGTCCGGTGCCGTGAGTCCGAGCAGCATGTCGATGGTGGTGGACTTGCCGGCGCCGTTCGGGCCGAGCAGGGCGACCGTCTCGCCTCGCTCGATGCTTAGGTCGACACCGCGGACCGCGTCGATCCTGGCTTCCAGTGCCCGGAAGGACTTCGCGACGCCGCGCAGTTCGACCCGCGCCGCTGCCGCTGGGTGTCGCGATGCCGTGCCTATGCCAGGGAAGCTAGGCCCACAGCCTTACGAGAACGTAAACCCGAAGGAGTCGGTTTTCCGCCAAAACTCGTCGGTTGACCCACCTTGGTCGGAGTGTGCCGGAGGGCGACGCTTGTCGGCATGACCAGGCAGAACGAGTCAACACGATGAACTCGCGCGTATTCGACTCGCTCGATTCCTATGGGCGGCGTCGCTCGACGAGGTGGCCTCGGCTCTGCTCGAGTTCGCCTTCGGCGACAAGCTCGAAAACGACGCTCCATCGATCGAAGCAGCGGTCTTCGCGATGAAGGTCGCCGAGATGATTCCCGGCGCCAAGCCGAAGATCTTCGGCGACTCGTCGGGCCAGGCGCCCGCGAACCGGGTGACCGAGGAGGGTCTTCAGCACGTCGAGCTCGGTGCGCTGGTGATCCGTCAGTACCTCTATACGGAGAATTTGCACCTCTCGCTCACGCGTAAGGGGCGCGTCGCGCTCTGCGAGGCGCGCTGATGTCCATGACCGAGTTCAGGCACGGCGTGGCCAGCGGCGATCCCCTCACCGACCGGGTGGTGCTCTGGGCTCGCGTGACGACCGATCAGGAGAGCGTGCCGGTCGACTGGGTGCTCGCCCGCGACGCGGCGCTGACAGAGGTCGTCCGCCACGGCACGGCGACAGCGCATGCCGACCACGACCACACCGTGCATGTCGACGCGGCCGGGCTCGAGCCTGGGAAGACTTACCACTACCGCTTCGCGACCGCGGGAGGTGTCTCTCCGACGGGCCGGACCCAGACGCTGGCGGACGACTACGAGCGCTTGAGGTTCGCGATCTGCTCATGCGCGAAGTTCAACGCGGGCTTCTTCAACGCGTACGCCGCCATTGCGGACCATGAGCAGCTCGACTTCCTGCTGCACCTGGGCGACTACATCTACGAGGCGTCGAACACGCCGCCGAAGAGCCAGACTCCCGGGGCGGACATCGGCCGGCCGTTCGATCCGCTCGGCGAGTGCCGCACACTCGACGACTACCGGCGCCGTTATGCCCATTACCGGCGTGACGCGGACGTGCAGCGGCTGCACCTGCAGCTGCCCATGATCGCGACGCTCGACGACCACGAGCTCGCCGACGGCGCGTGGGTGGACGGCTCGACGGAGCACGACCCGAGTGCGCACGGGCCGTGGGCCGATCGGCGCGACGCCGCCATGCGCGCGCGCTGGGAGTGGCTCCCGGCGCGGCCCCCGGATCCGGACGACCGCACCCGCGTGTTCCGCGCCATCAACCTCGGCGGGCTCGCGGACATCGCGCTGCTCGACATCCGCAGCCGCCGCGACGAGCCGGTCCGCGACCCGGCGATGAGCGAGCCGGGCCGGACCATGCTCGGGACCGAGCAGCGCGACTGGCTGCTGCGCGAGCTCGAGTCCTCGGATTCAGCATGGCGAATCATCGCATCACCCTCGGTGTTCACGCGCACGTGGTGCGAGGCTTCCGATGAGCCGCTGCAGACGGCGTTGGCCAAGCTGAAGCTGATCGACGAGGACGGCGCGGGTCCCGACCACGACCAGTGGGACGGCTACCCCGGCGAACGGGCGCGACTGACCGGTCGCCTGCGCGATCGCGCGATCGAGGACGTGGTGTTCCTCGAGCGCCGACATCCACGTGAGCGTGGCGGCCGTGGTCCACGATCCACCCACTGGGCAAGCGGTCGGGGTCGAGTTGACCGCACCGAGCCTGACGTCGCAGAACCTCGACGAGAAGCTCGGCGTGGCGCCCCGCGATCCGCGCATCGTGCGCTCCGAGGAGGCGTACGTGGCCGCGCACGATCACGTGGAGTGGTGCGAGATGGCGTCGCACGGATACGTCGTCGTCGACGTGGACGCCGACCGCCTGCGCGGAGAGTGGTGGCATGTCGACACGGTCCTCGAACGCAGCCGCGGCGTACGGCTCGCGGCCGCATACGAGGTGCCATCCGGCGACCCACGGCTGCGGAGGGCGACCGCGGGGCCGAGCTCGACCGCGCCGCCGTCGCCGCTCTCGACCATCGCCCTCGCGACGACTTAGGATCCGCCGCGAGGCAGCGGGGGAGGGCGGAGCTCCTCCGGCTGCGGCGCCATGTCGGGGTAATTGGCGGCCACCGCAGCGCCGGTGAGCCACCAGCCCCGGTACACCAGGCGCCGGCACAGCGCTTCGTCCAGCTTGTCGAAGACGGTAGGCACGTACGCCAGGTCTTCGCCCTTCCAGGTCCGCGCCTCCTCGAAGGCGGCACGCCACGCCGCGAGTGCACCGCGGTCCTCCCTGAAGGCGGTCGCCAGCGCGACGAGCACGCCGCGGCGTGCGCCTGCCGGGAGCGCCGCGCCGGCCGTGGCCTGATCGGCTCGCTTGAACGCCGCGACCATCATCCGGGTCCGCAGCGCGGTGCTCTGGCGGTAGAGCAGCGCGTTGGCGCGGCTCAGGTCCCTGATCAGCGGGAACTTCCCGTAGCTGCCCGGCCGGAGCAGGCCGCCGGCGTTCATCGTCACCGTGAAGACGCCGGCGTAGCCGTCGCCGTCCAACACCTCGAGGCCGGTGTTGTCGTACACACCGCCGTCGAGCAGCACCGGCTCCTGCCTCGCGCACGGGAAGCGGATATCGCGCACCGGCCAGGGGGCGAATGCGCCGGGCACCGCGGCCGACGCGGCGGCGGCCTGTGCCACTCGTAGGCCGGTACCGGCGGTGCTCGCGAGGCCGACCACGTAGTCGCCGACGATGTCGCGCTCGAAGGAGAAGCGAACGCCGGTGACGATGTTGGCCGCGTTGATGACGAAACGGACCTCGGGATCGAGGTCCTCGAGCAGCTTGCCGTCGAAGAACCAGCGGTCCATCTCGTCACCGAGCAGGTCCGTCCGGGTCTTGGAGCCGGCGATCCGCCACACCCTCCGGAGCAGCGCCCCCTTCAGCGAGCGGCTCGACACGAGCTTCACGACAGGGTCGACGAGCAGCTCGTCGAACGCCTCGGCCGAGAATCGCCGCTCGCGAAGCGCGGCCCAGTGGCAGCCGAGCAGGCCGTTCGTGATCGACCCTCCGGAGACCGACGACGAGTAGCGCACGGACGACAGAAGGCCGGCGTCGGCCAGGTAGCGCAGCGCGCCGAGCCCGGCGAACGTGGCCCGAAAGCCCCCGCCGGACAGCGTCACTCCGAGAGTCGGCCCGCTCGCGGGAGGCGTGGGCGGGCGAGGGCGCAGCGTGTCGCCGCACGGACGAATCGGCTGACCGGTGCCGATCGCCGGCGAGTCGAGAATCGACGTTGCCCGATTGGTCAAAGGCCCATGCTACCTGGGGAGCGGTGGTCTACGATCGTTGCGAGAGCGCGGCCTACCGCGATTCGGCCCCCGGCGAGCATGCGAGCGCCCATCCGCTATGCCAGAAGCGGCGATGTCAACATCGCTTATCAGATCACCGGCGACGGAGAGCTCGATCTCGTGCTCGTCCCAGGATTCGTCTCGCACCTCGAACTCGACTGGGACGATCCCCGCTCGGCGCACTTTCTCGACCGCCTCGGCTCGTTCGCTCGCCTGATCCGATTCGACAAGCGCGGCACGGGACTCTCGGATCGACCGGGCGGGCTGCCTGACCTCGAGACTCGGATGGACGACGTCCGTGCCGTCATGGACGCGGTGGGTAGCGAGCGGGCGGCTCTCTTCGGCTACTCGGAAGGCGGCCCACTGTCGATCCTGTTCGCAGCTACGCGACCCGAGCGGGTAAGCAAGCTCGTGCTCTATGGCGCGTATGCGAAGCGGCTGCGCTCCCCGGATTATCCGTGGGCGCCTACCGAGGATGACCGGCGCGCATACGGAGCGGCGGTCGAGGGGGCGTGGGCGTTCCAGGCGGACATGCGACGGATGTGCCCCAGCGCCGACGACGCGATGGCTCGCTGGTGGGAAGCGCGTGCGCGTGCCGCCGCCAGCCCGGGCGCCGCCCGCGCCTTGGTTGAAATGAACTCGCGAATCGACGTTCGCGACGTGTTGCCCACCGTGCATGTGCCGACGCTTGTGCTGCACCGAACGGGTGATCTCGACTCGCGCCCGGAAGAGGGACGGTTTATCGCCGAGCGGATCCCCGGGTCGCACTTCGTGGAGCTGCCCGGCGTCGACCACTGTCCCTGGATCGACGCCGACGCGATTGTCGACGAGATCCAGCAGTTCCTCACCGGCGAGCGGCGACCGCTGCCGTCGCACCGCGTGCTCGCCACGATCATGTTCACCGACATCGTGCGGTCCACCGAGGAGGCCGTCCGCGTCGGCGACAGCGATTGGACGGCGGTGCTTACCGCCCACCACCGAGCGGTCCGCAGCGAGCTCAAGCGCTTCTCTGGGGAGGAGGTCAAGACGACTGGTGACGGCTTCCTCGCAACGTTTGACGGACCGGCACGGGCGATCCGCTCCGCGCTGGCGGTGTCCGAGGCCGCGCGCAACCTCGGGCTCGAGGTGCGCGCCGGCGTCCACACCGGAGAGATCGAGCGCGATGACGGCGACGTGCACGGAGTCGCGGTTCACGCGGCGGCGCGGATCATGGGCCACGCCGGACCGGGAGAAGTGCTCGTCAGTACCACGACGAAGGACTTGGTCGCGGGATCAGGCCTCTCCTTCGCGGATCGGGGAGAGCGTGACTTGAAGGGCATTGGGCCCAGACGGCTGTTCGCCGCATCGACTCCGCGAACCAGGTCGCCGGTGCCGACTACACAGTCGTGACCGGCTTCGCCTGGTGCGACGCCCCGCGCTATCCCGGAAGTCGCCCCAGCACGAGCGCGACCGCATCGGGAAGCGAAACCTCTCGCCAGGGACCGGGGCTATTCCCCGGATCCTTCCGGCGTCCTGTCTTCGCCCGATAGCTGGGCGGCACGAGACCTCAGGTAGTCGCGCTCCGCGAGGCTCGTCGTGCGGCCGGCGGCGGTGCGGTAGTGGGTGATCGCCGCGTCGTGGTGGCCGCTCATCTCGAGCAGATGGCCGCGGACCGCGTCGAGTCGGTGGTGGCCGGCCAGTTGCTCGTCGAGCGCCTTGAGCCTCGTGAGGCCTGCCGATGGCCCATCGACCATGGCGACCGCGACCGCGCGGTTGAGCGCGATCATCGGGTTGTCGGTCATCCGCCCGAGCAGCCCGTAGAGAGCGAGGATCTGTGGCCAGTCGGTGTCCGCGGGGGTGGGCGCCTCGTCGTGGATGGCCGCGATCGCTGCCTGCAGCTGGTACTCGCCGACGGCGCCGCTGGGCAGCGCCGTCGTCAGCAGCTCGACGCCGTCCGCGATGAGTTCTTGGTCCCAGCGAGACCGATCCTGCTCGGCGAGCGGCACCAGCTCACCGTGAGGCCCGGTCCTCGCGGGGCGTCGTGCCTCGGTGAGGAGCATGAGCGCGAGTAGACCGGCGACCTCGGGGTCGGCGGGCAGCGACGCGTGCAGCATCCTCGTCAGCCGGATGGCTTCGCTCGACAGCTCGCTGCGCGCGACCAGCGCTCCGGTGCTGGCGGCGTAGCCCTCGTTGAAGATGAGGTAGAGCACATGTAGGACCGATGGGAGGCGGTCGGCCCATACTTCGCCCGTCGGCATCGCGAAGGGGACACCGGAAGCCTTGATCCGCTGCTTGGCGCGGCTGATCCGCTGGGCCATGGTGGTTTCGGGCACGAGGAACGCGCGCGCGATCTCGGCGGTCGTGAGACCGCCGCAGGCGCGCAACGTCAGCGGGATCGCGGATGCCGGCGTCAGGCTCGGATGGCAGCACAGGAAGAGCAGGGCCAGCGAGTCGTCACTGTCGGATACCGGCGGCGGAAGGACGGCCGGCTCGTGAAGCGCGGCGCGTTCCTCTCGGCGACGTCTCGCCGAGTCGTTGCGCAGCCGGTCGTTCATCCGCCGCACGGCGACTGCGATGAGCCACCCGCGAGGATTATCCGGTAGGCCCTCGTCCGGCCACTGCACCGCGGCGGCCACGAGTGCTTCCTGAACGGCGTCCTCGGCCTCGTCGAAGCGGCCGTACCGCCGGGCGACGTGACCGAGGACCTGCGGCGCCAGCCCGCGTAGCAGGCCGTCGGCGTCCGTCACGGGCGGGGCCCGTGCATCACCGGCCGGACTTGGATCTCCTTGCCCATCGGCTTGCCGCCAGGGCCGGGCGCCGCCGAGGTCATCGCGGCGATCTCGATGGCGCGGTCCTCGGACTCGACGTCGACCAGCCAGTAGCCGGCCAGGAGCTCCTTCGACTCCGGAAAGGGACCATCCGTTACCACCGGCGCGCCCACAGCGTCGTGGGTCACGATCTTCGCCGCCTCCGGTCCCGTCAGGCCCTCGGCGCCCACGAGCTCGCCGCTCTCCGTCAGCACCTGATGGATCGCCATCATCGCCTCGCCGCGCGCCCGCGCGTCATCCGGCGCCCACTCGCTCATCGGCGGCACGCCCGGCGTGTCGGCGTAGTTCATCAACAGCATGTACCTCATCGTGCTCCTCTCGGTTCGGCGCCCGACGTGGCGCCTTCACCGATATGTCGAAGCCGCCCGCCAGTGCTCGACATCGACCCTCCGCGATTGGCAGACATCGGCCTGTTCAGCCTGGCCGGGGGCGGTGCCGGAGTACCGCGCAACCTACTCAAGGACGCCGGCGGGCGCGACGTAGGCCTCCGGATCCTGCAGGAACCGACGGGCACACTCGAGCGAGCAGAACCGGTAGAGCGTGCCCTCGTGCCGGAAGCTGCCTGCTTCCCGGCCCTCGGCGATCAGCATCCGGCATACCGGGTCGATGTGACGCGTCTCTGTGCTCCGGGCGTCAGGCACGGCCGCGAACAGCGGAACGGGGGCGGTCACGTTTCGCACCCGATGCTCGCCTCGGCTCTCGAACGCCACCCCGCGCAGATTTCCGACCCGTTCGCGCACCGCGCCGGTCACGAGGACCTCGCCGCCCGCGGCCACGGCCGTCACGCGTGCGGCGAGGTTGACCGTCGCGCCGAACCAGTCGCCCTGGCGGGCGATCGCGGGGCCGTGATGCATTCCCACGCGTACGGCCGGGAACCCGTGACCGGCGATCACCTCGTGCGCTGCACTGAGGCCGAGCGCGACCGCGTCGGCTGGGTCGCCATGGCGCACCATCACCGCATCCCCGATGGTCTTGATGACCTCGCCGCCGCCGGCCCGCGCGATCCCGGAGAGCTCGCGGCAGAAGGTGGCGGCGAGCTCGGCGGCGTCGGCGTCGCCGTGCGCCTCGGTCAGCGCGGTGTAGCCCGCGATGTCGGCGAATACGAAGGTTCCGCTGTCGTGCTCGCTTGCGGTCATGCGACGACGGTACTCGGCGACGTGTGGTGTTGGTCACGGGGCGTGGCGTCCGGGTTGACGGGCTCTGCGCGGTCGCCTATGGTCGCTTCCTCGGATATACCCCCCAGGGGTATATGAACGCACAAATCAAGGAGATGCAATGACCCGCTCAACTCGTCATTTCATCCGCCACTACGTCGAGATGGTCGTCGCGATGTTCCTCGGCATGGGTGTGCTCGGCACGCCGGCGCTGCTCGCTCTCGGCGCGGCCGGTGTGAGCTCGGCCGAGCTCCGAGCCGACGCGCCCGCGGTGCTGTTGCTCGGCATGGGCATCACGATGACCGTGCCGATGGTCGCGTGGATGCGCTACCGCGGCCACGGCTGGCCGGCCTCCAACGAGATGGCCGCGTCGATGCTGATCCCAACCGCGGGCGTAATCGCGGTGCTCGGCGTGGGGCTCGTCGATGACATCGGGACGCTGCTCGCGATCGAGCACGTCGTGATGCTGCCGAGCATGCTCGTCGCCATGCTGGTGCGCCGTGAGGAGTACTCGGGCGGCGCTCATCGCCGCGTGGCAACCGCAACGGACGCCGCTACCGTCGCATGACGCGCCGTGACACTCGCCGAGCCTCGCGAGGGGCTTGCGCCTTTCCGTGAGAAGGATTCATCCCATGAGCAATACGACCGTGACAAAGAGCGACGATGTTGTCGTGGTCGGTGGTGGCCAGGCGGGCCTTGCCATCGGCTACTTCCTGGCTCAGCAGGGCCGCGATTTCACGATTCTCGAGGCCGCCGCCGAGCCCGCGGCCGCGTGGCGCGCGCGCTGGGATTCGCTGAAGCTGTTCACACCTGCACGCTACGACGCCCTGCCCGGGCTCCCCTTCCCGGGAGACCCCGACCGGTACCCGACCCGCGACGAGGTGGCGGACTACCTGACCGACTACGCGCGCCACTTCGAGCTACCGGTCGAGCTGAACAGCCGCGTCCGGGCGGTCCGCAGGTCGGGCGGGGCCTACGTCGTCGAGCTCGACGACCGCACGTACGAGGCCGAGCAGGTGGTGATCGCGACTGGCCCGTTTCAGACCCCGCTCGTGCCCGCTATCGCCGAGCAGCTTGGGGACGAGGTCGTGCAGATGCACAGCACCGCGTATAGGTCGCCGCAGTCGGTCCCCGAGGGGCTCGTGCTCGTCGTCGGCGGCGGCAACACCGGCTTTCAGATCGCTGAGGAGCTGTCGGCCTCGCGGAAGGTCCACCTGTCGATCGGGTCGCGCCAGACGCCGCTGCCTCAGCGGCTCCTCGGCCGCGACCTGTTCTGGTACCTCGACGCGACGGGGCTCCTTCGCAAGACCACGGAGTCGCGCATCGGGCGCCGGCTGTCCGGGCGCGACACGCTGATCGGATCTTCGCCGCGGCGGCTGCGCCGCGGGTACGCCGTGGAGCTCCACGGCCGCGCGGTGAGCGCCGATGGATCGACCGTGCGATTCGACGACGGGAGCGAGCTCCAAGTCGCGGGTGTCGTCTGGGCGACTGGCTTCCGCGTCGACCATTCCTGGGTCGACGCGCCGGTGTTCGATCACGCCGGCCGCGTCATGCACCAGCGCGGAGTTACCGGATCGCCCGGGCTCTACTTCCTTGGGTTGTCCTGGCAGCACACGCGCGGCTCCGCGCTCCTCGGCTGGGTCAAGGACGACGCCGAGCACATCGCCCACGAGATCGCCTCATTCCGCCCCGAGCCGGCGACTCAGCCGGCTCTGGCCACAACCAACTGAACCGCAGGAGAGCCGCATGAGCACGACCCGAGACAATTTCCCGACAGACGTCACCGGATTGCCCGAGGCTCGCTCGCCCGAGCACATTGAGCTCTCGGACGGCGACGAGTTCGAGCTGCGCATCGCCCCGGTGGCCAAGCGGCTGGGCGACGAGACCGTGCGCATGCTCGCCTACAACGGCTCGATCCCGGGACCGGTCCTGAAGGTGGCGGAGGGCGCGGAGATCGCCGTCGAGGTCGAGAACCAGGGCGACCTCGAGGCAACCGTTCACTGGCACGGCCTGCGGCTCGAGAACCGCTACGACGGTACGCACGAGACCCAGGCGCCGATCGGTGTGGGGGAGCGCTTCACCGCGCGAGTCAAGTTCCCCGATCCGGGCGTCTATTGGTATCACCCGCACATCCGCGAGGACTACGGCCAGGAGATGGGCCTGTACGGCAACGTCGTGGTCCAGCCCGCCGACCCGGATTACTGGCCCCGCGCGAACCGCGAGGTCGTGCTCACACTTGACGATCTGCTGCTCGAGGACGGAAGCGTGGCGCCGTTCAGTCGCTCGGAGACGACCCACGTCGCGATGGGCCGCTTCGGCGAGGTGCTGCTCGTAAACGGCGAGACCCACCTGTCCGTGGAAGCATCACGCGGGGAGGTCATCCGGTTGTACCTGACGAACACGGCGAACACGCGCACCTTCAAGGTGGCGGTGCCGGGCGCGCGGGTCAAGCTGGTCGGCGGCGACAGCGGGCACGTGGAACGCGAGCAGTTCGTCGACGACGTCGTCATCGCGCCTTCCGAGCGAGTGGTCATCGATGTCCTGTTCGATCAGCCCGGAACCGTCACGCTCGAACACCGCACGCCCGACCGTGTCTATCCCCTCGCCACGGTTCACGTCGGCGATGCGCGCGTCGAGCCATCCTTCGAGGAGGACTTCGTGGTGCTCCGGACCAACGCGGACATGGTCGCCGAGCGCGAGCGGATCGCCCCGTACGTGGACGCTGAGCTCGACAAGACGATCGCGTTCATCGCGGAGATGGACATGGACGCGTCCGAGGGCCCGTATACGTGCCCGATGCATCCGGAGGTCATCAGCGCCGAGCCGGGCCACTGCCCGAAGTGCCAGATGAAGCTGTTGCCGGCGGCGCTGGCAGGCGGTGGCCACGAGGCGCACGAACATCACCACGAGGCGCACGAGCATCACCACGAGGCGCACGAGCATGACCACGAGGCGCACGGCCACCCGGCCGCCGGCGGGATCGAATGGGAAGACGACATGGTCGACGTGAACCGGATGACCACGCCGGCGAACATGCGCTGGAAGATCGTCGACCGCGAGACCGGTGCGGAGAACGCCGCGATCGGCTGGCGCTTCCACGTAGGGGATCAGGCGAAGATCCGCATAACCAACGAGATGGCGGGCGACCATCCGATGCACCACCCGTTCCACGTCCACGGCGCGGGCCGGTTCCTGGTCCTGAGTCGCGACGGCCAGCCCGAGCCGAACCTCGTCTGGAAGGACACGGTCCTCGTCCGGACGGGGGAGACCGTCGACATCCTGTTGGACGTGACGAATCCGGGCACGTGGATGGCTCACTGCCACATCGCTGAGCACCACGAGAGCGGCATGATGTTCAGCTTCGAGGTGACGGAGTGATGAAGGTCGCGCTCGTCGTCTATCCGGACTTCACGGCGCTCGACCTAATCGGCCCGTACGAGGTCATCAGCCGCTGGCCAGAGGCTAAGGTTCCACTTCGTAGCCGGCTCGGCCGATCCGGTCCGGTGCGACAGCGGGCTGACCGTCATCCCTACGGACACGCCGTCGACCCTGTCCGACCCCGATCTGATCGTCGTCCCCGGGAGCGGGAACCCGTTGCCGGTGCTGGAGGACAGGGAGCTGGTGGAGTGGCTGCGCGTCGCCGCGCCGAACTGCGCCTGGACGGCATCGGTTTGCACCGGAGCCGGGCTATACGCCGTCGCCGGTTTCTCGAGGGGAAGACCACGACCACTCACTGGGGGTTCCGCGACTATCTGAAGATGCTTGGTGTCACGGTCGTTCCGGACCGTGTCGTCTGGGAGGGAAGGCACGTCAGCGGCGCAGGAGTGAGCGCCGGGATCGACATGGCCCTCTCGCTGACCGAGCGCGTCCATGGCCGAGAGCTGGCCGAGGCGCTTCAGCTCATCATCGAGTACGACCCGGAGCCGCTGTTCGACTCAGGCTCGCCGGAAAAGGCCGGACCGAAGATTCGTCGGCTCGCGAGACGGATCATGCTCGGTGACCAGCCCGTGCGCGCGGCTACGAGGTTCGGCCGCGAGATCGTCCGGGCACGAATCCGCCGCACCCGCACCGCGAACTAGTAGAGCCGCCTCGCGAGGAACGCACATCTGCGTCGCCAGCTGGACGATCCGGACGCGGCGGACAGGACGTCTGTCGTCACGGCGTTGGCACGCGGCCGCCGCGAGTCTCACCCCGTCGCCGGAGCGTGGCTCGGCCCAGTCGCCCGCGACGTGCGGCCAGCCAGAGCCGGTCGCCGCCCGCCCATGCGGCGAAGCAGAGCCCGCCCAGCGTTCCCGTGACGGTCAAGAGCAGGCCGGCCGCGGCGGTTGCCGCCACGCCCTGACGACCCAGGATCAGCACCGCGGCGGCCGCGCCGACGCTCGGACCGACCGGCAGCTGGCCGAGCGTCACCACCGCAATCAGTACCGCGGTCGCGTCGAAGAGGGATGCGTCGACCCCGACCGCGTGCAAGAGGAGCCAGTTACGGAAGATCTGTGCGAAGACGGCGACGAGCACGAAGCCGACCACACGACCACCGCCGCGAAGGCTTCGCAGCACGGCCAGCCCCCTCCACAGCTCGCGCCCCTTCGCGAGCGCGAGGCGCCGGAGTCCGGCGCTCAGCAGCGCGATGACGGCGACGCCCACGAGCGGCAGCCACCAAGGCAGGCCAAGCGGCGCGACCAGCGTGAACGACGCCAACGCGGCAAGGGCCGCCTCGATGGCGAGAATGGGGAATTCGGCCGCGACCAGCGTCGGCACCTGCGGGCAGACCTCGGCCGACGAACGCCGTAGCGCAGCGATCCGCGCGGCGACTCCGAGGTGCCCATTGAGGACGCTGCCGAGCACTTGCATGCTCGACGCCCGGTATAGGACGCGCCGGTTCACCGCCCCGCCGGCCGCCTCGATCGTGATGTGCCACGCCTCGCTGCGCGCGACGAGCGCTACGACCTGCAGGAGCGCCGCGAAGACGATCGTCCACGCGGAAGCGCTCGAGAGAGCGGCGGTGAACTCGTCGCGACGATCAGCGAGCAGCGCGACGAGGACCGCCGCCACGGCCAGCGAGGCGACGATCGTGAGCAGCGTCCGCCGGCGGCGCCCGAACGCCAGCAGCCGCCGGCCAAGTCGCACTGGCGGACTCGGGCGACTGGCGCGGCCCGCCGCTTCAACCCCCGTTGTCACGCCCCTTAACTGGCTCCGCGCCGTATCGAGACCACGTGCGCCGGCTTGATGCCCACGCGCTCGCCATCCGCGACCTCGTCCAACCAAGCGAACGTGCCCGTACCGCTGCGGGTCGCGTCCTCGAGCTGTTTGGCGACGTCCTCGAGTGAGCCACGGACCTCGAGCATCTCGCCGGTGGCGAGCAGCAGGTTCGTGCTCGCCACCTAATCAGGCGACCGGCCGGACGTTTACGGCCTTCGGGCCCTTGTCACTCGCCTCCGCGTCGTATGAGACCTTGGTCCCCTCGGCCAGCGACTTGAAGCCGTCGCCGGCGATGCCGGTGTGATGGACAAAGAGGTCCGTACCGACCTCGTCAGGTGTGACGAAGCCGAAGCCCTTGTCGTCGTTGAACCACTTCACGGTTCCGGTGGGCATCTGCCACCTCCACTGCTTGCGTGCGGCGTACGCGCAGGATGCTCTGGGGGCAACGACTACGGGCGCTGGCACTAGGTTGCCGAGCGTTGAGCTCGACGTTGACAGAGCTGACCATATCACCGGACCGGGTAGCCGCGGACACCATCCCAGTCCTAGTAGGGTGGTTGGCGATCGCCACCGAGCAGAAGCCGATTGAGCTGATTCTTGCCCGTAGCCTGCTCGACGCTCTGTCGACGCCCGGCTGTCTGATCGACCTCGAGGGGGGCACCCTCGTCTACTACAACGAGGCCGTCGGCAAGCTGGCCGGGATGAGCTTCGAGGAGACGGGCCCGATGCCCGTGACCGAGTGGACCGACACGTTCGGTCCGTTCGATGATGAGGGGCGGCGGATACCGTTCGACGAGCACCCGCTGACGGTGGCCGTCCGTGGCGGCCGGGCAGGGCACTTCATTCAGCGCTTCAGGACCCGGGACAGCACCGACTTCGAGGTCGCCGTGAGCGCCATCCCGCTGGTTGGAACCACCGGCTTCCAGGGGGCGCTCGTCTTCTTCTGGCCGGCCGGAGCGGAATGAGCGGGCGGCGCCGTCTGTGAGGGTCAGGATCTGGGGTGCCCGCGGCTCGATCCCCGCACCCGGGCCGGACACCGCCCGCTACGGCGGCAACACCTCTTGCGTCCAGGTGACATTGTCGGACGGCAACATGCTCGTGCTCGACGCCGGCAGCGGGATCCGCGACCTCGGGCCGTCGTGCGGGCAGGCTGAGAAGATCAACATCCTGCTCACGCACCTGCACCTGGACCACATCCAGGGGTTGCTCTTCTTTGCGCCCTTCTTCCGGCCCGACGTGGAGATCGTGATCTGGGGCCCGCCGGCGCCCGGCCGCTCGCTGCGCGACCGCATAGCGCGCTACCTGTCGGCGCCGCTGTCGCCGGTCGAGATCCGGTCGCTGCCCGCCAAGGTCTCGTTCCGCAAGTGCCCCGCCGACGAGTGGGAGATCGGATCGGCCCGCATCCGGGCGGCGCACGTCAATCATCGCGGCCCCACGCTTGGATTTCGGATCACCGAGGCCGACGCATCGCTCTGCTACCTGCCCGACCATGAGCCGGCGCTCGGGATGCCGCTGGATCACGTTGAGCCGGACTGGATCTCCGGCTTCGCCCTGGCCGAGCGATGCTCGCTGCTGATGCACGACTGCCAGTACGCGGACGACGAGTACCCAGAACGGGTCGGCTGGGGTCACTCACGCGTGTCCGACGCGCTGCTCTTTGCGCGCCGCACCGAGGCGGAGCATGTACTGCTCTTTCACCACGATCCCCTCCACACCGACGGCCAGCTCGACCTGCTCCTCGGCCGCGCGGATGAAGACTGGGAGGGACTCGGCGGCTCACCCGGCGCGCTCGCCATGGCGGTCGAAGGCGCCGAGCTCGAGCTCCGGGCCACGGAATAGAAACGCGGGCGCCCCGCCCCGAGGGTCGAGCGTCTCCCGTAGCCTCGGCCGCTTCTCTTACGCCGAGGCGTACGCGAAGTTGTCGAAGTGCGGATCCGCGACCCTGTTGCGGGGGCCCGCCCCTGGGACGGTAGGGGATCCGGGGTTTGGCGTCTACCCAAGGCTTGCGGTCGCGGTGCCCGCCAGCCGTGCGCCTCGGGCTTCTGACCGGCGGCCTCGAATTCGGTCATGTCCGTACGGCGCTTGCCCAGGAGGAAGATTTCGACCGCGACGTCATTGTCGAGATCAGTCTCGCTCATGAACGACCTCACTCCACCGGTTCGGATTTCCGCGTCCGACTTTGGAGATGGCTCTTGCTTCGTGTCTCGCGGCTAGCCGGCCAGCTGCTGCTCGGCCTTCGAGTATGCAAGCTGCAACACGTCCGCGCCGAAGAGCGCGCTGAGCGTCGCGGCCACCCAGCGAGTCGGGCGAGGCGCGACGACGAAGCCCGCGGCGAACGCGGCCGCCACCCATAGGCCGAGGCAGTACGGACAGATGATCAGTTCGCCGATCGCCCGCCTGAGGCCGCGTCCGCGCGCCTCCTCACTCACCTCGCTCGGGGCGGCGTCGTCCTCGAAACGCGTGAACGGCGCGCGGACCGTGCTCGTCACGCGGTCCTTCGCGATCAGGCGCGAAACCTTGTGCGTGGCCACCGTCATGAGCGCCAGGTCCCCTGGCGCCACTCGCTCGGGCGGCTAGCGGCCGGAGAAGCGAAGCCACACAGCGAACACCTCGGCCGCGGCGGTGAACGCACCCATCAGGACG
>Ga0126307_10001292_pt1 | contig 16523 bp, 15 predicted proteins | sample Plot28_FD_89955 | JGI IMG/M metagenome (GOLD analysis project Ga0126307, IMG submission 89955) | Serpentine soil microbial communities from UC McLaughlin Reserve, CA, USA - Plot28 | ecosystem: Environmental > Terrestrial > Soil > Grasslands | place: USA: UC McLaughlin Reserve, Lake County... | reverse complement strand
TCGGGCGCGCCTCGGCATCGAGCTCGAAGGTCCAGAGCAACGCGGGGCGATCGACGCCCGGGAGCAGACTCGCGGCCCCCTCGCCGAGTACGTCGGGGTACAGCGGCGCGCGGCCGTCGGGGAGGTACAGGGTCTCGCCCCGCGTGAAGGCCTCGCGGTCGAGCGCGCCTCCTGGTGCGACGAACGCGGCGACATCGGCGATCGCGTAGCGCACGCGGAACCCACTCCCCTGGCGTTCGGCATGGAACGCCTGGTCGAGGTCACGGCTTCCGGACGGGTCGACGGTGACGAGCTCGAGGTCACGCGCGTCGAGCCGCGCGACGTCGGGCACGCCAGGCGGAAGCTTCGGACCGCGCGCCGTGACCGCGTTCGCCTCGGCGTCGACGTCGGCCGGGAACGCGGTGGGAACGTCGAGATCGGCTCGCACGCGTGCGAAGTCGTCGGCCAGCGCCGCCGCTGACGCCGCCAGTCGCAGCGGCGCGGTCGTCATCGGCGCGCCATCATCGGTCTGGTCGGCGGCGGCGCCGCGCAACGGTCGCGCCTCCACCATTCACGGCACCGTTCACGGCACCATTCACGGCACCATTCACGCCACCGTTCACGGCGGTGTCGGGGCCGTGCGCGAGCACGAAGGCCACCGCATCGTCGACGTCGTCGACCACGGTGACCAGCTCGGCCCAGTCGAACCTTTCCGCTTGGCGCCGCACCGCGAGCACCAGCTCCGGCTCGTCGCGCTCGTAGAACTCGCGTCCTAGGAACACCATCGGGCTGCGGACCTCGTAGAGCGTGTTCGTGTTCTGCGCGGCGTCGGTGAAGATCTCTTGCGCGGTGCCGGCGCCCCCGGGCGTGTACACCACGCCCGCGCGCGCCAGCGCGAGCAGGCCGTCTTCGCGGACGCTGTTGGTGAAGTACTTCGCGATGTGCGTGCAGAACGCGCTGGTGGGTTCCTGCGCGTACACCCAGGTCGGAACGCCGAGGCTGTCGCGGCCGACCGGCCATCGTTCGCGCACCGCGCGCGCCACGTCGACGTAGGCCACCGCGTCGTGCTCGTACGACGGCGCGGTGCCGAGGAGCTCCAGCGCCGCATCGAGCTCGGCATCGGTCGCGGGCGCGAACCAGGCCCCGAGGTTCGCGGCCTCCATGAGCCCGGGCCCGCCTCCGGTCGCGACGTGGAAGCCCGACCGGCTCAGGCTCCGGCCCAGCCGGGCGGCGGCGACGTACCGAGCGCTGCCGCGTGCGTCGGCGTGTCCGCCCATGACGCCCACGACCGATCGACCGACGAGGTGGCGGGCCAACGCGACGTCGATGGTGGCGTCGTGGAGGGACCGGACGACGGCGAAGTCGATCCCGTGCCCGATCCCGTGGAACCACGCACCGACCACCTCGTCGACCGTGAGCCCGTCGGCGCCGGCGACCCGTGCAGTGAGCTCGTCCTGCGTGTAGAGGTGCTCGCGCAAGGGGACGAACGGCAGCGTTCCGGGGGCGTCGGGGACGATCACAGCGGCGTGGACCGTACTCCCTGACCGGTGGGTTCACGTCGCCGCAACACCCAAGAAACCCACGCGGAGCAGGGTGCTCGGATGAGCAGATACCGCCTCCGCGTGGAGCTCCCCGACCTGCCCGGAGCGCTGGCCAAGGTCGCAACGGTCATCTCCGAGCTCGACGGCGACGTCGTGTCGATCGACATCCACGAGCTCGACGGCCATCAAGTCGTCGACGAACTGGTGGTGGAGGTGCTCACCGACCTCGACGCCCGGGTCCTCGGCGCCGCGCTCGAGGCGGCCCAGGCCGGCATCCTGCTGTCGTGCGCGCGCGCCGCGGCGCGACCGGAACCAGTGCTCGAGGCGCTCGCCTGGGCCCGCGAGCTCGCGGCGGCGAACAACCCGTCGACCGTGGGACGGATCCTCGCCTCCGCCTGTCACTCGTCGAAGGTCTGGGTGGCGCCGATCGACGAGGCGAGGGAGGTGCCCGCTGGGCGCCTGGCGCTCGCACGCGGCGCGCCGCTGGTCCAACGCTCGCACGACCTGCCCGAGCCGCTCGGCGGTCGACCGGCCTCGACGATGTGGTTGCTGGCGGTACCCGACGGACAACCCCACGCACGCTGCATCGCGTTCCTGGCTCGCTCGGGCTCGCTGCGCTTCACCGCGTCCGAAGTGGCGCGGGTCGGCGCGGTCATGGCGCTGCACCGGGCACTCGGGGATGGCACCGCCCGTCGCGAGCACCCGGCCGCGCAGCCGTGAGGGTCAACTACTCGTCGAACCGATCGGCCATGGCGTCGAACAACGCGTCCCACCGAGTGGTCTCGCCCTCGCGCGTCTGACCCCCTGCCTCGAGGAAGCGCTCCATCCGCACGATGTGCAGCCCACCGGCGGTGAGCGCGCCGAACGCGTCTGTCTCCGCGACCAGCGCGTCGTCGAAAGACTCCAGCGAGCGGTCGATCACACGCTTCACCGCCGCCACCGACGCGGGTGGCATCGACGCGATGCGGGCGGCCAGTCTGCGCACGACCTCGGCGAGCTCCTCGCTCGGATGCAGACCGTCGAGCCAGCCGCTGTGCAGTGCCTCCTCGGCGCCGACGTCGCGGCCGGACAGGATCACCTCCAGGGCTCGCGCGCGGCCGAGCAGGTGAGGAAGCCGGGCGGTCCCGCCGGCCCCCGGGAGGATTCCCATCGCCACTTCGGGTTGGCCGAGCACCGCGCGTTCGCTTCCGAAACGAAGGTCGAGGGCGGCGAGGAACTCGGCGCCCCCACCGCGCGCAGCGCCGTCGACGACCCCGATGGAGACGAGAGAGCTGCGGTGCAAGCGCTCGAACAACGCGGCCGCCACGTTGGGCTCGACGGCCGGCTCGTGCGGTCCGGGAGGGATGGCCAGGATCCCCCGCACGTCGCCGTGCATCAGGAAGAAATCAGGATCGGCACTGGAGAAGACCACCACACGGGCGCCGTCGTCGTTGTCGAGCTGGTCGAGCAGGGCCATGAGCGCCGCGATGAACGGGCCATCGACGAGGTTGCTCGGCGGATGGTCGATGACCACCTCGGCGACTCCTGCTGTGACCTTGCAGCGCAGCGGACCTTCGGGCACGACTCACGGTCTACCAGGAGCGATGCGCGCCCGCGCTCGACACTGGTTCGAGCGCGCGGCGAGGATGAGGCTTCGACCGTTGGATGGGAGGGTTCGTGACGTACGGCGCGCATACGGAGCCGAGCAGGATCGAGACGTGGCTCGAGGCGCGCATGCCCGGCTATCGCTACGGCGCGGTGTTGGTGCTGCTCGCCATGACGTTCATCGTCATGGCCGCAGGGCCGCCCGACGGGTACACCCGGGTCATCACCGTCACGCTCCAAGGGCTCACCCTCATGGCTTCTCTGCTGGCGTCGAGGGTGAGCCGGCGGCTGTTCCGGGTCGCCGCGATCGTGACGCTGCTCGCGTTCATCGCCGCGCTGGTGTCGGTGATCCTCGGGACCAGCGACGAAGGCAGCGGCGTCTTCTTCGTCCTGAACGTGCTCCTGGTGGCGACGGTGCCGGTGGTCATCGCCCGGGCGCTGTGGCGCCGGGGCACGGTCGACATCCACACGGTGATGGGCGCGATCTGCATCTACGTGCTGCTCGGGATGATGTTCGCGTTCGTGTACGCAGCGATCGACGCGCTGTCGAGCGGCCCGTTCTTCGTGCAGACGGCGCACCCCACGGCACCCGACTTCCTCTACTTCAGCTTCATCACCCAGACCACCGTCGGCTATGGCGACTTCACCGCGTCCGGCGACCTCGGGCGCGCGCTCGCGGTGCTCGAGGCGCTGACCGGGCAGCTCTACCTCGTGACCATCATCGCGGTGCTGGTGAGCCGGCTCAGCGGCCGTGCCCGGCCCGCAAACGGGACGATCGAGATGCCCGCGCCGCCGCCCGGCGTCGACACGCCGGAGGCGGCGCAAACCACGAGCGATCCGTCGGCTTGATCACGCGCGTGCTTCGCGCTCGCCGTCGAGGCCGGGCTCGACCGCGGGTGCGGCGAGCAGATCGCGCTGGTCGAGGTAGTAGAGCAAGCCGAGCGACGGCAGGATCACGAACGCCGCGATCACGAACACGATGACCACCGACCACAAGGTCGCATCGGGTGCCGCGGCGGCGGAGAGCTTCATGCTCGTCGGCAGGATGTAGGGGTATTGGGCAACGCCCCAGCCCAACACGACGGTTGCGACCGCTCCCATCGCGAGCAGCCGAGCGCCGCGGTGGCCCGATCGCAGCAGGAGCACCATCGAGCCGATGCCGCACAGCGCGGACAGGATGACCAGCGGCAGTGCACGCGACGTGAGGCCGTGGAACACGTACGTCGCGTCGCCGTGGAGCACGAAGATCCCAGCCAGCGCCACGATGCCGGCCACGACGGCCGAGACCACCGCGCGTCGGCGGAAGTACTCGACCATGTCGGCGTCGCCGAGTCGCCTGGCGTCCCACACCATGTACACCGCCGCGAGGTATGCGCACACGGTGACCGCGAGCACGCCGCCGAGGATCGAGGTGGGGTTGATCCAGCTCGACCACGGGTCGCCGGCCTTGCCACCGGCAGGGACACGACCCGATGCGATGGCGCCGGCCACCGCCCCCATGCAGAACGGCACGATCACCGACGAAGTCGCAAACGCGGCTCCGAAGTTGCGCTGGCTCGACGTGCGCGTCACCTCCTTGCGGAACGCGAAGGCGGAGCCTCGGAACACGATGCCCAGCGCGGCGATCGAGAGCGGCACGAAGAGCGTGAGCATGATCGACGCGAACGCCTCCGAGAATGCGGTCCAGAGCACCACGAGGCAGAAGATGAGCCAGACGTGATTCGCCTCCCACACCGGTCCGATCGAGTGGGTGATCACCGACCGCGGGGTGCGACCGCGCTCGGCGCCGCCCGCGGTGAGGTCCCAGAACCCGGCGCCGAAGTCGGCGCCGCCGAACAGCGCGTACGCGGTGATTCCCACCATCAGGATCAGCGCGACGACGTCGCTCACGGGACGAGCTCTCGATCGTCGTCGGCGTTCGCAGCGTGCTCCTCGGGCGCCGGGCGCGGGCCGTACGGACCGCCGTCGTCGACCTCCGCCTCCGCGTCGCCCTCGCGCCAGCGGCGACTCATCTGCCGCAGCACCAGGATCACCGTGACCGCGAGGCCGACGTAGACCAGCAGCACCGCGATGAACGTGATCCACACGCCCGTGTTCGCGGTGGCCGCGTCCTCGACCTTCATGTAATTGCGCACGATCCACGGTTGACGACCGACCTCGGTGACGACCCAGCCCGCCTCGAGCGTGACCACCGACAGCACGCCGGCCGCAGCCGCGATCCAGAGGAAGAGCTTCGACTTCGGCATGCGGCGCTTGAACACCCACGACGCGAAGTACCAGAGCGACAGCAGAAACAGGAAGGTGCCCAGCCCGACCATCACGTCCCACGCGAGGTGCACCACGTCGACCTGGGAGTTGGTCGGTCGTTCATCCCGGGGGAAGCTGTCGAGGCCCTGGATCTGGGTGCTCGTGCCCTCGGCGGGGTCGGAGAGGATCGACGCCAACCCGGGAATCGCGATCCCGCCGACCACCTGTCCCTTGTCGTCGAGGTGGCCGAACAGCGTCTCGGGGACGTCGGTCGAGGTCTTGGGCACCATTTCGATGGCGGCGAACTTGACCGGTTCGTTGTTGAAGACCCAGCGCGCCATCTCGTCGCCCACCAGCATCTGGATCGGCATCGCGATCGCGGCCACGGTGAACGGGATCAGGAACCCGATGCGGTGATACCGGTCGCGACGCCCGCGCAGCATCCCGAACGCGTACACCGACGCGACGAGGAATCCGCCGACGAGGTACGCGGCGACCAACATGTGCAACGACTGCAGCGGCATCGCCTTGTTGAAGATCACATCCCACGGATCGACGTCGACGACCTTGCCCGCCGAGTTCAGCGTGAAGCCCGCGGGCTCGTTCATCCAGGCGTTCGCCGCGACGACGGACACCGTGCCCCCGATGCCCGCGATCACGATGGGCACACCGGTCCAGAAGTGCGGCCACGGCTTCAGCCGCTTCCAGCCGTAGATGTAGACGGCGAGGAAGATCGCCTCGAGGAAGAAGAACAGACCTTCGATCGCGAACGGGATGCCGAACGCGTCGCCGAACCGACCCATGAAGCGGGGCCAGAGCAGTCCGAACTCGAACGACAGGACGGTGCCGGACACCGCCCCCACCGCGAACGTGACTGCCATGTACTTCGACCACCGCTGCGCGAGGCGCAGCGCGTCGGCGTCGTTCTTCTTGATCGCACGCCAGTTGGCGATGAGGGTGATGAAACCCCAGGCCACACCCAACGGCACCAGGACGATGTGGAACGCAAGGGTGAACGCCATCTGCGCGCGCGCCCACGGCACGGGGTTCACCGCCAACACCCAGCCCAGCGCGCTCGCCACGACGGCGCTCCCTCAGTCGTGTGGCGTCAGCTTCGCGCAGACGACGCCGCGGCACCGGCGTCGAGCGACTCCTTCACCGATTCGTAGTCGCGCTCGTTCTGGTCGGCGTACGCGCTGCTGTACGCGACCATCGCTCGATCGAACGCGTCGTTCGAGCCGAGATATGCGGCAATCGCCACGCGATCGCCCGAGCGAGCGTGGCCGCGGGCCAGGGTCCACCCGCAGAGACGGGCATAGATGTCGAGCGAGCTAGGGATCATCGAGTCGATGTCGGCCGAGAACTTCCCGTCCCAGAGCTGGCGCACGTAGTAATCCCGTTCGACGCCGTCGAGCCCGACCGTCCGCGTCCAGCCGAGCATGATGTCGCTGGCCGCCTGCAAGAGCCGCTGGCCCTCGACCACTCGCTGCCCGTGGTTGGCGAACCCGCTCTTGCCCGCGTGGGCTTCGAGCACGGACGCTTCTGCTTCCTTCACCTGGAGGAACAACGGGTCAGCGTCGTCCCGACCGAGCATCAGCGCGATCCAACAGCGGGTGCCGACGCTCCCGACGCCAACCACCTTGCGCCCGAAATCCACGAGCCGGTAACTCTCGAGGAGGTGACGGCGATCGGGCTGGAGACTCCGGCGGTACACGCGGATCCGTTCCTCGAGCCACGAGCGCACCTCGGCCGCGTCGGCGGCGTCGAAGAGGTCGGCGAGGGACACGACGACCGGCGGATCGCTCTTGATGCGGTGCTCGCCGTCGACCTGCTCGGTGAGCTTGGCGAACGCCTTCATGTTGCCCTTGCCCTGCGCCTTCGCCAGGTTCTTCTCGAAGCGCTTGATCTCCTCGGGTGTCGCACGTGACCGGTACTCGTTGAACACCTTCTCGACATCGAGGCGCGCGTACCAGAGATCGAGGTTCGTCATCGCCGCGAACTCGCCCATTGCCTCGCGGTACGACCGCACGACGCGGCTGACGAGACCCCGCGTCTCCTTGTCCGTGAACCCGCGCGAGCGGCCCGCGATCTCGAAGCTCGCCGCGAGGCGCTTCACGTCCCATTCGAACGGGCCGACGTTCGTCTCGTCGAAGTCGTTGATGTCGAACAGGAGCGCACGATCGGGTGAGGAGAACCCGCCGAAGTTGGAGAGGTGCGCGTCACCACACGCCTGCACACGAAGGCCGGTGTTCGGCGAGCCGGCCACGTCTGCGGCCATGATCACTGCAGCGCCTCGGTAGAAGGTGAAGGGAGACGCCAGCATTCGCTCGTGACGCATCGGGATGAGCTCCGGGACGCGCGTCGTCTCCTGGCTGGTGAGTAGGGCAGCGGGATCCGCTCGATCGGGGCCGGGAGTCCATTCGGCGTGCGCTGATCGCGGGACGGCAGCGCGGGCCGCGCGCCCGATCTGCGTCCGCTGCTCGACGTCGAGATGCACGATCGGGGTGGCGCCGTTTTCGCTCATGGGCCCATCCTGACGCGTTCCGCGACCGCGGGCACCACCCGAACCGATGACGCACGTCGGTGCCGCGCACCAGTAGGGTTCGCCACTGTGACGGCGCCGGTAGCGGGGGGTGACCCCGACAGCGCACCCGCGCATGGGGCACTCGTCCTCTTGGCGCTGATCCTCGTCGCCGCGGTGGCGAACCTGAACCTGGCGGTGGCCAACGTCGCGCTGCCCGACATCGGCAAGGCGTTCGACTCGTCCCAGACGACCCTCAACCTGATCGCGGTCGGGTACTCGTTCGGCCTGGCGGCGTCGGTGCTCTACCTCGGCGCGCTCGGCGACCGCTACGGGCGCAAGATGATGCTGATCGGTGGTGTGCTGCTGTCGATCCCGGCCTGCGTCCTTGCCGCGTACGCACCCACTGACGAGGTGCTCGCGATCGCTCGCGTCCTCGGCGGGGTCTCGGCCGGCATGGCCTATCCCACCACGCTCGCGCTCATCACCGCGCTCTGGTCGGGGCAATCGCGGACCAAGTCGATCGCGCTCTGGTCGGCGATCGGCGGTGGGATCTCGGCGCTCGGCCCTCTGGTCGCGGGTGCGCTCCTCGAGCACTTCTGGTGGGGCTCGGTGTTCCTGGTGACGCTGCCGCTCGCGGTGGTGGCGCTGATCATGGCCCTGAGGTTCGTCCCCAGCCACGTGAACGAGGCGACCGACCCGGTCGACAACCTCGGCGGCGTGCTCTCCGCGTTGATGGTCGGCGCCCTGATCCTCGGCATCAACTTCGCGGCGGTTCCCGACAAGGGCACGCTCGCGATCGGTCTGGGTGTGATCGCCGCAGCGGCGGCCGCAACATTCGTGATCCGCCAGCGCCGGGCGCGCAACCCGCTCTACGACCTGGACATCGCCCGGCGGCGGATCTTCTGGGTGGCCGCGGTTGCCGGCATCATCGTGTTCGGTTCGCTGATGGCCGCGATGTTCATCGGGCAGCAGTTCCTCCAGAACGTGCTCGGTTACGACACGCTCGAGGCCGGGGCCGCCATCCTTCCTGCGGTGGTCCTGATGGTCATCGCCGCGCCGCGCTCCGCCAAACTCATCGAGACCAAGGGCGCGCGCTTCACGCTGCTCTGCGGGTATGGCTTCTGCTTCCTCGGGTTCCTCACCATGCTCACGCTGTGGGACACCGGCAGCCCGTACTGGGAGGTCGGGCTCGCGTACGCGTTCATCGGAACCGGCGTCGGACTGGCGGGTACGCCGGCGTCTCACTCGCTGACGGGTTCGGTGCCGGTGCGGCGCGCTGGGATGGCGTCGGCGACCGCCGACCTCCAACGCGACCTCGGCGGGGCGATCATGCAATCGATCCTGGGAGCGTTGCTCACCGCCGGTTACGCGGCCGCGTTCTCCACGCTCATCGCGAGCTCGCCCAACGGGAGCAGCGTCAGCAGCAGCGTGCAGTCGGAGCTCACGAAGTCCTTCTCCAGCGCGGCGAACACTGCCGCGCAGTATCCGCAGTACTCGAAGCAGATCATCGCCGCCGCACAGACGTCGTTCATCGACGGCGCCGACTGGGCCTACGTCGCCGGGCTCGTCGCGATCGTCCTCGGCGCTGCGCTCGTGTTCTTGATGTTCCCGAAGCACGACGCCGAACTGCAGCTCCTCGCCCGGTATCACTCAGAAGACGCCGACGTCGCCGTATGACCTGGATCCGCGACACCGACGAGCGGGCTCGCCGCCGTCCAGCAGACCTCGGGGTTCTGATCGTCTCGGCGATCCTCGCAGTGCTCGTCGGGTTCTGGGCCCAGACGCAATCGAGCGTCAACGTCAATCTGTTCCGCACGCTCAACGACCTCGCCGGGAACATGGTGGGGCTCGCCAAGGCGATCTACTCGCTGGGGTCGATCTGGGCCGTGGTCGCGATCACCGCGCTGCTGCTCGTCCTGCGCGAGGTCCGCGTCGCGGTGTACGCCGTGCTCGCCGGGGCTGGTGCGTGGGGCCTGGCGCTGCTCCTGAACGAGATCCTCGGCGTCCACACCATCAACGGGTTGGATGTCGCGGTCCGCATCGGCGACGGCCCCGTGTACCCAGTTACCAACGTCGCCGCCATCACGGGACTCGCGTTCGGCATCGCGCCGTTCGTCGTGCGTCCGCTCCGGCGCATCCTTGCCGTGGTCATCCTGCTGGTCTGCACCGCGGCGATGTACCTCGGTGCCGGCTTCCCCGCTGATGTCCTCGGCGGCCTGCTGGTGGGCTTCGGGATCGCCGCGCTCGTCCGTGTGCTGCTGGGAGCGCCAGGAGGTCAGCCCTCGGTCGCCGAAGTTCGGGTCGCGCTGACCGACCTCGGCTACGACGTCGTGACGATCGCGCCCGCCGTGGAGAACGTGCAACGCGCAGCCGTGATGGACGTAGAGCTGGCGACCGGTGAGCACCTGCGCGTCAACGCGTTCGGGCGCGACCAGCGTGACGCCCGCATCGCAGCCAAGATCTGGCACAGGGCGATGTACCACGACCCGGGCGTGCCGGTGTTCGGCAGCCGCATCCAGCAGGTGGAGCACATCGCGTTCACGTTGATGCTCGCCGAGCGCGCGCTCGTCCCTGCCGCACGTCTCGTGCGTACCGGCGTCGGCGGCGCCGATGTCGCGGTCCTCGTCACCATGCCGCCGCCGGGGACGCCGATCGCATCGCTCCCCAAGGAACGGATCACCGACTCCGTGTTGCGCGACGCGTGGGAACATCTCGACGCGCTGCACCGCGCCGGCATCGCGCACGGGACGATCGACGGACTGCGCGTGCTCGTCGACGACGACGGCACCGTGGCGTTCGACGACTTCAGCGCGGCCGACGCCAGCGGCGAGGAGTACTGGCGCAACCGTGACGACGCCGCACTGCTCGTGCTGAGCGCCCAGTTGGTCGGCCACGACCGCGCCATCGCGGCAATGGTCGCTGCGGTGGGCAAGGACAGGGCGGGCGCGGTGATCCCGGTCGTTCAGCCCGCCGCGTTGCCGAGTGGGCTCACCAAGGGCGTCAAGCACCAGGGCAAGGAGCTCAAGGCCCTGCGCGCCTCGCTGGTCACGGCATCCGGCGCCGAAGACGTTCCGCCGCTCAAGATCAAGCGCCTCAGCCTGCTCAACATCGGGATGCTCCTGGGCGTCCTGTTCGCCGTGGGCATCGCGTTCCACAGCATGGAGGGCATCGACTGGGCGTCGGTGAAGGGCGAGTTCGAGAACGCGACCTGGGCGTGGGCGTTCCTCGCGCTGGTGCTCTATCCGCTGGTGCCGACGTCGTGGGCCACCGCGCTCATGGGCTGCGTCAACAAGGACCTGCCGTTCGTGCCGACCGTGCTGACCCAGCTCGCGTGCTCGTTTCTGAACCTGATCACGCCCAACGGCATCGGCGGCACCGCGTTGCAGATCGACTACCTGCACAAGCAGGACGTCCCGGTGGCGTCGGCGGGCAGCGCGATGGTGCTGAGCACCGGCGTCGGTGGCGCGATCCAGATGATCCTGTTCTTGTCTGCCGCCGCGATCACTGCGACCGCGGTCGACACGAGCAGCAGCAGCGATTCCTCGAGCAGCACCGCGTTGTTCGCCATCGCGATCGTCGCCGCCCTGGTCGGCATCGTGCTGTTCATCCCGAAGATCAAAAACAAGGTCGTCCCGGCAGTGAAGCGCGCCGCGAGCGACATCTGGGCCGTGGTGCGCAATCCCAAGAAGGCGATGCAGCTGATCGGCGGTGACACCGCCGGGAACCTGATCTACCCCCTCATCCTCGGGGTCTGCATGCTCGCGTTCGACCAGCACCTCGACTTCGCGCAGCTCATCGTCGTGCAGGTCGGCGCGGGCATGGTCGGCAACGTCGCGCCGGTCCCTGGCGGGATCGGCGTCACCGAAGCCGCGCTCACCGCCGGGCTCACGTCGTTCGGGATACCGGCCGCACCCGCGCTCGCCAGCGTGCTCCTGTTCCGCGGGATCACCTTCCTGATCCCGCCCATCTTCGGCTTCTTCACCCTGCGCTGGCTGCGCGCCAAGGGGTACGCGTAGGCCGCCCGACGCCCGCCGTGAACTCCGTCCCCCTCCAGGTCCTCCTCTACGCGTTCGTCGCCGGCGCCAGTCCGGTGGCTCTCGGTGCGACGCTGGTCGTGCTCGGCAGCCGCGGCGGCCGTTGGAACGCGCTCGCGTTCGCGATCGGAGTCGTGGTCGGACAGGTGCTGCTCTGCGCGGTTGCGTACGCGGTCGGAAGCGCCGCGATGCCGGTGGGCCACCATGCGCACGAGACGGTGCGTGCCGTGCTCGAGCTCGCCCTCGGCGTGGCCTTGCTCGTCGCAGGCGCAGCCGTGTGGAGTCGGCCCGACGAGGCGCGACCGGCGAAGCCCGACTCCCGCGCCAAGGCCGTGCTCGACCGGCTCGCGCATCTGAACCTGCTCGAGGTGTTCGGTGCCGGCTCGGTGCTCGCACTCGGTCCCAAGCGGCTCGGCATGACCGTGCTGGTGACCGCCACGATCGCGGGCGGCAACCTCGGCGCGTTCGCAGCCACCAGCCTCACCGCGGTCTACGTCGTGATCGCCACTGCACTGGTGACCGTCCCCGTGGTGCTGGCAATCGTGTTCGGCGACCGCGGGGAGAGGTGGATGCTCGCCGTCGAGCACTGGCTGTCGGCGCACAAACGCCCACTCACGTTCTATCCCTTGACGATCCTCGGAGTGTTGGTGACGGTGGACGCGCTGGTCGGGCTGACGACCTGAGGGGTCGCTCAGTGCGTCGGCAAGCTGAGCAGACGGATGCCGCCGTAGACGAGGATGACGGTGCCGAGTGCCATGATCAGCAGCCGCATCGGTAGCCACGCGAACCGCAACGAGATGCCGGCGAAGAACAGCACGATCGCGAAGAACACGGTCACGAAGACGTAGTCGTCGGCGTTCTCGGTCGCCTGCTTGCCCTGTTCGAACCGGAGGTCGCCGATGCGTTCGAGCTGGTCCGCCTTCTCCATGTCGTTCAGCTTGTAGTTCTTCTCGAGCAGGGGGCTCGGTATCGAGTCCTTGTTGCTGAGCGGGTCGCCCGCCAGCCAGCGCTCGAAGGCCGGTCGGAACTCCGCGCGGAAGCGACGTTCGTACAAGTTCGCGAGCTGGGTATCGCCATTCGTGTACACCTCGAGCCAGCGGTTGAAGTTGAGGAGGTCCTGGGTGCGGTCTTGCGCTCCGAGCGTGGCCGCGCGATTGGCGAGGCTGCGAGCGGTGCTCGCCTGCGTGTACCGCCGAGCCTGGAGCCCGCTCCACTTCGCGGCCTGATAGCCGCTCCACGCGATGCCGAGCGTCGCCAGCGAGAGCATGAGTGCAGCGGCGATCTCGAGCCAACGCTCTCGCGACGTCGTGGACTCGCCGGGCTCCGCGAGCTCGTGCGGGACGTGGACGTGGACGTGTTCGGGCATGGCCCGGAGATCATACGGACGGCACCGGTACGCTCGGCGCATGAGCGGTGCGTGTTGCGCTCCCGGCGCCGAACGCGACGACGACGCACCCCGCGTCACGCTCGACGTCCTGGCCCCAGCGGCCGGTGCACATCCCGACACGATGGTCGACGTGCCCGCGGCGACGTTCCGGATGGGCGACGAGTCCGTGTGGGCCTACCCCGGCGACGGCGAGCATCCGGTGCACGACGTTGCGCTCGACGCATTCCGCATCGACCGGTACGCCGTCACCAACACCGCGTTCGCCACGTTCGTCGACGCCACCGGCTGGGTCACCGACGCCGAGCGCTTCGGGTGGTCGTTCGTGTTCGGTGGGCTCCTTCCCGAGGGGTTTCCCGACACCCGCGCGGTCGTGGGCGCCGAATGGTGGCGCCAGGTCGACGGCGCCAACTGGCGCCACCCTGAGGGGCCGCAGTCCGGCGTCGGTGCACGCAGCGACCACCCGGTGGTGCACGTGTCGTGGCACGACGCGATGGCGTACTGCCGGTGGACGGGCACGCGTCTGCCCACCGAGGCCGAGTGGGAACGCGCGGCACGCGGCGGACGAGTGGGCACCGCGTTCCCTTGGGGCGACGACCTCGAGCCCCGCGGCGAGCACCGCATGAACGTGTTCCAGGGATCGTTCCCCGCCACCAACACCGTGGCCGACGGGTTCCTCGGCACCGCGCCGGTCGACGCGTTCGCACCGAACGACTTCGGCTTGTACAACGTCACCGGCAACGTGTGGGAGTGGTGCAACGACTGGTTCGGCGTCGACGCGTACACGAGTCACGAGCCGCACGATCCGCACGGACCCGCACGCGGCGAGCGCAGGGTGCAGCGCGGCGGCTCGTACCTCTGCCACCTGTCGTACTGCCGTCGCTACCGCGTCTCGGCCCGCTTCGCCAGCGAACCGACGAGCTCGACCGGCAACGCCGGCTTCCGCGTCGCCGCCGACGCACCGCCATCGCGTTCCGGTGTCGCCATGCACGAATGATTCGCGTCCGGCGACGCAGGTTCGTCAGAGCGGGTCCTGCCGCAACCCGTCGCTCACCGCTCGGTCTCCACTTCTTCCAGACGCAGGACGCCGTCGACGAGGAGGCGGAACCGCCCACGCCCCGTCTTGTCGATGCGGATGGGGGCGTCACGTTCGTCGAGGCGACGCTTGAGCAGGATGAGGCGGCTCTCGAGGTTGTCGCGGAACTCGGGCAGCTCCAGCGACGGGTCGAGTCGGACCTCCTTGTTGGTGAAGTCGATGCGGCCCTCGCGCGCGTGGTGACCGAGCAGCAACCACAGCACGCGGCCGGCGACTCCCTTGATGAGGTAGTCGCCGTCGAGAAAGGTGCTGCCATCGACGGTGAAGAACCGGACGCGGGTCGTGGCCGGACTCGGCGGCGTGACCACCGGACGGCTCGCGACTTCGCCCATTCCGGCGTCGGCCGCGGCGCGCTCGTGCGCCCAGTCGATCTCGATCGCGCTGGCCACCAGGGTGGCGACGACACCGAGCAACGCCTCGTCCTCCACGCGGAATGCGACCTTCGTCTCGCTCTCGATCGCCAGGACACCGACGAGCTGACCGAGCACCATCGCCGGCACCGCCACCTGGCTCTCGGCGCGCGCAAGCCCAGGGAGCGGTATCTCACGGCTCGGCGCCTCGCCGCCGCGCGCCTCGTAGACCCGACGGACGGTGCGCGCGTATGCGAGCATCTGGCGCAGGTTGCCGACCCGCATGGACTCGGCCCGCTCGGCCACCATGCCGATCACGCCTTCGCCCATCCGCACTTCGGAGCCCACGCCCTCCGCGTCGTAGCCGCGACTGGCGATGGTGTAGAGCCGATCGCCCCGCTCGTCGACGAGGAGCAACAGGGAATGGGAGAAGCCGAACAACTCGTCGAGTGCGCCGAGCGTTGACTCCACCAGCGAGTCGAGGTCTGGACAGCGCGCCAGGCGTGCGCTGAGCCGCGCGAGCAGCAGCACGCGCTCGTCGCGGGGACTCGCGCTGCTCACGTCAGCCGTCCGTCGCCTTCGTGTGGATCTGCTCGAGCTCGATCACCCGGTACACATCGGCGCTCCGCAGCTTGAACACGCCTTCCATGCCCGTGAGCGCGGCGACGGCGTCGATGTCGCGCCGCAGCCGCTCGAAGATCGGTCCCCGACGTTCAGTGCGCTCGTACTGGAGGACCAACTTGAAGCTGTCGTAGGTGGCGGGGTCGATGACGACGACGCACGCCTGCGGGTTCTCGGCGAGGTTCCGCGTCGTCTTGGAGAAGAACTGGTTCGACAGCACCACGCGATCGTCGTCGAGCATGTCGACGCGCGACAGGTGTGTGACATTGGGAATGCCGTCGGCTGACGCGGTAGCGATCTCGGCGGGGATGATGCCCTCGAAGCACCCGGCGATGTCGGAGAGGCGCAGCGAGCGTTCGTCGTCGGACATCAGGCTTCCACGGGCGCCACGCGCGCACCGGCGTCGGGACCGGGAGTCTGGTCGAAGACCTGCTCGACGAGCATCTCGCACGCCACCACGCCGGCCGGGATCATCCGGGAGATGCGCTCCTCGGCCGTCTCGTGCAGCGGTACGAGGATCCCGAGGCATCCGGCACAGAACTCGTCGAAGTAGATGCGGTCCGCAGCCGAGGCAGCCTCCAGGAGCAGGGCTCGACCCTTGAGCTGCCACGAGACCATGGTCCTGAAGTTGGTGGTGGTCAACGCGACGCGCCCACCGCCGGAGAGGTTCGCCAGCGTCCGGGGAGCATCGGCCGCGATCAGGACGCGCAGCCGATCGGGCCCGAGCACGTCGACGCCCCAACCCCGCGTGGCGTCGGGCAGGCCGTCGGGCGCGACGGTGCCGACCAGCAAGGAGCACGGCGACTCGAGCTGTTCGGCGACCTGGGGTTCGATCACGGCGGCTCCGGAAGACGAAATTTCGGGGAGTAGCAAATTCTTAGCGTTCGCTCACGCGCTTCTTCGGAGCGAGCCCACGGGCGCTCCCGCACGATGGTGACACGAACCACCACGCCGTGGGCCCGAGGGGCACACGACCGGGAGCCCTGGGAGGGGACCAATGACCGCCACGACCACCACGCCGCTCATCGTCGAGACCGCCGCACTGGAATCGGTGACCTTTGACCTCTACCGCAACATCCACAAGGGCATCCGCGCCGGACTCTTCTCGGTGACCCAGGCGGCCGGCCAAGACGAACCGCACGACGCCGACGCGGTGCGCGACG
>Ga0126307_10001291_pt1 | contig 16548 bp, 15 predicted proteins | sample Plot28_FD_89955 | JGI IMG/M metagenome (GOLD analysis project Ga0126307, IMG submission 89955) | Serpentine soil microbial communities from UC McLaughlin Reserve, CA, USA - Plot28 | ecosystem: Environmental > Terrestrial > Soil > Grasslands | place: USA: UC McLaughlin Reserve, Lake County... | reverse complement strand
TAGCCACGGACCTTGCTGACCATCATGTGGCGGACGGAGAAGCCGACGGTGGAGTGCGCGGCGTCGATGTCCCACGTGCCGACGACGTAACCGGGGATCTGGACGGCGGTGCTGCTGGTCATGGGGAGTTCCTCCGAAGTAGTTGAGCCTTTGACCTTCTGCCCGTCGACAGCGTAGTTGAAGGCTTGACTATTCCGCCAGTACGATGGAGGCATGACATCGCAGGTGTGGGATGCATCACCGCCGGCCGACGCCTCGCCGGCCGCCGAGGGCACCCGCTGGCTCGACCCCGAGGAGCAGAAGGCCTGGCGCGCCTGGCTGTACAGCACCCAGCTCCTCCAGGATCGGCTCGACCGCGAGCTCACGCACCAGACCGGGATCTCGCACGCCTACTACGAGATCCTCGTGGCGCTGTCCGAGACGCCGCTGCGGGCGATGCGCATGAGCGAGCTCGCCGACCGCTGCCTGTCCTCGCGCAGCCGCCTGTCGCACGCGGTGTCCCGTCTCGAGGAGCGCGGCTGGGTGCGCCGCCAGGTGTGCGAGAGCGACGGGCGCGGTCAGCTCGCCGTCCTCACCGACGAGGGTTTCGCCGCGCTGGAGGCAGCCGCGCCGGTGCACGTCGAGGGCGTCCGCACCCACCTGTTCGACCAGCTCTCCCCCCAGCAGGTCGCCGCGATGCGCGACATCGGCGAGACCTTGCTGCGCCACCTCGACCCGGGCTGACCGCTCTTCCCGGGCGTTCCTGCCGCTGTCGGAGTCCTGCAGGACCCGCGGAGCGGGCACAACACCCCAGGAGCCGGCCCCCTTGCGCCGGTTCAGCCGGGGTCGACCGGCACGAGCCCCGCGCGGAACGCCGCGATGACCGCCTGCACCCGGTCGCGGACGCCGAGCTTGGTGAGGATGCGGGCGACGTGCGTCTTCACCGTCGCCTCGCCCACGAAGAGCCGCCGCGCGATCTCGGCGTTGGAGAGCCCCTGGGCCAGCAGCGTGAGGACCTCGGTCTCCCGCTCGGTGAGCTGGGTCAGGCCGGGCGCCCGGACGGCGACCGGTTCCGGCGGCCCCTGCCGAGCGAACGCGGCGATCAGCCGGCGCGTCACCGACGGCGCCAGCAGCGCCTCCCCCGCCGCGGCCACCCGGATGGCGTGCGCCAGCTGGTCGGCCGGCACGTCCTTGAGCAGGAAGCCGCTGGCGCCGGCGCGCAGCGCCTCGTAGACGTGCTCGTCGACGTCGAAGGTCGTGAGGATCACGACCTTGCAGCGCGCCGGGTCGGGCCCCGAGAGCAGCCGCCGGGTGGCCTCCAGCCCGTCCAGCCCCGGCATCCGGATGTCCATGAGGACGACGTCGGGCAGCAGCCGCGGCACCTCGGCGAGCGCCTGCCGCCCGTCGGAGGCGGTGCCGACGACGGCGAGATCCGGTTCGGCGTCGAGGATCAGCCGCAGGCCCGTGCGCACCAGCTCCTCGTCGTCGACGATCAGCACGCGGATCGTCATGCGGGGATCCCGTCGACGGCCAGCCGCGCCCGCACCCGGTAGCCGCCCTCCGGCAGCGCGCCGGCCTCCACGCTGCCGCCGTACAGGGCCGCCCGCTCCCGCATCCCGACCAGCCCGTGCCCGGAACCGTGCGCGGGGGTCGCCGCGCCGCGGCCGTCGTCGCAGATCTCCACGTCCACCGCGCCGCAGCCGACACGGACGACGACCTGCACCGTCGCCGGCCCCGCATGCTTGAGGACGTTGGTCAGCGCCTCCTGGACGATCCGGTAGGCCGCCAGCTCGACGCCCGCCGGCAGCGCGTCGAGGTCTCCCTCGACCGTCAGGTCCACCGGCACCCCGGCGGCGCGGACGCGCTCCACCAGCTCACCGAGGCCCTCGAGGGTGGGCTGCGGAGCGACCGTCCCCTCCCCCGCGCCGGTGAGCAGGCCGAGCAGCCGGCGCATCTCGGCCAGCCCCTGCCGGCCCGCGTTCTCGATCGACGACAGCGCCGTGCGCGCCAGATCGGGGCGGGCGTCGAGGGCCCGCTGACCGGCCTGCGACTGGATCACGATCACGCCCATGCTGTGCGCCACGAGGTCGTGCAGCTCCCGCGCGATCCGGGCCCGCTCGTCGGCCACCGCACGCGCGGCCTGCTCGGCGCCGTCCCGCTCCGCGGCGGCGGCCCGCGTCTCGAGCTCCGCCGTCTCGCGCCGCCGGTGCCGGATCCACCGGCCGAGGCCCCACAGCCCGGCCATGACGAACCAGGCGGGCACCACCTCGTCCACCGTGTCGCCCGCGACCAGCTTCGGGATGTCACCGGCCAGCACCACGGCGGCGGTCGCCACGGCTCCCGTGACGGCCGCCCGGCGATCGGCGTGCGCACCGACCGCGTAGAGGGCCATGACGACGGCGAACCACGGCTGGAACGCCTCACCGCCGAGCTCGTACTGCAGCCACGACGCGCCCAGGGCGAGCAGCAGCACCAGCAGGGGACGCTGCCGGCGGAGGAACAGCGGAACGGTGGCCACCCCGAGGAGCACGGCATGGGCCGGGCGATTGGCCGCGAGCGCTCCCGAGTCGGCGGTCCAGACCGAGATCTGTCCCGAGACGACGAGGGCCGCGGCCACGACATCGCCGGTGACCCGGGCGACCTTCGGCCATTCCATGCGGCGAACGGTAACCAGCCGCCGCGCGTTCCGGATCCCCCGTGCGGCGGACCGCTGACCAGCGTGTCCCCCGGCCGGTGGACCCCGGGAATCGTCCCTCGGCCGGACGACGGCGGGTGCGGGAGCGACGAGGGTTCTTCGCGAGGAATCGCCCACGAACGAGGAGACGTCATGACCCGGTCCACCACCGAAGGCCGCCGTACCGGAGGGGCGGCCGTCGCCGCCGGCGTGCTGCTGTTCGCCTCCGTCGCCGCCGAGATCGTCCGGCCCGTGCAGGAACCCGACGGAACGCTGACCAGCGTCACCGGCTTCGCGCTCTACCTGGTCGCCTGGACCCTCGGCGCGACGGCGCTCGTCGCCGCCCTGCTCGGGCTGGGTCGTCCGGCGATCGGTCGCGCCGGCCGGATCGGCCGCGGGATCAGCCTGGCGGGCGCCGCGCTGCTGACGGCGTTCGGCGTGGTGGGACTGACCACCGCGGTGATCGACGGTGCCCCCGCCGAGTGGTCGTTCCTGCTGTTCGCCGTCGGTCTGCTGCTGCTCGTCGTCGGCTCGGTCCCGCTGGCCCTGGGCCTGCGCCGGTCGGGTGCCCCCGGCGCAGTATGGATCGCCGTGCTCGTCGCCGGCGCCGGTGGGCTCGTCGCGCTGGGCGCCGCCGCCGACCCGTGGCACGACCTCGGCCTGTTCCTGTTCGACGCCGCGTGGGTCGTGGCGGGCCTGCGCCTCCTGCGCGCCCCCGAGCCGGTGCGCGAAGACGTCGCGCGGGTCGGCTGAGCGGGAAGCTCTCCCGGGCCGGTCAGGATCGCGCTCCCTTCCGGCCGTGATCCCCGGGATCCGACCGTGGTGGGCAGCCGTCCCGGCGACCACGGAGGAGCACCGATGTCCATCACGCAGTTGCGCACGGCCCCGCCGATACCCGACGGCGGGGCCGTCCGCCGTCCAGCGGTCGTCGTCATCACCGACGGGAGCCTCGACGACGACGCGTGCGCAGGGCTGCGTGCCGCGGTGGAGGCGGCGCTGGACGCGCGTGCCGCGGGGGCCGGCCTGCGGGTGGTGCCCACCGGCGCGACCGGGATGGAGACGCTCACCGCACGGGAGCGGGAGGTGCTGCTGCTCCTCGCCGACGGCCTGTCGAACGCCGAGATCGCCCGGCGGCTGTTCCTCAGCGACGCGACCGTGAAGTGCCACGTCGCCCGGGTGCTGACCAAGCTCGGCGTCCGCGACCGCGTGCAGGCGGTGGTCGCCGCGTTCCGCGCCGGCATCGTGCCCACCCGTCCCTGACGCGCGACGGGAGGGACTTCCCGGCCGGTTCGGGATCGCGCTCCCTGGCTCGCGGGAGAGCCCGGGCACGACGGTGGAGGCACACCACCTGATCCACCCGCCGAGGGAGCTCCCCATGACCGCCACCATCGTCCACCGGCCGACACCCGTCGCCCGCCGCGCCCGCACCGGCGCCGTCGGCGGCGCCATGTGGGCCCTCCTGCCCGTCGCCTGGGGGCTGGTCTCCCTGGAGGACACCGAGTACGGCAGCCCACAGTTCGTCGCCGTCGCGGCGGCCTTCTGGCTGTTCGGCGTCCTGCCGCCGGTCCTCCTCGTCGCCGGGCACCTCGCACTGCGGGACGCGCTGGACGGCGACGCCGGCCGGGTCGGGCGCGTCGGCATCGTCACCGCGGCCACCGGGCTGGCCGCCATGGCGCTCGGCAACGGCATCGAGATCGCGTCGCTGAGCGCCGGGGGCGACACCGTCGACTGGGGGCACGCCATCTTCCTCGGCGGCTTCCTCGTGAGCATCGCTGGCGCCCTGTTCGTCGGCATCACCGTGATCCGCAGGCGGCGGGACGGCGCCTCGCGGACCGCCGGCTGGCTCCTGGCCTTCGCGCTGCCGCTCGGGATCGCGATCGGCTTCGTCGGCAGCCTGGTGTGGCCCGAGAACGACGGGGCGTTCTTCGCCGCGATCACCGTGCCCACCGGCGTCGCCTGGCTGCTGCTCGGCCAGTCACTGACCGCCGAGCGATCGCCGTCCGCAACCGAGTGATCCACCGGACGAGGGACCGCGCCCGTCAGGGACGCGGTCCCTCGTTGACGTCGTCCGCCGGAACGCGCAAGGTGCGCCCGATCGAGGAGACCGCCATGACCGCTGAGCTGACCACGGCCGCCGGGGCCCGGCCGCCCGCCGCCGCGGCGGGCCGGGCGGCTGCCGTGACGCGGGTGGTCGCGTGGGCGGTGGTCCCCCTCTACCTGCTCGGCGTCGCGACCTACGTCGTCCTGGACCGGGCGGTCGGCTCGCCCGGCCTCGAACCGGTCGAGGGCCTGATGCTCTGGGTCGGCTTCGGGCTGTTCGCCGCGATGGGCGCCCTGCTCATCGCGAAGCGACCGCGGAACGCGGTCGGCTGGGTGCTGGCCGGCACGGCCCTGCTCCTCGTCTCCGGCGCGGCCGGCGACTACTACGCGGCCTGGGTCATGACGACGCGCGGCGAGCCGGACGCCCTGGCCGTCCTCGGCGCCTGGGTGCAGAGCTGGTACTGGATCCTGCTGCTGGCGCTGGCGTTCATCGCGCTTCCGCTGCTGTTCCCGGACGGGCGCCTGCCGTCGCGACGCTGGCGCTGGCCGGCGCTCGCCGTCGCCGTCGGGCCGGTCGGCATCGTCGTGACCGGCATGCTCACCGACACCCTGACCGGGCAGGACGTCGACTACCGCATCGACAACCCGATCGGCATCGACGGTGCGCCCGGCGTCGAGGAGTCCCCGCTGTTCGCCGTCTTCGGCGTGCCGATGGTGGCCGGCCTCGTGCTCGCCGTGGCCGCGGTGGTGGTCCGGTTCCGCCGTTCACGGGGCGCCGAACGCCAGCAGATGAAGTGGTTCGTCGTCGCGGCCGCCCCGCTGCTGATCCTGCCCTTCGGCGAGCTGCTGCCCGGCTGGGTCGGCGGGATCCCGCTGATGCTCGCGCTGTTCGGCCTCCCCGTGGCCATCGCGATCGCCGTGCTGCGCTACCGCCTCGACGACATCGACGTCGTCATCAACCGCGCCCTGGTCTACGGGGCGCTCACCGCGCTGGTGATCGGCGTCTACGTCCTGGTGATCGGCTACCTCGGGGCCGCCCTCCGTCGCGAGGACGACCTGGTCGTCTCCCTGGTCGCCACCGGCCTGGTCGCGGTGCTGTTCGCCCCGGCCCGCGACCGGCTGCAGAAGGCGGTCAACCGGCTGCTGTACGGACGGCGGGCCGAGCCCTACGCCGCACTGGCGCAGCTCGGCGAGCGGCTCGAGGCCACGCTGGCTCCCGATGCGGTGCTGCCGGTGATCGTCTCGACCGTGCGGGAGGCGCTGCGGCTGCCGTACGTGGCGATCCGCGTGGCCGGCGACCCGCAGCCCGTGGCCGTGGGCGAGCCGCCGTCGGTGACCGAGACGCTGCCGCTGCTGCACCACGGCGCCCCGGTCGGCGAGCTCGTGCTGGGCCCGCGGGCGGGTGAGACCTCCTTCTCCGCGGCCGACCGGCGGCTGCTCGCCGACCTCGCCCGGCAGGCCGGCGTCGCCGTCTCCACGGTCCAGCTGACCGCCGACCTGCAGCGTTCCCGCGAGCGGCTGGTCGCCGCCCGCGAAGAGGAGCGGCGCCGGCTGCGCCGCGACCTGCACGACGGGCTCGGCGCCCAGCTGGCCGGCCTGACCGTGCAGACCGGCGTGCTGCGGGGGCTGATCCCGCGCGATCCGGACGCCGCCGACGCCCTGGCCGGTGAGCTGCGGACCGAGCTGCGCACCGCCATCGCCGACATCCGCCGGCTCGTCCACGGGCTGCGCCCGCCCGCACTCGACGAGCTGGGTCTGGTCGGTGCCCTGCAGCGGCTGGCCGAGGGCATCGGCGCCGACGGGCTGCGGATCGGCGTCGAGGTCCCGGACGACGTGCCGCCCCTGCCGGCCGCGGTCGAGGTGGCCGCCTACCGGGTGGTCCAGGAGGCGCTCACCAACGTCGTGCGGCACGCGCGGGCGAACAGCGCCTGCGTGCGACTGACCGTCGACCCGCGGACGGTCACCGTCGAGGTCACCGACGACGGCGCGGGGCTGCCGCCGGACCTCGTCGCGGGGGTCGGGCTCTCGTCCATGCGGGAGCGGGCCGCGGAGATGGGCGGTACCTGCGAGGTGTCGAACGCTCCCGGTGGCGGTACTCGCGTGCTGGCCGTCCTGCCACGTGGAGAGGGGTGACGTGAACCCGCTCCGGGTGCTGGTCGTCGAGGACCACCCCCTCTTCCGCAAGGGCGTGGTGGCCCTGCTGGACGGGGTGCCCGACTTCGCCGTCGCCGGGGTGGCGGTGTCGGGCGAGGAGGCGGTGGCGCGGGCGGCCGAGCTGCGGCCGGACGTCGTCCTCATGGACCTGCAGCTGCCCGGCATGAGCGGCATCGAGGCCACCCGGGCCATCGTCGGTGCCGATCCGGACGTCCGCGTGCTCGTGCTGAGCCTTTTCGAGGACGAGGACTCCGTCTTCCTCGCGCTGCGGGCCGGCGCCCGCGGCTACGTGCTCAAGGACGCCGACGAGGACGAGCTGACCGGGGCCATCCGCGCCGTGGCGCGCGGCGAGGCGATCTTCAGCCAGGCCGTCGCCGGCCGGGTGCTGGCGTTCTTCGCCCAGCCCCGCCCCGCACCGAAGGTGTTCCCGGAGCTGACCGACCGGGAGCGGGAGATCCTCGGCCTCATCGCGCAGGGACACCCCAACCCGTCGATCGCCCGGACGCTGTTCCTCAGCCCGAAGACGGTGGCCAACTACGTGTCGGCGATCTTCGCGAAGCTGCAGGTGGCCGACCGCGCGGAGGCGATGATCCGCGCCCGCGAGGCCGGCCTGGGCAGCTGACGTCTGCGTCACTCCTGCGGGATGGTCTCCCCGTTGCAGGCCATCACCGAACGGATCCGGGTGGCGTCCGCGATCAGGGCGGTCGCAGTGCCGGTCGCCATCCGCCTGCCCGACAGCGCGCCCACCTGGTTGGCGAACTCCGTCAGACCCTGGCAGGCGGCCGCGGCGTTCCCGGCGGTCCGCGCCGCCTGCACCGCGGTGATCTTGTCCCGCAGGCTCGTGCCGGGACCGACTCCCGTGACCGCGCTCCGCAGCGCCCGCAGCTGGTCGTCGGCGCCGATCACCTCGATACGGAAGAAGCCCTGGGTGACCGCCCCCTGGTCGTCGGTGGCGGTGCACTCGACGGCGGCGCCCCCGATGGCGAAGTTGGTCCCCGACTCGAAGGAGCAGACGACGACCGGCGACGGGTCGGCGTCGTCCGTCGCCGTCACCGTGAACTCGACGACCGCGCCGCCGGGACCAGTCGCGTTCACCGTCATGTCGTCGGGCAGGTGTAGGACCGGCGGCGTGTTGACGGGCGTCTCGTAGTGGAGGAATCCCTCGTAGTCCAGGCCCATGGGTCCGGTGCCGTTGCGGACGACGAAGTCGAGGACGTTCTGGCCCTGGACGAACGTCTGCAGCACGGCCGGGTCGGTGCACGCAGCGGGGTACCGCGAGTTCGGGGGCGAGTCGACGGGGTACGCGGACTCGAGCAGCGGGAGGTTGTTGAGGAACACGGTGGCACCTCCGTCGGCGAGCACGCACAGGTCGAGCCGGATGTTGGTCGCGTCGGCGGGCACCGTGAACGTCCGCCGGAAGTACGTCGTCGAGTTCTGCCGGCCGTCGAGCAGCCAGCTGTCGCCCACCCACTGCGTGCCGGGGATCGTCTGCCACGTCCAGTCCGCCAGCAACGTCCGCGCCGGACGGAAGGAACCCGTCGGGCTCAGGCGGACCAGCGTGTCCGGGTCGGGCGCCGCGACCACGCCGCCGCCGCTGGCCAGGTGCACCGTCGTGGTCGTCGTCGTATCGGCGGCAGCCGGCGTGGCCGACGAGACCGCCCCCATCAACAGCGCGGCCGCGACCACCGGGATCCATCTCTTCACCGGAATCGTCTCCTTTTGACGCGGGGACCGCGTCTCCGGTCCCGTCGCCGTCGAGAGTTCCGAGTGCCGAGGACCGTCACATCGGCCGGACGGCGGACTCCGATCCGCCGCGCGGCGGATCTTGCTCAGTCCGCGCGGCCGGGTCGCACCAGGCCCGACTCGTAGGCGACCACCACCGCCTGGACGCGGTCGCGCACGCCGAGCTTCGCCAGCACGCGCGCGACGTGCGTCTTCACCGTGCCCTCCCCGAGCACGAGCCGGTCGGCGATCTCGGCGTTGGAGAGGCCGCGGGCGATCAGCCGCAGCACCTCCTCCTCGCGGGGCGTCAGCTGCTCGATGCCCGGTGCCTGCGACGGCTGGGCCCCGGCACGGCTGACGAAGTCGTCCAGCAGCCGCCGCAGCAGGGTGGGGGCCAGCAGCGAATCACCGCTCACGGCCGCCCGCACGGCGGTGACGAGCTGGTCGCGGGGCATCGACTTGAGCAGGAACCCGGTGGCGCCTGCCCGCAGCGCCTCGACCACCTGCTCGTCGGCGTCGAACGTCGTCAGCATGACGACGGCGGTGCCGGTCGCCGGGTCCGCGGTGATCCGGCGGGCCGCCTGGATGCCGTCCAGCTTGGGCATGCGGATGTCGATCAGCGCGACGTCGGGCCGCAGCTCCCGGCACATCGCGAGCGCGTCGACGCCGTCGGCCGCCTCCCCCACTACCTCCAGGTCCGGCTCCGCCTCGAGGATCATCCGGAGCCCGGCCCGCACGAGCGCCTCGTCGTCGGCGAGCAGCACGCGGACTGTCATGCGCGGGCCGGCTCCAGCGCCGGGACGGGCAGCTCGGCCCGGGTCGCCCAGCCCCGTCCGCCGGCCCGCGGCCCGGCGTGCATCCGCCCGTCGAACAGCGCCACGCGCTCGCGGATGCCGGCCAGCCCGAAGCCTCCGCCGTCCGCGGGCTGGGCGCCGGCCCCGTCGTCGGCCACCTCGACGAGGACCGAGCGCTCCGCGAACCGCACGGTCACGGCGACCTCGGCACCCGGGGCGTGCTTGAGCGCGTTGGTCAGCGACTCCTGCGCGACCCGGTAGGCCGTCGCCTCCACGGCGGCCGGCAGCGGCCGGACCGGCCCCTCGACCACCAGCGCGACGTCGCGGCCGGCGCCCCGCGCCGCCTCGACGAGCTCGGCGACGGCCGCGATCGTCCCCGGCTTCGCGGGCTCGGCGTCCGGGGTCCGGAGCACGCGGAGCAGCCGGTGCAGGTCCTCGAGCGCGGTGCGGCCGGAGGTGAGGACGACGTCGAGCGCCTGCGCGGTCGCCGGGTCCCGCCCCCGGAGGTTGGCCTGGGCGGCGTCGGCGTGCAGCAGCATGAGGGTGACGCCGTGCCCGACCACGTCGTGCATCTCGCGCGCGATCCGCCGCCGTTCGTCCTCGACGGCGGCCGCGCGCGCGAGTTCCTCCTCGCGGACCCGCGCCCGCGCCGCCATGGCCTCGCGCTCGGCACGGACCGCACGGTCCAGCCGCTCGCGGGCCAGCCGGGCGAACACCCACACCACGACCGGGATGGCGACGTTGGCGATCTCGTCGTCGAGGCTGACGTCGGGCCGGACGAAGGGATAGACCTCGATCGAGGCGATGATCGCCAGCAGGCCGAGCAGGGCGTCCCGCCGTCGGTCGGCGTACTGGGCGACGGAGTAGGTGACGATCAGGAGGGCGGCGAACGCGGACACGACCGAGGCGTCGCCCAGGACCGTCTGGAAGGCGAAGCCGGAGGCGAGCACGCAGGCCGCGGCGAGCGGCGCGATCCGCCGCAGCACGAGACTGCCGGTGATGACCAGGAACGCGGCGATCTGCAGCGGCAGTTGGTCGACCACCTCGCCGGCCAGCACCACCAGCTCCAGCTGCGCGGCGAGGGTCAGCGCGACCGCCAGCAGACCGTCCCGGACCCACAGCGAAAGCCCCCGCCACCTGGCTCTTCTGCCGGTCATGCCGGGGAGCGTAGGGCGACTCAGCGCCGGCCGACGTCCGTCGCGCGGCTGATCACCCGTCTGCCGGACGACAGACCCGGCGACAGGAAACCTCTGCCCCGCGTCGGTCTCCGGACGGACGAGGACAGCGCCGGTTCCGGCCAGCGTGGACGGCGTCCGGCGCGAGGGTCGCGCCGCCCGAGGAGGCCTGTCATGACCACCGCCGTCATCCCCGACGTCCCCGTCCGACCCCGCCGGCGCAGCGCCGTGCTGCCCGCCGTCGCCGGCCTGCTCGCACTGGTCGCCTTCGCCACGGCGGTCGTGTTCTGGAACGACCCGTTGAGCGGCGCCTCGACACCGGAGGACGCCGCCACCGCCCTGGAGGGGTCGTCGATCCCCTTCGCCGCGACGCTGCTGGGCGCCTACGCGCTGCTCGCCATCGCGATCGCGGGCCGGCTGGCCGACCGGCTGGCGCGGACCGGTGAGACCGCGTCGACCCGTCTGATTCCGCTGCTCGGCGCCGGGCACGTGCTGCTGCTGACCGCAGCGTTCGCCGCGCCCGCCGCCGCGGTCACCGTCGGCGGCCTGGTGTTCTCCGGCGGGGTCAGCGCCTCCGGGGCCGAGACGGCACTGATCCTGATGAACGTGGCGCACCCGATGAGCGCCTGGGTCGGCGCGGCCTTCCTGATCGCGGTCGCGATCGCGGCGCGGGAGTCGAGGGCGCTCAGGGCCGGGAGCGCCGTCTTCGCCGTCGGCCTGCTGCTGCCGCCGATCGGCTGGGCGGTCACCTACCTGATGCCGTTCTGGTTCGCCGCCGTGGGCATCTGGCTCTGGCGCCGCGACTGACCGCGACCGCCTCGGGGTGGAGCCGTTGTGCGCGGATCCACCTCCGGACGGCGCCCGGAGGTGGATCCGCGCACAGTCGTCAACCGGTCCAGACCTCGGCGATCTGCTCGGCCACGGTCGCCGCCTGGGCGCGGCCCGCCTCCGCCGACGGGGCTCGCGCCGCCGGGTCGAGCACGTTCTTGCCGATCGCTGCCCTGCTGGCGGCGTCCGGCGAGACGACGGCCACCCGCGCCACCATGCCGGTCACCTGCGCGTCGACGCTGGCCATCGGCCCGAACCCCCGCGGGATCGGCGCCAGGACGACGAGCCGGTCGTAGCCCTGCGCCAGGTCGGCGTTGGCCGTCGAGCGCATCCCGCCGTCGACGTAGCGACGGCCGTCGATGGTGACCGGTGGATAGACGCCCGGCACCGCGCAGCTGGCCGCGACGGCGTGCAGCAGGGGCACGCCGGAGTCGCGGTCGAAGGGGCGGAACTCGCCGGTCTCCGCGTCGACGGCGGTGACCACCAGCGGCCGCTCCGGCCAGTCCCGGCCCCCCAGACGGGCCCCGATCACGTCGAGGCGCTCCTGCTCCGACGGCGTCAGCCCGGCCTTCTCCGCGGCGAGCGCCAACGCGCCGATCCGGCGGCGGAACTCGACGTCGCGGCCGCGACTGCGCAGCATCGCCCAGCCGAACTGGGCGAGCGTCGCCCGGTTGAGGCGGGCGGCCTTCTCGCCGGTCGCCGGCCCGAGCTGGCGGGCGTACAAGGCCTCCAGCTCGCCCCCGCCGGTCAGCTGCGCGCCGACGACCGATCCGGCCGACGTGCCGACGACGAGATCGGCCCGGCTGAGATCGGTGCCGGCCTCGGCCAGCCCGGCAAGCAGACCGGTCTCCCACGCGATGCCGGTGATGCCGCCACCGCCGAGGACGAGGGCGGTGCGCTGGTCGCTCATCGGCACATCCTCACAGAGCGCCGATGCACGCCTACGGTGAGGTGACCCGGACCACACGTCGACGCCGACGAGAGGATGCGCATGACCGCCACGGAGTCCGCCACCGTCGCGAGCTGGCCCCCGGGCCTCCCCCGGTCGCTGGACTACCCGGCGGTGCCGGTCGGGTCGATCCTGCGGGCGGCCGTGCGCCGCTGGGGCGACCGGACGGCGTTCCTCGACCACGACGTCCCGTTGACGTACGAGGAGCTGGGCCGGCGGGCGCACGCCGTGGCGGGGTGGCTCGCCGACCACGGCATCGGCCGGGGGGACGTCGTCGCCGTCCACATCCCGAACTGCCGGCAGTACCCGCCCGTCTACTACGGCATCCTGCTGGCCGGCGCGGTCTTCTCCCCCACCAACCCGCTGCTGCCGGCGGCCGAGCTCGCCGCGCAGCTCACCGACGCCGGCGCCCGGATGGTGATCACCTGGGACCAGGTGCTGCCCTTCATCCGCGAGGCCCTCGCGCAGAGGCCCGTCGAGACCGTCGTCGTCACCGGCGAGGCGCACATCCTCGACTTCGCGGACCGGCTGCCCCTCGCCGACGGTGACGTCGACCTCGCCGACCTGCTCGCCGGCGACCCCGGCGACCGACGTCTGGACACCGACGTCGACCCGTCCGCCGACCTCGCCCACCTGGCCTACACGGGCGGTACCACCGGCGTCAGCAAGGGCGTGGAGCTGCTGCACCGCAACGTCGTCACCAACGTGCTGCAGTCGGCGTGCTTCACCTGCGGCGCCCTGCCCGTGGTGGACGAGGCCGGCGACGTGACCATCGAGCAGCAGTTCGGGCCCGACGAGTACCCGATCCGGCTGGGCGAGGCGCGGCTGGTGAACCTCACGCCCTGGTTCCACGCGATGGGCGCGATCGGCTACCTCGACGGCATGGTGCTGGCCGGCACCACGACGGTGATCCACATGCGGTTCGACCCGGCGGCCTACGTCGAGGACGCCGTCAAGCACCGGGTGACCAGCTTCGGCGGGGCGCCGCCGGTCTTCGTGGCCCTCCTGCAGGTGCCGGGCATCGAGGACCACGACTGGTCGCACGTGCGCGGCGTCTCCAGCGGGGCTGCCCCGCTGCCGGTGCCGCTGATCGAGCGGCTCGCGAGGCTGCTGCCGAACGCGGTCATCGGCGAGGGCTACGGCCTGACCGAGGTGACCATGCAGGCCACCGGCAATCCCTCGTTCCGGTCGGGCACCCGCAAGGCCGGCACCGTCGGCGTCCCGGTCTTCGACACCGAGATCACGATCCGGCCGCTGGGTGGCGGCGATCCGCTGCCGGCCGGTGAGCGGGGTGAAGTCTGTATCCGCGGGCCCCAGGTCATGCGCGGCTACGCCCACCGTCCGGAGGCGACCGCCGAGGCGATCGACGCCGACGGCTGGTTCCACACCGGTGACGTCGGGATCCTCGACGAGGACGGCTACCTGGCCATCGTCGACCGCACCAAGGACATGCTGCTCTACAAGGGCTACAACGTCTTCCCGCGCGAGCTGGAGGAGGTCCTCTTCGGCGTGCCGGGCGTCGCCGGCGCGGCGGTCGTGGGCCGGCCCGACGAGGAGGCCGGGGAGCTGCCGGTCGCCTACGTCGTCCGGCGGGCCGACGACGACGGCGCCGCGCTGACCGCCGAGTCGGTGATGGCCGCGGTCAACGCGCACGTCACTCCCTACAAGCGGCTGCGGGACGTCGTCTTCATCGACGCGATCCCGGTCTCGGCCGCGGGCAAGGTGCTCAAGAGGGAGCTGGCCGCGAAGGAGCGCGAGAAGGTGGGCGGCTGACCCGAACGGGTGCGGCGCCGCGCACGGCCGCATCCCGCTCATTACTGTCCCCGGGGTGAAGTTCGAGGCGGTCGGACCGGAGACGGAGCACACCGGGGTCCGGCTGGCCCACACGGAGGAGTCGCCGGTCCGCCAGGTGTGGCGCCGGGTGATCATCGCCGCCGCCGTCCTCGCCTTCACCGTGGCGGTCATCTACCTGGACCGCGACGGCTACCGGGACGGCGACGACGTCGGGCTCTCGCTGCTCGACTCGATCTACTACGCGACCGTCACCCTCTCCACCACCGGCTACGGCGACATCACGCCGATCACCCCGGGCGCACGGCTGGTCAACATCCTGCTCATCACGCCGCTGCGCATCACGTTCCTGCTCGTCCTCATCGGAACCACCCTCGAGGCGCTCACCGCGCGCTCGCGGGAGGAGTTCCAGATCCGTCGCTGGAGGTCCCGCGTGCGCCAGCACGTCATCGTGTGCGGCTACGGCACCAAGGGGCGCAGCGCCATCCGCTCGCTGCAGGCCCTCGGCACGCCGCTGGACAAGATCGTGGTCGTCGACCCGGAACCCCGGGCGATCGACGAGGCCAACTCCCTCGGCCTCACCGGTCTCGTCGGCGACGCGAGCCGGACCGAGGTGCTCCGGCGGGCCTCGGTGGAGCGCGCCCGCGCCGTGATCGTCGCGGCCAACCGGGACGACTCCGCCGTCCTCATCACCCTGACCGTCCGGCAGCTCAACCCGACCGTGCCGATCACCACGTCCGTGCGCGAGGAGGAGAACGCGAACCTGCTGCGGCAGTCCGGAGCCGACACCGTCATCACCACGAGCGCCACCTCGGGGCGGCTGCTCGGGCTCTCCACCGACGCGCCACGGGTGGTCGCCGTCGTCGAGGACCTGGTCACCGGCGGCCAGGGTCTGGACCTCCACCAGCGGTCGGTCAGCAGCAGCGAGGTGGGGCTCGCCGTCCGCTCGCTGCACGACATCGTCCTGTCGGTCACCCGCGCCGGCCGGACGCTCCTCTTCGACGACCCGCTGATCGGCGAGCTCCAGGCCGGCGACGTCCTCGTGGTCGTGAAGTCGCACCACTGACTCTGTCGTCCTACCGGACGACACCGCGGCCAACGGCCGTCCCCCACCCCGCTGAGCCCATCCGTCGCGCCTGCGCGGACCCCTGCGGGGCCCACTCGGCCGACCCCGATTCCCCGTGAACACTGTCCCTCAGGCGGGCATTCGGGCGTCCGAAATGCCCTGCTCAGGGACATCGTTCCGGCGCCGCGCGCCGCTCAGGCGGTCTAAGCCTGCCGGCGCACCCAGACCCGGGTCGGCTCGCCCCGGCCGCGCAGCTCGACCTCGCCGTCGCGCTCCCAGTGCTCGCGCTCACCCAGCGCGGCGGACAGCACCGTCGGCTCGCTGGCGACGGCCCGGCATGGATGGTCCTTGGCCAGCTCCGTCAGCCGCGCCGCCTCGTTGACCGGGTCGCCGATCACCGTGTACTCCAGCCGGCTGGCCGCACCGACCTGGCCGGCCCACACCGAGCCGCAGGCGACCCCCACCCCGACGTCGACCTCCCCGGCCACGCGCACCGCGTCGCAGATGCGGCGGGCCGCGGCGAGCGCCGCCCCGGCCGGGTCGGGATGGTCGGTGGGAGCGCCGAAGACGCAGAGCGCGGCGTCACCCTCGAACTTGTTGACCAGTCCCCCGCCCTCCTCGATGGCCTCGACGACCACCTCGAAGAACCGGTTCAGCAGGCCGACCATCTCCTCGGGCCCGGTGCGGCGCACCAGCGACGTGGAGCCCGCGATGTCGACGAACAGCGCCGCCACCGTGCGCTCCTCGCCGCCGAGGGACACGCCGGTGGCCAGCGCCCGCTGGGCGACCGTCGTCCCGACGTGCCGGCCGAACAGGTCGCGCATCCGCTCCCGCTCCGCCAGCCCGGCGGCCATCGTGTTCACGCCCTCCTGCAGCAGGCCGATCTCACCGGCGTCGTCCACCTCGACCCGGACCTCGTAGTCGCCCTCGCCGACGCGGCGCACCGCCTCCCGCAGGTCCCGCAGCGGCTGGCCGACCGCCCGCGCGGTGAGCAGGGTGGCCAGCCCGCCGACCAGCAGGGCGACGACGACGAGGAAGACGACCGCCGCCGGTCCTGGCCCACCGGGGGTGCTGGGGTCGAGGAACAGCAGGAAGACGCCGGTCATCGGCACGGCGCTGGTGAGACCCCAGGTGAGCAGCAGCCGCGGCCGCACCCCCAGGGTGAGCCGGCCGGACGGCGGGTGCGCGGCGAGCGCGATGGCGGTGACCGCCCGCGCCGCCCGCGCCACCAGGAGGTAGGTGACACCGGCGGTCGCCAGGCCGCCGAGCAGGGTGGCGACGGCGACCCGCAGCCCCACCCGCGCATCGGGGAAGGCGATGGCCGCCACGGCACCGATCAGGACGGCGGCGACCAGCCAGACCGCGCCGGCGATCAG
>Ga0126307_10001290_pt1 | contig 16554 bp, 20 predicted proteins | sample Plot28_FD_89955 | JGI IMG/M metagenome (GOLD analysis project Ga0126307, IMG submission 89955) | Serpentine soil microbial communities from UC McLaughlin Reserve, CA, USA - Plot28 | ecosystem: Environmental > Terrestrial > Soil > Grasslands | place: USA: UC McLaughlin Reserve, Lake County... | reverse complement strand
CACCGGAGCGAACGGAGCAGGGGCATCCCCCAGCTACTTCGCCTCTTCGTCCGGTCTGCGGACGGGGCAGACGCAGAACAGGGTCCCGTGCGGCGCGGCCATCGTCGTCCAACGCGACCCGCCCCGATCGGTTTCGTCCACGCGCCAGGCGACGCGGGCGCCGAGACCCTCCAGCCGTGCGACCTCCGCGTCCGGATCCTCGACCCGCAGATCGAGATGCACGGCCGTCTTGCCCGGCGTCACGACGTCGACCTGCTGGATCAGCAGTCGCGGGCGCGGGTCGCCTTCGGGCGGGGCCAGCGCCGTGTAGGCGCCGCTGGCGAAGAGATGCTCGTAGCCGAGCGCCTCCTTCCAGAAGGCAGCGGCCCGGTCGGCGTCCACGGCATCCACCACGATCTCGATCGACGAGGCCATCGAGCGGTCGTCCTTTCGCCGGTGTCGGCGAATCTTAGGTCAAGGCTCGACGGACGCGCCAGCCACGCGAGGCTCCACGCGTCGTGCACGCCGCGCCACCACCTCCAGTTATCCTCCAGCGGCCAGCCGCCCAAGCTGGTCGATCACGATCCGAACGATGGAGGGCGCGTGAAGAGCGGACTCGAGATCGCCCAGGAAGCGGAACTCAGACCGATCTCGCAGATCGCCGCGAACGCGGGGATCCCCGACGACGTGCTCGAACCCTTCGGCCGGCACCGCGCGAAGGTCGAGCTGTCCATCCTGGACCGGCTCGCCGGACGACCCGACGGGAAGCTTGTCATCACGACCGCGATCACGCCGACGAAGGCCGGCGAGGGCAAGACGACGACGTCGATCTCGCTCACGCAGGGCATGGGGAAGATCGGCAAGGACGTCGTGCTCTGTCTGCGCGAACCCTCGATGGGGCCGGTCTTCGGAATCAAGGGTGGCGGCACCGGGGGCGGCTATGCGCAGGTCGTCCCGATGGAGGACATCAACCTCCACTTCAACGGCGACTTCCACGCCGTCACGGCCGCCCACAACCTGCTGGCCTCGGCGCTCGACGCGTCGCTCTATTTCGGGAACCCCCTGGGGATCGACCCCACCAGCATCACCTGGCCCCGGACGCTCGACGTCAACGCGCGCGAGCTCCGCTACACGGTCATCGGCCTCGGCGGGAAGATGCACGGCGTCCCGCGCGAGAACGGGTTCGTGATCGCCGCGGCGTCCGAGGTGATGGCCGTGCTCGCCCTCGCGTCCGATCTCGCGGACCTCCGCGCCCGTCTGGGGCGGATCGTCGTCGCGTCGACGGCCGACGGTGAGCCGGTCACCGCCGAGCAGCTACGGGTCGCGGGGGCGATGACCGTGATCATGAAGGACGCGTTGAAACCCAACCTGGTGCAGACGCTCGAGGGGCAGCCCGTGCTTATCCACGCCGGGCCGTTCGGCAACGTCGCCCACGCGAACAACTCGATCATCGAGGATCGCGTCGGGCTGAAGCTCGCCGACTACGTCATCACGGAGGCGGGGTTCGCGAGCGACCTGGGGTTCCAGAAGTTCTGCGACATCGTGTGCCGGTTCGGGGGGTTCGCGCCCTCGGCCGGGGTGCTCGTGACGACCGTGCGGGCCACGAAGTCCCACGGCGGCGTGCCGTTCGACCAACTGGGGACCGAAGACCTCGAGGCGGTCAGGCGCGGCGTGGACAACCTCGGCCAGCACATCTCGATCGTGCGCGAGTACGGGCTGCCGTGCGTCGTGTCGATCAACAACTTCCCGAGCGACACGGAGGCCGAGGTCGAGCAGATGCGCGAGCTCGCGCTCGGGGCCGGCGCGGAAACGGTGGTGGTGAACCGTGGGTTCGCCCAGGGCGGGGGCGGCGCGGTCGAGCTCGCGGAGGCGGTGGTGGCCGCGTGCGACAGGCCGAACGCGTTCCATCGGCTGACACCCGACGACACGTCGATCAAGGACCAGGTCGAGGCGATCGCGACCCGCGTGTACGGCGCGGACGGCGTCGACTATCAGCCCCAGGCGGAGAAGGACCTCGCGCGGATGGACCAGCTCGGGTTCGGCACCCTGCCCGTGTGCATGGCCAAGACGCACCTGTCCCTCACCCACGACCCGTCGCTGCTCAACCGCCCCCGAGGGTGGCGTCTCCCCGTCCGCGGCGTGGTGCCGAGCGCCGGCGCGGGGTTCGTCGTCGTGCTCTGCGGCGACATGCAGCGGATGCCCGGCCTCGGCAGGACGCCCGCCTACATGCAGGTGGACATCGACGAGCACGGTCGGACGATCGGGCTGTTCTGAGCCGGTGCTGGTCAGTCGATGAGCGCGATCGCCTCGACCTCGACGAGTTGACCGCGATAGCCGAGGGTCGGGACGCCGACGAGCGTGCTCGGCGCCCGGCCGATCTCGGAGCCGCGGACGACCTGCCAGACGGCCGACTGCGCCTCGTAGCTCGCGCCGGCCACGTAGACGGTCGTCTTGGCAACGTCCTCCGGCCGGGCGCCGCCGGTCTCGAGGGCGGCGAGCAGGTTCGCGATCACCTGCTCGGCCTGGGCGACCGGATCGTCCCCGCCCACCACGTCGCCTCGTGCGTCGAGGGGCACCGCCCCCGCCGTGAAGACGACGGTCCCTCCGCGGCCGACCGCGACGTGCGAGTAGCCGGGTGGCGGGGCGAGGGCATCTGTGTTGCGGAACTCGACCGCCATCTCAGCCCGCCAGCTGGGTGGGTCCCTCGACGAGGATCCACTCGGCGCGGGTGACGGCCTCGCTCCGGTCGAAGTCGAAGACCCCGCTCCACGGGACCCCTTCCCAGGTCGAACCGCACGCGGGACAGACCCACAGGGACATCGTCTTGCGCTCGACCTCACGAGGCGGTGCGCAGGTGTGCAGCGGCATTCCTGCCTCCTCCTCTTCGAATCACACGGTTGTGATTCGGCAGGAGTGTACACCCCGCCAGCGCCATCCTCGAGCGTCTCGGCGGGTTCCCATGCCGGCCCGGTCGTCGGGACGATCGTCTCGGTGTCGTCCACGCGCTCCGATCCAGGTCGATCCCCGGCGACCCGGCTACGATCGATTCATGGCCACGTGGCTGCCCGTGACCGAGCGCGAGGGCCTCCCGCCGCTCGTCATCGACGAGGGCATCGACGCCGACATCATCTACACACGACCGCCCGAGCTGGTCACCTGGGGAACCGTCGACGGCGTCCCGTGGCGCATCCAATCGGCCGTCACCGCTCCCGGGCTGCATGCCCGCTGGTGGGATGACCACGGTCCGGTCGGTCCCGAGCTCTTGTTCATGCTCGGTAAGGACGACGCCTTCGGCGGTGGCTGGGTATTCACGCGTCTGAACGACGGAAGCCATCTCGGCGCATCGATCGACTTCTTCGGGTCGCACCCGGCGATCGTGTCGTGGGTCGGTATCGTTTCGGACGACGTCGCCCGAATCGAGGTGCGACTCGACGACGGGGACGTGCGCCCGATCGAGGTCCACGACGGGCCGGAGGGCTTCCCCGATCTGTTCTGGTTCTTCCCGCCGCGGGGCGCGGCAGGTGTCGTCGTTGCCCTCGGCGCGGACGGCTCCGAGCTTCAACGCGATCGCCTGCTGGACGTGGACGTCCCGCCGAACGCCAACTCCGGCAGCTCGATCAACTCGCCTGCGTACCCCGCCCACCGGCCGCCGGCTGGATGGCCCGACGATCCGACGATCTATGGGCCCGGCGAAGGCCCGCGACACGCCGAGGGGTTCCACCTCCACGAGACGACGTTCCCGATCTACGTCGTCCCGCCGAACCGTTGGGATGGTCACGCCGGCCCGTCGGGAAGCGGAAGCTCCGGGCGGGATCTGACCAAGGTGAGTTTCGGGTACTTCGACGAGCCCGGCAGTTCCCGCCGTAGCTTCGAGGTCGTCAACGCCCGGCCCGACAGGCGAACCAGGGCGCGTCCGGTCCGGCCGGATGACGTCGGCATCTGGTGGAGTGATCACATCCCCGACGACGTAGACAACTTCGCGTCGAAGTTCGTCGGCTACGAGGACCGGGCGGATCTTCGGGCCGAATACGGCCTCCTGGACGTCGGACCGACACGCATCACCGGGATCGGAGAACTCGAGGTCGCGGGCCATCTTGTCGAGTCCCATCGACGGGAGTACCGGCGGCTCGCGTTGCTGCGATCGATCAGCTTCGAGCTACCGGGCACTCGTGTGACGCTGTTTGGTTGGGACCTTTCGTTCGACGAGCTCGAGGGCCACGCCCAGGCCCTCGAACGGCTGGAGCTCGGCACCGCGCTCTTCGCGGCCATGGAGGACGCCCAGGCGCGGTCCGATCGGCGCTTCGACGAGCTGCACGGCCGACATCACGGGGACGACTAGGAGCGGGGCCGGTCTTTGTTCGAGTCGTAGATCGGCAGGACGTCGACGATGGCGTCGACCGTTCCGTCACCCACGGCGATCTGCACGGTGTTCCCCACGATCGCCTCAGCCGTCGGCACGATCGCGATGCCGATCTTCCCGAACCTGGGGGTCTCGGTCGGGCTCGTCAGCACGCCGATCTCCTCGCCGCCCTTGGTGACGGCGGCGCCGTACTCGGGCAGGGCGTCCGCCTCGTAACGCAGGGTCACCAGCCGGTTGGGCGGCGCCGCCGCGACGTCGCGGAGCCGCTCCTTGCCGAGGAACTCGCCCGGCGAGTCCAAGCGCACGAACCGGTCGAGGTTGAAGTCGTAGGGCGTCCGTTGGTGCGCCTCGTAGTCGTAGTCGGTGACGATCAGTCCCGCCTCGATCCGAGCGAGCTCGATCGCCTCGGCTCCGAACGGCGTCACGCCGGCCCCCACCACGGCGTTCCAGAGCTCGTCCGCTCGGGACGGGTCGGTCAGGAACAGCTCGAACCCCAGCTCGCCGCCGTAACCGGTGCGCGAGAGGTAGACCTCGACCCCGGCCACCTTGACGGGCTCGGGGAGGAACCTGAAGTAGCGGAGGGCGCCGACGTCGGCCTCGGTGAGCTTCCGTAGGACCTCGCGCGAGCGCGGTCCGATCACGCCGAGGTGTGGCATCCGCGGGGCGATCCATTCGAACTCGACGTCGAAGTCCCGCAGCGCCTCCCCGAAGTAGTCGTCGTGGTCCTTCCCATTGGTCATCACCCAGCAGTGACCGGCGCCGGTGTTGAACACGGTTCCGTCGTCGACCATCAGCCCGTCGTCGTCCAGGAACGCCCCGTAGCGCGCCTGTCCGATCTCGAGCCCGAGCGCCTCGTTGCTGAACAGGCGTTGGGCGGCCCGGAGCGCGTCGGAGCCGCGGAGGTCCCACTTGTTGAGCGGCGAAACATCCCACACCGCGACGTCGTCCCGGATCGCGGCGTACTCCTTCCCGACGTCGCCGAACCCCTCCAGCCACAGCCACCCGCCGTCGGCGACGTGCGTACCGCCCTGAGCCTCGGTCACGTCGTGGAACGCCGTCTTGATCGCGTCGTCGTCGCCCATCGCTGCCTCCGGTCGGCCGGGATGGCGGCATCCTCCCACGTGTTTGACTGGCCGTTCAAGTTCGCTGCGGCGGGCCGACACAACGTTCAGACGCGGGTCAGCCGCAGGAAGCTCCTCGCGGTGCCGAACCCGCGTTCCTCGAGCCGGTCCGCGAGCACGAGGAAGAGCTGCGCCGTCACCATCGCGTCGTCCAGCGCCTCGTGGGGGTTCGCGACCGGCACGCCGTAGCGTTCCGCGGCCGACGAGAGGCTCTGCCGCACGTCCTGATCCAGGTGCTCGAGCTCGATCGCCATCTGCCGGACGTCGATCGTCCGTCGCACCCACGAGCGGCGCCGTCCGCCGTACAGGCGGCCCAGGAAGCCGATCTCGACGCTGGCGAACCAGGCCAGCATGAACCGCCCGGCCAGCGCGAGCCGGAGCGTCTGTCCGGCCACTGAGAACGGCTGCGCGTTCGCCAGATCCTTGGGCAGGATGCCGTGGATCCTCATCGACTCCGCGCTCGAGGGCACCTCGGGCAGCACGAGCTGATGCACGGCCTCCCCCACCACGACGCGGCCGGCCCGGACCGGGACGACGCCGAACGACACGACCGCGTCGCGCTCACGGTCGAGACCGGTCGTCTCGAAGTCGAGGGAGGCGAACTCCACCTCGCGCCACGGACGCGACCGCAGGGACCACGCAGGCCGGGGGGGTGGTCTCAACGACACCTGATCACCTCGACCTCGGTCACGACGCCGTCGATGCGCCGGTCGATCGCGCCGCTAGGGACGAGGTCCACGATCTGCAGGGCGAACGCGATCGCGATCGCGGCCACCCCGTCGCGCCGCTTCTCCAGGAGGCGGTCGTAGTACCCGCCGCCGTAGCCCAGCCGGCCGCACGAGCGATCGAACGCGACCCCCGGGACCACGACGAGGTCAACGGCGGCGACGTCGAGCGCGCGGCCCTCCGCGGGTTCCATCGCTCCGAACGAAGCCTCGGTCATCCGTGCTCCCGGAGAGGCGACGACGGGGGCCACCTCGTTCCCCTCGATCCGTGGCAGCGCGACGGTCTTGCCCCGCGAACGCAGGCGCGCGATCAACGACCCCGTGTTGACCTCGCTGCCGAACGACCAGAAGGCCAGCACCGTCTCGGCGCCCGCCGTCTCGGGCAACTCGAGGAACCGGTCGACGATCGCCTCGCTGCGCGCGGACCGATCGTCTTCGGGGACGGCGTCGCGTTCTGCAAGGACCGCACGGCGGAGCGCCCGCTTCGCCTGTTTCAGGCGGTGGGCCGGCAGATCGCTCACGCCGACGATCGCAGCTCGGGGAGAACCTCCTCGGCGATCAGGTCGAGCCGGTCCGGCGGACCGCCCGGGACGAGCACCGACCAGGTCGACCCGGCGGCCGCCAGTGCATCGAGGTGGATCCGGAGCGACGCGGTGGTCCCCGACCAGACGCGGTGCTCCAGTCGGCGAACGCTCCGCTGGTCGAGCAGGCGCCCGACCTCGTCGTCGTCGCGCCCGACGACGACGATCCCCGCCCAGGTCGCCGAGACCGGCCGGTCCCGCGCGGCCTCGCGCAGCAGCCGCTCCTTGCGGGAGAACTCCTCGACCCCCATCCCCCAGCCGTTCCACGCGTCGGCCTCGGCTGCCGCGAGGCGCACCACCGCGTCGGCGAACCCCCCGATCCAGATCGGCGGCCCGTCCGGACGCACGGGCGGCGGCAGAAGAGGTCCGGTCATCGCGGGAACGGACGAGCCGCCGTCCCACCGGACCCCGCCGTACAGGGCCTTGATCGCGCGAACGGTCTCGACGAGGTGCTCGCGACGTTCCGCCTTCCCCAGGTACCCGATGCCGAAGACACGATGCTCGAGTTCGTCGATCGAGTCCCCGGTGCCGATCCCAAGGATCATGCGCCCGCCGCTGACGTCGTCGATCGCGGAGGCGAGCCTCGCGAGCATCCCCGCGCTGCGGAGCGTCGCCCTGGTGACCAGGGTCCCGACGGCGATGCGGCTCGTCCCTGCCGCGACGGCCGCGAGCGTCGCGTACGCCTCGAGCGACGACCGGTCCGGGGACGCGCCGGGCGGGAACAGATGGTCGAACGCGAAGACCCCGTCGAACCCGCGCTCCTCCGCACGCCGCGCGAACGCGAGCACGCGCCCGGCGTCGCCGGAGAACATCGGAAGGACGAGCCCAACGTTCACGTCACACCATCACGCGCCCGAGCTCCTCGAGCGCGAGGGCGGCCGCGCCCACGGCCCCGGCGTCGTTGCCGAGCTCGGCCGGGACGATCGGCACGCGGCGGCGATGTTCGGGAGCCTCGACCGCGTCGAGGTAGGCGGCGCGCGCGGGATCGAGCAGGAGGTCGCCGGCGACGATGGCACCACCGCCGACGACGACGACCTGCGGGTCCAGGACGTTCACGAGGCCGGCGATCCCTTGGCCGAGCCGACGTCCGGCCTCCACGAGGATCCCCCGCGCGGCCTCGTCGCCCTCCCGCGCGGCCTGCGTGACGAGCTCGCCGGTCACCTCGTCGGGGTCACCGCCGGCGAGACGACGCAGGATCGAGTGCTTTTGTTCGCGAGCCTCCTCACGGCCCATCCGATCGATCGCCCTGCCGGCGGCGACCTGCTCCCAGCAGCCGCGGTTCCCACAGCCGCAGAGCGGACCGCCGGGCTCGACGATGATGTGGCCGATCTCGGCGGCGAAGCCGTTCGCGCCGCGGAACAGCCGGCCGTCCGACACGATCCCGCCACCGATCCCCGTGCCCACCGTGACGAGCAGCAGGTGCCGGTACCCGCGACCCGCGCCGAACCGGAACTCGCCGTACGCGGCCATGCTCGCGTCGTTGTCCACCTGGCAGGGAAGACCGAGCGCGTCGCGCATCCGTTCGGCGATCGGGAGGTTGCGCCAGGCGAGGTTGGGGGCGAAGCGCAGGACGCCTTCCTTCGCGTCGACGAGGCCGGCGGCCCCCACGCCGATCGCCGTCACGTCCGGGGTCGTGAGCGACCGGGCGAGCTCGACCATGGTGGACAGCGTCGCCGCCTCGTCGTCCGCGGGGGTCGGCGAGCTCGAGCGCTCCGCGATCGTGCCGTCGCGCGCGACACGGAACGCGTTGATCTTGGTGCCGCCGACGTCGAGCCCGATCGCCTCGCCGCTCCCACGTCCCGGCACGTCCGAACCTCTCAGGAACGGATCTGCGTCGTCACGAGATCTCGATCCGCTCGAAGTCCTTGGAGCCGTTGGGGCTCTTCTCGACGCCGCTCACGTGATCCCCGCGCACGTCGATCACGGCCCGCGCCGCGAGGAAGAACTCGCGGGCGGCGGCGAGCAGGTGCTCGAACACATCGGGCGCCGCACCCTGTCCCGCGGTCACCGCCATGCAGATCGGGCAGAACGCCACGGTGCACACGGGCTGCGGTCGAGCCTCCGACGCCGACGCGGCGGCGCCGTCGCGCTCCGTGGCCGCGTGGCCAGGTTCGGTCTCAGCCATGTCAGCTCCTTCCCCTCGGCGCCGCAGCCGGCGCCGACCCCGGCGGCCGCGCGAACACGATCTCGAGATGGTCTCCGACGAAGTTGGCGCCGCGGACCTCCATCCGCTGGAGCGTCTGCGGCAGGATCAGGTTGCGCTTGTAGGTCCCGACACGGACGTAGAGCTCCTCGCCGCGCCGGTGGATGTCCATGTCCTCGCGCGAGACGAACGGGAGCCGCATCGTGAGGACGTACCCGCCCGACCTCCGGCGAACCCGGATCGGGTCGTCCCGGTACAAGACGTCGGTGACGGGGAGATCGCCGTAGACCTCGCGGCCCATCTCCTCGAGCAGCTGCACGCCGACCATCTCCCGGTCGAACAGACGGGCGGTCATGATCGGCACCGGCTCGAACGACTCGCGGACGGTCTGCAGGTGCTCCGCCTGGATGTCCTTCCACTTGCCGAAGTACGGATCGGTGACGTCCTCGGGGATGATCCGATTCACGACGACGGCATCGCACCGGTACCCGAACAGGCCGAGGTACGTGTAGGTGCGCCGCGCCTCGGCGATCACCATCTTCTCCGGGTTCACGACGAGCCGGACCGTCGATGAGGACTCGTCGGTCAGGATCCGGTGCACGGCGTCGAGGTTCCTGTGCAGCCGCTCGACCGCCGCGTAGAAGCTCTCGCCCGCGATCGGCAGCGTCGTCATCTTCGTCACGATCGGACGCAGCGTCTTCACCACGCGCCGCTCGACGGGGAAGATCCGTTCGATGTACCAGTTCATCACCTCGGGGAGCGACAGCAGGCGCAGCGTCTCTGCGGTGGGCGCACAGTCGACGATCAGCAGGTCGTACTTCCCGCCCTCGACGTGGGTCTTGACGTCGATTAGCGCGAAGATCTCGTCGAGCCCGGGGATCACCGAGAGCTCCTCGGCCTGGATCGTCTCCACACCGGCCCAGTTCATCAGCTGGACGAAGTAGTCCTGGATCTCGCGCCAGTTGGACTCGAGCCTGCTCTGGGCGTCGATCTGCTCGGCCCACAGGTTCTCGGCGATCGGCGTGGCGTGCTCGCCGATCTCCCGATCGAACGAGTCGCCGAGCGAGTGCGCCGGATCCGTGCTCATGATCAGCGTCCGGTTCCCCGACCCGGCCGCGCGAACCGCCGTCGCGGCGGCGACCGTCGTCTTCCCGACGCCACCCTTCCCGGTGAACAGCAGGACGCGCATGCCGGTAAGCGTAGCGCGGCCGCCACACGGACGCGTCGGAGGTGGGCTCAGCCGAGCTCGACGCGCCGCTTCAGGCCCTCGAGCGCGTTCTCGATCACACGCTTCTCGCCCTGCGTGCGGACGAAGCCCGGGAGCAGGATCCCCAGGTCGACGGCGAGCCGGTAGATAACCTTGGTCTCGTCGCCGTCGATCTCGGTGAGCAGGTACTCGCCGGTGATGTTCGAGACGGCGCCGTGGGCCTCGGTCGAGACCCACGACATCCCGCCGTCGCCCGGCGCGTAGCGGTAGGCGAGCGTGTAGTTCGCCTTGCCGAGGAGTGGGACGTCGACCTCGAAAGCCACCTTGGTCCCGAGGCCTCCGTCCCCGCGTTCGAGCACCTGGGCGGTCTTGACGTCGGCCCACTCCGGGTAGGCCTCGAAGTCGATCAGGACGTCCATGACCTCGACGGCCGGGGCCTCGATCACGATCTGGCCCTCGGTCTGCTCGCTCATGCCTGCTCCCTCGTGAGGACGCGATGTTACCGGCGCGCGGCCGGCAACGTGACGAAGGTGGCGAGCACGACCGACAGGAACACCGCTTCGGGCCGTCCAGCGTTCCGCCCCCGACCTCGACGTCGATCACGCCTCCGCCCGCGACCGGACCGGGGGCCGAAGAGTTAGCCGACCGCCTCGCGCAGCCAACCGGCGAGCTGCTCGGCGGCCCTCGACCACCCGAACGCACGCTCCACCCGCTCTCGGCCGGCTCGACCCATCGCGTCCGCGCGGTCGGGATCGGCGAGCAACGAGGCGACGGCGTCGGCGACCTCGGCGACGTCCGACCCGCTCACGAGCAAGCCGGTCTCGCCGGGCACGAGGGACTCGCGGGCTCCCCCCGAGTCCCCGACCACCACGGGGCGCGCGCACGCGGCCGCCTCGAGGAACACGTTGCCCCAGCCCTCGACCTCCAGACCGCCCAGGCGGCTCCGGCACGGCATGGCGAACACGTTCCCCGCCCGGTAATAGCGGGGCAGGTCGCCCTCGGACACCTGGCCCGCGAACGCGACGGATCCGTCCGGCGTGTCCGCGGCGAGGAGTTCCAGCCGGTCGCGGTCCGGCCCATCGCCGACGATCAACAGGGAGGCATCGGGCACGTCACGGCGGATCCGGGGCATCGCGCGGATCAGCACGTCCTGCCCCTTGCGCGCGACCAGCCGGCTCACGCAGACGATCAACGGGCGGTCTGCGACCCCATGGAGCTCGGTCAGGTCCCCGTAGGGCAGGTCCGGGCGGAAGACCTCGAGATCCGCACCGGGGTACATCACGGAGACGGGGACGTCGTCAGGAACGGCGGTCCGCACGACCCGGGCGATGAACGCGCTGCACATCACCGGCACCCGCGCCGCCCGCGAGGTGGCCAACCGGACGAGCGCGTGGGTCCCGGGCGCGATCGAGAGCCAGTACTCGAACCCGTGCGCGGCCGTCAGGTACGGGGTCCCGTTCATCGCCAGCGAACGACCGAGGAGGGCGAGCGGGTAGACAGCGCCGAACAGGACCACCTCGGCCCCGAACGACCGAACGGCCTCGTGGAGGCGTCGTCCGACGTCGGGGAGCGGCCAGAGGAAGCGTTCGGGCTGACGGTACACGGCGTACCCCGCGGCCTCGTCGAACGCGTCGTCTCCGTCGGCGCTCGGACACAGGACCGCGACCAGATCCGGTGGGTAGCACCGTACGAGCGCCTCCAGCGTGCGTTGGATCCCGCCCACGCGTGGCGGGTAGTCGTTGGCGACCAGGAGCGTCCGCGGAACGTCCACGGCGGCTTATCCTCGCAGACGTGGACGGAGCAACCTTCGACGAGCAGCTCGAGGCGCTCGAGCAGGAGCGCGCGTTCGTGGACCTCCGAGGCTGGGGCCTCACCGAGGTTCGAGGCGCCGATGCCGAGGGGTGGCTGAACGACCTCGTCACCGCCTCGGTGGCGGGCCTCCCCGCGGGCGAGGCGCTGCGCTCGTTCCTGCTCTCCCCGACCGGCAGGATCCGCGCCGACCTCCGCGTCTTGCGTCCACCGTCGGGCGACGGGTTCCTCGTGCTGCAGGACGCCGCCCAGCCGGACCCGATCGCCGACCTGCTCGAGCCCTACGTCCTGTCGTCGGATGTCGAGCTGGCGCCGGCCGCCCCCCGTGGGCTGTTCGTCAAGCCCCGGCCGGGTCTCGTGTGGACGGCGGCGTGGGAGGCGCCGGACGACGGGTCGGTCCCCGCAGGGCCGGAGGCCATCGAGGCCTGGCGGATCCGCCACGGCCTTGCCCGTTTCCCGGTCGACCTCGACACGGATTCCCTGCCGGCCGAGGCCGGCCTCGACGTCGAGCCGGTGATCGATCGGAGCAAGGGCTGCTACCTGGGCCAGGAGTCGGTTGCACGGGTGCGGAACCTCGGCCACCCACCGCGGGTCCTCGTCGGGGTGAGGGCGGAGGCGCCGCTGCGGCCCGGCGCCCCGGTCCGGTCGCAGGGGGCCAGGGTCGGGACGGTGACCAGCGTGGAGCCGCGGGAAGGATCATCGGCCATGGTTCGTATCCGTTGGGACGCAAGGGATACCGAGCTCACGGCCGACGGTGGCGTCGCCCTCGAGCGCCCGAACCGCTGATCGGCACGACCCCCGATACTACGGGCGCCCTGACTTTTCAAGACTGTTCTCGTTCGACCGTGAACGGTACAAGGATGTCCTGCGCGCACAGGCCCCCTCCGGGTCGCCTGCGCAACCCGACGAGGCACGCAGGAGTTGAATGTGACCAAGGATCGGATCGCGGGGATCGACCTGAAGGCCCTCCCCCCCGACCCCTCCCCCCCGGACATCTGGCAGGACCAGGCGGCCTGCTACGGGATCGACCCGGACACGTTCTTCCCTACCTCGGAGGAGGAGGCGGGACCCGCGCTGGCGTTCTGCTCGGCCTGCGACATCCGCGAGACCTGCCTCTCGTGGGCCCTGAAGAACGGTGAGCGCTACGGCGTGTGGGGCGGCCTCACCGAGCAGCAGCGTCGTCGCGTCGTCCGGTTCGTGGCCTGACGCCGCCGCCCCACGGGGCCTTCGACACGGCTGGTCGCGCGATCGGGAGGCGGCCCATACTTGCGGGCCCATGACGTCCGGCACGATCCGAGCGAGCGCACCCCTTCGGATCAGCTTCGTCGGAGGCGGCACCGACTTCCCCCATTACTACGAGCGACACGGCGGCGCCGTGCTGTCCGCGACGATCGACCACGCGGCGCACGTGTCGGTCGCGCCGCGGAACGATCGGCAGGTGCGGATCCGTTCGCTGGATCTCGGTCATCTCGTCGAATACCGCCTCGAGCACGGTCCCGTGTACGACGGAGTGATGGACCTCCCCAAGGCCGCGATCGAGCGGATGGGGGTGCCGGGGGGGATCGACGTCGACATCGCGTCCGACGCACCGCCGGGCAGCGGGCTCGGAGGCTCCTCCGCGTTGGTCACGGCCTGTGTCGGCGCGCTCGCGATGCTGACGGACCGGTCGATGGCGCCCCGCGAGGTCGCCGAGCTCGCCTACCTGATCGAGCGGGAGGACCTCGGCATCGCGGGCGGATGGCAGGATCAATTCGCGGCGGCCTTCGGCGGCTTCAACCTGCTCGAGTTCGGTGCCGAAGGCGTGTCCGTGCAACCGCTCGACCTTTCCGCGGAGACGCTCGCGGAGCTCCGGGCGCACCTGATGCTCTGCTACACGGGCCACGTCAGGACCGATCTCGGGCTGATCGACGCGCAGATCCGGATGTTCCACGACGGCCGCGAGGAGACGATCGTCGGCATGAAGCAACTGCAGGCGATGGCGTACGAGATGCGCTACGAGATCCGATCGACGAACCTCGACCGGCTGGGGCCTATGCTGCGCGAGGCCTTCGAGAGCAAGAAGCTGATGAACCCACACGTCTCCGAGGGCACGCGGATCGAACGCCTGCTGGCGGTGGCCGCGGACGCGGGCGCCTCGGGCGGCAAGATCTGCGGCGCCGGGGGAGGCGGCTACCGGCTGCTCGCGTGCCGGCCCGACCTCCAGCCGGCCGTCCGGGGCGCGCTCGAGGCGCTCGGCGGCCAGTTCGCGGAGTTCGCGTTCCGCGCCCACGGGGTCGAGGCGCGGGGCGGCGGTCGCGTGTGGAGACCCTCGTGAGCCGCCGCTTCGTCCTGCTCGATCGCGACGGCACGATCAACGAGGAGATCGGGTACGTGCTCCGGCCCGACGAGCTCCGGCTCGTCCCCGATGCGGGAGACGCCCTGCGCGAGCTCCGAGGGCTCGGCCTCGGCCTCGTCGTGCTGACGAACCAGTCCTCCATCGGCCGCGGGATGCTCACCGTCGCCGAGCTCCACGAGATCCACGCGCGCCTGAGGGACCTGCTCGCCGCGGAGGGCGTGACGCTGGACGCCATCGAGTTCTGCCCGCACCGGCCGAACGAGGATTGCGCGTGCCGCAAGCCCGGGACGCTGATGGTCGAGCGTGCCGCCGTCGCCCTGGGGTTCGACCCCGCCGAGGCCTGGCTCGTCGGCGATCACGGGTCCGATCTGCGTCTGGGGCGCGCGGTAGGCGCCCGGACGATCCTCGTGCGCACCGGCCACGGGGACGACGAGCTCGAGCGGGGGGCCGGCGAGGACGCCGACCACGTGGTCGCCGACCTGCGCGAGGCGGCAGCCGTCATCCGGGACGACCTCCTGACGAGCGTGGGGCCGTGAACGTCGACCGGGTACGCGACTACCTGCTCGAGACCTCGCGCACGGCCGCTCGGACCGCCGAGGAGTGCGCGGCGCAGATCCTCGGCGCGACGACAGCGATCGTCCAGTCGCTCCGGGACGGAGGGAAGATCCTGCTGTGCGGCAACGGTGGCAGCGCCGGCGACGCCCAGCACCTGGCGACCGAGTTCGTCAGTACGCTCACCGTCGATCGGCGGCGCGAAGCCATCGCGGCGATCGCGCTCACCACGGATACCTCGCTCCTGACCGCGGTGGCGAACGACTTCGGCTTCGACGGTGTGTTCGAACGCCAGGTGGAGGCCCTCGGTCGCGAGGGCGACGTCCTCGTCGGGATCTCGACGAGCGGGAACTCGGAGAACGTGGTGCGGGCGTTGGCGACCGCGAAGGCGGCCGGCATCCGGACGATCGCGCTGACCGGAGGATCCGGCGGCAGGGTCGGGGCGCTGGCCGACATCGAGATCAACGTGCCGAGCACGGAGACCTCCCACATCCAGGAGGCGCACATCGCCGTGGGTCAGCTGATCGCGTTCCTGGTCGAGGACGAGCTCTTCCCCCGCTGACCGCCGCGACCGAGCCCCCTCCCGAGCGCGTGCGGCCCACACCGGGGGCCGTAGCGGGTGCGCGCCCGTGCCTCGACGCGTGCGCCGACGTACCGTGTCCATGGGATGGACACCGTCATCGAGGTCGAGGGGCTCCGCAAGGTGTACCGACGGATCCGCGGCAGCCGGACCGTGGCGGTCGACGGCCTCGATCTGGCCGTCCCACGCGGCGGCGTGTTCGGCTTCCTCGGGCCGAACGGCGCGGGCAAGACCACCACGATCCGGTGTCTCCTCGGTCTCGTCCGTCCGACCGGGGGACGGTGCCGCCTCCTCGGCGAGGAGCCCCCCGGGCTCCACAGGGTCATCGGCCGGGTCGGCTCGATCGTCGAGAGCCCGGCGATGTACCCGCGCTTCTCCGCCAGGCGCAACCTCGAGCTGCTCGGACGGATCTCGGGGATCGGGCGCGCGCGCGTCCGCGAGGTGCTCGACGAGGTCGGGCTCGCCGAACGCGCGGACGATCAGGTCAAGACCTACTCGCTCGGCATGAAGCAGCGGCTCGGGATCGCGGGGGCCCTCCTCAAGGATCCGGAGATCCTGATCCTCGACGAACCGGCGAACGGGCTCGATCCCGCGGGGATCGTCGAGGTGCGGCAGCTGATGCGGCGCCTCGGGAACGAGGGCAGGACCGTGTTCGTCTCGAGCCACATCCTGAACGAGGTCCAGCAGACGGCCGATCGCGTCGCGATCCTCGCCAGGGGTCGGCGGATCGCGACCGGTCCGGTGCACGAGGTCCTCACGACGGGGCACGCCACGGGGTTGATCGTGCGGCTCGACGACGTGCCAGAGGGACTCCGGATCCTCGCCGAGGCGGGGATCGACGCACGCGTCGACGACGGCGTCATCCGGGTCGGCCTCCCGCCGGCCGACGCGGCGCGCGTGACGCGGACCCTGGCCGACCGCGGGCTGTACCTGACCGAGCTCCGCGCCGACGAGGCCGATCTCGAGACCGTCTTCCTCGAGCTCACGGGGGGCGCTTCCACGGAGGGCCGGCGATGAGGGGGATCCTCGTCTCGGAGTTCGGCCGGTTCCGGTCGCGCCGACTGGTCAAGGTCCTCCTCGCGCTCGAGGTGTTCACGATCGTCGGGACCGGCGCGATCGTGTTCCTCACGCAGGAGTACGCGCTCGTGGGTCTGCCCGACGT
>Ga0126307_10001289_pt1 | contig 16558 bp, 20 predicted proteins | sample Plot28_FD_89955 | JGI IMG/M metagenome (GOLD analysis project Ga0126307, IMG submission 89955) | Serpentine soil microbial communities from UC McLaughlin Reserve, CA, USA - Plot28 | ecosystem: Environmental > Terrestrial > Soil > Grasslands | place: USA: UC McLaughlin Reserve, Lake County... | reverse complement strand
GCCGTAGGCGTCGCCGACCGCCATGCGCACGACGGAGATCGGGTAGTGCACGCCGGAAACGGGCCCGACCGCCCCCGGTATCCGCCGGCCGGTGCGGATGATCACCTTGCCGTCGACCGCCTCGCGCAGGATCCGGTTCGGAGAGCCGACGTCGTCGGCGCCCTCGGGCGTGATCGTCGCCGCCTTGATCCCGAAGCCGGCCGCGCGCATCGCCGCGGCCGCCTCGGACACGCACGCGTTCTTGGTCACGCGCCTGCGCTCGAGCGAGAGGTCGTGGTGCTCGAGCTCGAGCTCGGCGCCGCAGACGTCGGGGTCGAGCACGCGGATCGCCTGCTCGAGCAGCTCCTGGCCGGTCTCGTCGCCCTCCAGCACGACGATCCGCAGCCGCTCAGGCACGGGCGACCGGCTCCGAGCCGTGCAGCTCGAGCTCGTCGGCGCGCTCCTCGAGCGCCGCGATCACGAACGCGAGGTGCTCGTCGAAGTCCACGCCGAGCGCCTCGGCGCCCTCGCGCAGCTCGTCGCGGCTGACGGCGGCGGCGAACGCGGGCGTCTTCATCTTCTTCCTGACCGACTTCGGCGTCAGCCCGTGGATACCGGTCGGACGCACGTACGCGCAGGCCATGATGAAGCCGCACAGCTCGTCGACGGCGTACAGCGTCTTCTCCATCCTGCTGTCACGCGAGACGCCGAGGGAGTCGGCGTGGGAGGCGACGGCACGGACCAGCTCGGGCGGATAGCCGCGCGCCTCCAGCTCCTTCAACGCGATTCGCGGATGGCCGGTCTCGAGGGCGGGATGGCGCTCGTAGTCCAGGTCATGGAGCAGGCCGGTGGTGCCCCACAGCTCCTCGTCCTCGCCGAACCGGCGCGCGTATGCGCGCATCGCGGCCTCGACGGCCAGGACGTGCTTGCGAAGCGAGGGCGATTCGGTCCACTCGCAGAAGAGGGACCAGGCCTCGGGGCGCGAAAGCTCGAACGACATGGTTGGTACCCTAGCCCAGCTTCCGGGCCGGATCCGCGCCCGTCCGGCTCCGTCGCCACCACCCCTGATGGAAAAGCTCGTCATCGAAGGCGGCGTGCCTTTGTCCGGCACCGTCGTGCCCGCCGGCAACAAGAACGCGGCCCTGCCGCTGCTGGCGGCGTGCCTGCTCACCGAGGAGCAGGTCGTGCTGCACAACGTGCCGCGGATCCGCGACACGGAGGCGCTGATCGTGCTGCTCGAGGACCTCGGGGTCAAGGTCGACCGGCGCGACGGCAACACGGTCGCGCTGCAGGCAGACGCCGTCTCCAAGACCGCGGTCGACCCCGTCCTGGCCGAGCGGATCCGCGCGTCGTTCCTCGTCGCCGGGCCGTTGCTCGCGCGCTTCGGCGAGGCGCTGCTGCCGCCGCCGGGCGGCGACGTGATCGGGCGGCGCCGGCTCGACCCGCACCTCGATGCGTTCCGCGCGCTCGGCGCCGACGTCGAGCACGCCCGCGACATCCGCCTGCGCTCCCCCGACGGCGGCCTGCGGGCATGCGACTTCTTCATGGACGAGCCGTCGGTGATGGGAACCGAGAACGCGCTGATGGCGGCCGCGCTGACGCCCGGCGCAACGGTCATCCGCAACGCGGCGTCCGAGCCGCACGTCCAGGATCTAGCGCGGCTGCTTACTCGCATGGGGGCGGCGATCGACGGGATCGGCTCGAACGTGATGCACGTGCACGGGCTGGCGAAGCTCGGCGGCTGCGAGCACCGCGTCTCGCCCGACCACATCGAGATCGCGTCGTTCATGGCGCTCGCCGGCGTGACCGGCGGCGAGCTGCGGATCCTCAACTGCGTGCCCGACGACCTGCGCATGATCCGGCTCGTCTTCCAGCGGCTGGGCCTGCGCTCCGAGCTCGACGGCGACGAGATCGTCGTGCCCGGCGATCAGAAGCTCGTCGTCGGGCGTGACTCCGGCGGCTACCAGTCCAAGGTCGAGGACGGGCCGTGGCCGGCGTTCCCCGCCGACCTCACGTCGATCGCGCTGGCGCTCGCCACGCAATCCGAGGGCACCGTGCTGATCTTCGAGAAGATGTTCGAGAACCGGCTGGTGTTCACCGACAAGCTGGTCAACATGGGCGCGCACATCATCCTGTGCGACCCGCACCGCGCCGTGATCTCCGGCCCCACGCGCCTGCGCGGCCAGCGGCTCGAGTCGCCCGACATCCGCGCAGGCATGGCGATGCTGATCGCTGCGCTGTGCGCCGAGGGCGTCTCGGAGATCGGCAACGTGCGCCAGATCGACCGCGGCTACGAGCGCATCGACGAGCGGCTGGCCGCGCTTGGCGGACGGATCGAGCGCCAGGTCGCGTAGCGTCCATCCGGCGCATGACCACGATCCACCCGACGCCGTCAGGGACGCGCGACGTCCTGCCCGACGAGATGCGCGAGGTCCACGCGATCGCCGAGGCGATGCGCGGCGTGTTCGCCGCGCGCGGCTACGGCGAGATCCACACGCCGGCGCTCGAGTACGAGCAGGTGCTGATACGCGGCGACCCCGCGGCGGCCGACCCCGCCTACAAGCTGTTCGACGAGCAGGGCAACGTGCTCGTGCTGCGCTCGGACATGACGATCCCGATCGCGCGCGTCGTCTCGACCCGCTACGCGACCGCGCAGCCGCCGCTGCGCTTCTGCTACGTCGCGCACGCCTACCGCTCGGTGCGGCCGCAGCGCGGGCAGGACCGCGAGATGCTGCAGGCGGGAATCGAGCTCGTCGGCGAGCCCGCGCCGGGCGGCACGGCGGAGGCGTTGGCGGTGCTGTGCGAGGCGCTCGACGCGATCGGGCTGGCCGGCTACCGCGTGGGGCTGGGCGACGCGTCGCTCTACCCCGCGCTGCTCGACGCCCACGGCGTGCCGGCGGCGGCGCGGGCGGCGATCCTGCACGAGCTCGTGACGCGCGACTTCGTCGGGCTGGAGCGCGAGATCGAGCGGCTGCGGCTGGGGGCCGAGGCGACCGACGCGCTGGTCGGCGTGCCGCAGCGGCGCGGCGGGGCGGAGGTGCTCGACGCCGCCGGCGCCGCCGCCGCCGGGCTGCGCGCCGTGCTCGCCGCGCTGCCCGCGGCGGTCGCCGGACGCGTGATCTTCGACCTGGGGCTCGCCCGCTCGCTCGCCTACTACACCGGCGCGGTGTTCGAGGTCTACGACGCGGCGCTGGGCGCCCCGCTGGGCGGCGGCGGGCGCTACGACGACCTGCTCGGCCGCTTCGGCCGCGGGCTTCCGGCGGCCGGCTGGGCGCTCAACGTCGAGCGCCTGCACATCGCGCTGGTGGGCGAGCGCCGAGGAGAGAAGCTGTGAGTGGCCTCAACGGCCTGACACTGGCCGTCCCGCGCGGCGCGCTGATGCGCCAGACCCTCGACCTGCTCGACCGGCTGGGCGTCAGCACGGACGCCGTGCGCTCGAACGAGCGCAGGCTGCTGTTCGGGGACGCCGGGATCGTGACGATGCGGCCGTCGGACGTGCCGACGTACGTCGAGGCTGGCGCCGCCGACATCGGCATCACCGGCAAGGACGTGCTGGCCGAGCAGTTCGAGCGCGCGGTCTACGAGCTGCTCGACCTGCGGTTCGGACCGTGCGTGATGGTCGTCGCCTCCACGGCCGGCGATGACCGGCTCGACGAGGCGCTGCGGCGGCTCGGGGTCATGCGCGTCGCGACCAAGTACCCGCGCGTGGCGGCGCGGCACTTCGAGCGGACCGGCCGTCAGGCGGAGATCGTCGAGGTGAAGGGATCGGTCGAGCTGGCGCCGCTGACCGGGCTGGCGGAGGGGATCGTCGACCTGACGGCGACCGGCACGACGCTGCGCGAGAACGGGCTGGTCGTGCGCGAGGAGATCCTCGCCTCGACCGCACGGCTGATCGCCAACCCGGTCGCCCACAAGCTCAAGGCGGCCGCGCTCGACGACCTGGTCGGCCGGATGCGCGAGGCGATCGCGCGTGCTTGAGCGGCTCGCCGTCGCGGCCGCCGACGCCGAGGCGATCGCCGCGCACGTCCGCGGCTACGTGCCGGCGGCCGCGTCGGTCGCCGACCGAGTCGCCGGGATCGTCGAGTCGATCCGCGAGGGCGGCGACGCCGCCCTGCTCGCGCACGAGCGGCGCTTCGGCGGCGGGGACGCGTCGATCCGCGTGCCGGCCGGCGAGCTGGACGCGGCGCTCGCGGCGCTCGACCCGGCCGTCCGCGCCGGCCTCGAGCTGGCGCGCGACAACGTCGGCCGCGTCGCGGCGTCCGGCCTCGGCGAGGACCGCGAGGTCGAGCTGCCGCAGGGCCAGCGGATCCGGCTGCGCGAGCTGCCCGTCCGGCGGGCGGCGGTCTACGCGCCCGGCGGACGCCAGCCGTACCCGTCGTCGGTGGTCATGGGCGCGGTCACCGCGCGCGTCGCCGGCGTCGAGGAGGTCGTGGTCGCCGCCCCCGGCCACCCGGTGATCCTCGCGGCCTGCGCGCTCTGCGGCGCCGACGAGGTCTACCGGATGGGCGGTGCGCAGGCGATCGCCGCGCTCGCCTTCGGCACCGAGACGATCCAGCCCGCGGACGTGATCGTCGGCCCGGGCAACCTCTACGTGCAGGAGGCCAAGCGGCAGGTCTCCGGGCGCGTCGGGATCGACGGCTTCGCCGGTCCCTCCGACCTGCTCGTGCTCGCCTCCTCCGGCGCCGATCCGCGGCTGGTCGCGCTCGACCTCCTGGCCCAGGCCGAGCACGGGCACGACTCGCTCGTCGCCGCCGTGTCCGACGACTCGGCGCTGCTCGACGCGATCGGCCGCCAGCTGCAGGAGCTGTTCCACGACCGCTCCAGCGTTGCGAACGGGCCGAAGGTGCTGGTCGACGCGGTCGGGCTGGAGGCCGCGCTCGCGTTCTCGGAGGCGCTCGCGCCCGAGCACCTGCAGCTGATCGGGGACGCGGCCGAGGCGCTCGCCCCGCGCGTCCACCGTGCTGGCTGCGTGTTCGTAGGCGCCGCGAGCGCTACCGCGTTCGGCGACTACGTCGCGGGCTCCAACCACACGCTGCCGACCGACGGCGCCGCGCGCTTCGCCTCCGGGCTGACGGTCGCGCACTTCCGCCGCCGCATGGCCGAGGTCCACGTCGGCGGCGCGGCCGCGGCGCTCGCGCGCGCGGGCGTGCCGATCGCCGAGGCGGAGGGCTTCGCGGTGCACGCGGAGTCGATGGCCGCGCGGATCGGCGAGAATCAGCCGCGATGAGCCGCAGCGCACAGCTGAGCCGCAAGACCGGCGAGACCGACGTCCGCATCAGCCTCGACCTCGACTCGAGCCTGGCCGGGAAGATGGACACCGGCGTCGGCTTCTTCGACCACATGCTCGACCTGCTCGCGCGCCACGGCCGGCTCGGGCTCGGCGTGACCGTCGAGGGCGACCTGGCGACCGGCGTCCACCACACGGTGGAGGACACCGGGATCGTGCTCGGGCAGGCGCTCGACCAGGCGCTCGGCGATCGCCGCGGGATCCGCCGCTACGGCCACGCCGTCGTGCCGATGGACGAGGCGCGCGCCGCGTGCGCGATCGACGTCTCCGGCCGGCCCTACTGCGCCGTCACGGGGCTCGACCTGCCGCCGGGCGCGATCGCCGGGTTCGAGCACGAGGCGGCGGAGGAGTTCTTCCGCGCCGTCGCGAGCGCCGCGCGGCTGACGCTGCACGTCGAGCTCCAGGCCGGCACGAACGCTCACCACATGATCGAGGCCTGCTTCAAGGCGTTCGCGCGCGCACTGCGCGCCGCGGTCGCGATCGACCCCGACGAGACCGGCGTGCCCTCGACGAAGGGGACGCTGACGTGACCGTCGTCCTGGTCGACTACGGGATGGGAAACCGCCGCAGCGTGGAGAAGGCGCTCGAGCACGTCGGCGCGCGCGTCGCGCGAACCGACGACGCCGGCGCTCTCGCCGCGGCCGACGCGATCGTGCTGCCCGGCGTCGGCGCGTTCCCCGAGGCGATGCGGCGGCTCGCCGCGCTCGGGCTCGTCGAGCCGCTGCGCGAGCGCGCCGCGGCCGGCGCTCCGCTGCTCGGTATCTGCCTCGGCATGCAGCTGCTGTTCGAGTGGTCCGAGGAGCACGAGGGCGCCGCGGGCCTCGGCCTGCTGCCCGGCACGGTCACGCGGCTGCGCGCTCCCGGGCTGAAGGTCCCGCACATCGGCTGGAGCACCGTGACGTTCACGCGCCCGTCCGTGCTGACCGACGGCCTGGGCGAGGCGGCGGCCTTCTACCACGTGCACACGTACGCCTGCCGGCCCGCCGAGGAGTCCGACGTCGTCGGGCGCGGCGAGTACGGCGAGCGCTTCGTGTCGATCGTCGAGCGCGGCAACGTCATGGGGGCGCAGTTCCACCCGGAGAAGTCGTCGCTCGACGGGCTTGCGCTGCTGCGCAACTTCGTCGGCGTCCGGGTGGCCGCATGATCCTCTACCCGGCGATCGACATCCGCGGCGGCAGGGCGGTGCGGCTGACGCACGGGCGCTTCGACGCGGAGACCGTCTACTACGACGACCCGGCCGACGCCGCGCGCTCGTGGGTCGAGGCCGGCGCGCGCTTCCTGCACGTCGTCGACCTCGACGGGGCGAAGGCGGGCGCGCCGGCGGCGATCGGGCACCTGCGGCGGATCGTCGCCGGGACCGGCGTCCCCGTGCAGTACGGCGGCGGGCTGCGCACGGTCGAGGCCGTGCGCGATGCGCTGCGGGCCGGCGCCGAGCGCGTGATCGTCGGCACGGCCGCGCTGCGCGACGTCGACTTCCTCGACGAGATCGTGGCTGCCTACGGACCGCGCGTCGTCGTGTCGGTCGACGTGCGCGGAGGGAAGATCGCGACCGCGGGCTGGACGGAGGTCACCGACATGCCGGCGGTGCACGCGATCGAGCGGCTGCGCGACCGCGGCGTCGCATCGTTCGTCTACACCGACGCCGATCGCGACGGCGCGCTGGACGGGCCGTCGCTCGAGGACGTGGCGACGATCGCCCGCGCCGTGCGGGGGCACTTCCTCTACGCCGGGGGCGTCGGCGCGCTCGACCACCTGCGCGCGCTGCGCGACCTGCGCCAGGTCAACCTGGCCGGCGTGATCGTCGGCAAGGCGCTGTACGAGCGGCGCTTCACGATCGCCGAGGCGCAGGCGGCGCTCGACGGCAAGTCGTGACTCAGGAGCGCGGGCGGCGCCGGTTCTCGTTGTTCTCGCGCCATTCGCCGTAGGTCCGCACGATCGCGACCACGATCAGGCCGGTGACGATGGCGGGGAAGACCACGAACCACACGAGGATGTACACGATCGTCGTCTCCGCGGCGTCGCTCAGCGCGAGCATCAGCATGGCGCGATCCTAGCGCCACTAGGCTCCTGGCGGTGCACTACAAGCGCGTGATCCCGTGCCTGGACGTCGACGCCGGGCGGGTCGTCAAGGGGACGCGCTTCCTCGACATCCGCGACGCGGGCGATCCCGTCGAGCTGGCCGCGTTCTACGACCGGGCGGGGGCCGACGAGCTCGTGTTCCTCGACATCACGGCCACGTCGGACAAGCGCGCCACCGTCGTCGAGCTGGCCCGGCGCGCCGCCGACGAGGTGTTCGTGCCGTTCACGATCGGCGGCGGCGTGCGCGAGGTCGCCGACGCCCAGGCCGTGCTCGACGCGGGCGCCGACAAGGTCTCGGTCAACTCGGCGGCCGTCGCCCGGCCGGCACTGATCGGCGAGCTCGCGGAGGTGCTGGGCGCCCAGTGCGTCGTGCTCGCGATCGACGCGAAGCGGCGCGAGCGCGGCTGGGAGATTCACGTGGCGGGCGGGCGCACGCCGACGAGCCGCGACGCCGTCGCGTGGGCGCGCGAGGGCGTGGAGCGCGGGGCGGGGGAGATTTTGCTGACCTCGATGGACCGCGACGGCACGCAGGACGGCTACGACCTCGAGCTGACGCGCGCGATCGCGGAGGCCGTCGACGTGCCGGTGATCGCGTCTGGCGGCGTCGGCGGCCCCCAGCACATGGTCGAGGGCTTCGCCGCCGGCGCCGACGCCGTGCTCGCGGCGTCGATCTTCCACTACGGGAGCTACTCGGTCGGCGACGTGAAGACCGCGCTCGCGGCCGCCGGCGTCCCGGTGCGCCGCTAGCGCTGCCTCGCGTGGCGGCGCTTGACGCAGCGGGCGTACGAGCGGCGGATGTGGGCCTTGCTGCCCTTGTGGCTCCGGCGCGCGATCCTCAGGCAGTCCGCGCGGGCGGCCGCGCGGCGCCTGGCCGGCCGGCGCTCGAGGCAGCGGCGATAGGAGCGACGCTTCGCGCCGGGCCGGCCGCGGTGCGCCTCGCGCGCCCGCCCGCCGCAGATGCGGCGGTCGGTGCGGCGCCGGTCGGCGCGCCTGCGGGCCGCCGCGGCGCGCTTCTGCTTCGTCTTGGCCGACAGCGGTCGCAGTGCGTACATCGCGTGGTAGCCGACCATGTAGATCGTCTCCCCGTCTGATACGACCGGGTTGTAGGAGCCGCGCTTGTGCTCGAACACCTTGCGCCCGGTGCGGGCGCCGAGCCCGATCGTGCGCTGGTTGCCGAGGTCGGCGTAGTAGACGATGTCGCCGATCACCGTCGCTCCGCCGGAGATCCTCCCGTTGCCGTCGCGTACCCAGCGCACGGCGCCGCTGCGGGCGTCGAGCGCGTAGAAGCGGCCGCTGTAGGAGCCGACGTAGACGAGCGGGCGCCCGCGGGGCACCTGCGCCACGGCCGGTGACGCGTAGACGTAGCCGCCGGTGCTCTTGCTCCAAGCCAGCTTGCCGCCGGCGGCCGAGAACGAGTAGACGCGCCCGTCGGTGTTGCCGATGTAGACCCGCCCGTAGGCGACCGCGGGCGTGGAGTAGAAGTTGCCCGAACCGAGGCCGAAGCGCCCGCCGTGGGTGGTGGAGCGCCAGACCTGGCGGCCGTCGTCCCGGCGGATGGCGTAGACGCGGCCGCCGTAGTCGCCGAAGTAGAGCCTGCCGTCGGCCAGCGCGAGGCCGCCCTTGACGGCGCCGCCGGCGTGATAGCGCCAGCGCACGCGGCCGTTGCTGGCGTCCATCGCATACACGGTCCCGCTCTCCGAGCCGAAGTAGACGCGCCCGTCCGCGACCAGCGGCGAGGACTCGCTGCGGCTCGCCAGCGCGCGGCTCCAGCGGATCTTGCCGCTGCGCCCGTCGAGCGCGACGACCCGCCCGGTTCCCGATCCGCGGCCCTCGAGGCTGCGCTGGAGCAGGACGACGTAGACCGTCCCGCCGGCGTACGCCGGTGACGCGGCGGCCAGCGCGCCGAGCTTGCGCCTCCACAGCACCTTGCCGGTGTGCTTGTGGATCGCGAGCAGCTTGCCGCTGTCGTTGAGCAGGTACAGCCGCTTGCCGCCGATCACGGGCGGGAACTCGAGCAGCACGTGGCCGCTGTACTGCCAGATCTCCTCGAACGGGGGATGCGGCGGCTGCTTCAGCGGCAGGTAGCGGCGGCGGTCGCGCGTGTAGCCGTAGTGGGCCCAGATGAAGCGGTCGACCGGATCGGCCCTCTTCGCGCCCGGCTCCGCGGGCTCCTGCTCGATGTCGGGCGTCGCGGACGGCTCGTCGCGGAACTCGACGTCGGGGTTGGAGACGTCGCCTTCCTGCCGGGTGACGACGAAGGCCGCAGCTCCGCTGACCAGCGCCAGCAGCGCGATCCCGACGCCCAGGACGATCCGCCGCCGGCGCCGCTTGCGCTCCTGCGGGGGCATGCGCCTCTAGGTTACCGGCGTGCCTTCGACGCTCCTCGAGCGGCTCCGCGCCCTGCCCGCGGCCGGCCCGGTGCTGACCGCCCTGGCCGGAGAGCCCGCCGTCTGGGTCGTCGGCGGCGCCGTACGCGACCTGCTGCTCGGGGGTGCGCCGAGCGACCTCGACCTCGTCGTCGAGGGCGACGCGCTGGCCGTGGCGCGGCGCGCGGCGGACCGGCTCGGCGGCGAGATGGTCGCCCACGAGCGCTTCGGCACCGCGACGGTGCGCGGCGCGGAGGGGGCGTTCGACCTCGCCGGCGCGCGCCGCGAGATCTATCCGCAGCCGGGGGCGCTGCCGGTCGTCGAGCTGGGCGCGACGCTGACGGAGGACCTCGCGCGGCGCGACTTCAGCGTCAACACGCTCGCGCTGCGGCTCGCCGACGGCGAGCTGGCGGGCGTTCCGGGCGCGCGCGAGGACCTCGACGCGCGCGCGCTGCGCGTGCTGCACGACGGCTCGTTCCGCGACGACCCGACCCGCCTGCTGCGGCTGGCGCGCTACGCGGGGCGGCTCGGGTTCGCGGTCGAGGCGCACACGGCGGCGCTTGCGCGGCTCGCGGTCGCGGTCGGAGCGCTCGGGACGGTGAGCGGCGAGCGTCTCGGCGCCGAGCTGCTGCTGCTCGCGCGCGAGCCGCAGCCGGCGGCGCTGATCGCGCTCGAGGATCAGGGGCTCGGAGCGGCGCTGCTGCCCGGCTTCGCGGTCGACCCGGCGCTGGCGCAGCGCGCGGTCGAGCTGTGCCCGCTCGATGCGCGGCCCGGCATCGTGGCGCTCGGCTCGGCGCTGCGCGACGCCCGCGCCGCCGATCTCGCCGTGCGCTGTCGCGAGCTCGGGCTGCCGGCCGGCGAGTCCGACGCGATCGTCGCGTGCGCGGAGCTCGACCGGCTGCTTGCCGTGCTTCGCGGCGCGCGCCCGTCCGAGGCCGACGCGCTGCTGCTCCGCCGGCCGCTCGAGGCGGCGGTGCTGGCGGCGGCCGCCGGCTCGGAGCCGGCGCGCGACTGGCTCGAGCGCGCGCGCCACCTGCGCCCGGCGATCGGCGGCGACGACCTGCTAGCCGCCGGCCTGTCGGGGCCGGAGATCGGCCGCGGCCTCCGCGCCGCCCGCGCGGCGCTGCTCGACGGCGCCGCGCCGGACCGCGAGGCACAGCTGGCCGTCGCGCTGACGGCAACCTGAACGGTGCCGCCCCATCTTCGGGTCAGGGCTCGCGGTGGACCGCAACGCCTGACACGACGAGCGCGACGCCGGCGACCTCGTCCGGCGAGGGCAGCTGTCCGAGCACGACGATCCCGATCACGGTCGCCGTCGCGGGGAGGAGCGAGACGAGCAGCGCGTAGGTCGAGCGCGGCAGCCGCGCCATCGCGAGCTGGTCGCAGACGTACGGGATCACCGACGACGCGACGCCGACGCCGATGCCGGCGCCGACGGCGATCGGGTCGTCGAGCGCCGGCACCGCGTTCCAGCCCGCGAGCGGCGTCACGACGACGAGCGCGGCCAGCATCGATGCGGCCAGGCCGTCGATCCCGCTGTCCTCGGCGACGCGATGGCCGAGCACGATGTAGAGCGCGAACAGGCCGGCGTTCGCGAACGCGAGCGCGAACCCGAGCGGCTCGCCGGCGAGCCGCACGCCGGTCAGCAGGTACACGCCGGCGACCGCGAGCGCTAGCGCCGCGGCGTTGCGCCGGGTACGGGCGCCGAGCGCGGCGAGCGCGATCACGGGGACGAACTCGATCGCCGCCACCGTCCCCAGCGCCAGCCGGTCGATCGCGAGATAGAAGCAGCAGTTCATCACCGCGAGGACGGCGCCGAGGACGAGCAGGCTGCGGCGCCGCAGCAACCGCCACGGCCGGCGCCAGGCGCACAGCACGACCGCCGCCGCGGCGATCCGCAGCCATGCCGTCCCGAGCGGGCCGACCCGCACGAACAGCAGTACCGCGAACGCGGGGCCGAGGTAGTGGAACACCGCGCTGCCGACGAAGTACGCGTGCGGCGGCAGCCGCCGGGCGAGCGGGGTGCGCGCTGGGACGGCGACTGCCATACCCGGCAGCTTGGCCGACGACGCTCAACCGGTACAGTGGCGATCGAAGCCATCATGCCGGCGCGACTTTCGGATCAGCAGCTGGACGCGACGAATCGCCAACTCATCGAGGCCCTGCAGGAGGACGCGCGGATGAGCCTCGCCGCGCTCGGGCGGCGCGTCGGCCTGTCCGCGCCCGCCGTCGGCGAGCGGCTCGGGCGGCTCGAGGAGTCCGGCGTCATCCGCGGCTACCACGCCGACGTCGACCCGCGTGCGCTCGGCTACCAGCTCGGCGTCGTGCTGCGGATCAGGCCCGCCCCGCGCATGATCGGCAAGGTCGCGGAGCTTGCCCAGGACACGCCGGAGGTGACCGAGTGCCACCGCGTGACCGGCGAGGACTGCTTCGTCATGCGCCTGCATGTGCGCGACGTGCTGCACCTCGAGGAGCTGATCGATCGCTTCGTGCTCTACGGGCAGACCACCACGTCGATCATGCAGTCGTCGCCCGTCCCGGGGCGCGGGCCGGCCGTGTCGTAGCCTGCGCGCCGTGCCCGATCCCGCGCTGCCCGCGCCCTTCCGCTGGGAGGGCGAGCACATCGCCGCCGACCTGCCGGGCGGGCGGGTGCTGTTCTCGACCCGCCGCGGCGGGGTGTCGGCCGGCCCGTACGCGTCGCTCAACCTCGGCCGCCTGACCGACGACTCCGGCGCGAACGTCGACGCCAATCGCGAGCGGCTCGCCGCCGTCGTCGGGCGCCCGCGCGACCGGTTCATGTACGGCCGCCAGGTGCACGGCGCGACCGTCCGGCGCGCGACCGAGCCGCCCGGCGCGGCGCGGCCCGCGGCCGAGGAGGACGGCCAGGCGACCGCGCTCACCGACGCAGCGGCGCTCGTGTTCGTGGCCGACTGCCTGCCCATCCTGCTGGTCGGCGACGGCGCGGTGGCCGCGCTGCACGGCGGCTGGCGCGGCCTGGCGGCCGGGATCGTGGCCGAGGGGGTCGCCGCCGTGCGGGAGCTCGGTGCGGGCGGCCCGCTGACCGCCGCGCTCGGGCCGGGCGCGCGCGGCTGCTGCTACGAGGTCGGGGAGGAGGTCCACGCCGCGTTCACGGCCGTGCCGGGCGCGCGCCCGGGCGGACGCCGCCTCGACATCCCCGCGATCGCGCGCCACCAGCTCGCCGCGGCCGGCGTCGAGACGATCCACGACAGCGGCCTGTGCACGATCTGCGGCGGCGACGAGCTGTTCTTCTCGCACCGGCGCGACGGCGGCGTCACCGGGCGCCAGGCGGGCGTGGCATGGCGCGCCTGAACGCCGCCCGCGTGGGCGAGAACGCCGCCCGCGTGCGCGAGGAGATCGAGGCTGCCGCCCGGCGGGCGGGGCGCGATCCCGCCGGCGTCGAGCTGCTCACGGCGGTCAAGTACGTCGATGTCGAGGACATCGGCGTCCTCGCGGAGGCGGGCCTGAGGCTGTTCGGCGAGAACCGCGCTCAGGAGCTCGAGCAGAAGGTCGCGGCCTGGCCCGATCCCGCGCTGCGCTGGCACTTCATCGGCCAGCTCCAGAGCCGCAGGGTCAAGCAGATCGTGCCGCACGTGGAGCTGATCCACTCCGTCGCGTCCGACTCGGCGCTGCGCCAGCTCGAGCGCCACGGCACGCCGGAGACCGAGATCCTGATCGAGGTCAACGTCGCGGGCGAGGAGGGCAAGGCCGGGATCGAGCCGGGGCGGCTGGGCGACTTCGCCGCCCGCTCCCCCGTACGCGTCGTCGGCCTGATGGGGATGCCCCCGTTCACCGCGGAGCCGGAGGCCAGCCGGCCGCACTTCGCGGCACTGCGCGAGCTGGCGGCACAGCACGGGCTGCGCGAGCTCTCGATGGGAACGTCGCAGGACTACGCCGTCGCCGTCGAGGAAGGGGCCACGATCGTCCGGCTCGGCTCGGTACTCTTCGAGTAGATCGCCGCGGGCAGGGAATCCCCTGCTGGCACCGAAGATCGCATCTCGAATGGGCTTCTCCGACTCCTGGCACCGCACGCTCGTCTACTTCGGCCTCGCCGAGGACCGCGAAGCGCACGTGGAAGAGGAGGAGGAGCCGCCGGCGATCCGCCAGCCAGAGGCCGAGCTCGAGGACCGCTATCGCGAGCGGCCGAATGTGCGACGGCTGAGCACCCGCCGGCGCCGGGACGAGATCGACGACATCTTCGCCGACGAGTCTCCCTCCGAGCGGCGGACGACCGTGCTGCGCCCGGTCGCTGGCCGTCCAGCCAACGGCCGCAGCGGGGAGGTCCGCGTGCACCTGGTGGTCCCGAAGTCCTTCAACGACGCCCAGGACGTGGCGGACAAGTTCAAGGACTCGATTCCGGTCATCATCAACCTGCAGGGCTCGGAGACCGATCTCTCCAAGCGCCTGATCGACTTCGCCTCGGGGCTCACGTACGCGCTCGACGGCGGGATGCAGCGGATCGCCGACAAGGTCTTCCTGCTCACACCCCGCAACGTCGAGCTGAGCTCCGAGGAGCGCGCTCGGCTGATCGAGAAGGGCTTCTTCAACCAGAGCTAGGCCCCAAGGGCCGGGGCCTAGACTCATCGCCGATGCAGATCGGCTTCGTCGGATCCGGCAACATGGCGCGCGCCCTCGCCCTCGGCTGGGGCGAGCCTGTGCTGTGCACGGACTCCGGCTCCGGCCGCGCGCGTGAGCTGGCGGCGCTCGTGGGCGGGCAGGCGGTCGGCTCCAACCGGGAGCTCGCCGAGCGCGCCGACGTGGTCGTGCTCGCGCACAAGCCCGTCCAGCTCGACGCGGTGGCGAGCGAGATCGCCGGCGCGGCGAAGGCGGTCGTGTCGATCCTCGCGCGCACGATGCAGGCCGAGGTGCGCGCGGCCTACCCGGAGACGCCGGTGTTCCGCGTCGAGCCGAACACCCCCGTCGAGGTGCGGCGCGGCGTGGTCGCGTTCGCGGTTCCCGATGCTCCCGTCGACCCCGAGCTGCACGCCCGGGTGCGCGAGCTGTTCGGCCGGCTCGGCACCGTCGTGGAGATCCCCGAGTCGCTGATGCGGATCGCGGGGGCGACCGGCGGAGTCGGGCCGGCGTACTGGGCGCTGTTCGTCGAGGCGCACGTGGACGCGGCGATCCGGCGCGGCATGCCGCCGCAGCTCGCGTCGACGGTGGTCGTGGAGACGATGGCCGGATCGGCCGAGCTGCTGCGGGCGCGCGAGTACGACACGCTCGGACTGCGGCGCGCCGTCGCCTCGCCCGGCGGGACGACCGCGCGCGGGCTCGCGGCGCTCGAGCGCGGCGGCGTGCGTGCCGCGCTGGCGCGGGCGATGGACGACGTGGTGGACTTCAAGTGACCGTCTTCGCCGCGTCGGCGCGGAGCGAGATCGCCGACTTCATCAGCGCGCTCGTGACGGTCTACGTGATCGTGATCATCGCCTGGGTCTTGGTCTCGTTCATCTTCAGCATGGGCGTCCGCGTGCCCTACTCGCGCTGGTCGAACGCCGTGCTCGACTTCCTGCGCGACACCGCCACCCCGTGGCTGAACCTGTTCCGCCGCCTGCCGCTGCGGATCGGGCCGCTCGATCTCACTCCGATCGTCGCGATCATCGCCCTGCAGCTGCTGGGCGGGATCCTGGTCAGCGCGATCCGCCCGGCGTGAGCCGCGGCCGCACCACGCTGGCCGCCGCCTGCGTCGCGGCCGCCGTGGTGGCGCTCGACCAGCTCACGAAGGCGCTGGTGCGCGGCTCACTCGAGCTCGGCGAGGGCGCGGAGCTCGTCGCCGGCATCCGGCTCGTCAACGTGCGCAACTCCGGCGTCGCGTTCGGCTTCCTGGCCGACGGCGGCGCTCTGCTGGTCGTCGGCGCGGCGCTGGCGCTGCTCGCGCTCGTCGTGTTCTTCGTCACGCACACGGGCCGATCGCTCGTGTGGCTGCCGACCGGCCTGCTGCTCGGCGGCGCGACCGGCAACCTGATCGACCGCGCGCGCGAGGGCTCGGTGACCGACTTCGTCAAGCTGCCGCACTTCCCCGCGTTCAACGTCGCCGACATGGCGATCACGTTCGGCGTGCTGGTGCTGATCTACGTGCTGGAGGGCCCGCCGCGCAAGGGCGCCGATGGTTGAGCTGACGGTCCCGGCGGAGGCCGCGGGCGAGCGGCTCGACGTGTTCCTTGCGCCGCACGCGGGCTCGCGCGCCGCGGCCCAGCGGCTGATCGACGGCGAGTGCGTGACGGTCGACGGGGCGGTCAAGGCGAAGCGCCACCTGCTCTCGGGCGGGGAGCTGGTGCGTCTGGAGCCGCCGAGCGCGGCGGCCACGGCACCTGCCGTCGCTCCCGCACGGTTCTCGGTCGCCTGGGAGGACGACCACCTGATCGTGGTCGACAAGCCGGCCGGCGTCGTCGTGCATCCGGCGCGCGGTCACGGCGAGGGCACGCTCGCGCAGGCGCTGGCCGGGCGCGCGGCCGGCGGAGAGGATCCCGAGCGCGCCGGAATCGTGCACCGGCTCGACCGCGACACGTCGGGGCTGCTCGTCGTCGCCCGCTCGGACGCGGTGCACGCCGCGCTCAGGCGACTGCTCGCCGCGCGCAAGCTCGTGCGCGAGTACCTCGCGCTCATCGAGGGCCGCCCGCCGGCGCGCCGCGGCACGATCGACGCGCCGCTCGGCCGCGACCGCCGCGTGCGCACGCGCCACTCGACGGACACCGACGAGCCGCGCGAGGCCGTCACGCACTTCGCGGTCGAGCGCGCCCTGGCGGGCTGCACGCTGCTGCGGGTGACGCTGGAGACGGGGCGCACGCACCAGATCCGAGCGCACCTGCAGGCGATCGGCCACAGCGTGCTC
>Ga0126307_10001288_pt1 | contig 16559 bp, 10 predicted proteins | sample Plot28_FD_89955 | JGI IMG/M metagenome (GOLD analysis project Ga0126307, IMG submission 89955) | Serpentine soil microbial communities from UC McLaughlin Reserve, CA, USA - Plot28 | ecosystem: Environmental > Terrestrial > Soil > Grasslands | place: USA: UC McLaughlin Reserve, Lake County... | reverse complement strand
TTCCAGAAGACCCCGTCCTCGGAGACCACGTAGGCACGCCGTATGCCGAGTTGCTTCGCGAGCAGGGCGTGCGCGGCGCCCATCATGTCGTCGGTCGGCTTGACCCGGGCGTAGTTGCGCTGGCCGGTCGGGTAGTAGATATCCGGCTCACCCCGGTAGCCCCAGGGCGCCGGCTCCTGGCTGCGGGTCAGACCCGGGCCGGTGTTGGCGGGGCTCACCATCGCGAGCGGCCCGCCGAGCGCCTGGTTGATGATCGGTATCTCGATCTGCGCGCAGTACGAGTTGTAGGTGCCGATCACCGCAACGAGCTTCTCCGCGCGTGCGTACGCGTTCGCGTTCGCGGCGCAGGTTCGAGCGTCGAAGTTGGCACGCTGAGTGGTCGAGTCGTCGCAGGACCGGTAGCCCACCGTGTACTCGCCGGCCCTGAAGTCGCGCCGGCGGAGCGCGAACGCAATGGCGTCCGCCATCGCCCGCGGCCCGGCGCCGCCCGCCCCCTGGAGCGGCAGGTCGGAGGCGATCAGCACGTCCGGAGCACCGCCGCCGGCGTCGAGCGAACGGCAGGACGCCGGCAGGCCGTCCTCCGAGGTTGCCCCCGAGGTGCTGACCCAGGCAGAGCCTTCGCCGGCGGCGATCCCCTGCACGGCACCGACCGGGGTCTCCGTCTCCACGTCATTCGTACGTGGATCGATTCGCGCCACGGTGCTGTTCGCATAGTTGACAGCCCACACGCCGCCGGCGCCGGCGGTCAGGTACGTGACGCCGACGCCGACGTCGATCGTCCTCAAGATCGGGCTCGGTTCGGGCTCGATTCGCCAAACCACCCCGTCCGCCTCGGAGGACGCCCAGACCGAGCCGGCCGCGACCGCGATCGCCGAGAGGCTGTGTGTGCTGACCCGAATCGTCCGCCCCGGGCGGTTGGCCCGCGGATCGATCCGAGTCACCGATCGCGTGTCGTCCCCGTTTACGAACCAAACGCCCTCCTCGCCAGCTGCAATCGTCACCGCGTCCACGTCGATCGTCGCAATGCGGCGCCCGCTCGCAGGGTCGATCCTCGACACCGTCCGGTCGGGGTTGATCACCCAGACCGCTCCGGCGCCGACAGCGATCCTGGGGAAGAACCAGTTCCAGTTCTGAAAGGGAACGTCGCCAGGGAACACGCCGTTATCCGGTAGCCGCACGCGCCGGGTCACGTCGCCCGTGGCGGGGTCGAGCCGCTCGAGCAAGTCGCTCTCGCCGCTCTCGGTCCCGAGCCATAGCGCTCCGGCGCCCGCAGCGATGTCCCCCGGCGGTCGTTGCGTCCTGAACGTCTTCACCACCGCCCTGGTCTCCGGGTCGATCCGGGTGATGGTGCGGTCGTCGAGGCTCAGGGCCCAGACCGCGCCCTCCCCCACCGCGACGTTGCTCGGAGCGCTCGGCGTCTCGGTGAACGAGGCGATGCCGTCGTCCGCGGCGCCGATGGCCGCTATGCCGTTGCCGACCGGCTCTATCTCGGATTCACCTCCGCCCGTCAGCGCAGCGATCGCCACCGCCACAGCGGCGGCCAGGAGCACGCCACCCGCGAGGATGAGGCGGCCCGCGTGGCGGCGCCTTCGCGTCGGCGGCGGGGCCGAGCGGGTGGTGATGCCGAGCCCTTGCGCCGCGGCCGCGATGAACTCCGAGCAGGTGGCGAAGCGATCCTGCTGGTCCTTGGCCAGACCCTTCCGTATCACGCCCGCCAGCTCGGCGTGTCCGCGCGGTACTGGCGGCTCGTCCTGCATGTGCGCCCAGAGCGTCTCGGCCTCGCTCGCGCGGCGGAACGGCGGCGTACCGGTCAGACACTCGTAGAGCACGCAAGCCAGCGCATAGGCGTCCGTTCGGCCGTCCACTTCGGCGCGGCGGATCTGCTCGGGAGCGAGGTAGTCGAGTGTTCCGATCTCTCGACCGGTCTCGGTCGCCGTCGCCCCCAACCGCTTCGTGATTCCGAAATCGGTCAGGTAAACGTGGTCGTCCTCGTCGAGCAGCACGTTGGCCGGCTTGACGTCGCGGTGCACGAGCGCGCGTCGATGCGCCGCGTCGAGCGCCCCAGCCACCTGCGAGAGCACGTTGATCGTGCGCTCCGGCGAGAGCAGCTCTTCACGCTCCAGCACCGTCTTGAGGTCGTCGCCGTCGACGTAGCGCATCGCGAGGTAGAGCTGACCGTCGTGCTCGCCGGCCTCGTAGATCGGAATGACGTTCGGGTGATCGAGCGACGCCGCGAGCCGCGGCTCACGCACGAAGCGGCTTCGGAAGTGCTCGTCCTCGGCCAGCTCGGGGGCGATCAACTTGAGCGCGACAGACCGCTCGAGCGACAAATCGGTGGCTCGGTAGACCACGCCCATGCCGCCGCGGCCGACGACTGACTCGACGCGATAGCCGGCGAACTCGGTTCCGGGGGCCAGCGCGGCAGTGATCCGCGCTCCGGAGGGCATATGCGACCGTACCACGGGTTCGAGACGCGCGGGCAGGGGACGGCGCCTGACAGGCGCCGTCCCCTACGCGCGCGTCGCTCGGGGGCTCAGGAGGGGGCGATCTCGACGCGGCGGCGGCGGCGCGTGCCGGTCATCAGCATCGCGCCGGCCGCGATGCTGACGAGCGCCAGCATCCCGACGGCGCCGACCCCGGCGTCGCCCCAGTCGAAGCCGCTCGTCGGCTCGGCGATCGCGACGGTCGTGACCGGCGCCGGCGGCAGGTCGCGGGCGGCGTCGCGCGCGTCGGGGGAACGCAGGTCCTGATACACGTGGGCGCGCGGCTCGTCCTGTGCGTACAGACCGACGTGGCCAGCGGCATCCTGTGCATCGGGTGAACGAAGATCCTGACTCACGGCGGCCGTTTCGCCGATGCCGTTCGCGGCATCGCGCGTGTCTGGCGAGCGCAGATCCTGACTCACGGCGGCCGTTTCGCCATAGAGCCCGATGCCGTTCGCGGCATCGCGCGTGTCGGGCGAGCGCAGATCCTGCTGCGCCGCCGCCGACGCGGGCAGCGCGCACGCGGCGACGAGAGCTGTGGTGGTGATGATGGCGCGGGAGCGAAGCATTTTCTCTCCTTCGAGGGCCGGCGGCCACCCGGTGCGGCCGTCTGGGAACGAGCCCACCCTCCCGAACGCCGGTAACGGGCCAGGGCCCGAAGCGGTAACGGCCGGTAACGGCTGCGCGCTTGCCTTAACGGGGGCGCGGTGTCAGCGACCAGCCGAAGCGGGTGCGCGGTTGCCCCGGCTGCAGGCCCTCCGCCCGCGTACCGCGACGCACCAGCACTGTCGGCGCCGGCGGCTCCGCGGCAATCGCGCTTCGGATCCGGCCGAGCCCGTCTTCCGCCCAGCGGTCGCTGAGCGCGACGACCAGCAGCCCCGCACCCCGCGCGAGCGCCATCACCCCCTCGTGACCGGGGGTGCCTAGCAGCGGCTCGGCGAGGACCCCTGCCTGGCGCTGGACGATCAGCGAGGCATCGGCGAGCAGACGGCTGGCGTCGCGGCTGGCCGATCCCTGCTCCGAGGCGGCCCCGATCAGCCGCAGCGGCGCCCCGGTGCCGCGCGCGGCCCAGGCGCCCAGCTCGAGCGCTGCCCAGTCGTGCCAGGCGGCGCCGAACGGGACGACGACCGGCCCGTCGCGCAGTGGACCACCGGCCTCGACGACCAGGGCGACGTCTGGCGGTGCGTCACGCAGCACTGGGCCCGCGTAACCCTCGAGCGGCGCCGGGCCGACCGCGAGCAGCACGAGATCGGTGCTCGGCTCACCCGCCATCCGCGCGATGTCTTCTCCCGGCGACGGCGACGAGAACGCAGCCGACCGCGCGCTGACTCCCTGCCGGATCAACTCGTCGCGCCGGCCGGCGAGGACCGTCGTCGCGGCCGCGAGCCGGCTTGGCTCCACCACCGCCGTGATCACGACTTCCCGTGCGGGCGGCGCCGCCGCCAGTGGATTGGCGAGCGCGAGCAGCGGCCCCAAGACGTCGAGGGTCTCGGTCGCGATCAACACGGCCCGCTCGGGCGCGACCGCGCTGCGGCCGGGACCCGGCGCCGCGGCGGCCGCGGCGAACGGCTCGAGTGCGGCGTCGTGCTCGAGGATCGCGCGCTCGAGGCGCCGCAGCTCCTCACTTGGCTCGAGGCCGAGCTCCTCCGCGAACACGGTGCGCGCATGGCGGTAGGCGGCGAGCGCGTCCGCCTGACGACCCGAGCGGTACAGCGCGAGCATGAGCTGCGCGCGGAAGCGCTCGCGCAGGGGGTTGGCCTGCACCAGAGGCTCGAGCTCGGGCACGAGCGCGACGTGCTCGCCAAGTTCGAGCGCGGCATCGGCGCGCGTTTCGTGCGCGATCAGGCGCAGCTCCTCGAGCCGGGCGATCTCGTCCTGAGCGAACGGCTCGTACTCGAGGCCCGCGAGCGGTCGCCCTCGCCACTCGGAGAGCGCCGCGTCCAGCACCACGAGTGCGGCGCGCGGATCGCCTGCGGCCAGCCGGTGCCGGGCGTCGTCCACAGCGCGTGCGAAACGCAGCGAGTCGACCTCGTCCTGCTCGACCTCGAGGACGTAGCCGTTCGCCCGTGTCAAGAGTGGCGCCGCCCCTGCCGGCCGGTCGGGTCCGGCAAGCACCTTGCGCAGCTCGGAGATCCGCACCTGCAGCGTCTTGGTCGCCGTGGCCGGTGGCGCTTCGCCCCACAGCTCGTCGATCAGCCGCTCGGCCGAGACGACCTGCCCCGCGTTGATCAGTAGCAGCGCGAGCAGTGACCGACGCCGCCCCGAGCCGATCTCGACGACGCGCGTGCCGTCTACAACCTCTAGGGGACCGAGCAGTCGATACTGCACGCGGGCGGTCCTAGGGCCGTACGGCTACAGACCGTCGCGCAGATCGAACGCGGCGTCCTCGTCCTCCCGCACGGGCTTGCGGAAGAAGTCGGGGTTCACGCACTCGAACGCCTCGGTGTAGCCGTCGTACGCGCGCTCGACGCTCGAGCGGCACTGCTGCAACGGCACGCCCGTCATCTTCACGCCGCCGTAGCCGTGCCGGGTGCGCTCGGCGGCTTCGAACAGCTCCACGTCGATCTCGCCGCGGAAGACCTTGTTCATGCAGCCCATGAAGCGGCGGCCCGTCTCCTCGTCGTCGTAGAGGTAGAGGAAGCGGCATCCCGAGGCCACGCAGCCGCTCGGGTGGACGACGCGGTCGCAGAACGAGCAGCACTGCCGGCACTCGTGGAGCTCGTCGTGCGTGCGGGCTGGAAGCGGTGGCACCTCGCCAGTGTAGGCCGTAGGCTCAACGCATGAGTGGCGAACACGTCGACGTCCTGATCGTCGGTGCGGGGCTCTCGGGCATCGGCGCGGCGCGGCATCTGCAGGCCAGGTGTCCGCGGAAGACGTTCGCGATCCTCGAGGCCCGCGAAGCGATCGGCGGCACCTGGGACCTGTTCCGCTACCCCGGGATCCGGTCCGATTCCGACATGTACACGCTCGGCTACTCGTTCCGTCCCTGGGAGGAGGCCGAGGCGATCGCCGACGGGCCCGCAATCCTCAGCTACGTGCGCGAGACCGCCCGCGAGACCGGCGTCGATCGGCACATCCGCTTCGGCTACCGCGTGGTGCGCGCCGACTGGTCGACCGCCGGGGCGGGCTGGACGGTGGAGGCCGAGCGAACGGACACCGGAGAGGCGATCCGCATGTCGTGCGGCTTCCTGTTCGTCTGCTCGGGTTACTACCGCTACGACGAGGGCTACACGCCCGAGTTCACCGGCGTCGAGAGCTTCCGCGGCGCGCTCGTGCACCCGCAGCACTGGCCCGAGGACCTCGACTGGGACGGCCGCGGCGTGCTGGTGATCGGTAGCGGCGCAACCGCGGTCACCCTCGTGCCGGCGATGGCCGAGCGCGCGGGACACGTGACGATGCTTCAGCGCTCTCCGAGCTACATGATCGCGCTGCCCTCGGAGGACCCGATCGCCAACTTCCTCCGCCGCGTGCTGCCGCGGCGCACGGCCTACCACGCGGTGCGCTGGAAGAACGTCCTGCTGCAGGCGGGTTTCTTCAAGGCCTGCCGGCGCTTCCCGGACGGGATGCGGAAGCGGCTGCGGCGCGGCGTGGAGCGGCGCCTGCCCCCGGGGTTCGACATCGACACCCACTTCAGCCCTCGCTACGCGCCCTGGGACCAGCGCATGTGCCTGGTGCCTGACGCCGACCTGTTCGAGGCGATCACGGCCGGGCGCGCCGCGGTGGCGACCGGCGAGATCGAGACGTTCACGGAATCGGGCGTGCGGCTGCGCTCCGGCGAGGAGCTCGCGGCCGACGTGATCGTCACGGCCACCGGGCTCAACCTGCTCGCGCTGGGCGGCATGACCCTCGTGGTGGACGGCCGCGAGATCGAGCTGCCGGAGACCCTCGCATACAAGGGCATGATGCTGAGCGACGTGCCGAACCTGGCGATCGCGGTCGGCTACACGAACGCCTCGTGGACGCTCAAGGCGGACCTGACCAGCGAGTACGTATGCAGGCTGCTGAACCACATGGACGCCCACGGCTACGCCTATTGCGCGCCGCGCAGCCCCGATCCGGCGCTCGAGCGCGAGCCCTTCATCGACCTCAAGTCGGGCTACGTGCTGCGCTCGATCGAGCGCTTTCCGCGCCAGGGTCCGCGCGCCCCGTGGCGGCTCTACCAGAACTACCTGCGCGACATCATCCTGCTGCGCCGCGCCGAGCTCGAGGACGGCGTCCTCGAGTTCGAGAGCGCCGACGAGCCGACCGCCGAACGGCCGGAGCGGCTGGCGGCGTAGCGCGTCAAGCGGCCGCCACGGCGGCGGCGCCCTGTAGCGAGCCCAGCTCGGCGCAGCAGCTGCTGGTGCCCGAGACACGCCACTGCTCGCCGAGGACGAGCCGACGTTCGCCGACGTACAGGAGCAGCTCGTGATCGCCGGGGTGGTGGCCCACCACCTCCCTCAGATCCTCGAGGAAGCTCGCCGGGACACCGGGCGACACCTGCAGCGTGAGCCGCCTGACAACCGGCGCGACCGCGGCCGCCTCGACCGCGCGCAGGATCTCCTGCTGCGACGGCGCGAACGGCTCGACCTCCTGCGCGATCAGCTTGACCTCACCCGCCTCCTTGTGGTCCACGCGCCCGCGTACCAGCACGATCGCGTCGACGTCGACCTTGTCGGCGTTCGCCGCGTACGCAGAGTTGAAGACGAGCATCTCGACCTGGCCCTCGAGGTCGTCGAGGGTGGCGAACATCATGGGCTCGCCCTTCTTCGTGCGGATGCGCTTGCACTCGGCGATCATGCCGCCGACGGTGACCCAGTCGCCGTCCTTCCGCTCGGGCAGCTCCGCCAGCGAGCAGTCCACTCGGGCCCGCAGGGCCGGGCGCACCTCCTTGACCGGATGGCTAGACAGGAACAGCCCGAGTGTCTCCTTCTCCCACGCGTTCAGGTCCTCGCGCGCGTTCGTGAGCTCGGGTACCGGCAGGTCCGGCTGCCCGCCGGCGCCGCCGTCGCCGTCCGTGTCGAAGAACGAGCCCTGGCCGAGCTGCGCGTCCTGCTGCACCTGCACGCCGGCCGCCTGCGCGTTCGTAAGCACCTGCATCATGCCGGTGCGCGAGCCCGGCAGCGAGTCCATGGCGCCGCACTTGACGAGCGCCTCCACGCAGCGCCGGTTCACGGCGCTGCAGTCGACCCGCCGGCAGAAGTCCCAGATCGACGTGAACGGGCCGCCCTCCTCGCGCGCCTCGATGATCGCCTCGACCGCCTGGTAGCCGAGCCCCTTCACGGCGTCGAGGCCGAAGCGGATGTTGCCGTCCACGACCTTGAAGTCGTGCCCCGACATGTTCACGTCGGGCGGCAGGACCTCGATCCCCATGTCCTCGCACTTGGCCACGAAGAACGGCACCTTGTCCTTCGTCGACATCACCGACGAGATCAGCGCCGCCATGTACTCCGCCGGGTAGTTCGCGCGCAGCCACGCGGTGCGGTAGGAGATCAACGCGTAGCACGCCGCGTGCGAGCGGTTGAAGGAGTAGTCCGCCGCCGCCTCGTTGACCGACCAGAGCTCGTTGATCACCGGCTCAGACGTGCCGCTCGCGCGGGCGCCCTCGAAGAAGCGATCCCGAAGTGCCGCCATCCGCTCGCGCTGCTTCTTGCCGATCGCCTTGCGAAGGTCGTCGGCCTCGGGCCCGGAGAAGCCGGCGATCGCCTTCGCGATCTGCATCGACTGCTCCTGGTAGAGGATCACCCCGCGTGACGACTCCGTGATCGGCCGCAGGCGCTCGTCGGGGTACTGGATCAGCTCCGGCTTGCGCTTGTTGCGGGCATAGGTGTCGATGTAGCGCATCGCGCCCGGCCGGTACAGGGCGTTCAGCGCGACGAGGTCGTTGAACTCGGTCGGCCCTACCTTGCGGAGCGCCTCGCGCATGCCCTCCGACTCGAACTGGAAGACGCCGATCGAGTCGCCGCGGGCGAGCATCTCGTATGTCTTCGGGTCGTCGAGCGGCAGGTTCGTCATGTCCGGCCGCTCGCCGGTCGACTGCTCGACGATGTCGAGCGCCGCCTCGATCACGTCGAGGTTGCGGAGGCCGAGGAAGTCCATCTTCAGGAGGCCGATCTCCTCGATGGGCTTCATCGAGTACTGCGTGACGGTGCGGTCGTCGGCCACCTGCAGCGGCACGATGTCCGTGAGCGGCCGATCGGCGATCACCACCGCGGCCGCGTGGATCGACGAGTTGCGCACGATTCCCTCGAGCCCCTTCGCCACCTCGATGATCTGGCGCGCCTCCGGCTCGGTGTCGTAAACGCGCCGCAGCTCGGGCTCCTCCGCGAGGTACTCGTCGAAGCTCTTCGAGCGGCCCATCACGGGCTCAGGGATCAGCTTCGCGATGCGGTCCCCCACCCCGTAGTCGTGGCCGAGCACCCGCGCGGCGTCGCGCGTGGCCGCGCGCGGGAGCATGCGCCCGAAGGTGATGATCTGGGCGACGGACTCGCGGCCGTACTTGTCGGCCACGTACTGGATCACCCGCTCACGACCCTTCACCGAGAAGTCGATGTCGATGTCCGGCATCGAGATCCGCTCGGCGTTCAGGAAGCGCTCGAACAGAAGGTCGTACTCGAGCGGGTCGGCGTCGGTGATCCGCAGGCTGTACGAGACGATCGAGCCGGCGGCCGAGCCGCGCCCCGGCCCGACCGCGATGCCGCTCTCCCTCGCGAAGCGCACGAAGTCCCAGACGATCAGGAAGTAGGCCGCGAAGCCCATCTTCTCGATCACGCCGAGCTCCATCTCGAGGCGCTCGACCGCCTCGGCGGGCGGTGGGTCGCCGTAGCGCTCGCGCAGGCCCTCGTGCGCGAGCCGGCGCAGGTACGCGGGCTCGGGCTCGCCGCCGGGCGTCGGGAAGCGCGGGATGAGCATCTTGCCGAGCTCGATCTCCACCTCGACGCGCTCCGCGATCTCGAGCGTCGCGGCGAGCGACTCCGGCCACTCGCCGAAGTCGGTGGCCATCTCGTCGGAGCTCTTCAGGAAGAACTCGTTCGTGTCGAACGACAGCTTCGGCTGGGCCAGCGTGCTCTTCGTCTGGACGCAGAGGAGCGCCCGGTGGTTGTCGTAGTCCTCGCGGCGCAGGTAGTGGACGTCGCCCGTCGCGACGAGCGGTCGCCCGAGCTCGCGCGCGATCCGGACGATCCCCTCGTTCGCCTTCTCCTGCGCCGCGACGCCGTTCTTCTGGACCTCGAAGTAGACGTTGTCGGGCCCGAAGATCCCGATCAAATCGTCCACGTGGGCGCGCGCCTGGACGGGCACGTCGTCAACGAGGCGGCGGCAGAAGCGCGACTGGAGGCAGCCCGTGAGCGCGAGCACGCCGCTCGAGTGGCGCTGAAGCAGCTCGAGGTCGACGTTCGCCTTGCCGCGCCGGTAGCCCTCGAGGTAGCCGTCCGAGCTCAGCTTGACGAGGCTCTGAAAGCCCTCGTCGCTCGCGGCGAGCAGGGTTAGGTGGTTGCGCTCGTAGCGCACCTCCTCGGAGCGCCGGTCGTCGACGAAGTACGCCTCGAGGCCGATGATCGGCTTGATCCCGTGCCTCTTGCAGGCCTTGTAGTGCTCCACCGCGCCGTTCATCACGCCGTGGTCGGTGAGCCCGAGCGCGGGCTGGCCGAGTGCCGCGGCGCGCTCGGCGAGAGCGTCGATGCGGCAGGCGCCATCGAGCACCGAGTACTCGGAGTGCACGTGGAGATGCGCGAAGCTCATCCGAGCCCCGAATATACGGTCGGGCCCCGACAGCTTCCGGGGCACCCGGCTCGGGGAGGCCGCACGTTGCGGGGTCGCGCCGCCCGGTGGCGCCGCGGCGGTGCTAGTCGTCGTTCGAGCTCGCCAGCCGCCCGGCCACGAGGCCTCCCACCAGCACGGCTGCGACGGTGGCGGCCGCGCCGAGCTTCACCTTGTTCTGGACGAACTTGCGGGAGGCGAATTGCCAGACCGCCCAGCCGAGCAGCGTGTAGGCCTTCGTAGGCACGTCTAGCTCCTTCCCCGGTTGCGCACGTTGTACGCCAGCCGTGACTGCAACGACCAGAGCTCGATGAACCCCGGGCTCGCCTGCTGGGAGAAGAGCCCGCCCGACTCGCCGAAACCGGCGAGCGCCGGGTCGTAGAGGGCGTTCGGCGAGCGCCGCGCGACCGGGCGGACGCCGCCCTTGAAGAGCCGCACGGTGATCTCGCCCGTGACCTGGACGTTCACCGCATCCATGAACGCGTTCAGGTCGGAGAGCAGCGGCTCGTACCAGAGCCCCGCGTACACCAGATACGCCCAGTGCGCGTCGAGCTGAGGCTTGAAGTTGTTCTGATGGATCGTCCCCACCAGCTTCTCGAGCTCCTTGTGGGCGGTGAGGATCAGCGCCGCCGCGGGGACCTCGTAGAGGTCGCGCACCTTGAGGCCGACGATCCGGTCCTCGATGTGGTCGACGATCCCGATGCCGTGGCGGGAGCCGATCGCGCCGGCGCGCTCGAGCAGCTCGACCAGCTCGAGCCGCTCGCCGTTCAGCGATACCGGCACGCCGCGCTCGAAGCCCACCGTCACGTCCTCCGGCTCGTCGGGGGCCTCCTCGGGGCGGGTGACGAGTTGGAAGACGTCGTCGCGCGGCGGCTCCTCCAAGTCCTCGATCGCGCCACCCTCGGACGAGCGGCCCCAGAGGTTGTCGTCGATCGAGTACGGCGGCGACTCGGTGCCGCCCTTCACCGGGATGCCGTGCTCGCGCGCGTAGGCGATCTCCTCCTCGCGGCCCATCTGCCAGCCGCGCACCGGCGCGATGATCTTCATCTCCGGATCGAGCGCGATCACAGTCGACTCGATCCGCACCTGGTCGTTTCCCTTGCCGGTGCAGCCGTGGGCGATCGTGTCGCAGCCCGTCTCGTGCGCGTGCTCCACCGCGAGCTTCGCGATCAGCGGGCGGCCCAGCGCGGTAAAGAGCGGGTAGCCGCCCCCGTAGAGCGCGTTCGCCTTGATCGCCGGCAGGACGTATTCGCGCGCGAACTCCTCGCGGGCGTCGACCACGTGGCTCTCGAGCGCGCCCAGGTGGAGCGCCTTGCCCCTCACGACCTCGTAGTCCTCCCCGGGCTGGCCGAGGTTCACCGTGAGCGCCACCACCTCGGCCTCGTACTCGTCCTGGATCCACTTCAGCATCACGCTCGTGTCGAGGCCGCCGGAGTAGAGCAGCAGCACCCGCCCGACCTCGCCCGGCTCGGCCTCGTAGGAGGCCGTCTTGATCAGGGTGCGGCGCTCGTCAGCCATGGGGCCGCGGACGCTAGCGGAGCACGCGGAGCACGGTGCGCCGGGCGTCGAACCTCGCCGTCAGCACGCCGGTTCGCGCGTTCCAGCTCCAGCGCGAGCGCGGCAGGCGACGCGCGCCTAACGCCACAGCGGCCGGTGCGAACGGTCGTCGCAGCGTCTCGAGGGAGGCCTGAAGCCGGATCCGCGTGCGCTGGTGCATGCGCGCGTGCAGTTGCCAGCCGCGCGCGCCCTCGCGCGAGCGAAGCCGTCCGAACCCCCCGGCCACGGCTCGTGAGCGGCCGCGCGGAAACGCGACCAGCTCGAGCCGGTGCCGACGCTCGTTCAAGCCTACGATCGAGCGGCTTCGCGAGCCGTAGGCGGCGAGCGTGTCGACGTCCGCCGTAAGAAGCGGCAGGAGCGTCCCGGCGCGCGCCAGCAGTGGGAGCTCGGACAGCGGCGCCGGGAGCGTGACGGACCTGCCGCCTCGGAGGAGCCGCGCGCGCTCCAGGCGTAGGCCGGCGCTCGACCGGTGACGCGCCGAGCGCCAGAGGTCCACCCACGTCCCGCGCGGAACGTACAGCCGGCGCGCGCGCCTCCCGGGCGCGAGCACCGGCGCCGCGAGGAGGTCGCCTCCGAACATGAAGCTGTCATCGGTCGCGACCGCGCGCCGGTCGCGCGGGAAGGCGAGCGCGAGGTGACGCATTATCGGCATCCCGGCGCGCCGGTACTCGGCATCGGCGGCCACGAGGTACGGATAGAGCTGAGTACGGAGCTTCGCCCAGCGCCGCCAGTGCCGAAGCACGGGGCGCTCCCATATCTGCGGGCGCTCCGCCGCCGATACGCCTATCCCCTCGGCTTTCGTCCGCATCACGCCGGATACCGCGCCGAGCTGGATCCAGCGGATCAGCAGCTCGGGATCGAGGCGCTCGCCCGAGAGCGTGAAGAACCCGCCGATGTCCGATCCCCACAGCGATATCCCCGAGAGCCCCATCGTCAGCGCCTGCGTCAGCGACGAACGCAGGCCGTCGAAGCCCCAGCGGGTCGCCGGGTCACCGCCCCAGACGACCTGCGCGTATCGGTGGACGCCGGTCCAGCCCGAGCGGATGAAGCGCACGAGCGGCCGCCGCGAGGTCCGCGCGAAGCGCATGCCGGAGCGGTGGTACAGGACGGGATAGCGGTTGTGCAGCCCGCTTCCGGAGGTGCCGTTCGCGGACCGGGCGTCTGGCGGCGCGTATTCGCCGTAGTCCTCCATCCAGCCGTCGTAACCGTTCGCCACGGCCCGCGCGAGCAGCGATGCATGGAAGGCGTCGCCGTCCGGGTGACCGAAGTCGATCATCGCGAGCGGCTCGACCGCGCCGCCCACGAAGGCGTCGAACGCGTACGGCGAACCGTCCGAGCGCCGCAGGAACACGCCGCGCGAGAACGCCTCCGCGTAGTCGCGACAGACCGCCTCGCGCGTGTACGTGAGCGCCGCGACCCCGAGGCGGTGGAGCGCCGCCGTGCGGCGGCGCTCGGCGCCCTCGCGGCCCCGGTCGGCGCCGCAGGGCAGGTAGCGCATCTGCGTCTCGGCGACCGACACGGGCGCGTCCGCGGCTCGAAGTCGTCGTAGGTAGCCGAGCTCTCCCGGCGACTCGTTCCCGTGCCCAGTTTGGAACCAGGGACCGAAGAGCCACGGAGCCGCGGGCGCCGGCTGGCGGCCGGTCACGCGGGTGAGCGCACGCACGAGAGCCGCGGGGCGGCCCGCGAAGACCCGCAGCCGCAGCTCCGGGGCCTCGACCTCCACGCTCCAGACGCGTCGTCCGAGTTCGAAGACGCTGCGCTCGTCGTTCAGGACCAGCGCGCCGTAGCCGGCGGTGGAGAGCAGCCACGGCATCGGGAAGTAGCTCGCGTCGCGCCGCCCGAAGAGCGCCCAGTCCGGGATCGACGGCCCGACGATCGCGTACTCGCCGGGCAGGAAGGGGCCCTCCTGAACGAACGCCTCGACGCTGCCGCCGCGCTGGTTCACGGCGTTTGAGCGCTCGCCGAAGCCGATCTGGCGTTCGCCGCGGCGCGACATGAACCCAACTCGCACCGCCTCGACAGGCGGCCCGTCGCCGAGCACCGACGCGCGCATGCTGCCCCGCACGATCGCTACCGCGAGCCGCCGCCCGTCGGGATCGCCGGTGCGCAGCGTCACGAGGTCACCGCGCCGCTCGAGGAGCTCGGTGGCGCTCCGCCAGGCGCCCGCCGAGCGGAACGCGAGTCGCAGCCCGGACGCCTCGCGAAGCAGCGGCCGCTCGCGGACCTCGAAGCGAAGCCGCCCGTCGGGCCCGACCTCCGCCGTCGACTGGGCCGCGGCCGGCGCGGCGCCGAGCGCGAGTGCGATCGCGAGCAGGCAGACGGCCGGAGCGAGCACGCGGCGAGGATACGCGGGCTCAATCCAGGACGGCGGCGATCCGCCGGAGCGCCTCGTCGAGCTCGTCGTCGGTCACTGTGAGCGGCGGCAGCAGGCGGATCGTCGCCGGGCCGGTGGCGTTGACCACGAGCCGCTGTTCGAGGAGCAGCGTGCGCGCCCGTGCCGGGGCCTCCGAAACGTCGAAGCCGAGCATCAGGCCGGCGCCTCGCGGCTCCAGGCCGAGGCCGCGCAGCCCGGCCGCGAGGCGCTCGCCCTTCGAGCGGATCGTGCCCAGGAAGGCCTCGTCCCGGACCGTGTCGAGGACCGTGAGCGCCGCGGACGCGATCACCGGCCCGCCCGCGAACGTCGAGCCGTGGTCGCCCGGCTGAAGCACGTCGGCGTGCTCGCGCGCCGTGACGCACGCGCCGATCGGGAGCCCGCCGCCGAGTCCCTTCGCCACGGTCATCACGTCCGGCCGCACCCCGGAGCGCTGCCACGCCCAGAGCCTGCCGGTACGCCCCATGCCGCACTGGATCTCGTCGAAGATGAGCAGGGCGCCGTGCCGGTCGCAGGCCGTGCGGGCCTCGGCGAGCAGCTCGGGGTCGAGCGGATGGATGCCCGACTCGCCCTGGATCGGCTCGAGGATGACCGCCGCGGTCCGCTCGTCGACGGGGAGCGGTCCACCGCGCGGCGCGACCCGGAAGCCCGGGACGAGTGGCTCGAACGGCGACTGCTTCGGCTCCTGGGGCGTGGCCGACAGCGCGCCCATCGTGCGTCCGTGGAACGCACCCTCGACCACCACGAACTCGCCGGCCGCGCGGCGGCGCCGGGCGAGCTTGATCGCGCACTCGATCGCCTCGGTGCCCGAGTTGCAGAGGAACACCTTTCCGCCGAGCGAGCTGTCCGAGAGCAGCTTTGCGAGGCGCATGCCGGGCTCGGTGTAGAAGAGGTTCCCCGCGTGCATGAGCCGGCCCGCCTGCTCGCGCACGGCGCCGACCACGGCCGGATGGCAGTGCCCGAGTTGCGTGACCGAGATGCCGCTCAGGAAGTCGAGGTACTCGTTTCCGTCGTCGTCCCAGAGGCGCGTGCCCTCACCGCGCACGAACTCAACCGGGTTGCGCGCATAGGTGCCCATCACCGCGGCGCGCTCGAGCGCCTGCAACGTCGCTAGGGCCACAGCTTGGTCCCGATGCCCTCGTCCGTGAACAGCTCGAGCAGCAGCGAGTGCGGCTCGCGGCCGTCGATTATGTGGGCGTTGCCGACACCCGCCTCGAGCGCGTGGAGGCACGCCTCGAGCTTCGGGCGCATGCCGCCGGCAACCTCCTCGAGTCGCGCCCGCACCTCGGGCGCGCTCGCCTCGGAGATGCGCGTGGCCGGGTCGCCGGGGTCGGCGCGCCAGCCGTCCACGTCCGTGAGGAAGATGACCTTGAACGCGCCGAGTGCCTCGGCCACCGCGGCGGCCGCGGCGTCGGCGTTCACGTTGTACGAGTTGCCGTCGGCGTCGGCGCCCACGGAGGCGATCACCGGGATGTAGTCCTCCGCGATGTGCAGCAGCACGTCGGCGTCCACGCGCTCGATCTGGCCGACGAAGCCGATGTCCGTCTCGCCCGCGGCGAGCTGCTTGCGCACCGTGAAGAGGAGGCCGTCATCGCCGCAGAGCCCCACGGCCGGCTGCCCGTGGCGGTTTATGCGCAGAACGATGTCCTTGTTCTGCTTGCCGACGAGCACCATCTTGGCCACCTCGACCGTGGCCTCGTCCGACACGCGCAGCCCCTCGACGAACTTCACCTCCATGCCGAGGCGCTCCATGTAGCGGGTGATGTCGGGCCCGCCGCCATGCACCACCACCGGGTTGAGGCCCACGTACTTGAGAAGCACCACGTCGCGCGCGAACTCCTCCTTCAGCTGCGCGTCGGTCATCGCCGCGCCGCCGTACTTGATGACAACCGTCTTGCCGTGGAACTCGCGGATGTACGGCAGCGCCTCGAGGAGGGTCGCGACGTCTCTCATGAGGTGTACTCGGCGTTGAAGCGAACGTACTCCGGGCTGAGATCGCTGAAGAAGACCTCAGTCTCGCCGCCTTCGCCGGGCAGCGTGAGCGAGTACTCCACCTCGCGGCCGGAGACGAGCTCGGCCGGGCACGGTTCCACCACGTCGCCCGCGGAGACCACGAGCCTTCCCTCGATCTCGAGGTCGCAGGCGAACGGCTCGCCGGCGGGCCAGGCCTGGCCTGCGGCCTGGAGTATGCGGCCGAAGTTAGGGTCGCCGCCGTGGAGGGCCGCCTTCACGAGCGGCGAGTTGGCGACCGAGCGCGCCACCGGCTCAACCGCCTCCGCGCGACCCTGCACGACGATCCGGCCCACGCGCCGCGCGCCCTCGCCGTCGGCGACGATCATGAGGCCGAGCTGCCGCAGCAGGGCGTCGAGAGCCTCTCCGAGGCGCAGCTCGTCGTCCGACTCGGACTCGAC
>Ga0126307_10001287_pt1 | contig 16562 bp, 9 predicted proteins | sample Plot28_FD_89955 | JGI IMG/M metagenome (GOLD analysis project Ga0126307, IMG submission 89955) | Serpentine soil microbial communities from UC McLaughlin Reserve, CA, USA - Plot28 | ecosystem: Environmental > Terrestrial > Soil > Grasslands | place: USA: UC McLaughlin Reserve, Lake County... | reverse complement strand
GCCGAGGTCGACACGGCGCAGGCCGGCCAGCCGGCGGCGGTGGGGAAGTGAGCGAGGCGGCGGCGGGGCGCGAGCCGCCCTCCGCGTCTTCGTCAGGCACGGCGTCCGGGGCGACCGCGGCTGGGGCGACGGGGTCCGGGTCGCCGCCCGAGGCTGCGCCCGGGGCGGCGGTGGCCGGGGGGACGGCCGGCGGTCCGGTGGCCGCCACCCGGGCGGGGGACGGGCGGCACCGCGCTGCGCCGAACGGGCGCCCGCTGCTGGAGCTCAGGACCGTGACGATGCGCTTCGGCGGCGTCGTCGCGCTCGACGAGGTCGACCTCGTCATCGCCGAGGGCGAGATCTTCGCGCTGATCGGCCCGAACGGCGCCGGCAAGACGACGGTCTTCAACGTGGTGACCGGTGTCTACCAGCCGACCGAGGGCGAGATCCACTTCGACGGCCGGCGGCTCGACGGGCACAAGCGGTTCGCGGTGACCAGGCTCGGGGTCGCCCGCACGTTCCAGAATGTGCGGCTGTTCCACAACATGACGGCCGTGGAGAACGTGCTGGTCGGCGCGGACGCCCATCACCGCACCGGCATCGCCGGCGCCGCCCTCGGCCTGCCGTACCACCGGCGGGAGGAGCGCGACGGGCGGGAGAAGGCGCGGGAGCTGCTGGAGTTCGTCGGCATCCCGCGCCGGCAGCTGGAGACGGCGAAGAACCTCCCGTACGGCGACCAGCGCCGGCTGGAGATCGCCCGCGCGCTCGCCACCGAGCCGAAGCTGCTGCTGCTCGACGAGCCGGCGGCGGGCATGAATCCGGCCGAGAAGCGCGACCTGCAGGCGCTGATCCGGCGGATCCGCGATTCGGGCCGGACGGTGCTGCTCATCGAGCACGACATGAGCCTGGTCATGGGCATCAGCGACCGGGTCGCGGTGCTCGACTTCGGCGAGAAGATTGCCGAGGGCCTGCCGGCCGAGGTCCAGCGCGACCCTAGGGTCATCGAGGCGTACCTGGGGGCACCCGCCGATGCTTCTTGAGTTGGATGACGTCCACGTCTTCTACGGCAAGATCGCCGCGTTGCGCGGAATCTCGGTCGAGGTCGACGAGGGTGAGATCGTCACGCTGATCGGGGCGAACGGCGCCGGCAAGAGCACGACGCTGAAGACCGTATCCGGGCTACGCTCGGTATCCAGCGGCGCGGTCCGCTTCGCCGGCCGGGACATCACGCGCCTGCCTGGGCATAAGCGCGTGCTCGCCGGCATCGGCCAGGCGCCCGAGGGCCGCGGGATCTTTCCCGGCATGACGGTCGAGGACAACATCTTCATGGGCGCGTACGCGCGCAAGGGCGACCTGTCCAAGGAGATCGCCGAGGTCTACGAGCTCTTCCCGCGGCTCGCCGAGCGCAAGCGGCAGTTCGGCGGCACCATGTCCGGAGGCGAGCAGCAGATGCTGGCGATCGGGCGGGCACTGATGGCGAAGCCGCAGGTGCTGCTGCTCGACGAGCCGTCGATGGGGCTGGCGCCCAAGCTCGTGCAGCAGATCTTCTCGATCATCCAGGAGATCAACCGGCGCGGCACCACGGTGCTGCTGGTCGAGCAGAACGCACAGCAGGCCCTGCAGATCGCCCACCGCGCGTACGTGCTGGAGACCGGGGAGATCGTGAAGAGCGCCCCGGCGCGCGACCTCCTCGACGATCCGGAGGTCCGGGCCGCGTACCTCGGGGGCGACCGCGGCGCCGGCGTCGCCTGACGCTCCCTGCGCACCGGCCCGGTGCTCGCCGCGCGCTCCTTGTGGATCAGGTTTGCGCGTGGTCCGGGAACGGCTCCCTCCGCCCCCCTACGGCGTGTCGGATCGAGGACACGCGCAAACGTGATCGACACCGGGCGCGAACGCACCTGAGGTGACCGGGCGCGTCTCGGGGCAATCCCATCGTTCCGCAGCACGGGAAGGTCTCTGCCCGGGGTACTCGAATGACCTGGAGGGTCGGACCGTGATCGGGTGACGTCGAACCGGGTTCAGGCCGTTCGGCGGCTGCCGGCGGCCACGAGGGCGCGGGTAGTGTGAGCGCCCCTGCCGCCGGTCCCCGGCCGCCTCTTCCGGCGGAGCCCGGCACGCGGGGGTCCTGGCTGGAGGCGGAGTGTCCCGGAATGGTGTGCGCGTTCGGACGGCGACGCCCGACGACCTCGACGTGGTGATGGAGTTCGCGGGGCACATGCGGGAGGCAGATCCCGTCCGCGGCCGGGCGGCCGCCCGGCGCGGCCCGGACGGCGTGCGGTCCCGGTGCGCGCGGCTCATCACCGATCCGGCTCACCGCGTGGTCCTCGCCTTCGACGACATGACCGGTGACGTGCTCGGCGCCGCAGTGCTCGGAGCCGACGTGGTGACCGGGTTGCTCGATCCGCCGGCGGTGTACGTCAGCCACCTGCTGGTCTCCCCCCAGCACCGCAAGCGGGGAGCGGGGCGTGCCCTGGTCGCAGCCGCCGCCTCGTACGCGGAGGAACTCGGGGTGGACTCGGTCGTGGTGGCGGTCTCACCGACCGGCCGGGACGCCAACCGCTTCTTCGCCCGGCTCGGCTTCGCCCCGTTGGTCATCCGCCGGGTCGCCCCGGTGAGCACGCTACGGCGCGTGCTCGGCAGCACAGACCCCGCTGACGCGCGCGCGCACGTGGCCCGCGGCGGGCTGCGCCGCCCCGGCGGGCTGGTCCGAGCCCTGCCGCGTCCCCGCGTCCGCCGGACCGGCTGACGTTCGGCCGGCCTTCGGGGCGTTGGGCGGAACTGTCGGAGCCGAGTCCTAGACTCGCCGCGTGACCCAGTCAGCCGGCCCGACCAGCCCGACGAAGGCTGCTCGGCTGCTGCTGCTCGACGGCCACTCCCTGGCATACCGCGCGTTCTTCGCCCTGCCGGTGGAGAACTTCCAGACCACGATGGGGATCCCGACCAACGCGGTCTACGGCTTCACCTCGATGCTGATCAACCAGCTGCGCGACGAGCAGCCGACCCACGTCGGCGTCGCGTTCGACGTCTCCCGTCGCACGTTCCGCAACGAGACGTTCGCGGAATACAAGGCGGGCAGGTCGGAGTCCCCGACCGACTTCAAGGGTCAGGTCAGCCTCGTTCAGGAGGTCCTCGCGGCGCTGCGGATTCCCACCGTCGGGGTCGAGGGCTTCGAGGCCGACGACGTCATCGCGACACTCGCCACCCGCGCCCGCGAGCAGGGCATGGAGGTGCTGATCGCGACCGGCGACCGGGACGCGATCCAGCTGGTCGACGAGCACGTGACGATGCTCTACCCCCGCCGTGGCGTCTCCGAGCTCGTCCGCTTCACCCCCGAGGAGGTCCAGGCCCGGTACGGGCTGACCCCGGAGCAGTATCCGGACTTCGCGGCGCTCCGCGGCGACCCGAGCGACAACCTGCCGAGCATGCCGGGAGTGGGGGAGAAGACCGCCGCGAAGTGGATCCGTGACTTCGGCTCGCTGTCCGCGCTGGTCGATCGGGTGGACGAGGTCAAGGGCAAGGCCGGCGACACCCTGCGGGCGCACCTGGCAAGCGTCGTGCGCAACCGGCAGCTCACGGAGCTGGTCAAGGACGTGCCGGTGCCGCTCGGGCCCGAGGACCTGCGGCTCGGCCAGTGGGACCGCGACGAGGTGCACAAGCTATTCGACAACCTGCAGTTCCGGGTGCTGCGGGAGCGGCTGTTCCAGACGCTGACCGCCGTGGAGCCGGAGGCAGACGAGGGCTTCGACGTCGCCGGGACCGCGCTCGGCCCGGACGAGGTGCCGGCCTGGCTCGAGGAGCACGCGCAGTCCGGACGTCGGGTCGGGGTGTCGCTGCGCGGCACCTGGGGCCGCGGCACCGGGGTTGTCGTGGGGCTCGGGCTCGCCGTCGAGGGCGGCGAGGCGGCGGCGGCGGCGTACGTCGACGCCGAGGCGCTGACCGACGTCGACGAGCGGGCTCTGGTCGACTGGCTGCTCGACCCGACCGCGCCGAAGGCGGCGCACGACCTGAAGGGCATGCTGCTCGCGCTACACGCCCGCGGCTGGGACGTCCAGGGGATCACCAGCGACTCGGCGCTGGCGGCGTATCTCGCGCTGCCCGGCCAGCGCACCTTCGACCTGGCCGATCTCGTTCTGCGCTACCTGCGCCGGGAGCTGCGGGCGGAGGCCGAGCCCGAGGGCGGCCAGCTGACCCTGGAAGGCGGCGAGGAGGAGGCGGACGCCGCTGCGGCCCGGGACGAGGCGGTCCGCGCCCGGGCGATCGCCGACCTCGCCCGTGCGCTCGATGACGACCTGGACCGGCGAGGCGCCGCCGAGCTGCTGCGCGCCGTCGAGCTGCCGCTGACCCGGGTGCTCGCCGGAATGGAGCGGACCGGCATCGCGGCCGACCTCGACTACCTGATCGGGCTGCAGGCGGAGTTCGCCGCGCAGGTCAAGGCGGTCGAGCAGGATGCCTTCGCGAGCGTCGGCCGGGAGTTCAACCTCGGCTCCCCGAAGCAGCTGCAGCAGATCCTCTTCGACGAGCTCAAGCTCCCGAAGACGAAGCGAATCAAGAGCGGTTACACGACCGACGCCGACGCGCTGGTCTGGCTGTCCGAGCAGGCGCCGGATGTGCCGCTGCTCGGCGCGCTGCTGCGGCACCGAGACGTGTCCCGGCTGAAGACGGTCGTGGACTCGCTGATCCCGATGGTCGATGACGCCGGCCGCATCCACACCACCTTCAACCAGGTGATCGCGGCGACCGGGCGACTGTCCTCGCAGGACCCCAACCTGCAGAACATCCCGATCCGCACGGCGGAGGGCCGCCGGATCCGGCGCGCGTTCGTCGTCGGCGACGGCTACGAGTCGCTGATGACCGCGGACTACAGCCAGATCGAGATGCGGATCATGGCGACGTTGTCGGAGGACGCCGGGCTGATCGAGGCGTTCGCGTCCGGCGAGGACCTGCACACCTTCGTTGCGTCCCGTGCGCACAACCTCCCGCCCGAGGCGGTCGATCCCGAGCTGCGCCGGCGGATCAAGGCGATGTCGTACGGGCTGGCCTACGGGCTGTCCGCGTACGGGCTGGCCCAGCAGCTGCGGATCCCCGCCGACGACGCACGCGAGCAGATGGACGCGTACTTCGAGCGCTTCGGCGGGGTGCGCGACTACCTGCGCAACGTCGTCGGCCAGGCCCGCCAGGACGGCTACACGGAGACGATTCTCGGCCGCCGGCGGTACCTGCCCGACCTCACCAGCGACAACCGGCAGCGCCGGGAGATGGCGGAGCGGATGGCGCTCAACGCGCCCATCCAGGGCTCCGCGGCCGACATCATCAAGGTCGCGATGCTCGGCGTCGACAAGGGCCTGCGCGGCCGGGGGCTGCGGTCCCGGCTGCTGCTGCAGGTGCACGACGAGCTCGTGCTGGAGATCGCGCCGGGCGAACGGGCGGCGGTCGAGGAGCTGGTGCGCAGCGAGATGGGAGGCGCCTACCGACTCGCCGTCCCCCTGGACGTGTCCATCGGCGTCGGTCGCACCTGGGACGACGCCGGCCACTAGGTCGTTTCCGGGGCGGCGCCGGGAGCCCGGGCACGATGGGCAGGACCGGTCGGTCGGGTGGTTCGCGCGGCGTCAGTCCGACAGCCGGGGGCTCCTCCCGGACTCCGAGCTCCCCGCCGGGGCGGCTCAGGCAGGCGTGGGAGGTGGACCAGATACGGATGTTTGGTGGGGTGGGCTGGAGCGAGCGATGCGGGTGGACCAGACCACGCCGAAGCTGACCGCCGCGAGGGCGGTGAGGAGGGCCGCGGTGATGATGGCGGTGAGCGAGCCGTGCGCGACGGTGGCGACCAGGGCGGCCTCGACGGCGACGGCAGCCCAGACGGCCGCCGTGCCGCGCAGCCGCGCCGCGGTCAGCTGTGCGTAGAGCAGCAGCTGTACGAGCACGAAGCTTGCGCCGGTGGCGACGAAGAGCCACGCGTACGGGGCCAGCTCCCGGAAGGCGTCGCCGCCGACTGCGCTCACCGCGAGCCCGCCGGCGAGCCAGGTGACCGCGGCGAGCGCGAGCCCCAGCCCGCCGAGCACGGCGAGCGCCGCCCACAACGTCCGGCCCGGCCGTGGCGTCGCGGCGAGTCGCGGGAAGACGACCAGCACCACGCACTGCGGCAGGAAGAAGGCAGCCTTCGCTAGCACGGCGCCCGCCCCGTAGAGGCCGGCCTCCGCCGCCGGCAGGTAGTGCCGGGCGAGCATCGGGTCGAGGTTCGTGAGCAGGTAGAGCCCGGCGAGCGCCTGGCCCGCCGCGACGAGCTCTCGCACCGGCCGCCAGCCGCCGGCGGGACGCGGTCGGCCCGCCAGCACCCAGCCGACCGCCGCGCCCGCCGCGGTCCCGACCGCGAGGCCGGCGATCGCACCGGTCGCGTCGAGGGTCAGCAGCAGACCGCCAACCCCGCCCGCGAGCCGGCCGCCCGCGCCGACGACCAGCACCGCGGCCAGCCGACCGAAGTCCTGCCGTCCCTGGGTGAGCCCCTGCAGGACGCCGAGCACGGTGATCGGCGCGATCGCGACGGCGAGCCACAATGCCGGAGCCGGTCCCGACAGCCGCAAGAAGCGCTCCAGCACCGGCGCGGCCACCATCCCGCTCGCGACCAGCACGGTGGCGAGGGCGAGGCCGAGACCGAGCGACTGCCCGGCCACCCGGCGGCCCTCGTCCGCACCCGCCCGCACCACCCGCACCGCGACGACCGCCTGCAGCGCGAGCGCCGGCACCGAGCCGACGAGGGCGACCGCGAGCAGCGCGATCAGCAGGCCGTATTCGGCGGGCGCGAGCAGGCGCGCTCCGGCCAGGCTCAGCCCGTACGCGAGAACGTTGGCAACCGTGCTTCCGACGGCGACAGCGACCCCGCCCGCGGCCAGGGGGGCGCGGCCGTCGGCCGGGCGGGACGTCGAGACGCTCAGCTGCCCTCCCCCGCCAAGAGTTGAATGTCCGCTGTGAGACTACGGTGGGCGCTCGCGATCGTGTGCGCGCTCGTCCCGCTCGCCGTCCTCGCGCCGCTGCTGGGCCGCGGGTTCACGCTCAGCTACGACATGGTCTTCGTCCCCCGGCAGGACCTTGGCCTCGACGACCTCGGCCTGGGCACCGCGTTGCCACGCGCCGTGCCCTCCGACGCCGGGGTCGCTCTGGCGACCACGGTGCTGCCAGGGGACGTGCTGCAGTGGCTCGTCCTGGTGGCGCTGCTCGCCGGTGCCTGCCTCGGCGCGGGTCTGGCCGTGCCGAGCTCCCATCCCGCGGCCCGCTGCACGGCGGCGGTCGCGTACGGCTGGAACCCGTACGTCGCCGAGCGGCTGGTGCAGGGCCACTGGGCACTGCTCGCCGGGTACGCGGCGCTGCCTTGGGTGCTCCGCGCTGCGGCCGACGTCCGGGCCTCCCGTCCCCGGGCGGGTGCCCGGCTGGTCCTGGCGATGGCGGTCGCGGCGCTGACCCCGACCGGCGGCCTACTCGCCACCGGACTGGCCGCCGCCGTGCTCGGCTGGCCGGGACCGGACCGGGAGGTCCGCAGCCTCGGCCGCCAGCTGGCCGTCGCTGCTCTGCTCAACGCGCCCTGGTGGCTGCCCACACTGCTGCGCCCGGGCGGCTCGACCTCCGACCCGGCCGGCGTGGACGCCTTCGCCGCCCGGGCGGAGAGCTGGACGGGCACCTTCGGCTCGCTGCTGGGCCTCGGCGGAATCTGGAACGCCGAGGCCGTCCCGGCGAGCCGCAACCTCGCCACCGCTCCGCTGCTGACCGCCGTGGCGCTGCTGGTCGCCGCCGCCGGCTGGACGCCGCTGCGGAGGGCGAGTAGGTCCACCGCGGCGCCGCTCGCCGCCGTCGCGGGCATCGGGCTGCTCGTCGCGCTCGCCGGCAGCGTCGCCCCCGGCCGAGCGGCACTGCGGTGGGCCGTCGAACACATCGCCGGCGCGGGGCTGCTGCGCGACGGCCAGAAGTTCGTCGCCCCGCTCGCGCTGCTCCTCGCCCTCTGCGCCGGGATGGCCGCCGAGCGGCTGCTGACCCGGCTGGCCGGCCACCCCGCCGCTGCCTCCGCGGCCGCGGCGCTGCTGCTGACGCTGCCGGTGGTGGGCACCCCCGACCTCGCTTGGGGAGTCGGCGGCCGGCTGGCGCCGGCGCGGTATCCGGCCGACTGGGCGGCCGTACGCGCCCAGCTCGCCCACGCGCCGGAGCCCGGGGACGTGGTAGTGCTACCGTTCGGCGCTTTCCGCGCGTACGGCTGGAACGCTGGCCGGACCGTCCTGGACCCGGCCCCGCGCGCCTTCCGCCAGGAAGTCGTCGTCGACGACAGGCTCGTCGTGGGCGGTCGGGAGGTGGCCGGTGAGGACCCGCGGGCGGCGGCGGTACGCCGCGCCCTCGACGCCGGAGAGCCGCTCGGACCGCTCGGGGTCGGCTGGGTGGTCGTGGAAGAAGGGGTGCCGGGGGCGGTGCCGGCGGCCGCGCTGGCCGGTGCCGAGCGGCGGTACGCGGGGCCGGACCTCGAGCTGTATCGGCTGCCGGGTTACGCCCCGGCGACGTGGCCGCGACCGCCGATCGTCCCGGTCGTCGTCGTCGACCTCGCCGCCGCGACCGCCGTCCTCGCGGCCGCGTGGCTCGCGCTGCCGACCCGGCGGCGCAAGGGCGGTAAGCCGGCCGTCCGCGCCTCCCCAGAGATTCCTACCGGCTGGTAAGGTCGGCCTCCCGCACATGAACGGTGGCGCCCCGGACGTCGATGGAGGACTTCAAATGAGCTCTCTGGTCGGGATCGTCCTGGCGTTCGTGCTGGGTCTGGCCGTTGCCGGCGGGGCAGCGGTCGGCATCGTCCAGCTGGCCCAGCAGACGGCCGACAACACGGCGTCCGTCGACCGGCCGCTGATCGAGTACGGCGACCGCTGAGGCCCTCAATAGGCCACCGGGTCGTTGGCTCGGTCCTCGGCGGGTGATCGCGGGACCGGCAGCTCGGGGACGCCCATCGGCACCCCCGCGGGTCGACGACCCAGCACCTCGTCGAGCACGGCCCCGAACCCCTTGGTGGTGTCGGCCCACGTGAAGACGGCCGCCCGCTCCCGGGCGGCCCGGCCGAGCCGCTCCCGCAACCCCGCGTCGCGCAGCAGCCGGTCGATCGCCTCGACAAGCCCGGGCAGGTCGCCGGCGAGCAGGCCCGTCCGGCCGTGCACGACGGAGTCGACCGTCCCGCCCGCCCCGGCGTACGCCACGGTCGGCACCGCGTGCTGTGCGGCCTCGAGGATCGCCAGGCCCCATCCCTCCTTGAGCGAGGGGCAGAGGTGCACCCAGCCGGCGCCGAGCAGCCGGTGCTTGGCCTCGTCATCGGCGTGGCCGGCCAGCCGCACCCTGGCGGCGATCCCGAGCTCCGCCGCCCGGGAGCGGACCTGCGGCTCCCAATAGCCGTCGCCGATCACGGTGAGCGTCAGCTCCGGCCACCGCGGCGCCAGCCGCGCCAGCGCCTCCAGCGCGTGCTCCACCCGCTTGTGCGGGACCAGCCGGCTGAGCACGACCAGCGAGGGCGCCACCGTCCGGGGCGGGCCGCCGGCGGGCAGCGGGTCGAGTCCATTGTGGACGACCGTGATCCGCTCCGCTGGAACGCCGAGGTCGACCAACTCCCGCCGGGTGGTGGGGGAGACCGCCACGTAGCGGCACCCGCGATAGAAGCGAGGCGCCACCCGGGACTCCACCCACCAGCCGACCCGGCCGGCGACCGGCCCGACCGCGACCTGCCACTGCTCGCGGTGGACGTGGTGGACGAGGACCACGACCGGGGCCGCGGTGGCGACGCGGCTGAGGAAGGGGACGCCGTTCTGGCAGTCGACGACCACGTCGGGACGGCCGAGCCGGCCGGTCGCCAGGTCACGCAGCGCGGTCGGGAACACCGTGTCGGGGGTGCCGGCCCGCCGGTACCGGACGCCGTCGACCACCTCATCCGCAGGCGCCCCGGGGTACGCGGCCGTGCGCACGGTGACCCGGTCCCCGCCCGCGGCAAGTCCCGCGGCGACGCGGTGGAGATAGCGCTCCGACCCGCCGCCCAGCGGGTTGCCGAGATCTCGCCAGGACAGCATCAACACCCGCCGCCCGCCGTGCCCGCTCGGCCGCGGCTGGCGCATCGCCACCCCCTATCGTGTTACCGACCGGTCCTACCGACGAGTAGCGAGGACGGTAGCGCATGCAGCAGGCGCCGCCGAGCAGCGTGCCGGAGGCACCGGTGAGGACCGTGCCGCAGCGACCGAGGAGCAGCGTGCCGGAGGCACCGTCGAGCAGCGTGCCCGAGCCACCGGTGAGCACCGCCGGACGCGCCGCGGCGCGTCCGTATCCTGTCGCGGTGCCGCCAGTCGACGAGCTGATCCGAGCTCGCCCGGCGCCGGACCCGTCGCGGGCGACGCTGCGCCGCTCGGTCGAGCTGCTGCGGGCGTTCTGGGTCGAGCAGACCGATCCCGACCGCTTCTACGGCACGCTCGCCCTCGACTCCGTCCGCCAGGTCGGCCGGTACGCGCCACTCGCCGGCGCGACCGTGCTCGACGTCGGCGGCGGACCCGGCTACTTCGCCGCCGAGTTCGCCCGCGCCGGCGCGCGCTACCTGGCGGTGGACAGCGACGTCGGGGAGGTCGCCGCCCGGGGCAGGCCGGGCCCCGGCACCGTGGTCGGCAGCGGCCTCGCGCTGCCGGTGCGGTCGGGAGCGGTCGACGTCTGCTACTCGAGCAACGTCCTCGAGCACGTCCCCGACCCGGAGCGGATGGCCGCTGAGATGCTGCGGGTCACCCGACCCGGCGGCACGGTCTTCCTCTGCTACACGACCTGGCTCTCGCCATGGGGCGGCCACGAGACCGCGCCATGGCACTACTTCGGCGGGAACTACGCGGCCCGCCGCTATGTCCGGCGGTACGGCCGGGAGCCGAAGAACCGGTACGGACGAACCCTCTTCCCGCTGTCGGCCGGCCGCATGCTGCGCTGGGGCGCCACCGTCGCGCGCGCCGGCGATGCCGAGCTTGTCGCCGCGCTGCCCCGCTACCACCCCAGCTGGGCGCACTGGCTGGTCCACGTCCCGGGCGTCCGCGAGGTCGCGCTGTGGAACCTGCTGCTCGTCCTGCGGCGGCGATGACGTTCACCACCGCACCCGCCGCCGAGCGGCTCACCACGCCGCCGGTCGAGCCGCCCGCGCCGCCGGTGACGGACCGCGGCGGCGGAGTCTGGCGGCTCCGGCTCGCCGCGGTCTGCGCCGGCCTGGTGCTGCTCGCCCTCGCGCAGAACGCCGGCGGCGTCGCAGCCGACACCAAGCTGGACCTGGTGGTCGACCCGGTCCGCCTGCTCGGGCGGTCGCTGCACCTGTGGGACCCGCTCGGCGGCTTCGGTCAGCTGCAGAACCAGGGGTACGGCTACCTGTTTCCGATGGGCCCGTTCTTCGTGCTCGGGCAGTGGCTCGCGCTGCCCGCCTGGGTGGTGCAGCGGCTCTGGCACGCGGCGCTGCTCGTCACCGCCTTCCTCGGCGTCGTCCGGCTCGCCGGGCGGCTCGGCGTCGGGTCGCCGTGGACCCGTGTCGTCGCCGGTCTGGCGTACGCGCTGGCGCCCCGGGTCCTGACCGTCCTCGGTGTGATCTCGTCGGAGGCCTTGCCGGCGGCGGTCGCGCCCTGGGTGCTGGTGCCGCTCGTCGGCTCGGCGGCGCTGGCCGCGCCGCGCCGGGCGGCGGCCCGATCCGGCGTCGCTCTGCTCTTCGCCGGGGGCGTCAACGCCGCCGCGACGCTCGCGATCCTGCCGCTGCCGGCCTGGTGGCTGCTCACCCGACAGCGAGGCCTGGCCCGGCGCCGGCTCGCCGCGTGGTGGCTCGCCGCGGTCGCCACGGCTTCGGCCTGGTGGGCGCTGCCACTGCTCGTGCTCGGCCGCCACAGCCCGCCATTCCTGGACTGGATCGAGTCGGCGTCCACCACCACCTCGGCCACGACGCTCTTCGACACCCTCCGCGGCACCTCGCATTGGATCACCCGGCTGATCGGTCCGGGCGGCCCCGAGTGGCCGGCCGGCTTCGTGCTGACCACCGCGGCCGCGGGAGTCGCGGCGACCGGCGGTCTGGCCCTGCTGGGCCTGCTCGGGCTGGCCCGCGCCGACCTGCCGCACCGGGGCTTCCTTTCCGGGGCGCTGCTGATCGGCGTCGCGCTGATCACCCTCGGCTGGGTCGGGGTCGGCGGGGGGCCGGCCGGCGGTGAGCTCCGGCAGCTGCTCGACGGGCCGCTGGCGCCCTTCCGCAACGTCCACAAGTTCGACCCGGTCGTGCGGCTGCCGGTCGTACTCGGGCTGGCGCACCTGCTGTGCGCGGCGCGGCTGCCCCGGCGGCTTTCGGTGGCGCCGGCCGCCCGGTGGCTGGTGCCAGCGCTGGCGGTCGGCCTGCTCGCGGTGACGGCGGCGCCGGCGCTCGCCGGCCGGCTGGTCCCGTCCACCCGCGGAGTCACGACGGCGGCGTACTGGGAGGAGGCCGCGGACTGGCTCGCCACGCGGCCGGGCACGGGCAGGGCGCTGGTCGTCCCGGGCGCGCCGTTCGGCACGTACCTGTGGGGCCGGACCGGGGACGACGTCCTGCAGCCGCTGGCGAAGACGCCGTGGGCGGTCCGGGACGCCGTCCCGCTCGGCTCGGCCGGGTCGACACGGCTGCTCGACGCGATCGGCCGCCGGCTGGACAGCGGAGCGGGCTCGCCGGGGCTGGCCGAGGCGCTCGCCCGGTCCGGAGTGGGCTACGTCGTCGTCCGCAACGACCTCGATCCCGCTCGGGCCGGCGCGACGTCGCCCGACCTCGTCCACGAGGCGCTCCTCGAGTCGCCTGGGCTGTCCCGGGTCGCCGCCTTCGGCCCGCCGCTGACGCAGCCGAGCGGCGAGGCGTATCCAGCGGTGGAGGTGTACGCGACGGCCGCGCCGGTCGGGCCGGTGTCGAGCCTGCCGGCCGGCGGGGCGCTGCGGACGACCGGTGGGCCCGAGGACGTGCTGGCGCTCGCCGACCGGGGCCTGCTCCGCGACCGCCCGCTGCTGCTCGCCCGGGACGACGCCGGGCCCGGAGTTCCGGCGGCGACCCCGGTGCTGAGCGACTCGTACCCGCGGCGGGAGTTCGGTTTTGGCGCGGTCCGGGACAACGTGTCCCAGCTGCTGACCGCGCGGGACCCGTGGCGCCTGGACCGGCCGGTGCACGACTACGTGCCGCCGGGGGCCGGGCCGCCCGCGGTCGCGAGGCTGACCGGTGGGCTCGCCTCGGTCACGGCCTCCTCGTCCGGAGCGGACGCCACCGCCGTGCTCGCCCGCGGCACGGTCCACCAACCGTTCGCGGCCGTCGACGGCGACCCGGACACCAGCTGGGTGTCCGGCTCGTACACCGGCGCCGTCGGCCAGTGGCTCGAGCTGCGCTTCGACCGGCCGGTGCTGCTGTCCACGGTCCGGCTTGCCTTCACCGGAGAGGCGTTCGTCGGCGCTCTGCCCACCAGACTCGAGCTGGCGACCGACGCCGGCCGGAGGGTCGTCGACGTCAGCCCGGACCTCCTGGTGCAGGACGTCGACACCCCCGCCGGTTCGACCGACCGGCTGCGGATTACCGTCGCGGCGGTCGCCGGCGGTGGCCGCGGCTTCGCGACCGGCATCGCGAGCCTCGTCGTGCCGCAGCTCTTCCCCGCGAAGACCCTGCAGCTGCCAGCGGCGGCGGGCAGCGCCGCGCCGCTTGTGCTCCTGTCCGCCGTCGAGGGAGCCCGTCCCGGCTGCCTCCGGCTCGCCAAGGCGACCTCGTGCATCCCGCAGGTCGGTCGGCCGGGGGAGGAGGACATTGCGCTCGACCGCGCATTCGGCACTGAGGGCGCCGAGGCATTCCGGCTGACCGCGACCGTCCGTGCCCGGCCGGGCGCGGCCCTGGATCGGCTGCTGCTGCCCGCCGACGCGCCGCTGCAGGCAACGGCCTCGGGCAGCCTCGGCAGCGATCCGCGAGAGCGCCCGCCCGCTGCGGTCGACGGCGATCCCGCGACCGGCTGGATCGCGGAGCTCGGCGACCTGGCGCCCAGTCTCCGGCTGACCTGGACCGGCAAGCGGCAGGTGACCGGGCTGCGGCTGCGGCCCACGGTGGACGGCCGGACGTCCGTTCCCGACCAGGTCACCGTGACCGCCGGGGGCCGGTCAACGGCGGCCAGGGTCGACGCCTCCGGCGCCGTCCACATCCGGGCGGTCCGGGCCGACCGGCTCGACCTGAGGGTGGATGCCTGGCGGGCCCGCGGCGGGTTGCCGGGGTCGACCCCGCCCGGGATCGCGGAGGTGACGCTGCTCGGCCCGGAAGCGCCCGCCGTTCCGGCGGCCTTTCCGGCCGAGACGGTGCTGCTGCCCTGCGAGCGCGGCCCGGCCGTCGAGCTCGACGGCCGCCGGATCCCGCTGGAGGTCACCGGGCCGCGGGAGGCATGGCTGTCCGGACGTCCGCTGACAGCCACCCTGTGCTCACCCGACCCGATCCGGCTCGAACCAGGCGAGCACCGGCTGCGCGTGGCGGCGACGGACACCGTCCGGCCGGCGACGGTCACGCTCCTGCCCGCGACCGCGGGCGGACCGCTCCCGTCGCCGCCGCGGGAGGTGCGGGTGACCGGCTGGGAGGACACCGCGCGAAGGGTCGAGCTGGGCCCCGCGGCCGAGCCGACCTATCTGGTCGTGCACGAGAACGCCAACGACGGATGGCGCGCTCGCCTGGACGGCCGGGAGTTGGCGACGGTACGGCTCGACGGCTGGCAGCAGGGCTGGCTCGTGCCGGCGGGCGCCGGCGGCAGCGTCGAGCTGGCCTTCACGCCGGACGTCCCGTACCGCGCGGGGCTGATGGCGGGCGCGCTCGCCGCGGCCCTGCTGGTCCTCCTCGCCTTCGCCGGGCCGCGGGCGGGGGTGCACCGGCGCCCGGCGGGCACGCATCGGGCCGCCGCCTGGGCGGTCCTGCCGGCGCCGGCCGTGCGGGTCTCCACCCCGCCGGCGCCGCCGCGGCGCTGGCCGGCCGTCGTCGTTACGGCAGCGGCGATTCTCGCCACCGGGCTCGCGGTCCCGGTCGCCGCGGCACTCGCCGCGCTAACCGTGGTGCTGCTCGCGCGCCGCCATCCTGCCGTCGAGCGGTGGCTCCCGCTCGGGATGGTCGCCGCCGGGCTGGGCACGGTGACCGTCGTCGCCGCCGTCACCGCCGGCCACGGACCGCCGTTCGCGGAGACGAGCGCGGCTCAGCTGCTGTGCGCGGTAGCGCTCGCCGGCGTGCTGACGCCCCCAGTGCTTGCTGCTTGGCGCGCGCGGCCGCGGCCCCGCGAGGACGGCACGAGCCCGAGCAGCGGCCGCTCGACCAGCCGGTAGCTCGCCGTCGCGAGCAGGACGGCGAGCGCCGCGGTCAGCACGAGCATCAGCAGGAAGCGGCCCTGGAAGAGCGGCAGGTCCAGCACCCGGAACAACGCGGTGAGCACCGCGAGGTGCCAGAGGTAGATCCCGTACGAGACCTCGCCGAGGAACCGGAGCGGCCTCGAGGCCAGCACCCGCCGCACCCCGCCGCGCTCACGGTCTCCGAGCACAGCCGGCAGCAGGAGGAACGCGGCTGCCGCTCCGTAGAGCACGTGCTTGTTCAGCCACTCCCAGGTCTGCAGCGACGAAAGCGTCCGCGGGCCGGCCAGCGGCAGGGTGGCGATCCAGAAGAGCAGGCCGCCGATCAGCCAGCAGGTCCCGCTGTCGTCCGCGATCCTTGCCAGCGTTCGTAGCCGGCCGCCACCGCCCTTGGCGAGCACGGCCGAGACGACCGCGGCGGCCATGCCCAGCGCGAACCAGTCCAGGTACGCCGGCAGCCACAGCAGCGGCCGCTCGTCCCCTGGACGGCTCGCCTTCAGGGTGAGCACCCAGCCGACGGCCACGGCGGCCATCCCGCCGAACAGCACCGCCTGCCGCCGCAGCACCGACCGCGGGTCGCCGCCGCGAGGGAGGGACAGGGCCGCGAGCGCCGGCAGGGCCGCGTAGAAGGCGAGCTCGACCGTGAGCGTCCAGAGGTGCGTCGTCGCCGGGTCGGCTGGAGTGCCCGTGTACGGGTGGGTCAGCGTCGCGTACGCGACGAGGTCGCCGACCGCCATGGGCGTGACTGCGACGGCGAGCACCGTCGCCGCCAGCGCGAGCCAGTATGCGGGGAGGATCCGCAGCGCGCGGCGCAGCCAGAAGCGGCGCAGGCCCGGCCGGGGCCGGTCGGCGAGCGCCGCGAGCACGAATGGCCGGTAGAGCAGGAAGCCGGATAGGAGGAAGAAGATCGTCACGCCGAAGTCCATCCGGGCCAGGAACGGCGCGAACGGCCCGTCGTCGAGGCTCCGCCCGGTCTGGAAGCCGACGTGGGTGCAGACGACCGAGAGAGCGGCGATCGCCCGCAGCCCGTCGAGCTGCGGGTACGCATGCGACCGGGCGCGGTCGCTGGACCTGGCACGCTCGGCCGCGTCTGTCGACACGACCCTTCCGATCGACCCAGACCCGGTCGACACGACTGGCCCAGTCGAGCCGCCGGTTCCGGTCGACTCGGTGGTGCCGGTGCTGCCGGTGGCGTCGGTGGCGCCCGCGGTCCCGGTGGTCCCCGTGGC
>Ga0126307_10001286_pt1 | contig 16562 bp, 15 predicted proteins | sample Plot28_FD_89955 | JGI IMG/M metagenome (GOLD analysis project Ga0126307, IMG submission 89955) | Serpentine soil microbial communities from UC McLaughlin Reserve, CA, USA - Plot28 | ecosystem: Environmental > Terrestrial > Soil > Grasslands | place: USA: UC McLaughlin Reserve, Lake County... | reverse complement strand
CTCGTACTCCTCGATGTGGATCGAGGTGAGCTCGTCGTCCTTCACGAGGCGCTCGGAGATGATGATCGCGTCCTCGAAGTTGTAGCCCTCCCAGGACATGAAGGCGACCAGGCAGTTCTTGCCGAGCGCGAGCTCGCCGTTGTCGGTCGACGAGCCGTCGGCCAGCACCTGGCCCTTCTTGACCTTCTCGCCCTGGTCGACCAGCGGCTTGTGATGGATCAGCGTGCCCTGATTCGAGCGCCTGTACTTCTCGAGCTCGTGCTCCTCCGTGCCGTCGGTCGTCTCGACCACGATCCGCTCGGCGTCGACGTAGGAGACCGTGCCGGCGGTATCGGCCAGGACGACGTCGCCGGTGTCGACGGCGGCGCGGATCTCCATGCCGGTGCCGATCAGCGGCGACTCCGTCTTCAGGAGCGGCACGGCCTGCGCCTGCATGTTGGAGCCCATCAGCGCCCGGTTGGCGTCGTCATGCTCGAGGAACGGGATCAGGGCGGTCGTGACCGACCAGATCTGGACGGGCGACACGTCGATCAGGTCCACGTCCTTGGGCGCGGCGAGCACGCTCTCGTCCTCGCGCGAGCGGCACTCCACGAGCGGGCCCCTCAGCTTGCCGCTCCTGTCGTCGATCGGCGCGTTCGCCTGCGCGATGACCTTGTCCTCCTCCTGGTTGGCATCCAGGTGGACGATCTCGTCGGTCACGACGCCGTCCTTGACGACCCGGTAGGGAGTCGTGACGAAGCCGAACTCGGACACCTCGGCGAAGCTCGACAGCGAGCCGATCAGGCCGATGTTCGGCCCCTCCGGCGTCTCGATCGGACACATGCGGCCGTAGTGGGTCGGGTGCACGTCGCGCACCTCGATGGGCGCGCGCTCGCGCGTAAGCCCGCCGGCGCCGAGCGCCGACAGGCGGCGCCGGTGCCTGAGGCCCGACAGCGAGTTCGTCTGGTCCATGAACTGGCTCAGCTGCGAGGACCCGAAGAACTCCTTGAGGGCCGCCACGACGGGGCGGATGTTGATGATCGTCTGCGGGGTGATCGTGTCCGAGTCCTCGGTGGTGAGGCGCTCGCGCACCACGCGCTCCATGCGGTAGAGCCCGATCCGGAAGGCCTCCTGGATCAGCTCGCCCACCGTCCGCAGCCGCCGGTTGCCGAAATGCTCGTACTCGTCGAGCCGGTCGGCGATCGGGCCGCGCTCCATGACGATCGCCTCAGCGGCGAAGTCCTTGATCGGCTCGTCGTCCTCGTACATGCCGGACTCGGGGATGCCGAGCGCGCGCGGGAGCGAGATCAGCTCCTTGATCAGCTCGATGATGTCCCGCGGCGTGAGCGTGCGGGTCTCGAGCGCCTCGTCGATGTGGAGCCGGCTGTTCAGCTTGTAGCGGCCCACCCGCGTGAGGTCGTAGCGCTTGGGGTCGAAGAAGAGCTGGTTAAGCAGGTTCTTCGCGGCGTCGATCGACGGCGGCTCGCCAGGACGCTGCTTCTTGAACAGCTCGATCAGCGCGCCGTCCTCGGACTTGGTGACCTCGGTATCGGCGTCCAGCGTCAGCCGGATGTAGAGCGAGTTGTCGAAGAGGCCCAGAAGCTCCTCGTCGGTGCCGGTCCACGTCTCCGGCACGTAGCCGCCCTCGCGCAGGGTGTCGCCCATCGCCCGCAGCAGCACGGAGACCGGCAGCTTGCGCTTGCGGTCGATCCGCACGTACACGCGGCCCTTCTTGTCGATCTCGAGCTCGAGCCAGGAGCCGCGCGCCGGCATCAGGTTCGCGATGAAGACCTGCTTCTCCGGGTCCTTCGGCTCCATCACGTACGCGCCCGGGGAGCGCACGAGCTGGGTCACGACGACGCGCTCGGTGCCATTGATGATGAAGGTGCCGTGGTCGGTCATCCACGGGAAGTCGCCCATGAAGACCGACTGCTCGCGGATCTCGCCGGTCTCGCGGTTCTGGAAGGCGACCTTCACGGTGAGCGGCCGCGCGTAGGTGATGTCCTTCTCGCGGCACTCGCTGATGGGAGCGACGGGCTCGTCGAAGTGGATGTCCTCGAAGACGACGGCCAGGTTGCCGGTGTAGTCCTCGATCGGGGAGACGTCGTCGATCGTCTCGCGCAGTCCGCCCTTCTCAATGTCGACGAGCCAGTCGAACGAGCGCCGCTGGATGTCGATCAAATTGGGAACTTCAAGGGCGTTCTCGAGGCGGGAGAACGAGCGGCGGGTCCGAGCAGCGTCAACGCGTGCCAAAGCGGCAACTCCTTCGAGCTAGGTGGAACGACACAGGGGGCGAGGCGGTCAATCGGCGCATTCGAGAGGCGCCAGAGCGCGACCGACCAGAATAGCAGACCGAGACGCGCCCCATCAAGGGGGCGTTTGCCGAGGGTTGTGCCACCCGGCGTGGCCATCACGGACCCCGTCCCGAGGCGCCGGGGATATGTGCCGGCGCGGCTCTGATCAAGGAACGGCTGCGGCTATAGGCCAAGCGACAGGGTAGCGCGAATTTGGGCGCCGGTCTAACTTGGCCGAAGTGGCCTCAGTGGGCGAAACCTTGATCCGCACGCTGGTGGTCGACGACCACGATCTCTTCCGGCGGGGTCTCCGCGAGCTCCTCGAAGAGCAGGGCATTCGTGTCATCGGGGAGGCGGCGAGCGGCGAGGACGCGCTGGCACTCGCGGTGCACAGCCGCCCCGACGTCGTGGTGATGGACCTCGGCCTGCCGCGCATGTCGGGAGTCGAGACGACGCGCCGGCTGCTCGAGGCCGCGCCCGACTCACGAGTGCTCGTCCTGACGATGTCCGCGGAGGACGACGACATCATGGACGCGCTCATGGCGGGCGCCTGCGGCTACCTCGTGAAGGACGCGACCGTCGAGGAGATCGCCGCGGGAGTGCGCGCGGCCGCGGCGGGCCAGGCGTGGCTATCCCCGGATGCCGCGACCCACCTGCTCGAGCGCCTGCGCGGCCGCTCGGCGGACGAGGGCCAGCCGGCGGGGCAACGCGTGGAGCTGAGCGCGCGCGAGCTCGAAATTCTGCGCCTCGTCGCGGACGGTCATGACAACGACACGATCGCCGCGCGGCTCGTGCTGAGTCCGCGGACCGTCAAGAACCACGTGTCGAGCATCCTCGGGAAGCTCGGCGTGGAGAACCGCGTGCAGGCCGCGGTCTACGCGGTACGCAGGGGAATCGCCTGAGGCCTGACCCCGGGTGGGGTCGTTCAGCCGTGTGAACGCAAGATGGGCCGGCTGGCCCATGGCTGCCGTGCGGGATCGGGCGGATCGTGGCCCAAGGCCCCGCGACGCGTCTCTGACGAGCCATGTGGCGGGGCCGTCCACTTCAACACTGGCCCAGCGCGGAAGGGGGTGAATTCCTTGCTGAACCTGATCCAGGCCCTGATGACTCGTCTTCACAAGCGTGAGGAGGGTCAGACGATCGTCGAATACGGCCTCGTCATCGGCGGCATTTCGCTCGTGCTGATCACGCTGTTCGTGACCACTGGTCTCGAAACCGCGTTCGCGGACCTCGTCACCGCGATCTCCGACGCCCTCACGCCGTAAACGGGTCGCTGGGGTCGGTGCGCCGCCCGAGCGGCGGCGCACCGGTCCGGACCCGCCTGCCATTCCGACCAACGACCACCGACTCTTGCGAGACACCCGCGCACATCAGCCAGACCAGAGGCGGCCGCTTCGTCCGAGCCGGCGCGCCCGCGTGCGCGCCCTGGCGGACGACCAGTCCGGCGCAGCCATCGTCGAGTTCGCGCTCGTGCTGCCGCTGCTGATGCTGGTCGTGGTGATCATCATCGACTTCGGGCGGGCGATCAACTACTGGGTCGACACGACCCACCTGGCGAGCGAGGGCGCGCGCCTGGCCGCCGTGGACCGGATCCCATCGGGCACGAGCCTCCAGGACTACATCCGCGGCAAGGCCGACACCGCGGAGCTGCGGGACGGCGGGACGCCCTCGGTGGGCGGGCCGCTGGAGGTCTGCGTCAACCCGGAGGGCGACGAGGTGGGGGACCCGGTCGAGGTGACGGTCACCACTACCTACAACTGGATCCCGCTGCTCGACCTCGACGTGGCATCGAGCGACATCACGGGCAAGGCCACCATGCGCCGGGAACGCCTGGCCGACAACGTCAGCCCTGGGTGCACCTGATGGTCACGCTGCTGCTCCGGGTTCACCGTGACGAGCGCGGCGGCGTGCTCATCATGGTCGCCGGCTTCGTGCCGGTGGCGATCATCCTGGCGAGCTTCGTCATCGACGTCGGCAACGCCTTCGAGCACCGCCGCCATCTTCAGGTCCAGGCGGACGCGGGCGTCCTCGCAGCGGCTCAGGAGTTCCTCGGCTGCTTCACGGACGCCGACGGCGCAAACGGCGCGATCGAGGCGCAGGCGCTCGCGTATTCGGGCGGCGAGCACAACCCGCAGGTTGGCTCGCCGGACGCGCAGTCGCGGGTCGTGCCGCGGATCAACGCCACCAGCTACTCGGCCGACTCCTACACCGACGGCGAGCCCTGCCAGACCGGCTTCATCGACCTGAAGCTCACCGAGGAGGACTCGCCGCCGTTCTTCGGAATCTTCGGCAGCCACGACTACAAGGCCGACGCCCGCATCCAGGTCTTCAAGATCCGTTCCAGCAACAAGCTGCTGCCGATCGCGGTGCCGGACCCCGATCCGAAGCTCGCGCGGGCGCTCTTCGTCGACGAGTCGACCGGCAGCGTGCTGGCGTCGACCGATTTGGAGCGCACCGGCGCGTCGGGCGGCCTCGCCATCTGGGACAACGAAGAGACGCCCGTGGCCGTGCCGATCACGGCCGAGCACGTCGGCGTGAGGATCGTCCTCGGCGGGGCGTCCTCGACCACCTGCGGGGCGGTGCTCGTCAGCTGCTACGACAGCGAGTCCGGCAACGGCATCGTGCACATCCGAGGCTGGAGCGGCGCCGGCACGGCCCAGCCGAAGAGTCCACTGCTGCGGAGCGTGACGCTCCGCAACGGCACCTGCACCGACCCGTACTTCTCGGCGAGCGACGTCGCCTGCACGATCGGCGTGGACGCCGTCGTCGACTTCGGCGCCGACCCGGTGGTGCTCGGGGCGACGCTCGAGGCGAACGTCGGCGGCACGCCGGTGGCGCTCACGTATGACCCGGCGACCGCGACGTGGAGCTCGGCGACCGCCGCGATCGCCGCGCAGTCTGGCCCCCGCGACGTGTCGCTCTCGTGGCGCATCGACCGCAATCCGGACGGCTCGAGCTGCCGGCCGGCCAACACCTGCAGGGGCGACTTCGGCGTCGTCCAGCGCCATTTCGCCGCCACGCCCGACCGGTCGGGCCCGATCGCGCTCGCCCAGGTCACCGAGGGAGGCGCCGCCGCGAACTCGCTCCAGCGCTGCAGCGCGGCGCTCGGGTCCTGCACGCACAGCCTCGTCGTGAAGATCGGCATCAAGGGTGGCCTCGCGCTGTCGGACCTCGACGACCCGCCCGTGCGGCTGCGCGTGATCGGCGGCAGCCAGAACCAGTCGCTCGACTGTGACCCCGACGTCTCGAAGCTCAAGGACGAGCTGGCGAACGGGTGCGCGCCGGCCTACACGCCGAACACGGGCAGCGCCTGCCCGACCTCACCGTCGGCGCTGTGGGCGATCCCGAATCCCCCGAAGGCGTGGGACTGCGTCGCCACGCAGACCGGCAACGCCACGAACCAGGTCGCCGAGGGGCTCAACACGCGCATCCTCGGCACCCCGTCGCCGGATACCTGCCCGCCTGAGCGCCGCAACAAGTGGCCGGATATTCAGCAGGGCGATCCACGCGTCGTCTTCGTGCTCGTCACGCCGTTCGGCTCGTTCTCCGGCAGCGGCAACACGACCGTACCCGTCATGCGCTTCGCCGCCTTTTACATCACGGGCTGGACCGGCCAGGGAGGCGGCTTCGCCAATCCATGCCTCGACCAGGGCGACGAGCTGCCGACCAACCCGGCCGAGATCGTCGGCCGCTTCATTAAGTACGTGGACAACAACGAAGGGGGCGCAGGCGACGAGACGTGCGACCTGACGGACCCGTCCGCGCTCGATCCCTGCACAGCCGTTCTCGTTCGATGAGGAGGACCATCCAATGCTCCTGACCAGATCCAAGCAGCCGACCCCGCCACGCGGCGGAGGGGGCGGCATCTTGTCCACGCGCGGTGGCACCGTGCTGCTCGCCGCGCTCCTGTCGCTGCTCGCCGGCGCGGCGTTGCTGCTGTTCCTGCGCGAGTACCGCGACGACATCGAGGCCTCCGACCGGGTCCAGGTGCTCGTGGCGAGCAGCCTCGTTCCGAAGGGGACTCGCGGCGAGGTGGTGCTCGAGAGGCGCCTCTACAAGCTCGCGCGCGTGGCCGATTCGCGCCTCAGGGACGGCGCCATCACCGATCCGGGCGACCTCAAGGGCCAGGTGGCCTCCGGCGACGTGTTTCCGGGCCAGCAGCTCGTGGCAGCCGACTTCGACGAAGCCGGGAGCACGGTCGGCAGCCGGCTCGACGGCTTCGACCGCGCCATGTCGGTTCCGGTCGACCGCGCCCACGGCATGGTCGGGAAGATCGACGTGGGCGACAGGGTCGACGTGATCACCACCCAGGACGCGGGCGCCGGGGCTTTGACGGCGGCGCGGATCGCCGCGCGCGACGTGCTCGTCCTCTCCGTGCCGGACGACGACGGCGAGGGCGTCGTCTCCCGCAAGGAGCAGGTCACGATCCGCGTGCCGGACACCGCCGCCGCCACGATCGCCGCGGCGGCCGACGGCGGCGAGGTCTGGCTCGTGCTCCGTCCGGGGGCGGGCGCGCGCTCGCACCGAACCGACGCCGTGCTCGACGGGATCCGCAGCGGCGAGCCGATCGACGCGCAGGTGAACATAGACGCGACCGTGAGGACGCGCTGATGGCCACGCCGATCAGGATCCTCGTGGCGCTCGACGCCGACGCCGACCGCGGCACGGTGGAGGCCGTGATCCCGGTCGCGCCCGGCATCGAGCTGACGTCGGTCGTCGACAGCCTCGACGCCGGCTGGCAGGAGCTCGGGCGTGACGGCATCGACGCCGTGCTCGTCGGCTGCGGGACGAGCCCGGAGCCCGCGCTCTCGTTCGCCGAGGGCGTGGCCCAGCAGTCCCCCGAGCGCGCCGTGCTGCTCCTGTGGTCCGGCACGCCGAACGGCGTCTCCGCGCGCGCGCTCGCCGCAGGCGCCGAGGACGTGGTGGCGCTCCCGGCAACGAACGGCGAGCCGCCCTCGCCGTCCGATCGCGAGCGGCTCGCCGCCGAGATCCATCTCGCGCTCGAGAAGGGCGTCGCGCGACGGCGGCGGGCGACGGAGGGGCCGCGCCGGGCGCACGGGCGCATGGTGGTCGTGCTCGGGCCAAAGGGAGGCGCCGGCAAGACGCTCGTCTCCTCGAACCTCGCGATCACGCTCGCGGAGATGGGGGAGAAGGTCGTGCTGCTCGACCTGGACCTCCAGTTCGGCGACGCGGGACTCACGCTCGGCCTGCCGCCGAGCAACTCGATCTACGACCTCGTCACGTCAGGCGGCTCGCTCGACGCCGAGAAGCTTGACGACTACCTGGTCACGCACGAGTCGGGCGCACGCGTGCTGCTCGCGCCGGCTCGCCCGGACCAGGCCGCGGCGATCGGGGTCGACTTCCTGCACGGCCTGTTCGACGTGCTGCGCTCGGAGCAAGACTGGATCGTGGTCGACACCTCGCCCGGCTTCACGCCCGAGGTGATCTCCGCGGTGGATGCAGCGACCGACATCTGCATGGTCGGCACCGTCGACGCGGCGTCGCTCAAGAACACGAAGCTCGGGCTCGAGACGCTAGAGCTCATGGGCGTCGAGTCCGAGCGCATCACGCTCGTGCTCAACCGCGCCGACAGCCGCGTCGGCATCACTCCGGAGGACGTTCACGCGGTGACCGGCCGGCCCGCCGACGTGCTGATCCCGAGCAACCGCGAGGTTGCGCGGTCGGCCAACCAGGCCCGCCCGATCGTCCGGAGCCAGCCGGGCTCGGAGCCGGCCCGGGCACTGCGCGCGCTGGGCGAGAGCTACGCGGGCGTGGCGCACCAAGGGCCGATGGGTCGCTCGCTGCGGAGGTTGTTCGGGAGAGCGCGCTGATGGAGCTCGCGCAGCGACTCACGACTCCCGCCGCGGCCCCCCATTCCGGCCAGCGCGATCCGTTCGCGGATGTCAAGGACCGCATCCACAAGGCCGTGATCGGGGGGCTCGGGCCGCGGCTCTTCAACACCGAGACCGATCCGCGCACGTTGCGCGACCGGGTGCTGTCCGACGTGGCCATCGAGCTCGAGGACGAACCCGGCATTGCGCGCGCCGATCGCGAACGGCTAGCGCGCGAGATCACGGACGACATCATCGCCCACGGTCCGCTCGAGCGGCTTCTGGCCGACGACACGATCACCGAGATCATGGTCAACGGCCCCTACGAGGTCTGGATCGAGCGGCAGGGCAGGATCTCGCGCACGGGGGTGACCTTCACGGACGACTCGCACCTGCGCCGGATCATCGTGAAGATGGTCACCCAGGCCGGGCGGCGCGTCGATGAGTCCACGCCGATGGTCGACGCGCGGCTCGCGGACGGCAGCCGCCTGAACGCGGTGCTGCCGCCCCTGTCGCTCGGCGGCCCGCTTCTGACGATCCGGAAATTCCCGAAGCGGCGGCTCGACGCCCAGGACCTCACGCGCCTCGGCACCCTGACCTCCGAGACCGTCGATTTCCTCGACCGCTGCGTCAAGGCACGCCTCAACGTGCTGATCTCCGGCGGTACCGGCACCGGCAAGACGACGCTCCTGAACGTGCTCTCCGCCTCGATTCCCGAGGAGGACCGCGTCGTGACGATCGAGGAGACGGCGGAGCTTCAGCTGCACCAGAGTCACGTGCTGCGCCTCGAGTCGCGCACGCGCAACGCGGAGGGTGAGGGAGAGATCACGATCCGGGAGCTGGTGCGCAACTCCCTGCGAATGCGCCCGGATCGCATCATCGTCGGCGAGGTTCGCGGCGCCGAGGCGCTCGACATGCTGCAGGCGATGAACACGGGCCACGACGGCTCGCTCTGCACGGTGCACGCGAACACCGCCCGAGACGCGCTCTCCCGCGCCGAGACGATGGTCCTGATGGCGGGCTACGACCTACCGGTGCGCGCCATCCGGCAGCAGATCTCGTCCGCCCTCGACGTGATCGTGCATCTGTCGCGGATGCGCGACGGGCAGCGACGGGTGACCGCGATCAGCGAGGTGCTCCGCATGGAGTCGGAGGTGATCACCCTCCAGGACATCTATGCGTTCGAGCAGGCGGAGATCACCTCCGGCGGGAAGGTCGTCGGCAGGCTCGAGGCGACCGGCCTGCGGCCGTCGTTCCTCGAGAAGTTCGAGCGCTACGGCGTCCCGCTGCACAGCGCGCTGTTCACCGGCCGCGGCGCATCGCCCGCGCCGGTGCGAAGGATCAAGCGGTGACGGCCGGGCGGCTGCGCGCCTGGCTCGGGATCGCGGTCACGAGCGCCGGCGCGCTCGCGCCGGCGGCACCAGCGGCGGCCGATATCTCGCTCTCCGCCACGCGCGACGCGAAGTTCCCGGAGCGCGCCTACGTGATCACGCTGCCGGAGAAGAGCAGGCTGGCGAAGGGACAGGTGACCGTCAGGGAGAACGGCGGTCCCGTGGAGGGGCTGCGCGTCTCCGCCGTGGGGGCGGCGCGCCGCGCCAAGCTGGGCGTGGTGCTCGCCATCGACGCGAGCACGAGCATGAGGGGCGGGGCCTATGAGAGCGCCTTCGAGGCCGCGCGAGCGTTCGCGCGCGAGCGCGTCGGCCGCCAGCCGCTGGCGCTGGTGACGTTCAGCAACTCGCCCAGCACGGTGATGCCGTTCACGGCCGAGGAGTCACGCATCGACGAGGTTCTCGGCAATCCGGGCATACCGAGCGGCGGCACGCACATGTACGACGCGGCGCTGCGCTCGATCGAGCTGGTCAAGGGGGCCCGCCTGCCGGGCGGCTATGTGGTCGTGCTCTCGGACGGGGCCGACCACGGAAGCGCCGCCGGGATCGACGACGTCGTTCACGCCGCGCGCGCTGCGAACGTGCGGATCTACACCGTCGGCCTCGAGTCCGATCGCTTCGACCCAGAGGCGCTCGCCGCGCTGGCCGAGGGAGGCGGGGGCACGTATTGGCAGGCGACCTCCGTCGATGAGCTCGAAGAGGTCTACCGGGTGCTCGGTGCGCAGATCTCGAACGCGCACCAGCTCACGTATCGCTCGCTCGTCCGTCCGAACCGCAACGTCGACGTGGACGTCACCGTCGCCGGTCTTGGATCGGCCAGCGCGTCCTACCGATCGCCGAAGCTGAGCGTCGACGGCTCGACTGGGACGGCGGACGGCGGCGTCGACTGGGGCTCGCCGCTCGTGTTGGCGCTGGCCATCGCGCTCGTTGTGGGGCTCCTGCTCGCGGCCACGGTGATCGTCGCGCGCGGCAGGCGGCTGTCGGCGCGCGACCGGGTGGCGCAGTTCGTGAGCCCGGTCGACGCCGACGGCCCGGCACCCACGCTGAGCGGCCGGCTCGCGGCCGGGGCGGAGCGGTCGCTCGGAGGCAGCGGCTGGTGGGAGCGCTTCGCAGCTGAGATGGACGTGGGCGGGGTGCGCCAGTCGCCGGGCCATGTCGTGATCGGAGCGATCGTCTTGGCGGCCTCGCTCCTGCTCGTCGGCGGAAGCGCGTCGGGAAGCGGGGCCGTCGGGCTGGCACTCGCCCTGACGGTGTTCGTCGGGGTCTGGGCCGTGGTGCACCGTCGCGCGCAGAAGCAGCGGCGGCTGTTCGCGGATCAGCTCGCCGACCATCTCGCCGTCGTGGGCGGCTCGCTGCGAGTCGGCCACAGCCTTCCCGCCGCGCTCAGCTCGACGCTCGACGAGGCGCCGGAGCCCGCGCGCAGGGAGTTCGAGCGCGTGATGACGGACGAGAAGCTCGGCAAGCCGCTCGAGGACGCCCTCGAGGAGGCCGCGCAGCGCATGCGAAACCGCGAGCTGGAGCACGTGGCACTGCTGGCGAAGCTCCAGCGCGAGGTTGGCGCCGACGCCGCGGAGATGGTCGACCAGGTGGTCGCGACGGTGCGCGAACGCCAGGAGCTGCGGCGGGCGGTGCGCACGCTGACGGCTCAGGGGCGCTTCTCGCAGCTCATCCTGAGCGCGCTGCCGATCGCCTCACTCGCGTTCCTGACGCTCACCTACCGCGACTACGTCGACCCGCTGTACGAGACATCTGTCGGGCGGATCATCCTGGGCGCGTCTGCCGTGATGGTGGTGGCCGGCTCGCTGATCATTCGCCGCATCGTCACCTTCAAGGTCTGAGGAGAGGTACGTGCTGCTGATACTGCTACTCGCGCTCGCTCTGGGCTCGGCGGCTGTGGTGCTCCTCGCCCGAGCCGCGCTGTTTCCGCGGATCCGGGCCGGGGAGAACGTCGGCCGGATCGCGGGCTACGGCTACGCCACGGCGCCGTCATCGGCCGCCGAAACGGAGCGCGCGGCCGTTCTGCCTCAGCTGGCGCGTCGACTCGGCGACCGGCTTGTGCGCGGCACGCCCACCGAGCGGCAGGAGAACCTACGACGGCTGGCGCTGGCCGCCGGCGCCTGGGGCACGACTCCAGCGATGCTGCTCGGCTACCGCGTGCTCGCCACTTTGCTCTTCGGCGGACTCGCGCTGTGGACCGCGGCGAGCAGCGGCTGGTCCGGTCTCGTGGCGGTCGTCTTCGCGGGCTATGGGGCCGCGTTCGGCTGGCTCGGCCCGGTCCTGTTCCTCCGGGCCCGCGCGCGGCGGCGGCTCGAGGGCATCGAGCTCGAGCTGCCCGAGCTGATCGACCTGCTCGTGGTGAGTCTCGAGGCCGGCGTGGGCTTCAACGCGGCGCTGCAGCGCTCCTCCGAGCGGATGACCGGGGCGCTGGGCGACGAGATCCGGCTCACGCTGCGCGAGCACACTCTCGGCCTCGGCATGGACGGCGCGCTGGCGAATCTGCTCGACCGCTGCGACGTGCCGGCCGTCCGCGCGTTCGTCCGCTCGGTACTGCAGAGCGAGGCGCTCGGCGTGTCGATCGGCCAGGTCATGCGCGACCTCTCACACGACATGCGCACGCGGCGGCGCCAGATCATCGAGGAGAAGGCGCAGAAGGCGCCGATTAAGATGCTCTTCCCCCTGGCCTTCCTGATCCTGCCGGCGCTGCTCCTGATCGTGCTGTTCCCCGGCCTCTACAACATCACCCAGACTCTCGGAGGCACCTGATGCTCGGCGCGATGGCATCGTCCGGAGGCCGGGTCGTCTGCCCGCGGCTAGCCGTCGCGGACCGCCCGCTCGCTCGCATGCGCGGCCTGCTCGGGCGCAGCGACATCGAACCGGACGAGGGGCTGCTGCTGAAGCCGGCGGCTTCGGTCCACACCGCCTTCATGCGCTTCCCCATCGACGTGGTCTTCCTGGACGCGTCGATGCGGGTGCTCGATGTGCGCTCGGGCCTGCCGCCGTGGCGACTCGCGGCGTGCCGGCGCGCCAAGGCCGTGCTTGAGATGAGGGCCGGCGAGGCCGTCCGGCGCGGCGTCGTTCCGGGCGCGCGCGTGATGCTGCACGACCGGCCGTGACAACGAGCGGGGAGCATGCGATCCCCGCACCCGCCGGCGCGCGAGGCGCGGAGCCACTGGCCCTCCTCGTCGGCTGGCCGGGGCTGGTGGCCGCCGCGGCCGGCGTGGCGGCGGGCCTGGCCCGCTTCGGCGCGAGCGACGAGGGCCTCGTTTGCGCGTGGGTCCTCGGATCGCTCGGGCTGCTCGCGTGGGTGGACCTGCGGCACGAGACGATCCCGAACCTGCTCGTCCTCCCCGCGGCGGCCGTGGCGCTCGCGCTCCAGCTGGCGCTCTTCCCGGACGATGCCGTCGAGTGGCTCGTTGCCGCCGGGGGTTGCTTCCTTGCGCTGCTCGCCGTCGCGTTGGTGCGGCGCGGCGGCATCGGGGTGGGGGACGTCAAGCTCGGGCTGCTGCTCGGAGCCGGCCTCGGCTCAGAGGTGGTGACGGCGCTGCTGATCGGCTTCCTCGCGCTATGGCCGGTGGCCGCGTGATCGTCCTCAGAGACGGCTCGGGAGGCCGCACCCAGACGCTCCCGCTTACCCCGGCGCTGGCGCTCGGCGCCGCGCTCGTGCTGCTGTCGGGCTGAGCTCGCGCTCAGGCTGCCGCGGACTCGCGGAACAGCCGCACCGCCGCCTCGCGGTCCGGCGCGCCCAGCTTCTCGACCACTCCCGAGATGTGGCGGCGCACGGTGACCGGGGAGACGAACAGCCGGGCAGCGATCTGCGCCGTCGTGAGGCCTTCGGCCATCAGGTCGAGCACCTCCCACTCTCGGCTCGTCAGCTCGACGCCGCGGCCGCCGATCAGCGGCAGCCGGCGACGCGTGCCCCGCGAGCGGAACTCGTCGATCAGGCGCGCCACGAGTGCGCGCGGCACCGCGGCCTCGCCGGACAGGACGCCGCGCAGCGCGTCGGGGAGGCGGGCCGGGTCGGTGTCCTTCAGGAGGTAGCCGGCCGCGCCCGCGCGCAGCGCGTCGAAGAGGTCGTTGTCGTTGCGGCTGACCGTGAGCATCACGACCGCGCAGTCCGGCATCGCCGACGCGATCGCCGCTGCGGCGCGGATGCCCTCGCCGGGCATGTGCACGTCGAGCAGGCAGACGTCCGGGCGCTCGCGAAGGGCGAGCTCGATCGCCTCGTTCGCGTCGGCGGCCTCGGCGCAGACGTCGAAGCCGCCCTCCTCGACCGTCTCACGGACTCCGGCGCGCGCCACGGCGTGGTCGTCGGCGATCAGTACGCGGAGCGGCCCGGCGCCGTCGCTCACGGGAGCGTCACCTCCACCGTCGTGCCCTCCCCCGGGCGCGAGTCGATGGTCAGGTCCCCGCCGAGCGCGCGGGCGCGCTCGCGCATCGTGTCGAGCCCAAAGCTGCCGGCCGGTCGCGGCGCGCCGGGCGTGAAGCCGCTGCCGTTGTCGCGCACCGTGACCCTGAGGTCATCGCCGCCCGAGAGCTCGAGTGCGACCTCGGTCGCGTCTCCGTGCCGGACGCCGTTCGTCACGGCCTCGCGGACGATCCGCAGCAGCGGGTCACGGCGAGCCTCATCCACGTCGAGACTCGCGTCGAGATCGAGACGCAGCCGCGCGCCGGCGCGCACCGCGAGCTGCTCGGCGACCTGAGAGAGCTCGGCAGCGAACGGGTCGTCGTGGCGCTCGCGCAACGCGGTGATCGCTTCGCGCGACTCCGCCAGAGCGCGCTCCGCGGCCGCCGCCAGGTGCCGCGCACGCTCATCTCCGGCACGGCGCGCGAGTCGGTGAGCCTCCATCTTGATGTAGGCGAGCTCCTGGGCGAGCCCGTCGTGCAGGTCGCGAGCCATGCGGCGGCGCTCGTCGAGCACCGCCGCCACAGCCACGCGCCGCTGGTAGGCGGTGATCTCGCCGAGAGTGCCGGCCAGTAGAGCCAGACAGAAGGCGAGCTGGAACAGGTCGGCCGTCATCACGCTCTCGGTCCAGCCGACGGGCACGAGGTACTCGTGCAGCGCCGAGAGCGCGGCGAAGGTGCAGCCGATGCCGAGCCAGGCGAGGAACGCGTCTCGCGAGCGGTCGATGCCGCGGGCGAATCCGAATGCAGCTATGCCGAACAGCGCGGCGGCGGCCAGCTGGACGATCAGGTAGCCGGTCGGCGCCGCCGCGCCCGCCTGCACGGGCGGCAGGCTCGCGCCCGCTGGGAGCGCCGAGATCAGGGCAGTGGCACCGGCCACGCCGAGGCCGGCAAGCGCTGCTGCGCGCCGCGGCCGCCGGAGCCGCACGTCGGGGCAGAAGCAGGCCGCGACGAGGCCGGTCGCAGCCAGCAGAAGTAGAAGTGGCGGGGCCCAGTCGGCGTAGACCGAGTCGACGTGCAGGCCGAGCGGCGGGGCCGCGGCGACCAGCATCGTGGAGAGCGGCAGCGCGCTCAGAGCCGCGACGAGCGCAAGATCGCGTAGGCGAGCTCCGATCGCGTAGCGCCCGGCGACGAGCCGCACCGCCAGGAGCGCAACCAGCGCGACGGTTACCTCGATCGTCGTGTGGAGCTCGGGCCGGCCGTGCTCGGCGTACGCGGCGCCGCGCAGGAGCACCGGAGCGCTGGCAACGGCGGACAGTGCCGCGATCGCGAACAGCACCGCCCGACCCGACAAGCGAGCAGCCGCGCGCCGCGCGACGCCGCGCTGCGCGACTCCGGCTTTCGAAGCGAGGAATACCCCCGTCGCCGCCGGCGATACTGCACCCACCCGACCCATCAGTTCCTCGAAAGTAGGACCGAAGGGCGAAATTCGCCACAGATGTGGACGATCTTTCGAGGCGAAGCTGTGAGCTTGCTGAACGGACGGCAAGCTCAGCTCTCAGTCACTCGCAGCCGCTCGAGGCTCGTTCGCAGCGCCTCGAGCTCGCCGTGGAGCGCCCGCCGCGCGCGCATCTGCTCGGCGTCGGCGCCGCGCGCCAAGAGGGCGTCGCAGTGGCGCTCGAGCTGGAGGGTCCGCGTTTCGAGCTCGTGGACGGTGGCGTATCCGTCGCTCAGGGTCGCCTCCAGGCCGGTGCTCGCCGGCCCGGTGTCGGGCGTCTCGCTCGCCATGGCTCCTTTCGCAGGAAGGACGGGGGTCGGCCACCCGGGCGGCGGTGGCTGCAACCAGCATCCGAGAGAGCCGCGTCGCTCGCCATGGGCCGCGCGACCCATTCTGCGTTCAGGCGCTTGAACGCAAGATGAGCCGCTTGACCCATGGCGCTTCCCCCGGCCTGGCCGATGCTCGATGGAGTGCCTGCTTGCCGGCGGGCTGACCGCCGCAAAGCTACGGACGGACTTCGCGCGTGAAGAGACTTGCCTGGCCTCTCTGTCTAACCCTGCTGATCGCCGCCACCACGGCGACGGTCGCGACCGTGCCCGCCTCGGCGCAGCAGTACATGGTCACCGTGACGCTTCCGGACGGCTCGCTCGACTCGGTGGTCCTCGAGCTGCCCGAGGGAGCGACGGTCGAGCAGCTCGCGGGTCGGTCGGACCTGCCCGGCACGCCGGTCGCACTCGAGGCGCTCGCCGTGGAGGAGCCGCCGGCCGAGGAGCCCGCACCCGCGGACCCGCCGCCGGCCGGCGGGTCGGCCGAGGACCCGCCCGCGGAGGAGCCGCCCGCCGACGAGCCGCCCTCCGGCGAGGCGCCCGCAGACGAGCCACCCCCCGGCGCGCCGCCCGCCGACGAGCCGCCCGCGGGCGGAGGCTCGCCCGAAAACAACCCCGCCGGCCCGGGCGTAACTGATCCGGGGACGCCGGCCAGCTCACCGGCGCACGGCGTCAGATCCCCTTCCCGCGAGGGGATGGGGTCGGACCCCGTCGCGCGGCGCGGGTCGTCTAGCCGGCCCGAGCGCGGCGCCGACTACGAGCCCGATGAGCTTCGCTCCGGGGACGACGGCTCCGAGCGTGACCGGCGCGGCCGGCGCTCGCCGCTTCGTAATGCGGATGGTTCGCCGACGCGCTCGAATCCGGGGTTTGTCGATGTGTTGCCGGGGCCCTCGACGGCGACCGGG
>Ga0126307_10001285_pt1 | contig 16566 bp, 11 predicted proteins | sample Plot28_FD_89955 | JGI IMG/M metagenome (GOLD analysis project Ga0126307, IMG submission 89955) | Serpentine soil microbial communities from UC McLaughlin Reserve, CA, USA - Plot28 | ecosystem: Environmental > Terrestrial > Soil > Grasslands | place: USA: UC McLaughlin Reserve, Lake County... | reverse complement strand
GGCCCCCGCTCAACAGACCACCGGCCGCAATTAGTCGGTGACCAGTTGTGCCGCATCCGAACAGGTTGATGATTCGCTCGGGGCCGTCTTACTCCGGCACCACCGGACAGGTACAACCCGCTGCATGGCTCCGCGATCAGTCCGTCTCTCGAGCCCGGAACGCGTCCTCTTCCCCGATGAAGGGATCACGAAGCAGGATCTGTTCGAGTACTACCGCGCGATAGCACCGGTGCTCGTCCCGCACCTGCGCAATCGGCCGTTCACGATGAAGCGCTCGCCCTACGGAGTGGCTGGCGAGGCGTACTTCCAAAAACAGGCGCCGAAGGGGATGCCCTCCTGGATCCCGACCCGCACCTACCGCACGTATCCGCGCGAGGGCGGGTCGCGGCTCGTCGACTTCCCGCTCGTCAATTCGCTGGAGGCGGTGCTCTGGATGGTGCAGATGAACTGCATCGACATGAATGCTTGGTACTCGCGCGTCGACAAGCCCGACCGCCCGGACTTCGTGCTCTTCGACCTCGACCCGCCCGAGGGCGGCTTCGCGCTTGCGATCCGCGTCGCTCACCTGATCCGCGAAGAGCTCGAGCGGCTTGACCTCGAGTCCTATGTCAAGACGAGCGGGGCTGACGGGATTCACGTGCTCGTCCCCATTGCGCGCCGAGCGACTTTTGAGCAGACCTACACGTTCGCGGAGCGCGTGGCGCGCGGACTAGAGGAGCGGCAGCCGGGGCTGGTTACGACCGAATGGCTCAAGCGCAAGCGCGAAGGCGTGCTCGTCGACCACCGTCAGAACGCGCGGGGGAAGACGATCGCCTCGGTCTACTCGGTGCGGCCGAAGCCGGGCGCGCCGGTCTCAACACCGCTTCGCTGGGAAGAGCTAACAGATGACGTGACGCCGCGCCGCTTCGGGATGCGCGAGGCGCTCGAGCGCGTCGAACAGCACGGTGACCTGTTCAAGCCCGTGCTCGCGGGTGGCCAGGCACTCGGACGCGCCCTGAAGCAGTTGCGCTAGCGGGGTGGGGATCGGCGAGGTTACCGAGGTGTAGACGCTGAACTTCGGAATCGGACTAACGACCTTGGGCAAGGAGGCTGGGGCACGGATCTTCCCCGCTTCCACCTTCGGGACAATGTCTCCCGCGCGGACGACGAGCTCGCGCGGGGGATCGCAGATGGGCCGGCGCCTTTCTGGCGCCACGTGCGAGAAGCGCTGCGAGCGGATCAAGATCTCCCGCGGATTGCCGAGGACTGAGCCGTCTCCGGCAGTACGCCATGGCCGGGGGGTCTCGAAATCGCCTGGTTTCCAAGGCTTGCAGCCCGCTCCAAGGGGATGCGGGAGTCGCTTGTCGACGAACTCGCTGCGGCACTCTCCCAAGCTGCAGCGGAAGAGTCCGAGCCCGAGAAGAAGACGAAGTTGCGAGCAATCGCGATCGGCATCAGGGGCATGGCGAGAGATATTGCAGTCGGCGTGATCGCGCGAAGAATCGGCGACCTCTAGCCGTGTTCCGGACGCCTGGACTCGGCGACCTCCAGGGGCTGGAGGCGTTCCCGCGAGACGTTATACCCAGTTCGATACCGCTTGAGCTCGTTTTCCCAGTGTCCTGGCGGGCAAACTCAGGCCTTCATAACTCGAGGAAGGGGTCTCACATTGAAGGTTGCACTGTTTCTGAAAAAGCTTGGCTTTAGCAGCACCCTCATGCACAGCCTTGGCGTCGCCTCGATTGGAGGCGCAGTTTCACTTTGGGGCCGCTCGGCGGCAAAGTCAGACAAGAATGCGCAGGCCCGCGCCGAGCGCTTTGCCATCTTCGTCGGCCTGTGGCCGCCGACGTTCTTTCTGCTTGGCAAGGTACTGCAAGACCTCGAAGCCACACCTGACGAGCAAGTTGAACAGGCGCGCATGAAGGTTGCCGCCTAGCGCACTTGCGGATAGGAGCTGCCGGGCCGGGGTCTGAAAGGCCCCGGCCGGCAACTTTGAGTCCGCTCGGGCCTTCCGCCCGAGCAGCCGAGCGACGAAAGCTTCAGCTTGCGAGCCGACTCCTGGCTCTCTACTGTCGCCCTGTGGCAATCACCCCGCACATCGTCGTTCTCGGCGCCGAGCGGGCCACTGTCTTCTATCGCGAGGCCTTCGGCGCCGAAGAGCTGAGCCGGATCCCAACGCCGGACGCGCGGTTGATGTCGGTGCAGCTGCGCATCGGCGACGGGCTGCTGCATTTGGCGGACGAGTTCCCGGAGGCGGGTGTCCTCTCACCTCCGTCGATCGGTGGAACGCCGGTAGTGCTGGCTCTGGAGGTTCCCGATGCAGAGGCGGTATTCACCCAGGCGGTGGCCGCGGGCGCGACAGTGCGCCAGCCGTTGCAGGAGGCCTTCTGGGGCGACCTACATGGCCAATTGGAAGATCCCTTCGGGCACCGCTGGAACGTCAGCCAACATCTGCGCGACGTGCCTCACGATGAGATTGTGGCTGCAGCCGCCCGTGCGTTCAGGTGAGAAGGCGACACTGGGCCACGTACTGACTGTAGTCTGGCGGCGGCCCCGCCGGACGCCTCTAGGCATCCGCCCGAGCAGCCGAGCGACGACGGCGCGGAGGAGTTTGCGCGGGAGCGAAGCGCCAAGAGAGAGACCGCCCGAAGGGGGATCTCTCTAAGGTGGCGAAACGGAGGCACTGGCCGAGGCTAGACGCCCGGTGTTGAGCTTAGGAGCTACCCGACTCGTCAGGCGGTGATTGCGCCGGCTCCCGGTCGGGATCAGCGGGCGTTTCAGGAGCCTCGGGTGCCAGAGCCGACGGCGCAGCATCGACTGGTCTAAGGGAGAGCTTGGGCGCGCCCGCTTAGGGCACGTACTGCTGGTCGATCGCTTCTCGCAGCCGGGCGTGCTCGACGAAGGCCATTGGCTCTTCACGTACCAGCCGGTAACCGCTTTTTCGCGGTTCTCCATCAGATGGAGAAGGAGCGGACGGCCGGGGTCCCGTCTCGGTTGCCGGCTGCATCGATCGCCCGGACGCGGAAGGAGTGGTTGCCGTGCTTGAGCCCTCCAAAGCGCGTCGGAGAGGAGCATGCCTGCCACGCACCGCCGTCGAGGCGACATTCGAACGTGCTTCCGTTCTCGGAGGCGGAGAACGAGAACGTCGCTGACTTCCCGCTGACCGAGGCCGACGTGATCGTCGTGTTGGGCGCGACGGTGTCGACCTTCCATGTCCTTTCGGCGGGCGACGGGTCGTTCGTCCCGGCGGAGTCCTTCGCCCGTACCTTGAACGTGTGCGATCCCTGCGGGAGGCCGGTATAGGTCTTCCCGGAGGTGCACGCGGACCAGCGCCGGCCGTCGAGCTTGCACCGGAACGTGGCCGCTGTATCGGTGGACGAGAACCGGAAGGTCGCGGTGGACGACGAGGTCGAACCGCTCGGCCCCGCCGTGATCGCCGTCTCAGGAGGGAGATCGACGCGCCACGACCAGCTCGCGGGAGTGGGGTCGACATTCCCCGCACGGTCTTTGGCTCGCGCCCGCATCACGTGCTTGCCGTCGGACAGCCCTGACACCTGGCCGCACTCATCCCAGCCATGGTTGTCGAGGCGGCACTCGAAGGTCGCGCCGGACTCGCTCGAGACCGAGAAGGTGGCGGTGCCCTTGTGCGAGACATGCGGCGGGCCGTTTTCGATGGCGGTTTCGGGCGGATTTGTGTCGACGGTCCATTTGTGGCTCACGGGCGACGGGTCGGAGTTCCCTGCCCGGTCGACGGCCCGGACGCGGAAACGGTGTGCGCCGTCGTCCAGCCCCGGATAAGCCTTGGGCGAGGAGCAGGCCCCGTAGTCGCCATCGTCGAGCTTGCACTCGAAGGACGAGTGCTTTTCGCTCGAGGCGAACTCGAAGCGGTCGCCTCCGTTGGAGAAGTCGTTCGGTGCCTCGGTGAGCTTCGTTGCAGGCGCCTTGGCGTCGACGTCCCATTCACGGGTTGCTGGCGTGGGATCCCTGTTGCCCGCCCCGTCGACCGCGCGCACGCGGAAGGAGTGCTTGCCGCGCGCGAGCCCGGTGTAGGTCTTGGGCGAGGCGCACGTCTCGAACTGCGCGCGGTCGAGGCTGCACTCGAGCATGGCGCTCTTCTCGTTCGACCCGAACTCGAAGGTCGCAATCGCCGCGCCGTACTTGCGCGGGCCTGCGGTGATCGACGTGTCCGGCACCACGGTGTCGGGCAGGATTAGGAACGGTCCGAGGTGAACCGTGCTCGTCCAGCGGCCGTTCTTGCCGAGCGTGCGCAGGTTGAACCAACTCGTCCCGGGCTTCAGGTGGCCGGTCGTGCCCATGGCGCTCGCGGGGAGGTCGACGGCCTTGTCCGGGGTTTCGAGCTCCGCGCTCCAGGACACCGAATAGCCGCTCGCGTCAGGGCTAGGGCTCCAGGCGACCTCCACCTCCGCATTTGCCGAGCCCTGCTCGACGCTGTGCGAAGTGCTGTGCACGGAAGTCGGGTCGTGGACGCCCTTTCCGCGGACGGCGTAGAAGGCGCCTGCCATCGCGGCCGCCGCGAGGAGGGCGATCAACGCCGCCGCAACCAGGGGCTTGCGAGGCAGAACCAGGGGCCGCCGCTCACGCTTCGAAGGCGGTGCGGGCTCCTGCGCCAGCGACGCCCAGACGCGCTCCTTCAGGCCGGGCGAGACCGCGACCGGCGCGAGCGCGGCGAAGACGGCGATCGGGGAAACCGGGGACTCAACGGCCCCCTCCAGCCGGTCGCGCAGGCGCTCGAGGCGCCGGTCGACGACTCGAAGGTCGAGGCCGAGCGCACGGCCGAGCTCTGGGTCGCGCAGCCCGTGGCGAAGCTGCAGGTCGAGGAGGAGGTAGTCGTCGACGGGGAGCGCAGAGGCGGCAGTCCACACCGCGCCGACGACCTGCTCGTCGCGGGCGACCGAGTCCGGGTTGGCGAGACGGTCGGGGTCGATCTGCGCGAAAACAAGGAGATCGGACGGCGGGGAGGGACGGTTGTGCGGCAGCTCCGCGGCGAGAAGGCCGTACAGCCAAGGACGCAAGTCGTCCACTGGTCGGCGCCTGAGCTCGGCGAAGGCGCAAGAGAACGCCCGGCTGACCGTAGGCGCCGCATCGTCCTCGGAGCCCAGCACACGAACGGCGACGTCGAAGAGCGGACCGAAGAACCGGCCGTAGAGAACGGAGAGATCTTCGTCAGTCCAGTTCCGCTGCTCAGGGTTGTCCATCAGCCCTCCGAGGAGTCAGGCCGATTCTCGCAGGGCAGTCGGTGGATGAGAAGACCGAAATCCGTTACGCGCGGCTGCGGCGGCGCGAAACGACCCAGAAGAGGGCGACAAGCGCGAGAACCGCAAGGATGATCCACAAGATCGTCATTCAGCGTCCTTTCGGGGAGTGAAAGCCTGATTTTCGCTTCGGCAGGCAATTCCTTCGCTACCCGGTCGGGGATCTTGACCCCCTCCAAAGAGGAGAGGGAGCGCTAGTCGCCCGAGGAGAGCCGACGCTTGAGCTCTTCGAGCGGGAGCGAGTCTGGGGCGTAGCCGACATCACGGAGCGCGTGCTCGAGATCTTCGATCAGCGCGAGGCGGAAGGCCTCGTCCGCGACAGCCCTGGCGACGATGTCGTCGAGCTCGCGGCGGCTCCGAGGCAGTTCCTGAGCGGCGCGTACCCAGCCCTCAGGGGCAGGCGGAAGCGCCCGCAGGAGCTTTGCAAGTGTCTCTTCGTCGTGGCGGAAGGTCTCGGTCATCGCTATCAGGACGGCTCAGCGGCCCGGTTTCTTCCCTCGAAGATTTGGCGGAGTTTCGCAAGGCAGCGGGAGATGCGGCTGGCGATGGTCCCGGACGGGATCTCGAGCGACTCGCCGATCGTCTGATAGCTCTCGTCTCGCGCGAAGAAGCGGTCGAGGATCTCCTGGCATGTTTCCGAAAGCTCGCCCAGCGCCTCCCGCACGGCGAGAGCATCGTCCAGGCGGTCGAAAGTGTCGTCGAGGTCCGGCGGCTCGATGTCGTCGTCGCTCAGTTGCTCGCGCGAGCTCGCGCGGATCTTGTCGATGGAAAGCCGGCGCGTGAGCTGCGCGATCCACGGCCGGATCGCCTCGTCGTCCCGCAAGCGGTCGAGATGCTGGTAGGTGCGGGCGAACACCTCCTGGAAGACGTCCTCAGCGTCGTCGGCGCGCAGACCGAAGCCTTTCGTTGCGATCGCGTACACGTAGCGCGAGAAGCGATTGACGAGCTCGGCCCAGGCGCTCTCGTCCCCGGTGCGGCAGCGGGCGACGAGAGCCGCGTCCGAAAGGGACGCTTCCATGAGGGAAGATTACGCCTGTCTCGCCCGTCCAGTGGGCATGAATCCCGAGAGCCATCGCGCCTACGAGCGCGAACGCCATCTCGATCTCCTACGCCGTGCCCGGAGCGGAGAGCTTGCGGCCGAACTCGCCGTGGGCCGCCGGGCCGAGCGTCGCGCGCGGGCGACTGCCCTCCTCCGCGCGGGACGCCGGTTCGCTCCGGTCACGGCGTAATCCGGATTCGCCCGTTCTTCGTAGCCATAGCGGAGCCCCGGTAGGGGGCCGGGGCTCCAGCCGCACCGTGCGCCATCAACCCCGGGACAAGGTTCGCAAGATGCGGCGTGCGTCCATTCTGCGCACGTCAGCCGTTTCCTGCCAAGTGCGACTTTGGCGGCCGGTACGATGGCTGGCGCGCGGCGCGGTGGCCGAGAGGTTAGGCAGAGGCCTGCAAAGCCTCGTACACCGGTTCGAATCCGGTCCGCGCCTCCTACCGTCATAGATCCTCACTTTGGCTCTTGATTGATTGCGAAGCTCTCGACGAGCGCGACGTCGCGCGCCACGTCGGAGAGGGCGACATGGCCGTACAGGTCGACCGTTGTGGCAATCGAGGCATGGCCCGTCGCCTTCGAAGCGTCTCCATGCGCCCGCCGCGGCGAAGCCAGCGGGTCGCGAACGTGTGCCGCGCCATGTGCGGGTTGGGGTAGCGCACGCCGGCGGCGTCGAGACAGCGCTCCCACCAGCGGTGGAAGGTGCCCTCCCCGATCGGCTTCACGCGTGAAATGGCGTGCCAGCCCTGCTAATTGCCGCCGCAAAGCCCGCGCCGCGAGCTCCTCATCGTCTCATGCTCCGAGCATGGAACGGCGCTTTACGGCGGCCCTGGCGCAGAGGAGGTCCGCGACGCCGTCGACCGCCTTCTTTTCCAGCGGGCGTCTTAAACGCTTGCGGAAGGGCGGCGGCGGGCTTAGATCAGACTGTAATGATCGAGACGACGAAGCTACCATGCGGTCGTCCCGGTTGACCGCCGCGAACCTGGAGCGCAAGATGTGGTGCCCGATCAGCTCTTCCACCGGGCGCTGCGGTCTTGGAAGACGAACATTCGCCTGCCCCCACGTCCGAACCGGGCATCCGGACGTTCCTGATCGCCGACGTTCGCGGGTATACCCGCTACACGCAGGAGCATGGGGACGAGGCGGCGGCTCTCCTGGCAGGCGCGTTCGCGGAGATCGTCGAGGGGACTGTCGCGAGCTCGGATGGGCGGCTCGTCGAGCTCAGAGGCGACGAGGCGCTCGTCGCCTTCGGCTCCCCACGCGATGCGATACGCACTGCTGTCGCGCTTCAGCATCGGTTCGTCGAGCGCATGCGGGCCGCGGATCAACTTCCCTTGCGGGTCGGCATTGGCATCGACGCGGGTGAGGCGGTACCGGTTGGCGGGGGTTATCGCGGCGGAGCGCTGAACCTCGCGGCGCGCCTCTGCAGCCTCGCCCAACCGGGGGAGGTGCTGGTCTCCGAGGGCCTCGCGCACCTGGCGCGCAAAGTCGACGACACAACGTACGTCGACCGTGGCCGAGTGAGCGTCAAGGGACTTTCGGAACGTGTTCGCGTCTACCAAGTCGCGTTCCCGCTCGACATGCCGACCGACGCGGTGGGGGCGCGCGGAGCGCGAACGACCGCCCTACTCGCCGCGGGCGCGGTCGGCGCCATTGCCATGCTCGCGCTTGTCGTCGCTCTCCTGATCACCGGCTTCGCTGGATCCGATCCGCCGAATCGAATCCAGCAGAACGCCCTCGCGGCCATCGATGCGGATGGAAAGCTCGTCAGCCAGACACTCGTCGGAAATGGACCGACCGCGGTCGCCACGGGTCTCGGGTCCGTGTGGGTCGCGAACAGCGTCGACGGTACCGTTTCGCGGATCCTTCCGGATCGTGACGAGCGACCGGTCATCCGAGTGACCGGGACGCCCGGTGGTCTCGCCGTAGGTGAAGGCGCCGTCTGGGTGACCGATGCAACCGGCCACACGCTCTCTCAGATAAGTCCCGATTCGAACACCGTCGTTCGCGACGACATCGTGGTCGGGAACGGCGCCGGCGCCGTGGCGGTGGGAGAAGGGGCCGTCTGGGTCGCGAACACGCTCGACGGCACCGTTTCGCGTGTGGATCCTGAGCTCGGTATCGAGACCGACGTGGTCCGCGTCGCCGGCCGACCGGCTGCGCTTGCCGTCGGAGCGGGATCGATCTGGGTCGCCAACGGGGATACGGCGAGCGTCAGCCGGATCGATCCCGGCAAGCGCGTCGTCGTTCACACGATCGCTGTCGGAAATGGTCCGCGTGGGATCGCGGTCGACGGCGAGGCCGTCTGGGTGGCCAACGCTCTCGACGGCACTATCTCCAAGATCACCGCGACGTCCGAGACCGTGTCACAAGTCGGAGCCGTGGCTGCTGGAATCTCGAGCGTCGCCGTCTCGGGAGGGGCGGTCTGGGTGTCGAGTCCACCCGCTGGCAAGGTGTTCCGCATCGACCGCGGAACGGCGCAGGTGGCCGATGTGGTCGACATGGGGGCCAGCCCGAGCGCGCTCGCGGGAGCGGCTGACACGGTTTGGGTAGCTGCGCTCCCTCCGCCAGCACGTCATCGCGGCGGCACACTCGTCGTCAGCGCATATCTCTCGGGGTGCAATTGCCTCGATCCGGCCTTCGCGTGGCAGGCCGACGCCTGGAGGGCGCTCTCGATTCTCTACGACGGTCTCGTCACTTACCGCAAGACGAGCGGGGCCCCCGGGGCGACGCTCGTGCCCGATCTGGCCACGAACCTGCCTACCCCGACCGACGATGGACGAACGTATCGCTTTCAGCTTCGCGCCGGCCTCCGCTATTCGGACGGCAGTCCCGTCCTCGCGAGCGACTTCCGTGCCTCGATGGAGCGTCTGCTGCGGCTCAACGGCATCAACCTCCCGCCCTTCTACGGCGCGATTCTCGGTGCCGACCATTGCTCAGCGCCGGCTGGTCGCTGCGACCTGGGGAGGGGCATCGAGGTCGACGACGCAGCGCGCACCGTGATTATTCACCTCTCGGCACCCGATCCCGACCTGCTCGCCAAGCTGGCGCTTCCGTTCGCGTTCTTGCTCCCGGCGGACGCGCCGGAACCAGACCAACCCCTGACCGTTTTCGAGCAGTTCGGACAGGTCGGCGAGTACAGGATTTCTGGCACGGGCCCCTACGTCGTCGCCTCCTTCGACCCAACGCGCGAGCTTCGTCTGGAGCGCAATCCCCACTTCAAGCTCTTCTCTCCCGACGCCCAGCCGGCGGGCTACCCCGACGGGATCATCATCAGGATCCTCGGTGACGGAAACGCCCCGGACCTTCAAAGTGCAGTCGGAGATGTGGAAGCGGGAAAGTCCGACTGGACGACCGAACTCTCTCCGGAGGAGGTCGAGCAATTAGCCGTACGGAGCGCTGCCCAGCTCCACACTACGCCGGTGGGCGGAGTTCAGCACCTCATGCTGAACACACGGAAGCGGCCCTTCTCGGACGTGCGCGCTCGACGTGCGCTGTCGTATGCGATCGACCGCAATCGGCTCGCCTTGTTCGCGGGAGGCGACCTCGTGGCGCGGTCGACCTGTCAGGTTCTGCCGCCGACGGTGCCGGGATACCGTCCTTACTGTCCGTACACCGTCAAGCCATCCGCGGGGATCTGGAGCGGTCCCGACCTTGGCCGTGGACGACAACTCGTGGCAAGTTCGCACACGCTGGGAGACCCGGTTGCGATCGCGGTGCCACCGGGAGACGCGAACGAGCGACGTTTAGCCGAGTACGTCGCCAAGGTCCTCAGAAAGCTGGGCTACCGCGCCTCCGTGCGGGTCGAAGCCGACCCATTCGGCGCGATGCTGGCACCGGACAGCAACGTGGATGTGCTACGCGTCGGCTGGCGTCAGGACTATGCGGCCGCATCCAACTTCGTCGAGCCCCTCTTTACTTGCTCGGCCAATAAAAAGGGTGGCATCAACGTGTCCCAATTCTGCAGCCCACGCCTCGATGCACTCGTCCGCCGAGCGCGAACGTCATGGGATGCCGCGGACGCAGCCCAGGCGTGGGCGCAGATCGATCGACTGCTGGTGGACGAGGCGCCCGCCGTCCCGCTCTACACGCTACGCCAAGCCGATTTCGTCTCGAAACGCGTAGGAAACTACGTCTTTAACCCCGAGTTCGGCGTCTTGCTCGATCAGTTGTGGGTGCGGTAGTGAAGATGCGCCTGCCATCCCTCGTCGCGCTTGTAGAGCTCATCCACGAAAAGCCCGTGGCAGTCTCGAGCTCGAAGGCTCGCGCCCCCGCAGGACCTTCCTAGAATTGGTTTGCCACCAAACTCCAACAACGGCGATGAGGTGCATGGACGGCGACCCGTGGACGGAGCGTGATCGACGCTCTCCCTAAAACTCCATCTCAGCCCATGAACACGCGTCTTACGTCTCTTCGGCTGGGGTTGAACGCACTGTTACGGCGTGATATAGGGGAAGGCGAGTTACCAAACGCAGGGGGTTGATGCTATGCGGCGTTTCATCCTCATAGCACTGGCGGTTCTTGTCGCAGTCGTTGCGGCTGTCCTCGTAGCGCGCGCAAGAGATTCCGGCCAGAGCGCTCGTACGAATGAAAGTGCCTCGGCCGCAGAAAGCCGCGAAAGCGGCGGCAGGGCGGAGGGCGGTGCTGCGGAAGCCCAAGAGGAACAGGAGGAAACGGATGAGCGCTTGGAGGCGCTGGCCGAGGCCAAAGCGGACGGCAAGTTCGGTGCCGCGGTTGCCGCGACGACCGATCCAGCTCCCGGCTGGGTGGGATCGCGCCTTTTGAAGCGGGGCACGGATGACTGGGAACCCGCCACGGCAACAGATCCACATGCGCCGTGGGTATACCTGCTGACGACGCGCTACGGCGAACCGAAGCCGTGTGAGACCGGCCATTGCCCGACCCCGTACATCGTTCTGACGACTTCCGCAGACGGCGGGCATGCATGGAGCCCGCAGCGCCCGCTCTGCGTTTGTCGGGGCTCGGGCGCGCAGTACGACCCCACCATCGAGGTCGTCCCGAACACGGGCGCCGTCTACTCGGTCTTTCTGAACGCTGATCGTGCAGGGGGCTTCTCGGCCGTGTTCTCGAAGTCGCACGATCACGGTGCCACCTGGACGACTCCCGTCCACGTTTACGGCCATGTGGCCTGGACGGACAAGCCCGAGGTCACTATGAGCCCCTCGGGCAAGGACGTATACGTCTCCTGGAACGGCCCCCAGGGCGGCGACCTCTACGTGGGCATCTCCCACGATTACGGCGAGACATGGACTCAGAAGAAGCTGAGCAACTCAAAGCGCTATTACTACGCCTACGACGCCCGCGTAGTCTCGGATGGCACGGTCGTCTTCTCGGAGAGCAGCATCCTCTACCAGGGCTCCTCGAGCGTCGAGGGCCAGGTTTGGCACCACGCCATCATCTCTCGCAACAAGGGTGGAAGCTGGGAGAACCGGATCGTGGCGAAGGTGCCAGTGGGCGAGGCCTGCGTCGCCGAAGGTTGTAGCCCCGACTTCTACATTGGGCAAACGTCGGTCGTCTCCGATGCGCCAGGGCATCTCGTCTTTGCCTACGAAGGCCCGGCGACAATCGGCAGGCCGCAGCGCGTCTACGTCGCAAGCTCCTCCGACGCGGGCCGGACGTGGAGTGCCGGCCGGCCGCTCTCGGTGACAGGTGAGAACGCAACGGGGCCTCGGCTTGCTTCTGCGGGCGGCGGTGACGTCCGCATCTGGTACATGCAGACGCGCGGAGGCGACAATCCGGATCGGTGGAACGTCTTCTACCGAAGCTCCGCCGACGGAGGTGGCGCGTGGACCTCACCAGTGAGGATCAGCGATGCGCCTGCTGGCGCGACTGCATACCACCACGCCAAGGGCTTCGACGAGATCTACGGCGATTACGGCGAGATCGCCGTGACCAATACGGGGAAGACGTTCGCCACTTGGGGCGAAGGGTTCAGCTGGACCGGCCCGGGAGGCACCTGGTTCAATCTCCAGCAATAGTTCTTTCCGCAACCCTCCGGTACCGCTTCGCGCTCCTGCCCGCTGGGCTTCCGGAGGCGAGCCACGGTGGCCCTACGATACGCCTCAACCGAACTTAGGTAGAAGCCCGCCGAAGCGGGCTTCTACGTTGGCGGGCAGTTACCGCCGCGTGCGTAGGCTACGTTGCGGAAGATGCGGAGAACTCCCCAGCCCGTTCCCTCGGGCGCCCAAGGCCGCTGACGTGGTCTCGAACTGGCTGGCATGAAGCTCTGAAGAGGCTACTGAGCACGACGCGTTGCTACCGCGCGGCGCGCGCTCGCGTTCGGCTCCTTGCAAGCGCCTCAGATCGCTGGAACAATGCCGCGGCGGTGGATATGGGAACTGCCGCTTGGGAGCTGCCGATCTCACCCGCCAGACGAAGGGGGAAGAAGACGTGACCGAGCCCGTTCCACCGACGCCCACGCCGGAGCCGACACCACCGCCGAACCCTGACCCGGTTCCACCGCCGACACCGCCCGACCCGACACCCCCAGCGCCCCAGGCCTGACGGCTCCCCGCCGGGTCTCGGCCGAGCGAAGCAAGGGCACCGCCCAGTACGGATGCTGCTCGGCCAGCGCATCGCGCAAACGCCGCCAGAATGGCGCCGGCGCATCCGCGATCTGCTCGGCGGATTTCGTCAGCACGGCGGCCGTTCTCCTGGAGGTGGAAGCGGGGAAATCGAGCCTCAGCCTAGGTTGAGGACATAGACGCTTCGTTCGGTCAGCCCGCGCGTCGTAAGGGCCGCCCGCCCTCGCCGTGGTCATGGATCTCTACGCCAAAACGTCTAGAGAGCCCGGCACGGCCAAAGGCGCTTGCGGCGGACCCTCAGAAACACCGCTTATCGGATTGGTGTCCTCGCGGTTTCGGTTTGGTGAACGCCCTTGCACGGGGTCCCCACGGCTGGTCGAATGCGCCTGATGAGCCTCTGGGTTATCGAGCTTCTCTCATGGCCGGGGTTATCGCTCGCAGCGGGTCTGGCGTGGGCCACGTTTAAGCAGCCAAGGGGAAGGGAGTTCTTATGAACCGCCTTGCGCGTATAGTCGTTATAGCCGTGCTTGCGGTTGGCCTATCGGCCAACGTCGCATTCGCCCAAGGGACACCGGATCTCGAGATCACGAAGACCGCCGATCGAAAGACCGTCAAGATCGGCGAGACGATCACCTACACAATCACGTTGACGAATCTTGGTCCCGACGCGGCAACAGACGTCGTCTTTGGAGATCCGATCCCGGATCAGCTCAATCTTGTCTCGTCCACATGTGGGGATGTCTCGGCCTTTTGTACGGTCGCGAGTCTCGAGAGCGGCGACAGCGTCACTCTCACGGTGGTCGCGACGCCGATCGCGAACCTGGCCCACAGCGAGCGGCGCGTCACGAACTGTGCCTTCATCGAGGAGTCGAGTTCGACGGACCCGAATGCAGCCAACGACATTGCTTGTGTGAGGGTTCGGATAGCGGGACCGCTGCATCACTGACTCCTCAAGGCCGACTGCACGCGGCGGAGTGTCCCGCTCCACGGTCCTTCGCGGAATCCGCGGCAGGAGTCTGCGCGTAGTAGTTCCGTAGTCGAAGGCGGGCGAGGAGGGTCACTGCCGTCTGCGGCACGGCCCGGCTGCGTTTGGGGAGGCGCGGCCGGGCTTCCTCTCTTTGGGAGGGCGTCTCCGGGAGGGTTGTTAGGAGTGGAACTAGGCTTCCGCCCGAGCAGCCGGGCGACGACGGCCGGGACCTTTCGCCGCTAGCGCTGATCTTTGCCGTATGGGTCTGACCCGAGAAGACGATCGTGGCCCGTGCCTCCCACGAGCTCATCGGCGCCTTCACCGCCCCTCCCAAGAATCCACCACCATGCCCACGCGAAACGAGCGCCGCGAGGAGAACCAGCGGCAGTTCCAGCGGCTGAATCAGCGACTCCATGACGTCGTTGCGAGTCAGATACCCGACGCGACCACGGTGCCCTTCCTCTGCGAATGCGCTGACGATCGTTGCATGGGGAGCGTTGACGTCTCACCCGGACAGTGGCAAGCGGTCGCTTGAGCGCCCCAACCACTTCCCAATCGTCGCGGGCCACCCTCGCACTGAGGGCGAAGACATCGTGGACACGCTGGGTCCATACGAGATCGTCGAGAAGCCGGAGGGCCAGACCGCTGGATCGCGAGCGTGTCTCAGAGGTGACGGGTCGGGACATCACGCCGCCGCTGGACGTCCTTACTTCCGCCCGACCAGCCGAGCATTCAGGATTCTGTCCACTGGAAGAACGTGACGAGATTGCCGTCGAGGTCGAGGGTGGCGAACTCCCGCGTGCCGAAGTCAGTGTTCGCGACCTCGTCCTTGGAGACTGGATGGAGGACGTCGCTCTCGCGCATCTCCTCGTACAACTCGTCGACGCCCTCAACGAGGATCCGGCAGCTGGCCGTCCCCGCGATGAACGACTCCGCTCCGGAACGCACAGGCCGCTCGAGCGACTGCCGCTTGCTCCAAGTCTCGTCGCTTGCTTCCCAGAGGTGGAGGACGGCATCGTCGCGGCAAAGGACGGCGAAGCCCGCGTCATGATGAAGCACTCCGAACCCGAACCGATCGCGGTAGAAGTCCACAGCTGCCGTCGTATTTCGGACTGGAAGCGCCGGGATCGTCTGCCTGAGACTTGCCATGTTAGGTCACCTGCAAATCTACTCTGAAGGCAAAACGCCGCTCTCTTTGAGCTGAGTTAGCTCGTTCGGGTGCGCGGGCACAGGCGGCGAAGGCGAGGCGCGCTGGAGGGCTTCCGCCTCGAGCAGCCGAGCGACGACGGCGCGGGAGCTCATTAGGCAGACGCGCGGCCAAATCGCCCGCGTGCCAGATACCGACGTCGGTACCCAATGTCGTCCCTGCAACCGGTCATGGCATTCACGGGTAGGTGCAAAGCGGCGCGGGGCTCGCTCACGGGTGAAAGGCGCAAGCCCGGTAGAAGTCAAGAACGGCCCGAGTTAGTCCAAGCTCGCGGATGTAGCTCGCGTTACTGCGGCCTCCGCAAGCGGATCCGTCTAGCCTTCCGCCGAGCAGCTGAGCGATGACGGCGCGTAGGAGCTTGTGCGGGGGCGGGCGAGGCCCGCCTTCAGGCCCTGACGTCGTCGGAGCCATCGAACGGCCCGCGACATTGGAGAAGCGCGAGCGCGCGCTCATGAAGATCGCCTGCGGATGCAAAGGTCGCGAACCAGCTCCAGCCGTTTCTCATGGCTTCAAGACGCTCATGGAGCCCTCTTCCTTCCAAGCCAGAGCGCAGGGAAGGATAAGTCTCGGATCCTTCGCACACGGGATCGGCGGAGTCCCCGGCGCGTGTGAGGGCGGCTGGAGACTTTTCATTGACCCGCTGTCCCTCCAGCCGCCCACGGAAAGGGCGGCGGGGAGTTTGGCGAGCAGATCGCTCGCGCGTCGGGGCCGTTGGCGGCACGTGCACGAGGCGCGGCGCGGCTGCCCCGTGGGAAAGAATTGCCCCATGAAGAGGCGCCGGGGGTGAAATCACCCCCGGCGCGATGGATCTGGAGCTCGGCCGGATTGCTCTCGTCGAAGCCTCTGGGTCAGAGGCTGCCTTCGTTCTTCGCTAGCAAGCTCCCCGCACGTTCGGGAGCAAGCAGCCAGAGCTGAAGTCGCCGATCGTCGATGGCGACATCGTTCGTCGTATCCGTCAGGACAACGTTCGTGTACGACACCGAAGCGAGCTCGAGACTCTGCCCGGGTGGGCAGGTGATATCGCTCGGTGGCGGGCTCACGGTCAGCGAGGCGGTCACCTGGCCGTTCTTGCCCGAGCTGAACGTGCCGGTCCTTTGGTAGAGGGGCGTATGAGAGCAGCCCGAACGCTCCGCTTCGATGCTGACCCGAATCGGTCGGAGCGGAGCCTGTCCGAACTCCAGCTGTTCACCTGTGAGTTCGGAGTGCGGCCTGACGCAACAACTCACCTCTCGGGCGACATTTGAACGGCAACCGCTTCACGTGTCAAGGAGAACTAAGTCGAGCTGTGAATCAGGTTGGACGTTTCACCAGCTCGCGAGAGCTTTGTGCACTTTTGCGCGCAGATCGATCGGCCTTCGCGCGGCTCGCGCAGCCCCAATAGCCCTGCCCGAGAGGCGCTTACTTCGAGAGGCGGGGCCGGCCGGCATCTCCCCCATGTTGCTGGGCGATTCCCGCGCGTGCGTCAGGCCGGCAGCGTGGGCGGTCCGACCCCGCACTCCTTAAATCGGCAAGACCGGCGCCGCTGTTACAACTTCCGCCCGAGCAGCCGGGCGACG
>Ga0126307_10001284_pt1 | contig 16567 bp, 14 predicted proteins | sample Plot28_FD_89955 | JGI IMG/M metagenome (GOLD analysis project Ga0126307, IMG submission 89955) | Serpentine soil microbial communities from UC McLaughlin Reserve, CA, USA - Plot28 | ecosystem: Environmental > Terrestrial > Soil > Grasslands | place: USA: UC McLaughlin Reserve, Lake County... | reverse complement strand
GTCCACGCCGCGTAGCGCCTCGATGCGACCGAAGCTCTTCTGGATGCCGTGCGCCTCGACGAGAGGCGTCGCGCCGTTGCCGTCCGTCGTCGTCACTCCGGGGCCCCCGGGAAATGCGCAGCATTCTCTGGGGTTCTCATATCTGCGGCCTCGATCGTCCGAGCGTCTGGTTGAGGATAACGGCGCCGATGATCAGCGCGCCGACGGCGACGCCGAGCCAGTAGCTCGCGATCCCAAGCAGCACGAGCCCCTGCTGGATCATCGCGATCATGAACGCGCCCAGCGCGGCCCCGAGCACCGACCCGTAGCCGCCGTTCAGGCGGGCCCCGCCGATCACCGCGGCAGCGATCGCCTGGAGCTCGTACTGCTGGCCGCGCGTCGCCTCCACGACGTTGAACCGCCCCGCCTGGATGACGCCGGTGAGGAACGCCGCGAACGCAGTGACCATGAAAAGGATCACCCAGACGCGGTCGACGGGGACGCCCATCGAGCGGGCCGCGCGCTCGTTCCCGCCGGACGCGAAGATCCAGTTGCCGAAGCGCGTCCGCAGCAGGACGATCGAGAGCACGACGAGGACGCCCAGGAACCAGAAGATCGACACCTGGTAGCCCTCGAGAAAGCCGCCGATGATCGCGTCGTCCTGCTCGATCCGATACGAGAAGACCCTGAACACCCAGCTGCCCTGCTCGACCCTCGCCGGCTCGCCGCCCGACAGGCCGAGGAGCGAGCCGCGCACCATCAGCAGCGTGCCGAGGGTCACGATGAACGACGGGATGCGGGTCGTCACGACGATGAACCCGTTCGCAAATCCGATCGCGACCGCGACCACGAGCGCCGTGACGAAACCCTCGATCGCCGTGAAGCCGTGCTCGAGCATGAGGAACGGGACGAGGAACGAGCTGAAGCCGAGCACCGAACCCACGGACAGGTCGAAGTGCCCGGCGATCATCAGCAGCGCGACCGCCATCGAGACGATCCCGAGCTCGGCCGTGATGCTCATGAGCCCCGCGATCGAGCTCCGCTCCGTGAAGTGGTCGGCGCGGAGCGCGAAGAAGATGAACATCACTGCCGCGCCGAACAGCGCCCCCGTCTCGGGGCGCCCGACGAGCAGCCCGCGCGTGGCGGACCACGCCCGTCGGGCGCCGTTCGACGAACGAGCGGCCTCGCGCTCTCCGAGCGCGGCCGGAGCTCCGTGTTCCTCGTCCGCCATCGTCTCTAGCGGAACTTCGCCTCCACGCCCTCGCGGACCTTCGCCACGTTCGACTTGTCGACGAGCGCGGGGCCCGTCAGCATGTCGACGCCTGGAGCGAGGACGAACCCGTGCTCCACGTTGAGCTTGAGCCAGTTGATCGGCTCGAAGCTCTGGAGGTACTGCTGCTGGTCGATCGTGGACACGAGCGTGCCCTCGTCCATCGCGTCGAGCAGCGTCGGGTCCATGTCGTAGGCGGACACCATGACGTCCTTCTTGCCGAGCTCGTCGAGTGCCTGCAGGGCGAACGTCGCGGGCTGCGGCCCGACGCCGAAGATCGCGTCGACGTCCGTGTTCTTCTGCAGGTAGCCCTTGATCTGCTCGGTCGCCTGCGTCGCGTCCTTCGAGCTCGGCAGCTTGTCGACCTTGGCGCCGGCGTCCGAGAGCTCGGCGTCGTAGCCGCGGCAGCGCGCCTCGAGGCCGGTGTGGCCCGGCTCGTGGATGATGCAGACCGCGTGCTTGATGCTCGACTTCTCCTTCAGCTGGCGCTGGCCGGTGAGCCGCCCACCCGCCTCCTCGTCGCCGCCGACGTAGAAGAGGTAGGGGATCCGCTGGCCGACCGGGCGCGTGTCCGGGATGTTGACGGCGATCACCGGGATGCCCTGGTCGATCGCACGCCGCAGCGGCTGGTCGACCGCGTCCTGGTCGAGGATCGAGGCGAAGATGCCGTCCGGCTTCGCCGTGATCGCCTGGTTCAGCAGATCGACGTAGCCGGCGACCGAGAACTGCTCGAGCGGCAGGTCCTTGACGGTCACGTTGTAGACCTTCTGCCCGTCGCGGATGCCGTTCCGGTAGATGGCCCAGAAGACGTTTCCGGTCTCGCCGTGCGTGACCGAGTAGAAAGTGAGCTTTTGCCCGCCCTGGGTGCCGCCCGTCGTACCGGTCTGCGCGGAGGTCTCACCCTCCTCGTCGTCGTCGCCGCCGCAAGCGGCGAGCAGCGCGGGTAGGGACAGGCCTGCGGCGCCTCCGACCGCCGCGCGCCTGAACAGCGAGCCCCGGGAGAGCGACTGCTCCAGCAGGCCGCTCGCCTCCTCCTCGCGCTTTCGGGTCTCGTCTCTCTCGTCGCTCATTCCCTTCCTTCCTTTGCGTGCAGGTGACCCACTGGCTCGGGATTGCGTTCGAACTGCGGGATCTCGACGCGCCTCCCTTCCCGCGCGGAATCGAGGATCGCATCACAGAGAACGGCCGCGCGGTACCCGTCCTCGAAGCTGGCCTGTCTCGCCGCGACGGGACGGTCCTCGAGCACCGCATCGAGGAAGTCCCGCCACTGATGCACCATCGCATGCTCCCACCCGAGCACGTGGCCCGGGGGCCACCACTGGGAGAGGTAGGGGTGTTCCGGCTCCGTGACCAGCACGTTACGGAAACCGCCGATTCGCTCGCGTTCGTCCTCGGCGAGGAAGACGTGGAGCCGGTTGACGTCCTCCATGTCCCACCAGACCGACCCCGCCGTGCCGTTGAGCTCGAGCGTGTGCCGGCCCTTCCAGCCGGTCGCGACGCGCGACGCCTCGAGCGAGGCGCTGGCGCCGCCGGGAAGATCGAGCACCGCGACGTAGCCGTCCTCCCTCTCGGCCACGAACCGGTACACCTGGGCGCTGACGCCCAGCGGCTCGCCGCCGACCCAGCGGAGCAGGTCGACGAGGTGCGAGTAGTCGAGGACGGCACCGGCCTCCCCGTGCGACGGCCGCGTCTGCTGCTCCAGGCCCTTGAAGTCCTGGAGGTACAAGGCGCGATAATGCCGTAATTCGCCGAGCCGGCCCGACGCGAACAGCTCGCGGGCGAGGGCGACGGCCGGGACGTAGCGGTAGTTGAAGCCGACCGCGTGCGTCACGCCCGCGTCCTTGGCCGTCGCCAACAGGACACGCGCCTCCTCGGCGTTGAGCGCGAGCGGCTTCTCGCACAGCACCGGTTTGCCCCGCTCGAGGGCGGCGAGTGCGGCCGGTGCGTGCGCCTCGTTCGCCGCCACGACGACGACGATGTCGACGTCCTCGTCGTCGACGACCTCGTCCATGTCCGTCGTCCAGCGCGTGAAGCCGAGCTCCGCGGCGGCTGCCGCGACGCGCTCAGGCGTCCGGCCGGCCATCGACACGAGCTCGACCGGCCGGGCGAGCGGCGCGATGTGGTTCAGCGTGTGGAGGGCGTGCGCGTGTGCACGCGCGATCCAGCCGTAGCCGACGAAGCCGATCCCGAGCCGCTCGCTTCCCACCGGTGAGGCGATTGAACAACGGGCGAGAAGTGCGAGTCAAACGGGAAGCGCCATCCGACGCCCGTATACTCGCGGCGCACCCGGGGAGCGGATTCCACCATGCGCATGTACATCGCCGGCGAATGGCGCGACGGCGGAGCCGAGGACGAGATCCGGAATCCGTGGTCGCGAGAGCTCGTCGACACGGTCCCACGCGCCTCGGAGGAGGATGTCGAGGCGGCGCTCGAGGCGGCCGTCCGCGGCGCTCGCGAGATGCGCGCGCTGCCCGCTTACGAGCGCGCGGAGGCCCTCGTACGCGCCGCCGCGGTCCTCGAGGAGGACGTAGCCGGGCTCGCGCGCACGATCAGCGGTGAGGTCGGCAAGCCCCTGACCGAGGCGACGGCGGAGGCGAGCCGGATCCCGGAGCTGTTCCGGCTCGCGGCGGCGGAAGGCGCGCGCATGCACGGCGAGACGATCCCCGTCGACGCCCACCGCGGCGCCAGGGGGAAGCTCGGCTTCACGCTCCGCCAGCCCTGCGGCGTCGTGGTCGCGATCGCGCCGTTCAACTACCCGGCGCTGCTCGTCGCCCACAAGCTGGCGCCGGCGCTCGCAGCCGGCAACGCCGTCATCCTCAAGCCGGCCAGCCGCACCCCGCTGACGTCGCTGCGACTGACGGAGGCGCTGCTGGCGGCGGGGCTCCCGCCCGACGGCGTCCAGTGCATCACCGGCTCCGGTGCGGACGTGGGGCTTCGGCTCTGCGCGGACGAGCGCGTGCGGAAGATCTCGTTCACGGGCTCGACCGCGGTCGGACGGAGGATCACCGAAGTCGCCGGTGTCAAGCGCCTGTCGCTGGAGCTCGGCGCCAACTGCCCCGTCGTGGTGCTGCCGGATGCCGACGTCGAGCAGGTCGCCGCGGCGACGGTCGCGGGCGGCTACGCCAACGCGGGCCAGGTCTGCATCTCGGTCCAACGCGTGCTCGTCGACCGGGGCGTGTACGGCGACTTCCTCGACGCGCTGCGCCCGCGCGTCGAGTCGCTCAGGGTCGGAGACCCGTTCGAGGAGGGCACCGAGGTCTCGGCGCTGATCACCGAGCGCGAGGCCGAACGCGTGGAGTCGGTGATCGAGGACGCCGTCGCCGGCGGCGCCTCTGTCGTCGCCGGGGGGACGCGTGACGGCGCCGTCGTCGCGCCGACGATCGTCGCCGACGTCTCTCCCGACATGGCGATCTCGCGCGAGGAGCTGTTCGGCCCAGCCGTCGCCGTGACGCCGGTCGGCGACGTCGACGAGGCGATCGCGCTCGCGAACGACAGCGCCTACGGCCTCGGAGCCGGCGTCTTCACGTCGGACATCCGCAACGCGCTCCGCTTCGCACGTGATGTCGACTGCGGCTCGATCCAGGTCAACTGGACGCCGCTCTGGCGCGCCGACCTGATGCCCTACGGCGGGCTCAAGGGCAGCGGGATCGGCAAGGAGGGCCCGCGCTACGCGATCGAGGAGATGACCGAATTGAAAACCGTGGTGTTCCACGACTTGGACTAGGAGGAGGCTGTGGCAGTGCGGACGATCCGGATGACGACGGCGCAGGCGGTCGTCAAGTACCTGCAGGCCCAGCACAGCGAGCGCGACGGCGTGCAGCGGCGGCTGATCCCCGCCATCTTCGGCATCTTCGGCCACGGCAACGTGATCGGGCTGGGACAGGCGCTCGAGGAGGTCGGCGGCGACCTGCCCTTCCACCAGGGCAGGAACGAGCAGTCGATGGCGCACGCCGCTGCGGCGTTCGCGAAGGCGACGTTCCGCACGCAAACGCTCGCCTGCACGGCATCGATCGGCCCGGGCTCGACCAACATGATCACGGCCGCCGCCGGCGCGACGATCAACCGGCTCCCCCTCCTGCTCTTCCCCGGCGACGTGTACGCGACGCGGCACCAAGGCCCCGTGCTGCAGCAGCTCGAGCATCCGCTCGCGGGCGACGTGAGCGTGAACGACTGCTTCCGTCCGGTCGCGCGCTTCTTCGACCGCATCACGCGTCCGGAGCAGCTGCTGACGGCGCTGCCCGAGGCGATGCGCGTGCTCACGAGCCCCTCGGAGACCGGGACGGTCGTCGTCGCTCTCCCGCAGGACGTCCAGTCGCATGCGTTCGACTTCCCGGCCAACTTCTTCGACGAGCGGGCGTGGCGGATCGAGCGGCCGCTCCCGGATCCGCGCCGGATCACGGAGGCGCTCGAGCTCCTGCGGGCAGCCGAGCGCCCGCTCCTCATCGCCGGCGGCGGCGTGCACTACGCCCAGGCGTGGGACGAGCTGGCGGCATTCGCGACCCAGGTCGGGATCCCGGTGGCCGAGACGTTCGCCGGCAAGGGGGCGATGCGGGAGGACAGCCGGCTGACGCTCGGCGGCGTCGGCCTCGAGGGCAATCCGGCCGCCGGGCGGATCGCGAAGGACGCTGACCTCGTCCTCTGCGTCGGCACGCGCATGACCGACTTCACGACCGGCTCGCACACACTGTTCCAGCACCCCGGGGTGCGCTTCGTCGGCATCAATGTCTGGGGACGCGACGGGTACAAGGACGGCGCACTGCCGATCGTCGCCGACGCGCGCGAGGCACTGTCCGCGCTGACCGCGGCGGTGGCCGAGGAGGGGATCGCGACGGCGCAGGACTACCGCGACGAGGTGACAAGCACGCGCCAGGCGTGGCTCGAGGAGCGGGCGGCGCTCGCCGAACCCGTGGACGGCGAGGCGATGAGCCAGGCGCAGCTGATCCTCGCGCTCAACGAGGCGGCGCAGCCGGGCGACACCGTGATCGCAGCCGCCGGGACGCCGCCCGGGGACCTACTGAAGATCTGGGACTCCACCGGAGGACGCAACTGCCACCTCGAGTTCGGCTTCTCGTGCATGGGCTACGAGCTGCCGGCGGGCGTCGGCGTGCGGATGGCCCAGCAGGAGGACGAGGTCTACGTCTACATCGGGGACGGCACCTTCGTCCTCAATCCCGGCGAGCTCGTGACCGCGCTCCAGGAGGGCATGAAGATCACCGTGGTGATCTCCGAGAACCACGGCTTCCAGAGCATCCAGCGGCTTCAGCTCTGGCGCCACGGGCGGCGTTTCGGCAACGAGTTCCGCGCGCGCACGAACGGCCGGCTCGAGGGCGACTACATCGAGCTCGACCTCGCGCGTACGGCCGAGGGGCTCGGCGCGGCGGCGTGGCGCGTGGAGACGCCGGAGGAGTTCCGCGGCGCTCTCGACGCGGCGCGCGGGGAGCGGCGAACCTGTGTGATCGTCGCCGAGACGGAGCCCCAGCGGTACCTGCCCGGGTCCGACGTCTGGTGGGACGTCGCGCCGGCGGAGGTGTCGGGCGAGCACGAGGTGACCGAGCGAAGAGCGGAGTACGAGCGCGAGCGGAACGAGCTTCAGCGCTTTTATTACTAGCGGGGAACGGCTCCCGCCGCTCCCCGCTGCCTGGATCGCGCGTCACTCCCGTCGCGCCCGCGAGAGCGCGGTCTCGCGGGCGCGCTTCTTGATCGCGCGGACAGCTTTGGCTCGGGGCTCACGCCTCGAAAGTGCGCCCGGCGGCGGCTTCGCGGTCGCCGCGCGCATCAGTTCGGCCGTTCGGTAGTGCGCGCACTACCGAACGGCCCATCACGTTCGCGGCATCCAAGGGTGTGCGACGATCGGTTCGTGGCGACGTTTCGCGAGCGGTTGCTGGGGCGCGAGTTCGTGCTCGGGGTGTTTCTCAATACCGGCTCGCCCGTCGCCGCCGAGATCTGTGCCGGCGCAGGGTTCGACTGGGTGCTCGTCGATCTCGAGCACGGGTCCGCGACCGAGGGTGACGTGCTCCCCGTGCTCCAGGCAGTTTCGGGGACCGGGGTCACGCCGCTCGTCCGAGTTGGGGCCAACGAACGTCCCCGCTTCACGAAGGTGCTCGACTTCGGCGCTGAGGGCGTCATGGTGCCGCGCGTGGACACCGTCGAGGAGGCGCGCCGCGCGGTGTCCCATTTGCGCTACGGGCCGGCCGGCGACCGCGGCGTCGCGCTCCTGAACCGCGGGGCCGCCTACGGAGCGCGCGGCCGCGAGACGATCGAGACCTTCAACGAGCGGGTGGTCGGAGTCGTCCAGATCGAGAGCGAGACCGGGGTCGCCGCCGTCGACGGGATCGCCGCGGTCGACGGCGTCGACTGCCTCTTCGTGGGCCCGTCCGACCTCACGCACTCGCTCGGGATCTTCCAGGAGACGGACCACCCGCGTTTCGTCGAGGCGGTCGAGCGCGTTCGAAGCGCCGCGGGCGCCAATGGCAAGGCGCTGGGAGTGCTCGTCCGCGACGCTCACGACTTCGCCCGCTACCGCGAGCTCGGTTTCAGCCTCGTCGCCATCGGCTCCGACACGGCGTTTCTCGCCGGCGGCGCGGCGGCAGCGGTCGACGCCGCCCGGAACCGGTGACGCGGATCGTCGCGACCGGCCCGGTCGCGCCGATCGCGGAGGCGCTGCTCGGCGAGATCGTCGTCGCCGACGACCGGACGCTGCCAGGACTCGTGGCCGATGCCGAAGCACTCATCGTTCGTGGAGGCACGATCGTCGACGCGGCGCTGATCGACGCGGCGCCGCGCCTGCGTGTGATCGCGCGAAGCGGGGTCGGCGTCTCGGAGGTCGACCTGCAGGCCGCGACGCGGCAAGGGATACCCGTGACCGTGACGCCGGGGGCCGGCGCACGCGCGGTCGCGGAGGGCGCGCTCGCCTTGCTGCTCGCACTGGCGAAGCAACTGCCGCCCCTCGACGCCCTCGTGCGCGAAGGCCGGTGGCACGAGCGCGACGACGTCGAGGTGCGCGATCTCGAGAGCGCGACGCTCGGGATCGTGGGCTTCGGCCGCATCGGACGGGAGCTCGCGCGGCTCGCGGCGCCGTTCGACGTGCGCTTGCTCGCCCACGATCCCTACGCCGCAGGAGCGGACGGCGTCGAGTTGGTCGGGCTGGCCGACCTGTTCGGGCAGAGCGACTTCGTCAGCCTGCACGCGCCGCTCACCGACGAGACGCGCGGGCTCGTCGACGCCGCCCTGCTCGACCGGGCGAAGCCCGGCCTAATCCTCGCGAACCTCGGCCGCGGCGCGCTTGTGCGCTCGCTCGACGACCTGCTCGCGGCGCTGGAGGCCGGCCGGCTCGCCGGCGTCGGCCTCGACGTCTTCGACCCGGAGCCGCCGGACGTCTCACACCCGCTCTTTCGCGACCCACGCGTGGTCTGTACCCCCCACACCCTGGGCCTCTCGCAGCGGGCGCGCGAACGAATCTTCCGGGACGTGGCGCAGGCGATCCTCGCGGTCTTCCGCGGCGAGCGCCCGCGCGCCGTCGCGAACCCGGACGTGTACGCAGCGCGGTAGTACCGTCCGCTGCCTCAGCGGCCCACGAGTTCCCAGGCGCCAGATGAAAACGAGCGCTCCATTGCGTCCAGGACCTGGGCGGCGGCCAGGATCTCCCGCACGCCGGGCTCGCGCTGCTGCCCGTCCGCGATCGACTGCAGGAACCGGTACGCCTCGATCACCTTCAGGTCGTCGTATCCCATCCCGATCCCCTGCCCGGGCTGGAAGCGGGCGAAGTCCGGATGCGACGGGCCCATCACGACGCGTGCCGTCCCCGCCTCGCCGTTCGCGAGCGGGAGGTGGAGCTCGAGCTCGTTCATGCGCTCGAAGTCCCAGGCCACGGCGCCGCGCGTCCCGTTGACCTCGAAGCGGTAGCGCGCCTCGGCGCCGACGATGACGCGGCTGAGCTCGATCGTCCCCTTGAGCCCGCGCTCGAACTCGACGAGCGCGGCGACCCAGTCCTCGTTCTCGACGTCGCCGTACTCGGCCGCGTCCTCGACCACGGTGAAGTGTGTGCCCGAGCCCATGGCGACCTTCGGGCGGCGAGGAATGAGAATCGCCGACGTCGCCGTCGTCCGCGCGATCGGCCCGAGCAGGAACTGGGCGAGGTCGACGGCGTGGGAGCCGAGATCGGCCAGGATCCCCGCGCCGGAGAGCTCACGGGAGAAGCGCCAGGAGAGCGCGCCGTGCGGGTTCGCCGAGTAGCTCGCGACGAACTGCATGCGGAAGTGGTTGATCTCGCCGAGCACGCCGTCTTCGATCAGCCGCTGCGCGTGCTGCACCGCGGGCGGGTGGCGGTAGTTGAGGCCGACGATCGTCCGTACGCCGGCACGGTCGGCCGCAGCCGCGATCTGGGCCGTCTCGGCCGGCGTACGGCCGAGCGGCTTCTCGCCCCAGAAGTGCTTGCCGCTCTCGGCGGCCGCGACGCCCATCTCGCGGTGGACGAAGTTCGGCGCGGTGATGCTGACGGCGTCGACCTCCGGGTGGGCGAGCACCTCGCGCCAGTCCGTCGTCCATTCGCGGTACCCGAGCCGTTCGGCGGCCCCACGGGCCCGCTCCTCGAGGTCGTCGGCCGCGATCACGAGCCGGGCGGCGCCCTCGCACTCCGGGAAGTGGATCGGGACGCGGCGGTAGGACGTGGAGTGGACCTCGCCCATCCACCCCACGCCGAGCAACCCGATCCCCACGTCAGTCGGCGTCGTCAGCCACCTCCGCGAGATCGACGGGGCGGCGCTCGGCCAGCGACCGGTCGCACGCGACGGCGACACGGAGCGCCGCCAGCGCCTCCTCGCCTGGGCATGGATTCGCACGCCGTCCCTCGACCAGCTCGAGGAAGGCGCGGAGCTCCGCGTCGAACGCGCCGGCGAAGCGGTCGAGGAAGCCGCGATACGGGTCGCTCGCGGGCTCCGGGCCCGTCCGCTCGACCGACCGCAGCGGCGTGCGCTCGTCGAGCCCGACCGCGATCGAGTCGTCCGAGCCGAACAGCTCGGCGCGGAAGTCGTAGCCGCTCGGGTCGTGGCGCGTGCCCGACACGAGGACCGGCAGGCCCTCCTCCATGGTGAGGACGACCGCAGCGGTGTCGACGTCGCCGTGGCGCGCGAACCGCTCCCACTTCCGAGCCGCGCCCGTCGCGTAGACGCGCTCGACCTCCGACCCCGTCAGCCAGCGCGCGACGTCGAAGTCGTGGACGAGCAGGTCGCGAAAGATCCCGCCGCTCGTCGGGACGTAGCGCTCGGGCGACGGCTCGTGGTCGTGCGACGTGAGGTGGAGGCAGTACAGCGTCCCGAGCGAGCCGTCGGCCGCGAGCCGCCGCGCCTCCGCGAAGCCCGGATCGAAGCGACGCTGGAAGGAGACCTGCAGCGTGGCGCCCGCCCTGGCGGCGACGTCCAGTGCGCGACGCGTGTCCGCGAGCGTCATCGCGATCGGCTTCTCACAGAGGATCGGCACGCGAAGCTCCGCCACGGCGGCGATCTGGGCGGCGTGGTCACCGGTGCTCGAGGAGACCACGACGGCGTCGAGCCGCTCGCCGAGGACGTCTTCGACCAAGCCACCGTCGCCGCCCGCCGCGGCCGCCACCGCCTCTGCGCGCCCGGCATCGCGGCTGCCGACGAGAACCCGCTCGACCGACGAGTGCCGCGCCAGCCATTCGGCCCGGTAGGCGCCCATCCGCCCCGTCCCGAGCACTGCGATCCTCATCGGACGAGGCCGTCGAGCGCAACGGGCCGCCGCTCCTCGTGCGACCGCCGCGCGGCCGCGGCCGCGGCGAGCGCCTGCCGTCCGTCTCGCCCCGTCACCGGCACGGGCGCGCCGTCGAGCGCTGCGGCGAAGGCCTCGACCTCTCTCACGAACGCCGGCCCGTAGCGGTCGGCGAAGAAGTGGGGAAGCACCGGCGTGTGGAACCCGTCGCCGTCGCCGACCACGGTCGTGTTCGAGACCTCGTTCCCTGCGCCGACCATCCCCTCGGTCCCGTGCAGCTCCACGCGCTGGTCGTACCCGTACGTGCTCCGCCAGCAGTTGTCGATCACCGCCAAGGCGCCTCCGGCGAACACCGCCGTCGTCACCGCCGTGTCGACGCCGCCGACGGCGCGCACGTCGTCGGAGAACAGGGTGGCGCCGAACGCGCTCACCTCCGCGATCTCGTCCGCGAGCAGGAAGCGGGCGAGATCGAGGTCGTGGCTCGTCGTGTCGAAGAAGAGGCCGGGCGAGATCTCGAGGTAGTCGCGCGGCGGCGGCTCCGGATCGCGTGAGCTGATCCGCAGGACGCACGGCCGCCCGACCCTGCCTGCGGCCACAGCGTCGCGCACGGCCCGGAAGTTGCGGTCGAAGCGGCGGTTGTACCCGACCTGCAGGATGGTGCCCGCGGCCTCGACTGCGGCGAGCGCGCGGTCGGCACTCTCGACGTCGTCGGCCAGCGGCTTCTCGCAGAAGACGTGCTTGCGCTCGCCCGCGGCGAGCGCCACCTGCTCAGCATGGGCACCCGGCGGCGAGCAGATGAGGACGGCGTCGATGTCGTCGCGGCGCAGCAGCGCGCCCCAGTCGGCGACCGCCTCGCAGCCGAGATGGTCGGCGAGCCGTCGCGCCGCCTCGGCGTCGGTATCGGCGACCGCAGCGACGAGCAGGCCGGCGATCCGGCCCGCGTTCTCGGCGTGCAGGCGACCGATGCGGCCGGCGCCGAGAAGACCGACCCGATGCTCCGCGCGAGCCGCCACTGAACGGCCGCGATCCTAACCGCCTGCGGCCGTCGCCTCCTGTCGAGGCTCGTCGCCGCGCCGGAGCCGGACCTCGAGCCGCTCGATGCGCGAGCCCTCGACGTCGGTCACGCGGAACGCGGCGCCGTCGTACTCGATCTCGTCTCCCTCCTCGGGAGCGCGCCCGAGCAGGCCGAACACGAAGCCGCCGATCGTGTGGTAGTCGTCCTGCGGCAGCGCGGTGCGGAACTGCTCGTTGAAGTCGTCGATCGGGAACGTGCCGTCGACGCGGACCGTGTGTTCGTCGACACGCTCGACGGACTCGTCCGGTAGGTCGAACTCGTCCTCGATCTCGCCGACGATCTCCTCCAGCAGGTCCTCCAGCGTCACGATCCCCTGCATCGCGCCGTACTCGTCGACGACGATCGCGATGTGCTGGTTCGTCCGGCGGAACTCGGTGAGCAGCGCGCCGAGGTTCTTCGTCTCCGGGACGATGTAGGGCTTGCGCGCGAGCTGCTCGACCGCGACGCCGGCGATCCCGCGCTCGAGCAGCGCCGAGAACAGGTCGCGCACGTGGAGGATGCCGACGATCTCGTCGAGCGACCCCCGATACACGGGGTAGCGCGTGTACGGCGATTCGATCACGGCGCGCAGGCACTCCTCGGGCGGCAGGTCGACCGAGAGGGCGACGACCTCGGGCCTCGGCACCATCACGTCGGAGACCTCCTTCTCGGCGAAGTCGAAGACCTTGTAGAGCATCTCCTGCTCCTCGTGCTCGATCGTGCCGGCCACCTCCGCCTGCGCGACGATCATGCGGATGTCCTCCTCGCTGTGTGCGACGACGCCGGCGGGCGCGGGCTCGATGTCGAACAGTCCCGTGACCGCGTTCGATGACGCCTGCAGGAACCAGACGATCGGATACGTGGCGACGTAGAACCCCTCCACGGGGAGTGCGACCCACAGTGCGGTGCTCTCGTTCTTCGTCAAGGCAATCGCCTTGGGCACGAGCTCGCCGAGCGTCACGTGGAGGTAGGTGACGATGATGAACGCGATCACGAACGCGACAGGCGGCGCCAGAATCGGATCGACGAGGTGCTCGACGAGAGGCTCGCCGATCGCGCCGAGCGCGATCGAGAACGCCGTGATCCCGAGCTGGACCGTGCCGATGAAGCGCGGCGGGCTGTCCATGATCCGGAGAGCGATGCGGGCGCGGATGTCGCCCGTATCGGCACGCTCCGCGAGGCGGCTCCGCCGCGCGGTCACGAGCGCGTACTCGGCCGCGACGAAGAACGCGTTCCCCAAGACGATCAGGAGAACGAGAAGGATTCGGAGGAAGTCGCTCATGCCCCGCTCTCCGGGGCACGCGTACTAGGCGGTCGGTCGTCGTCCAAAGTCACGTCGCAGTATAGGAAACGCCTCCGTCGCCCTCCACCCGCGCGGCCCGCCCGAGCGCGACGAGCCGCTCGAGATGGGATAGTGTCTCCGCGACCGCGAAGCGGCGGCCCGTGCCGTCGAGGTCGGGGGCGAACAGCGGGAGCGAGACCTCGTAGCCCGTGCGCCGACCGTCGCGCAGCGCGCGCTCGGTCGCACCGAGCCGCTCGTCGTGGTGCGCGAGCAGCTCCCGTGCGCGGCCGGCCGCGTCATCGAGCGGGTCGCCGTGCCCGGGGTACGCGATCCGCGGCGCGAGCGCCACGATCCGCTCGAGCGAGGCAATGAAGTCCCCGAGCGGATCGGGCCGGCTGTCGGGATAGAGGCCGACCGTCGGCGAGATCCGCGGCAGCACGTGGTCGCCGCAGACAAGGCGTCCGTCCTTCAGCAGCCCGAGATGGCCGTCCGCGTGGCCCGGCAGCTCGAGCACCTCCCAGCCCGCGACGCGGTCTCCCTCCGCGAGCGGCTGGGGATCGCGCGCGAACCGGATGAGCGAGGCGAACGCCGGCCCGCGCTCGCGCAGGTCGTCGGTCACGGGCGCCGGGACCCCGTTCGACGCGAGCCAGTCGGCGAGGCGCTCGGGCCAGCTCGGATCGCCCCAGACCCGCTCGGACTGCTCGTAGTCGAGAGCGCCCTGCCACACGGGCGCGCGCGTGACCGCCGCGGCGACCTCGCCCGCGCCGATGTGGTCCGGATGCATGTGCGTGATGACGATCCTGGTCACGGGCGCATCGAGGCTCGCGACGAGCTCCTCGAACCGCGCCTCGACGTTCGGGAGCGCCAAGCCCGTGTCGACGAGCGTCCAGCCGCCCGCATCGCGCAGGAGGTACCCGTGCACGTGCCCGGGTGGCGTCGGGAGTGGGAACGTCACGCGGGCGACGTCGTCTGCGAGGGGCTCCGGTACGAACACGTGTTCTATACTCGCTGCGTGCGGGCCGAATATCGCGAGCAACCGTGTCGCACGGCGCTCAACGCGGTCCGCGGGATGGCGTTCAAATGGTCGCTGAACCCGTACATGGGCTGCGTCCACCGCTGCACGTTCTGCTACGTCCGGGCCTTCGAACGCCGTGCCGACCGCCCGTCCGACGACCGCTACGGGCGGACGATCCGGGTCAAGGTCAACGTCGTCGAGGTGCTCGCGGGCGAGCTCGCGCGATCGACGTGGCGGGGCGAGACCGTCGCCGTCGGGGCCGCGACCGATCCGTACCAGCCCGCCGAGGGCCGCTACCGACTGACGCGCGGCTGCATCGAGGTCTTCGCCGCCGCGCGCAATCCGTTCAACCTCATCACGCGCGGTCCGCTCATCGTCCGCGACGTCGACGTCCTGACGGAGGCGGCGCGGCGGGCCGAGGTCTCGGTCAACTTCTCGATCCCGACGCTCGACGAGGAGGTCTGGCGCCAGACGGAGCCGGGGACCGCTCATCCACGCCAGCGCCTACGCGCGCTGAAGACGCTCGTCGACGCGGGCGTCAAGGCGGGCGTCGGCATGGCACCGATCCTCCCCGGCCTTTCCGACCGGCCCGGGCAGCTGGCCGAGGTCGTCAAGGCCGCCCGCGAGGCCGGTGCGACGCATCTCTGGGCCAATCTGCTCTTCCTGCGGCCGGGCACGCGCGAGCACTTCCTCGAGCAGCTGGCGCGGGACTGGCCCGAAGAGCTCGAGCGCTACGAGCGCCTCTACGACGGCCGCAGGTACCTCGGCGCGGACGAGCGACGGCCGCTCGCCGAGACCGTAGACGCGCTGCGACGGCGCCACGGCGTGGCCGACCGGCGCCGGATCCGGCTCGAGCCGCCGCCCGAGCCGGAGCAGCTCGCGCTGCCGGCGGCCTGACCGCCGGACGCCGGCCGTCCCACGAGCGCCATAGAATCGGCCCATGGCGATCCAGAACGGCGAGATCACCTGTCTGATCGTCGACGACCACGAGGTCGTCCGCGAAGGGCTCCGCCTCTCGCTGTCCCGGGCACCGCACATCCGCGTCGTGGGCGAGGCGGCGACCGGCGACCAGGCGATCGAGCTGGCGGAGCGGCGGCGTCCGAAGGTCGTGCTGATGGACGTCCGGATGCCCGGCATGGACGGCCTCGAGGCGACGAAGATCCTGAACGCCCGGCTCCCCGACATCGCCGTGCTGATCTTCACGGCGTACAGCGAGCGAGCGCTGCTCTCGAAGGGGCTCGAGTCCGGCGCGAAGGGCTACGTGCTCAAGGAGGCCCCGCACGAGACGCTCGTCCGTGCGATCAACAAGGTCGCGGCGGGCGACCCCTACGTCGACCCGGCGCTGATGCCGGCCTTCCTGCCGGCGAAGGATCGCGACGACATCCTGACGAGCCGCGAGCGCGAGATCCTGCAGCTGCTCGCCGAGGGGATGTCCAACGCCGACGTGGCGGCGCAGCTCGTGATCAGCCAGGAGACGGTCAAGAGCCACGTCCGCCACATCCTCGCCAAGCTCGAGGCCGACACGCGTACGCAGGCGGTCGCGATTGCGCTTAGCGAGTCGATCATCGAATAAGCCGGCCCGCCTCCTCGCCGTCCTCGCGCTCGGCGCCTCCGCCGTCCTGCTGGTGGCGGAGCCCGACGATCCGGTCGCGGTGGCGGTCAGCGTCAGCCTCGCGGTCCCGGCGGCCGTCCTGCTCATCCTCGAGATCATCCGCAGCGAGCGCCGGCGGCACCTGCTCGCCGAGCGGGAGCTCGCCGAGGAGGCTGCGGCGCTCGAGTCGCTCGTCGCGTCGCTCGGCACCATCGCGGCGACGCTCGACCCGCACGAGATCGCCGAGGTGACGCGCCGGGAGGGTGAGCGCCTCTTCGACGCACGCGCGGAGCTGCTCTCCGCGGAGGCTGCCTCCGAGCCTGTCGACGGCGAGGTCCTGATCCCGCTGCGGCTCCGTGAGGACGACGTCGAGCTGCTCCGCCTCGTCGCCGCGCGCCCGCTCGGCCGCGCGGACATCGCGCGCGCCCTCGTTCTCGGCGACTTCGCCGCGCGCGTCCACGAGAGTGCAAGGCTGCGCGTCGAGTCGGAGGCCCGGGAGGACGAGCGCGCCCGCCTGTCCAGCCAGCTCGTGACCGCCGAGCAGGACGAACGGCGGCGGCTGGCGCTGCACCTGCACGACACCTCGGTGCAGGCCCTCGCGGGGATCGCGCTCATGCTCGACGCCGTGCAGCAGTCGGTCGCCGACGGTCGCG
>Ga0126307_10001283_pt1 | contig 16575 bp, 13 predicted proteins | sample Plot28_FD_89955 | JGI IMG/M metagenome (GOLD analysis project Ga0126307, IMG submission 89955) | Serpentine soil microbial communities from UC McLaughlin Reserve, CA, USA - Plot28 | ecosystem: Environmental > Terrestrial > Soil > Grasslands | place: USA: UC McLaughlin Reserve, Lake County... | reverse complement strand
CGGGCGAGGGCGCGGCGGAACGGAGTTCTCGTTCACCGCGGCGGTCTTCCTCGACATCGTCTCGCAGCGGTCGGGATGAGGATCGGCTGCTTCACCACGGTTGCTGGCCGATCTGCTACGACGGCGCGCTAAGCATCGAGCACGCGGATCCGCTGCTCGGCGCGCGCGACGGCCTGGCCAAGGTCGTCGCGCTGCTGCGGCGGATCGTTCCCGCCGAGCGTTAGCGCCGCTACGCCCGGTGGAGCCGGGTGCGGATGCCCGCGACGTGCGAGCCGCCGGCGAGCGAGAGCACGATCAGCGCTCCGGCGCCGCCGGCGCCGATCGCCGCCGAGCCCCAGTCGAAGCCCTCATCGACGATCGTCGTGGCCGGGCGCGACTCGGCCGGGACGGTCTCCGGGGCGGACGGCGCGTCGCCGGAGCTCTGCTCGGTGATCGGCCGGGCCTGCGCGGCCGGCGCCGCCAGCGCCATCACGGCGATGCCGGCGGAGATGTTGCGGGTGATGCGGGACGGCATGGCTGCCTCCTCGAGGCGTGGTGGAAGTGACGCCGATCAGCGTCCGCCAAGCCGGTAGAGCCTCGGCCCAGTCCCGGTTTACTCGGCTCTCTACCGGGAGTAGGCTCGTCCGCGGCCCGGCGAACGCCCGGAATATGGATCTCCGCCTCCTAGGTCCGATCGAGGCACGCCTCGGCGACCGCACACTGCACCTCGGCGCCCGCAAGCAGCGCGCGGTTCTCGCCATGCTGGGCCTGCAGGCCAATCGCACGGTCTCGATCGATCGCCTCGCCGAGGGGCTCTGGGGAGAGGCGCCGCCGCCGAGCGCCCCCAAGATGGTCCAGCTCTACGTCTCACAGCTGCGCCGGGCGCTCGACGGCAACGGCGCGGCGATCGTCACGCACGGCCGTGGCTACGAGCTTCGACTTGCGGCGGGCGAGGTCGACACGACGCGCTTCGAGGAGCTGGTGGAGGAGGGCCGCGCGCGTGAAGCGCTCGCGCTGTGGCGCGGCGAGCCGCTCGCGGACGTCGCCGACGAGCCGTTCGCCGCCGCCGAGATCCGCCGGCTCGAGGAGCTGCGGCTGCGCGCCCACGAGCTGGCGATCGACGCCGACCTCGCCGCAGGCCGCCACGCCGACGTGATCGGCGAGCTCGAGGCGCTGGTTGCCGCGCACCCCCTGCGCGAGCGGCTGCAGGGGCAGCTGCTGCTCGCGCTGTACCGCTCGGGACGCCAGGCCGAGGCGCTGGACGCTTACCGTCACGCGCGCCACGAGCTGGTCGAGCAGATCGGCGTCGAGCCCGGCGCCGAGCTGCGGCGGCTTCAGCAGGCGATCCTCGAGCAGGATCCCGCGCTCGACCTGCGTGGGGCCGAAGCGGCGGCGCCGCCGCCTCCCACGCGTGCGCCGCCGCAGCGCCGCGGTCGCCGCTCGCCACTGGTGGTCGCTGCGGTGCTCGCGGCCGCGGCCGGCCTGATCGCGTTCGGCGTCAGCCGCGTCACCGCGCCCGACCGGCTGGGCCGGATCGACGAGAACGCCGTCGGGCTGATCGATCCGGGCAGCGGGCGGATCACGGCGCAGTACGCCGTCGGCCGCGGCCCGGGAGCGGTCGTCGCAGGCGGCGGTTCGGTCTGGGTCGCCAACACGCTCGGCGGGACCGTCTCTCGAATCGAGCAGAAGAAGCCCCACCAGGTGACGTCGATCGACGTCGGCGGCGAGCCGACGGCGCTGGCGTTCGGGGCCGGGTCGCTGTGGGTCGCCAACGGCGAAGACCGCATGGTCGCTCAACTCGATCCGGGGACCAACCGCGTGGTGAGGGAGCTGCCCGTGGGCAACGCCTCGCGCGCCATCGCGGCCGGCTCCGGCGCGCTCTGGGTCGCCTCCGCGATCGACCGCGCGGTGCGCCGGATCGACCTCGACCGGCCCGCGCTGAGCCGCTCGATCGATGTGCGAGCGACGCCGACCGCGATCGCGGCCGGCGCCGGCGCGATCTGGGTCGCGAGCGAGGAGTCCGGCACCGTAACGCGGATTGACCCGCGGACGGGAGCCTTAAAGGCGATCCCAGTCGGCAACGGCCCGAGCGCCGTGGCCGTGGGCGAGGGCGCGGTGTGGGTGACCAACCGCGCGGATGACACGGTTTCACGGATCGACCCGCGGACGAACGCGGTCTCCTGGGCCATTGGAGTCGGCGGCGATCCCACCGCGATCGCGGCGGGCGACGGCGCCGTGTGGGTCGCGGGCGGTAGCGCCGGCACCGTGACGCGCCTCGACCCGGGCGCCCGCCCGAAAATCGTCAGGACCGTCGAGGTCGAGAGCACCGCCGCGGCCGTGGCGATCGCCGACGGATCGGTCTGGACGGCCGCGGCCGCGCCGCCGTCGAGTCACCGCGGCGGCACGCTGCGGGTCGTCTCGCCGGACCCCCCGGTGCCGATCGACTGGTTGAACCCGGAGTCGTACTTCTACGCCCCGCTGCAGGTGCTGTCGCTCGCGTACGACGGCCTTGTTGCCTACCGGCGGATAGGCGGGGCCGCCGGCACGACGCTAGTGGGCGCGCTGGCCGCGGACGTCCCCGCGCCCAGCCGCGATGGCCGCACGTACGTCTTCACGCTCCGCCCCGGGGTGCGCTACTCGGATGGCACGCCCGTCCGGTCGGAAGACTTCCGCGCCTCGATCGAGCGCTTCCTGGCTGCCAAGCAGCGCGACTTCCCGGCGTTCTACGACGGCATCGTCGGGGCCGCGCGGTGCCTGCGGCGGCCAGCCCGCTGCGATCTGTCCGCGGGGATCGACAGCGATCGGCGCGCGCGCACGATCACCGTCCACCTGACCCGCCCGGACGCCGAGTTCCTGCACAAGCTCACGCTGCCGTTCGCCTACGTCGTGCCGGCCGACACCCCGATCCGCCGCACCGGCGATCGGGTGCTGCCCGGCACCGGCCCGTACCGGATCGCCGCCTGGGAGACCGGGCGCGGCGGCCACCTCGTCCGCAACCCGCACTTCCGCTCTTGGTCGCCGCAGGACCGGCCGGCGGGCTTCGCCGATCGGATCGAGGTCGCGGTCCGCCGGCAGAACGAGGTCGGGAAGCAGGTCCCCCGGGTACAGAGCGGTGCGGCCGACGTCGTCGTCGTCGCAAACCCGTTCAAGCCACTGTTCCCGCCCGCTCGCCTCGCGGCTCTGGCGGTCGACTCGCCGGGGCAGCTGTACACCCACGCGGAGGCGAGCCTCGGCTACATGTTCCTCAACGTGCTCGCGCCGCCGTTCGACGACATTCGCGTGCGCCGTGCGGTCAACTACGCGACCGACCGAGCCCGCGTCGTCGAGCTCGAAGGCGGGGGCGAGCTTGCCACCGCCACCTGCCAGATCCTGCCGGTCGGCTTCCCCGGCTATGTGCCGTACTGCCCTTACACGGCGCGATCGGGACCGGGACGTGGCTGGACGGCGCCCGACATTGAGCGCGCGCGCGCGCTGATCGCCGCTTCCGGCACCGCCGGCCAGCGCATCGTCGTGCACGTGCCCGACTTCAAGCTGCATCTCGGTCGCTACTTCGCGCGACTGCTCGACGAGCTCGGCTACCGCGCCTCGGTGCGCATCCCGGACGGGGAATACTTCGAGGCCATGCGGGACCCGCGGACGCGGGCGCAGATCGGGTTCGGCGGCTACAGCGCCGACTATGCCGCCCCGTCGACGTTCATCCAGCCCAACTTCACGTGCGCGTCCCAGACCGCACGCCAGCCGGACAACACGTCGTACTTCTGCAACCACGAGCTCGCCCGGCGGGTCGAGCTCGCCCTTGCAGCGGAAGGTTCCGACGCCACCAAGCGCTGGACCACGATCGACCATGAGCTCGCAGACCGCGCCCCCGCCGTGCCGCTGACCAACCGGCGCTCCGCCGTGTTGGTGTCGGAGCGGGTCGGCAACGTGCAGCATCAGCTCCAGGGCTACACGCTGCTCGACCAGATGTGGGTGCGCTGAGCCGGCCGGTCAGCGGCGGCGCCCCGCCTCGCGCTCCAGCAGCCGGTTGCCCTGCTCGAGCTGCGCCGCCGACGCGGCGGCGACCGAGGCCGCGCCGGTCTCGCGGCTCACGCGCGCGTGGATCACCCGGTATGACTCGCCGGTCAGGCGCGCAAGCGCCGGCGACGACGGCCGGTCGGTCGCGAACAGCGACAGCGGCTCGCCCGGCTGCGTCGTCCGCAGCACCTCGGCCTCCCCGTGCGCGCTGGACCACAGCGCGCGGAACGCATCGCCCGGCTCCGAGCGGGGAGCGCGCCTGCGGGCGGCGCAGGTTAGCCGGCAGCCCGACGCACCCGGCGCACCGGGTAGTAACGTCCCGCTGCCAGTCATCCGCTCGGACAGGCAGAGCCGTGATCGGTGCACTAATCCTCGGACTCGTAGCCGGCTTCATCGGCCGGGCGCTGGTACCGAACGACATCTTCAGCGGCATGAGCGGGCCGACCTCGTGGGCGGTCTCGATCCTGCTCGGGCTCGTCGGCGCGTTCGTCGGCTACCTGATCTTCACCCGGCTGCTCGGTATCGGCGACGACGACGCGTTCGACCTCGGCGGCATCCTCAGCGCGATCATCGGCGTCGTGATCGTGCTGCTCGTGGCCGGCGCCGTGGTCCGTCGCGCCGGGGGCCCGCGGGCGACGACGCGCTAGTAGCCAACGACGCCGAGCGTGGCCGTCATGCCGCGCTCGGCGTGCGTCGGGATCGTGCAGCGCAGCCGCCAGGTGCCCGCGTCCAGCGCGACGCTCCGCGTCGCTATCTCGCCCGGCCCGAGCTCGTCGAACGCGTAGCTCGGGCCGGAGCCGTCGGCGCGCTCGAGCAGCAGGTCGTGCGGGTCCTGCGCGAACGCGTTGTTGAACTCGACCTTGACGGCGCCCGCCAGCACGGTGGTGCGTGAGAGGACGAGCCTGAGCTCCGACAGCGTGCGGTCGTCCGTGCGGGCCTGGACGGACCGCCCGCTGCCTGCGGGTAGAGGCGGCGGCGGGGGCGGCGGGTCGGTGGGTGACGGCGCGGGCGTCGCGGCAAGCGCCGGCGGCGCCGCGCGCGTCCCCGTGACGGGCAGCGGGCGGGCGGCGCGCGGGAGGCCGGCGCGCTTCGCGACCACGTGGCCCCGCAGCCGCTTGCGCGGCCGCGCGTCGGCGGCTCCGCCCACGGCGGCGAGCGCGACCGCCGCCACGAGCAGCAGCGCGAGCCGGCGCACTAGCGCACCAGCGCCAGCGGCGCCGAGAACTTCGCGGCATCGGGCACGATGCCGGTAGCGTCGACGCCGAGCCAGTCCTGCACGATGTGCTTGTAGACGTGGCGGAAGTCGACGGTGTGGCGCAGGTTGTCCTGCGCGTCGAGCGTCGCCAGGCCGGGGAACTCGCCCACCAGCGTGCCCGTGACGCGCGAGCCGATCAGCAGCGAGAGCCCACCCGCGCCGTGATCGGTCCCGCCGCCGTTCTCGCGCGGCCGGCGCCCGAACTCACTCCAGACCTGGATCAGCACGCGATCGGCCAGGCCGCGTGCGATCAGGTCCGCCTGGAAGGCGGCGATCGACGCCGCGAACAGGTTGAGCTGGCCGGGCAGCGAGCCGTTCTGGTCGTCGTGGGTGTCGTAGCCGCCGTTGGCGTCGAGCGCGACGCAGCGCAGCGGCAGGCCCATGCCGAGCATCTCGGCCAGGACCGCGAGCCGGCGCGGAAACGAGCCGCCCGGATAGCTCGCGGGCGCCGTCCAGGCGGGGCTGCGGCCCGATAGCGGCGCGAGCTGTTCCTGCAGCGCGACGGTCTGGCGCGCAGCGTCGCGGGCGCCGGCCAGCTCGGCATCGGCCGTCGGCTGCGCGCCGAGCGCGCCGAAGCGCTCGTTCAGGCGGGCGTTGAGGCTCGCGTCCCAGACGTCGCGCGTCCACAGGCGGTACTTCTCCGGCGCGGCGACGGCCGCGACCGGCACCGAGCCGGCGGCCAGCCCGGGCGCAAGGTTGTAGTCGAGCGACAGGCCCTGCAGCGGGTTGTCGGCCGAGCCGTGGCGGTCGAGGTAGCGGCCCATCCAGCCGACGCGTCCCAACGGGTTGATCTCGCCGACCTCCCAGTAGTGGCGCGAGGTGAAGTGGGACTGGTTTGGGTCGTCGTAGCCGATCGCCGGGATGACCGTCACCATGCCGCCGCGGTGCAGGTCGCGGATCGGCGCCAGGTCGGGATGCCAGCGCAGCCGCACGTCCTCCGTGAAGACGTCCTCGGGGACGCCGCTGTCGGCGAGCGCGAGCGTCGGGCGCAGCGCCGCATAGCGCGAGTCGCCGACCGGGGCGAGCAGAGAGAGCGAGTCGACGCCGCCGGACATGAAGATCGAGACGAGCACCGGCGCGGGCCCGGCCGCGGAGGCGGCCGCGATGCCCTCCTCCCACGCGGCCGGGCGCAGCGCGCCGCCGCCGAACACGGCGAGGGCGAGCCCGCCGCTGCGCGCCAGGAACGAGCGGCGCGAGAGGCCGGTGCCGGCGGCCGCCGGCATCCCGGCCTCGATCGGGCGCAGGCCGGCGCCGGCGTGGGCGGCGGCGCTGCGGAGGAGCGCGGAACGCGAGAAGTCCTTGCAGTGGCAGGCGGTCATCAGCAGGTCTGGTAGTCGGGGCTGGCGGCGATCAGCTGGCGCAGCGCGTTCTGGCGCTGCGCGCGCAGGCTCGCGCGCGGGTTGTCCGGCACCGACGTGGCCGCGAACTCGTGCAGCGCGGGGACCGTCTCGTCGGTCAGCACGGGGTCGAGCCAGAACGCGCGCGCCTTCGCGACCGCTTCGCTCGCGGTCTCGGCCGGATACGAGCTCCAGGTCGCCGACGTGATGCTCTGGCCGCGCATCACCTCGTTGACGATGTCCCAGCGGGCGCGAACGGTGTTGGTGTCGAGCCAGCGCTTGTCGTCCCAGCCGGACACGTCGGGCGGGTGGTAGAGCCGTTGGCCGGCGCCGTCGGTCAGCCAGACCCAGCGCGCGTCGTCGATCGGCAGCTCGCGGGCGCGCAGCATGCCGGCGGTCAGGACAGCCGGCGGCTTGACCATCCGCGGGCCCTCGTACAGCTCGGGCGAGCAGAGGATCGCCTCGACGATCGGGCGGATCTGGAAGCCCGAGTCGCGGTAGGCGGCCTCGAGCCTCGCCGCCACGTCGGAGGACGGCGGCACCGGGATGAAGTAGCTCCACAGCTTGGCGACGAAGAACGACGGATGCAGCGGGTGCTGGACGACCAGGCGGCAGGCGTCCTCCCACGTGAAGCGGCCGGACTGGCCGAACACCGTCTTCGTGTTGCCGTCCCAGCGGTTCGCCTGGTCCCAGCGGAAGTTCGTGTAGCCGACGCCGGAGACCCAGTCGGCGCGCCAGCCGCTGAGCGCCCTCGCAAGCTCGCGCACGTCGGCCTCGGTGTAGGCGCCGCGGTCCGCGCCGAGCGTGAACAGCTCCATCAGCTCGCGCGCGTAGTTCTCGTTGATCGCGCCGCGGCGGCTCGAGATCCCGTCGAGGAACACGAGCATCGCCGGGCCGCTGGTGACCGCGCGGACCATGTCGGCGAACGAGCCGAGCCCGTGCGTGCGGAAAAGGTTCGTCTGCTCGAGCATGAACTGCGACGAGCCGACGGCCTCTGTCGACGTCGCCCACCAGTCGTGGAAGATCAGCGCGAGGCGCTCGACGAGCTGGTGGCGCGAGCGGACGAGGCGGTCGAACCAGTAGAGCGTGTCGTCGTACCACGTCTCGAACACGTCGAGCGGCTGGCCGTCGACGGTCGGCTCGGGACCGTCCATCGGCGCGACGCCCGTCGGACGCGTGAGCGACAGCACGGCACCCTCGAGGTCCAGCGCCGCGAGCGCGTCGAGCTGGCCGGGACGCGGGCCGAAGCCGGCGCGCCAGAGCAGCCGCTCGGCCTGCGCGCGGCCGAACGGGCCGCTGTAGACGCCGATCGGCGACTGGATCGTCTTCAGCCGCGGCGGCGGCGGAGGGGACGTGGGCGGCGGCGGCGCAGAGGCGGCCGGCGGTGCGGCGACCGGCGCGGGCGGATGCGTGCCGGCGGGGGCGAGCGCCGGATGCCTGGGCTTGCGCGGCCGGCACTTGCGCAGGTTGACGGTCTTGCGCCGGCCGTGGACGAGCTTCTTGCGCTTGACGGTGCGGCAGCGCTTTCGACGACGCTTCCTCTTGCGCAGCTCCGCCATGCGAGATCGTTTCGGCAGGTTTGCTCCGGAGCTGAAATGAGTGACCGCTTCACGCACGACGTGCGGCTAGATTGGCCGTCTATGGAGACGGTCGGCGCGGACGCGGTCGTCCCGCCGCGCCGGTCGTGGCGCGAGCCGCTGCGGGTCTGGCGCGCGAGCATGCGCCCGCGCGTGCATGTCGGCGCGGGGGTGCGGCTCGGTCGCGGCGTGGTGCTGCGCGCCGAGCCGGGCGCGCGGCTGGCGATCGGCGACGGCGTCGCCGTCGGCGACGGCGCGCGGCTGGAGGCGTCCGGCGGCGTGCTGGCGATCGGCGCGGGCTGCGCGCTGGGCGAGCGCAGCGTGCTGGCCGGCGCCGTGACGGTCGGCCGCGAGTGCGTCGTCGGCGACTGGGCGCGCGCCGAGGGCGCGGCGCGGCTGGACGACCGTACCCGACTGGCCGCGCACGCGGTCGCGCTGACCGGCGCCCATGTCGGCGCCGGCGCGGTGGTCGGCTCCTACTCGGTCGTCGACGGCCCGATCGCGCCGGGCGCGGTCGTGGCCGGCGAACCTAAACGGCGCCAGCCCCCATTTAGGTTCGCTACGTAACGGTGCCGGGCCCCGTTTAGGTTCGCTCAGACGCGCGCGCTGCGCAGGTCCTCGTAGGCCGCCTGAGGCGATGAAGGGATCGATGTCGTCGCGCGGGAAGTCGGGCTCGCGCACGCGGTGGACGATGACGCCATGGCGGTTCTCGGTGTAACTTTGCCGAAGGCGAGCGCGAGGAACGAGCGTCTCGCCTCGGCGCTAGGGTCCCGCCCCGTGAGCACGCGGGCGATCGTGACGGGGGCCGCGAGCGGCATCGGCCGCGCCGTCGCGGCCGCGCTGGTCGACGGCGGGGCGCAGGTGCTCGCGGTCGACCTCCAGCCGGACCCCGACGGACCGGGCGCGCCGTTCGCCGCCGACCTGACGACGCGCGACGGCAACCGCGCCGCCGTCGAGCGCGCGCTGGAGGCGTTCGGCGGGCTCGACACGATCGTCGCGAACGCCGGCTTCCAGCACGTCGCTCCGGTCGCCGAGTTCGACGAGGACCGCTGGGACGCGCTGCTCGCGCTGCTGTTGACGAGCCCGTTCCTGCTCGCCCGCTACGGCTGGGGGGCGCTGGCCGCGAGCGGCGACGGGCGCTTCGTCGCGATCGCCTCCGCCCACGGGCTCGTCGCGTCGCCGTTCAAGGCGGGCTACGTCGCGGCCAAGCACGGCGTGCTCGGCCTGGTGAAGACGCTCGCGCTGGAGGGGGCGGAGCAGGGCATCAGCGCGACCGCGATCTGCCCCGGGTTCGTTCGCACGCCGCTCGTCGAGGGGCAGATCGCCGATCAGGCCCAGGCCCACGGCATCTCGGAGGACGAGGTGCTCGAGCGGGTGATCCTCGCGCCGCATGCGCTCAAGCGGCTGATCGAGCCCGCCGAGGTCGCCGCCGCCGTGCTGTTCCTGCTTGGCCCGGGCGGCTCGGCGTTCACCGGCGCGCCGTTCGTGATGGACGCCGGCTGGACCGCGCGCTGAGCAGCGCGCCAGTCCCGCCTGACACGGCGCGACTCGGGCGAGGAGAGTGGGCCGCCCGCCGACGCCCTCGCCGGGTTGAGCCGGCTCAGCGTCGCTCCAGCACCGTGATGCCCGCGAGCGCAGGGTCGACGACCGGCGCCCAGTCGCGCGGCAGGGGTGAAAACGCGAGCGCGCCGCGCAGCGGCACCGCGACGGCGACGTCGTCGCCGCGCAGGAACGCGACCGCGTCGGGGCCGGCTTCGAGCGGGGTGTAGGCGCCGGCGAACGCGTCCGGGCGGCGGGCGCGCAGCGCGAGCAGCTCGCGGATCAGCCACAACTTGCGCGTATCGGGGTCCGAGGGCGGCGCTCCGAGCAGCGCGCGCCGGCGCGCCCAGTCGACCGGCCGGCGGTTGTCGGGATCGACGAGCGCGAGCGCCACCAGCTCGTCGCCCTGGTAGACGTCGGGCACGCCGGGGACGGTCAGCTTGAGCGCCGTCTGGCGCAGCGCGTGGAGCTCGCCCACCGCGGCGAGGCGCGCCGCGAACGGCTCGAAGTCAGCGCGGAACTCGGCGTGGTCGTACAGCGCCCGGCAGTACGCCAGCACGCGCTCCTCCCAGCCGGCGTCCTCCGCCGCCCAGCTCGTGTTGCGCTTGGCCTCGCGCATCGCCTTGCGCATGTACGCGGACAGCCGCTCGGCCTCGATCGGCCATGCGCCCACGAGCGTCTGGAGGATCGTGTACTCCTCGATCGCGTCCGGCGCGCCGCCGGCGCGCAGCGGCGCGAGCAGCGCGCGCCAGCGGCGCACCCCAGCGGCCCACTCGTCCGCCATGCACGCGAGCGCGCCGAGCCGCGCGCGCACGTCGCCCGAGCGCTTCGTGTCGTGCGTCTGCGTCGTCAGCAGGTGGCGCGGGAAGCGTGCCGCGCGGGCCGCGTTGCCGGCGTGGAAGGTCGCCACGTCGATGCTGAAGCGGCTCGGGTCGCCGCCGACGTCGCACAACGCGAGCAGCCGCGCGTAGCGGTAGAACGCGGTGTCCTCGACGCCCTTGGCCATGATCGCGGGAGTGGTCTGCTGGAAGCGGGTCTGGAACGCCGGCGGCGCCTGCGCGAACCACTCCCCCAATCCGGCCTCGGCGAACACGTGCTGGTCCTCCGGCGACGGCAGGCCGCGGATGTACGTCCGGTACACCGGTAGGGCGGCAAGCGCGTGCTCGAGCCGCTCGACCCCCGGCCACAGCCGCCGCAGCCAGTCGGCGTCGGGGGCGAACGTCGTCTGCGCCTGCTCGAGCTTGGCCTCGGCCGCCCACTCGCCGAACGGGCGCGCGTCGCCGCTCAGCTCCTCCCACAGCGCGGTCAGCGCCGGCTCGCCGGCCGGGTCGACGAACAGCGCCGTCGCGTCGCACGCGAACTCGTAGCCGACCGTGCCTTCGACGCGCCAGTCGCGCAGCTGCTCGCCGGGATCCAGGATCTTCTCGACCCAGACGTGCTCCGCCCCGCCCGCGCGCAGCCGGTCCAGATACCCCGCCGGGTCGGCGAGCCCGTCGGGATGATCGACGCGCAACCCGTCGACGAGGCCCTCGCGTACCAGTGAGAGCGCGAGCCGATGGGTCTCGTCGAACACCTCAGGGTCCTCCTGGCGTACGCCCGCGAGGTGGTCGATGTCGAAGAAGCGGCGGTGCCGGCCGGTCGCGGGATCGATGTCGAAGAACTGCGCGCGGCGGCGCTCGTCGGACCAGTACGGGTTCGCGTCGTCGGTCGCCATGTGGTTCGGCACGATGTCGAGGACGATCCCCATGCCGGCTGCGCGCGCCGCCGCCGCGAGCGCGCGGAAGCCCTGCTCCCCGCCGAGCGCGTCCGACAGCCGCGACGGGTCGACGACGTCGTAGCCGTGCGTCGACCCGGCGCGCGCCTCGAACGCCGGTGACAGGTAGAGGTGGGAGAAGCCGAGCTCGCTCAGGTACGAAACGAGCGCGGCCGCCGCCGCGAAGTCCAGCTCGGCGCCGAGCTGGAGCCGGTAGATCGCGCGGAGCGCGACCATGTCAGCCGCCCCGGCGCAGCAGCGCCAGCGAGCGCGCCGCCAGCGTCAGCCGACCGCGCGCGGCGATCGTCATCGGGTCCGCGTCGGGATCGAGCGTCTGGAGCTCCAGCACCCATTGCCGGCCGAAGCGGCGGCTGGGCAGCGTGAAGCCGCAGTCCTCGCCCGAGCCGTTGAACAGCAGCAGGAACGAGTCGTCGCGGACGCGCTCGCCCCGCGGCCCGGGAGCGATGATCCCGTCGCCGTTGAGGAACAGGCCGAGGCAGTGGGCGTCGGAGCTCCAGTCCTGCTGGGTCATGCGCCGCCCGTCGGGGCGAAACCACCACGCGTCCGGCAAGCCCGAGTCGGCGCCATCCTCGCCGGCGAGGAAGTCGCGCCGCTGGAAGACGGGGTGCGCACGGCGCAGCGCGATCAGCCGCTTCGTGAACTCGAATTGGCGCCGCGCGCGCTCGTCGAGCTCCCAGCCGAACCACGAAATCTCGTTGTCCTGGCACCAGCCGTTGTTGTTGCCGCCCTGCGTGCGCGCGAGCTCGTCGCCGCCGAGCAGCATCGGCGCGCCCTGCGACAGCAGCAGCGTCGCGAGGAAGTTGCGCTGCTGGCGCTCGCGCAGCGCGTTGATCTCCGGATCGTCGGTCTCGCCCTCGACGCCGCAGTTCCACGAGCGGTTGTCGTCGGTCCCGTCGCGATTGCCCTCTTGGTTGGCCTCGTTGTGCTTCTGCTCGTAGGAGACGAGGTCGCGCAGCGTGAAGCCGTCGTGGGCGGTGATGAAGTTGACCGACGCGAACGGGCGCCGGCCGTCGTCCTGGTAGAGGTCGCTGGAGCCCGTCAGGCGGCGCGCGAACTCGCCCCCGCTGCTCCGGCCGCGCCAGAAGTCGCGCATCGTGTCGCGGTAGATGCCGTTCCACTCCGACCACAGCACGGGGAAGTTGCCGACCTGGTAGCCGCCCGGCCCGACGTCCCACGGCTCGGCGATCAGCTTGGTCTGGGACAGGATCGGGTCCTGGTGGATCACGTCGAAGAACGCCGACAGCCGGTCGACGTCGTAGAGCTCGCGCGCCAGCGCGGAGGCGAGGTCGAAGCGGAAGCCGTCGACGTGGCACTCGACGACCCAGTAGCGCAGCGAGTCCATGATCAGCCGCAGCACGCTCGGGTGCACGACGTTGAGCGAGTTGCCGGTGCCCGTGAAGTCGATGTAGTAGCGCCGGGCGTCGGGCTGGAGGCGGTAGTAGGACTTGTTGTCGACGCCCTTGAAGCAGAGCATCGGGCCGAGGTGGTTGCCCTCGGCGGTGTGGTTGTAGACGACGTCGAGGATCACCTCGATTCCGGCCCGATGCAGCGCCTTCACCATGCCCTTGAACTCGCGCACCTCCTGGCCTCGGTGGCCGGTCGCGGCGTAGGCCGAGTGCGGCGCGAAGTAGCCGATCGACGAGTAGCCCCAGTAGTTCGTCAGCCCCTTCGGGTGCAGGAAGTGCTCGTCGGCGATGTGGTGCACCGGCAGCAGCTCGACCGCCGTGACGCCGAGCTCGTGCAGGTGCGCGATCGCGTCTTCCGACGCCAGCCCGGCGTACGTGCCGCGCAGGTCCTCGCGCACGCCGGGCCGCAGCTTCGTGAAGCCCTTGACGTGGGCCTCGTAGATGACGGTCTCGTTCCACGGCGTGCGCAGCGGCCGGTCGCCCTCCCAGTCGAAGCGCGGGTCGATCACCACGCACTTCGGGATCGCTTCCGCGTCGTCCTGGTCGTCGGGCACGAGGTCGGCGTCGCCGTCGCCCGTGACGACGTACGGGAGCACGTTGCCCGCGTCGAAGCGGATCGCGCCCTCGATCGACTTCGCGTACGGGTCGAGCAGGAGCTTGCACGGGTTGAAGCGGTGGCCCTCCGACGGCGCGTAGGCGCCGTGCACGCGGTAGCCGTAGCGCTGGCCGGGGCCGACGAGCGGCAGGTAGCCGTGCCAGGTGAACGCCGTGACCTCCCGCAGCTCGACGCGCTCCTCCACGCCGTGCGCGTCGAACAGGCACAGCTCGACGCGCGTCGCGTTCTCGGAGAACAGCGAGAAGTTCGTGCCGCTGCCGTCCCACGCCGCGCCGAGCGGGAACGGGTTGCCGGGCCAGATCTCCCTCATCGCAGCACCGCCCCCGCCAGCGGCGCGAGCGCCCCGTCGCGCAGCTCGCCCGCGACCAGCAGCGGATCGCCGTCGAGCGCCCACGGCTGCTCGCCGAAGTTGGCGAGGATCCGGTACGGGCCGCGGTGAACGGTCAAGCGCCGGCCGTCGGCCCGCGCGTCGGCCTCCTCGCCGGCCAGCTCGCCGCGCAACGCCAGCGCGGCGACGTAGAGCTCCCGCAGCCCGGCCGGCTCGCCGGCGCGCGTGAGCCTCGAGCGCTCGAACGTCGCCGCGTCCTGCGGATCGGGCACCGCGCGCTCGAACGACGCGAACGCTGCAAACTCGCGCCGGCGACCCTCGCGCGTCGCGGTGGCGATCTCGTCGTCGATGTGGTCGCTGAAGAACTGGAACGGCGCGCGCTCGCCGTATTCCTCGCCCTGGAAGAGCATCGGCGTGAACGGTGCCAGACACGTCAGCAGCGCGGCGAGCTGCCGCGCCGGCACGGGCAGGCGGTCGCCGAACGCGCGGTTGCCGACCTGGTCGTGGTTGGACGAGAAGACGACGAAGCGCTCCGGCGCGAGGTTGTCCGCCGGGGCGCCGAAGCGGCGCTGGCGGAAGCTCGAGTACGTGCCGTCGTGCACGTGCGGCCGGTGCAGCGCCTTGACCAGCGTCTCGATGTCGGCGAACTCCGCGTACCAGCCGTCGGTGTCGCCGGTCAGCGCGACGCGCAGCGCGTGGTGGAAGTCGTCGGCCCAGGCGGCGTCGCAGCCCCACCCGCAGCGCTCGCGCGGGCGCATCACCTTCGGGTCGTTCATGCCCGACTCGGCGATCACCAGCGCGTCCGGGTCGGCGGCGTGCACGCGGCGCGCGATCGCGGCGACGATGTGCTCGGGGTTGGAGTCGATCAGCGCGTGGACGGCGTCGAGCCGCAAGCCGTCGAGGTGGAAGTCGCGGATCCACCGCTCGGCCGACTGGCAGATCCACTCCCGCACCGGATCGGACTGCGCGTCGTCGAGGTTGATCGCATCGCCCCACGGGGTCGCGTGCTTGCCGGTCAGGTAGGGGCCGAACGCCTCCATCGCCCGCACACCCGACGCGCCGATGTGGTTGTGGACGACGTCGAGTATCACCGCGAGCCCCTCCGCGTGCGCGGCGTCGACGAGCCGCTGCAGCCCGAGCGGTCCGCCGTAGGCGGAGTGCGCGGCCGAGATGTAGACGCCGTCGTAGCCCCAGCCGTGGCGGCCGGGGAACTCGGCTACCGGCATCAGCTCGATCGCGGTGACGCCGAGCTCGCGCAGCCCGGCGAGGTGCTCGATCGCGGCGTCGAACGTGCCGGCGGGCGTGAACGTCCCGACGTGCAGCTCGTAGAGCACGAGGTCGCGCAGTGCGGGCGGCTGGAAGCCCGCGTCGGTCCAGCCGAACACGCGCGCGTCGAGCACGCGCGAGGGCCCGCGGAGGCCCTGCGGCTGCCAGCGGCTGCACGGATCCGGCAGGCGCACGCCGTCGACGACGTAGCCGTAGTCGGTGCCCGGCGCGGCCGGCAGCTCTGCCGCGAAGACGCCGTGGCCGGCCGGCTCGAGCGGCGCCTGCGCGCCGTAGCGGTCGAGCGCCAGCGTGCCGGCGCGCGGCGCCCAGACGCGGAAGCGCGTATCGCCACGGGGCGTCGGGAAGGCGCCGAGCGGCGCCTCCCACGGGCAGTCCGCGCCGGGGAGCATCGGGCTCGACCCTACCCGCCGACGCCGGTCCCACACCGTTCCGGCCTGACGCGTCAACGCCGGTCGGGGCACTGTCCTCGCCCTGCCGACCGGCGTTGACGACGTATAACGAGGTCAACGCCGGTCGGCGCCTCCGTGCGCGCGGGCGACCGGCGTTGACGCGCGGCCCCTCAGGTGGCGAGCTGGAGCGCCGGCGCTGGCACTGAGCGCCGTCTGGCGGCCCGCGCTCTTCGCGCTGCGCAACGGGGCGCTCCTGGCCGCGAGCGCCGCGGTCGCCGGGCTCGCGGGCGGGACGATCGTCGCGACCGGCAGTCTGGTCGGGCTGGCGATCGCCGCGGGGCTCGTCGCGTCGATCGCCGTGGAGCGCGCGAACATGCGGCGCGAGCAGCATCCGCTCACGACGGTCCTCGCACCCGAGTTCATGCATCTGCAGGCGCACAGCTGGTGGGTCAGCGGCACCCGCGCGCCTTCTGACCGCCTCCCCTACTCCGGCACCAGCCAGATCGCCCCGAGCGGCGGCAGCGTCAGTTCGGCCGAGTGGTATTGGTCCATCCACGGGACGTTCTCGGCCTCGACGCCGCCGAGGTTGCCCTGGTCGGAGCCGCCGTAGTGGGAGGAGTCGGTGTTGACCAGCTCGCGCCAGCGGCCCGGCACGGGTAGGCCGAGGCGGTAGCCGGTGCGCGGCACGGGCGTGAGGTTGGCGACGAACACGAGCGGCCGGCGCGCGTCGCGCCCGATGCGCGCGAAGGCGAAGACGCTCGCCTCGGCGTCGTTCGGCTCGAGCCACCAGAACGCCGTATGGTCGTAGTCGCGCTCCCACAGCGCGGGCGTGTCGCGGTAGGCGCGGTTGAGGTCGCGCACGAGCGACTGCACGCCGGAGTGGCCGGGGCTCTCGAGCAGGTGCCAGTCGAGCGAGCGCTCTTCCGACCACTCCTGCTCCTGCGCGATCTCGTTGCCCATGAACAGCAGCTTCTTGCCGGGGTGCGCCCACATGAAGGCGTACAGCGCGCGCAGGTTGGCGAGCTGCTGCCAGCGGTCGCCCGGCATCTTCGACAGCATCGAGCCCTTGCCGTG
>Ga0126307_10001282_pt1 | contig 16579 bp, 13 predicted proteins | sample Plot28_FD_89955 | JGI IMG/M metagenome (GOLD analysis project Ga0126307, IMG submission 89955) | Serpentine soil microbial communities from UC McLaughlin Reserve, CA, USA - Plot28 | ecosystem: Environmental > Terrestrial > Soil > Grasslands | place: USA: UC McLaughlin Reserve, Lake County... | reverse complement strand
TTCGGCAGGAGCTTGCGCCAGGGCGTTCGAGCCCGCCGCCACGAGCACAAAAATCAACGATGATCGCCTAAGCACGTTCATCGCGTTCCCCTCGACAGCACATCACCCGCGCGGCATCTGGCCGTAATGGCCTAGCACGGCCCCGCCGGCGAGAAAACGGAGCCGCTGCACTCTGCGAGGACATAAAAAAAGCCCCGGCCAGGCCGGGGCAGTAATCAGGTCAGCAGATGATTTGCTGTCAGAGCCGGTAAAGGATCTGGTCGGTCCAGAACCGCTCAAGCCGGTGCAGCGATTTGTTCAGCGTACTGAACTCGTCGGCATTGATGCCGCCGACCTGCTCCACCGTGCGAACGTGCTTCTGGTAGAGCGCGTCGACAATATCACGCACCTCGCGTCCCTTTTCGGTCAGCTTGATACGCACCGACCGGCGATCGACCCGCGAGCGCTGGTGATCGAGGAAGCTCATCTCGACCAGCTTCTTCAGATTGTAGGAGACGTTAGAGCCGAGATAGTAGCCGCGCGTGCGCAACTCACCGGCGGTCAATTCCTTGTCTCCGATATTATACAGAAGCAGTGCCTGCACCGAATTGATGTCGGCCCGGCTACGGCGGTCGAACTCGTCTTTGACGATGTCGAGCAGACGGCGGTGCAGCCGCTCGACCAACGTCAAGGCCTCGAGATAGGCAGGCCTGATGTGATGGAACCGTGCCTCCCGCTCGGCCGGCTCAACCGCTTTCGCAACGGCTTTCATGATGACGCCTTCCTGTACTGTTGTTGTCTTGACGAGGCCCTGTTCCCTCGCCCTATGCCGCCACCATAGCCGCCATGGTCTAAATTCGACTTAAGCAACACGATAAAGATAAAGTTTATTTGACAAGGTGAATGTTCAATTGAAGCAGCAGTTGCAGCAGTTATCGTAACGCTCCGTTCAGGATGCTGGCTCGCTTCGAAAGCAATGTCGCAATCTATTCCGAGCGGAAGTTGTGTCGCGCGGATTATCGGCCAGGTACGGATGGAAAAATCGCGCTCTATCGCGCGGCCGCTGACGCGCGTTTCCCCAATCGTTGCTTCAGATCGGGAATGAGCGCCTCGGCAGCCATGCCATCGATCATCGCGCGCGCCGAGGGACCGAGTGCGCGCACCGCGTCGATGTAGCTCGCGACCTCGCCGGCATCGCGGACGGCCTGCGGGTAATCTGTGGCAAACAGCGTCTGCGAGAGCGCCACCTCCTGCAGACCGAAGCGCACCCATTCGGCGCCCCATTCTCCGGCGTGATCGGGACCAGCCCAGCCACCGCAATCGTAAAACAGACGCTGCTCAAGATAATAGTCGAATGGCTTTCGCGGCTGGCGACCATGACGCGGCACTGCGGCGGTCCCCCACTTGTTGCGCTGCTGAAACCCGCGAATGCGCCCCAGGTAGCGGCCAACCCCGCCCGCAAAATGCGAGAACTGAATCTTGAGCGTCGGCAACTCATCGAGAACGCCGCTGTTGATCAGACGCACGGCGGCGATCATTAGCGAGAACTCCCAGCCGAGCATGCGGCCGAGGTCGTCCGCATCCATGTGCTGCCAGCGAATCACATTGGGCAATGGATGGATGAAAATATAAAGCCCAAGATCGGCCGCCGCGCGCCAGAAGGGGCGCAGCGCCTCGGCATCAAGCGGCTGGCCCTGCAGCTCGGAACCGATGACTACGCCGGGAAAGTCGAGGTCGACCGCGCAGCGCTTTAGTTCGGCCGCGGCCTCGGCGGGCTTCAGCGCCGGCACGTGCGCGAGGCCGATGAATCTTCCCGGGTGATCGTCGATAGCCTGTTTCATGCGATCGTTGATCAGACGGCAGACGGCGACGTCGGGCTGATCGAAACCGGAACCGCAGGACAGCACGCCGGCCGCAATGCCGGCATGATCCATTACTCGTACATGGGCGGCTAGGTCGGTCAGCAGCGGGTTGAGCAGATACGAGGGATTGCCGTGCTCATCGAGCTGCACCGAAACGGCGTTGCGATTGCCCTTCAAAAGCTCGGGCGGCGTATAATGCATCTAGAAATCGACAATCACTCGACACTCCATCCATTTCGAGCAATTATCATGCGCGCGCCATTAAGGCGGCTGCTCGCGCGCCGCCAAGACTGCGAGCCAGAGATAGCTGCCCAGTAGCAATAGCTCGATGCCGACGACCCATAATCGCCCGCCATAGATTTGCGGAAACAAGGCCTCAACCGCGGCCATAGAAATAACAGAGGTGAGCCACACCACCGCGCCCCAGGGCGCCGCGAGCCAAAGTCCCACGGCAGCGACAAGATCGAAGACCGCAAAGAACACGGTCGCCGACTGATAGGGCGTTGAATAGGCCTCAAAGCCGGCCGGCGAGGTCCCTTCGATGCCACAGATGACCGCCCAGTGATAAAGTCCCTTGGCGAGCGCCAGGACCGCCATGACACGCAAGAAGATGACAAGGCGAGGCGCCCATATTTCTTTCGGGGCTTCGCTTTCGCCGGCGTGCACCGGCTCGAGCATCTGCAATGAATCGCCGGCCGTCGGGTCGCTCATGGCCGATAGTATCCCTCTTCGAGTCGCGCGCGAGACTATGCGGAATTTGGCCCCGTGTGCACTCGTCCGAGCTTGAATGTCGATTTTGAGGCGCCGCAGGAAAGGTGGGTGCCGGAGCCAGTGGCGAGGTGTTCCCACAACGGCTAAAACGGACCGCAGACCAGCCGGAGTTGCCGACAATGGCCATCAAGTACGGCCGCCCGATCGAAGCCAAGGTCCGTCTTGCCCCCCTCGAGGCAAAGGCGCAGGCCAAGGCCGACGCTCGCCTCAATCTTGCCGTTCGCCCGCGACGCAACCGCAAGGCGGAATGGACGCGCCGGCTGGTGCGCGAAAACGTACTCACGACTGACGACCTGATTTGGCCGCTGTTCCTGGTCGACGGCACCGGGGTGCGGGCGCCGATCGCCTCGATGCCGGGCGTCGAGCGGCTCTCCGTCGACGAGGCGACACGCGATGCCGAACGCGCGGCAAAGCTAGGCATTCCTTGCCTCGCGTTGTTTCCCTACACCGATCCGCAACGGCGCGACGATGACGGCACCGAAGCGCTCAATCCGGACAATCTCGTTTGCCGAGCAATCCGCGCGATTAAGCGGGAAGCGCCGGAGATCGGCGTGCTCTGCGATGTCGCCCTCGATCCCTACACCAGTCATGGCCATGATGGACTGTTGCGGGAGGGAAAGATCCTCAACGACGAAACGGTGGCGGTGCTGGTGCAGCAGGCGCTGGTCGAGGCCGAGGCCGGCGCCGACATTATCGCACCTTCCGACATGATGGATGGCCGGGTCGGCGCCATCCGCACGGCGCTCGATGAGGCCTCCTTGGCCGACGTGTCGATCATGGCCTATGCGGCCAAATACGCCTCCGCCTTCTATGGCCCATTCCGCGACGCGGTCGGCTCGTCCAAGACGCTCATTGGCGACAAGCGCACCTATCAGATGGACCCGGCAAATTCCGATGAGGCTTTGCGCGAAGTCGAACTGGATATTCTAGAAGGCGCCGACATGGTGATGGTGAAGCCGGGCATGCCCTATCTCGACATCCTGCGCCGTGTGAAGGACACGTTTGGCATGCCGACTTTCGCCTACCAGGTGTCCGGCGAATATTCGATGATCATGGCTGCGGTGCAGAACGGCTGGCTCGACGGCGATCGGGCGATGATGGAGAGCCTGATCGCATTCAAGCGCGCCGGCGCCTCTGGGGTGCTCAGTTATTTTGCGCCGCACGTGGCCGAAAGGCTGAGGCAATCCGCGCCTTGACGCAGCAAGCAGTCGCGGGCTTGCTGGCGCTAATGAAGATCCATGGAGGAAGCGACAATGAGATGCGATCCGATTGACCGCAAAGCGGAGGCATCCGTACAAATCTGTCATACGGGCCCTTGCGGCTGCTTCTCACGCCGATCCTTTATCCGATCCTTCTCGGCGACGGCCACTGCGATAACCTTTCCGGCACCGACAGTCTGGGCGCAGGGCGCGGCTCCCGCGCCTGCCACCGGCGCGAAGCCCCATCGCATCGATGTGCACCACCATTTTTATCCGCCGTTTCTGATTGAGGCATGGCAGAAGGCCAATGTACGCACAACGCCGGTGGTGAATCGTTGGAAGCTGGAGGCGACGCTCGACCAGATGAATAAGGGCGGCGTCGCGACCGCGATGCTGTCGCTTCCTACCGGCCTCAACTTTCCAAATCTGGGCGCCGAAGAGAACAAGCGCATGACCCGAATGGTCAACGAATACGGCGTGCAAGCGGTCAAGGAACATCCCACTCGGTTCGGAATGTTTGCCTTCATGCCGATGCCCGATATTGACGCCACGCTGAAAGAGATCGAGTACGCGTTCGACGTTCTCAAGGCCGACGGCATTGGGCTCAACACAAGTTACGAGGGCAAGTGGCTCGGCGATCCGGCTTTCAAGCCGGTGATGGACGAACTCAATCGTCGCAAGGCAGTGGTTTTTGTCCATCCAGTCCGGCCGGAATGTTGCGACACATTGATGTCGTATGTTCCGTCGTCCTTCGCGGAATATCCGCAGGAGACCAATCGGACGGTATTGAGCCTGCTGTTTAGCGGCGCGTTCACAAGGACCCATGACATCAAATGGATTTTCTGCCATGGAGGAGGGGCGGTGCCGCTGCTCGCCAACCGCGTCAAGTCGCTCGCCAAGATCCAGGTCAGGAATGCGGCGGAGGTATTGCCGGACGGCGTAGATTTCGAGCTGCAGCGTCTCTACTACGAAACGGCGAATGCCGCCTTCCTGCCCAACCTGACGGCGTTGCTGAAATATGTGCCGATCTCGCAGGTCGTGTTCGGGACCGACTACCCCTATGTAACGGTGGAGGAAAACGTCGGCGACCTGCTGAAGGCCGGCCTCTCCGCAGCGGATCTCAAGGCCATCGACAATGAGAACGCAATGCGGCTCATCCCGCGCCTGAAGGTGTGAGTTCGCTGATGCAGCGACGCAGCGCCGTCAACTCCTTGCTCTGACCGAGGTGCTTTGCCTCGGCGTCCCGGACGTGCATGGAGGATTTTTGCTTCTTCGCCGGGATATCGATCCTGCGGGTGCATTCGCTTCGGGCGCACCGCAGATGATGGCGGCCAGGCGATCGATAGCAGGATTATTCGCCGCTTCTCACGATTGTGTCGGCACAAGCGCGGACAAACACAGTCATTCCATCGCCGTTGCGGCCTCGATTGCTATCGGCTGGTAACCGTCGGCGGCCAGCGCTTGCAGAATCTGCTCCGCGTGCGCCCGGTCCCGGGTCTCGACCGTGACGTCAAGCTTGGCACCCTTGGCCGGCACATCGAGAAACAGCCGCCGGTGATCGACCTCGAGAATGTTAGCACCCAGCTCGCCCAGTCGGGTTGCAATCTGCCCGAGTACACCCGGACGATCCGGAATCGTGAGACGGAACGACACGATGCGGTTTTCACGCTCAAGCTCACGCACCATCACCGAAGCGAGGATGCGCGGGTCGATGTTGCCGCCGCACAAGATCAGCCCGACCTTACGGCCGAAAAACTTTTCTGGCGCCACCAGCATTGCGGCAAGCCCGGCGGCACCTGCGCCTTCTGCCATCGTCTTCTGCAAGGTGAGATAGGCGTTGACCGCACGCTCGAGATGCACCTCATCAACCAGCACAATCTCGGAGACGAGGTCGCGAACGATCGGCAGCGTCAGTGCGCCGACGTTCTTGACGGCAATACCTTCGGCCAGCGTTGGGCCGCCCAGCGGGCGCGTGTCGTGCCCAAGCGCATTCCACATCGACGGATAGAGCGCCGCCTCTGCCCCGATGATTTGGATCGACGGCTTTATGGCACGGGCGGCGATAGCATTTCCCGCGATCAGTCCACCGCCGCCGATCGGGATTACCAACGTGTCGAGGTCAGGAGCCTCCTCCAGCATTTCCGGCGCAATGGTGCCCTGCCCCGCTATCACCAGCGGATCGTCATAGGGATGTACGAAAGTGAGGCCGCGCTCGCTGGCTATCGCCTGGGCACGCACCTGCGCGTCGGCGACGGTTTCGCCGTCGAGCATGACCTGCGCGTGATGGGCCTCCGTCGCCTCCACCTTCACGAACGGCGTCGTCACCGGCATGACGATGGTGGCGGGAATGCCAAGTCGAGCCGCGTGATAGGCCACGGCTTGCGCATGATTGCCTGCCGACATGGCGATGACGCCACGCGCGCGTTCGGCGGGACCGAGCGAGGCAAGCTTATTGAAAGCGCCGCGCTCCTTGAATGAGTTGGTGACCTGCAGGTTCTCATATTTGACATACACCGCTGCGCCCGTCAGGGCCGAAAGCTTGGGCGCCGGCAGCATGGGCGTGCGCAGGACATGCCCGCCAATGGTATGACGCGCCGCCTCGACATCGGCGAGAGTGATAGTCATCGTGCTTTCTCAACTCCTGCCGATCAGCCGGGCGGCAACGCATAACCGGAGAATTTCGGCCAGTGAGACGGTGGCTCTTCCGTCAAATCCGTCTATTCTCCCCTGCCGGTGGAATCGACGCGAGAATAGCAAGGAAACCTGGTCATGAGCGACAGCGGACCACGGCGGATCGGCTTGTCAGTCGAGGTGAAGCCGCACGCCTACGACCCAAACACCAATCCCGAACTATTCGAGGGCGTGCTAGCACGGCGATTCCTCGCTTTTATTATCGACGCGGTCATTATCGCGGTGCCGGTACTGTTGGCGACTATCTTCATTGTCATACTCGGGCTGGTCACTTTCGGGTTAGGCTGGTTGCTGTTCTGGCTCTGGTCGCCGGCGGCAATCATCTGGGCGATATGCTATTACGGGTTTACCTTCGGCAGCCCCGCCTCGGCTACGATCGGCATGCGAGTGATGGATCTCGAAATGCGCACCTGGTACGGCGCGCCCGCGTATTTCGTGCTCGGCGCTGCACACGCTGTTGTGTTCTGGATCTCGGTTTCGTTCTTGACCCCGTTGATCCTGCTTGTCGCCTTGTTCAATGATCGACGGCGCCTGCTTCATGACATGGTGGTCGGCACGATTGTCGTCAACAACGCCGCTCGCGCCCAGGCACTGCGCCAAGTACGGCCGGCCGCAGAAGGAGTTTGACTAGAACTGTTCAGCGAGCGATCCTATTTCCGAGAAGCAGCGCCGTGCCGAAGATGACCCGAATGCCGTGACCCAGCACTCCCGCAACACACCGCAATTCTATCTCACTGCGCCCTCGCCCTGCCCCTATCTGCGGGGCCAAGAAGAACGTAAGGTCTTTACCCATCTCGTCGGCGAACGGGCCGTCGAGCTCAACGACCTGCTGACCCATGGCGGCTTCCGTCGCAGTCAATCGATCGCCTACCGCCCGGCTTGCGAGACTTGTCGCGCGTGCATTTCGGTCCGTGTGATCGTCGAGGATTTCCAGCCCACGCGCAGCATGCGGCGCATTCGCGACCAGAATAGCGACCTAATCGGGGATATGCGGGCCGCCGTGCCGACCTCCGAACAATATTCGGTATTCCGCTCCTATCTGGACTCGCGTCACCGCGACGGCGGCATGGCCGACATGACGGTGCTTGATTACGCCATGATGGTGGAGGACAGCCACGTCGAGACCCGCATGGTGGAATATCGGCGGCGCGGTCCCGATAGTTCGATCAATCGCCGCGGCTCCGGCGAGCTGCTGGCGGTTGCACTCACCGACGTGCTCGGAGACGGGCTTTCGATGGTCTATTCGTTCTTCGAGTCGGACCAGGCGTCGCGCTCGCTCGGCACCTTCATGATCCTCGACCACATCACGCGCGCCCGCCAGCTCGGGCTGGCCTATGTCTATCTCGGCTATTGGGTGCAGGGCTCGCGCAAGATGGATTACAAGGGTCGTTTTCTGCCGCAGGAACGCCTCACTCCGGACGGCTGGCGGCGCGTCGAGGCTTGATCCGCCTCAGGGCAAGACGAAATCGAGCAGCAGCTTGATGTTCAGCACGATAACCGTCAGCGCCGTCAAAGCTGCGAGCGCGGTAAGCCATCTGGGCGCTATTAGTTCGCCCATCTTTCTCCGATCGGCGGTGAACATGACCAGCGGAACGATGGCAAATGGCAGCTGCAGGCTCAGGATCACCTGACTGAGAATCAAGAGCTGGGCCGTTCCCTTCTCGCCGTACCAAACCGTGACAATCGCGGCCGGCACAATAGCAATCGCGCGCGTGAGCAGCCGTCTGGCCCATGGCGGAAGACGGATATCCAGAAAACCTTCCATCACGATCTGGCCGGACAGCGTCGCCGTCACGGTCGAATTGAGCCCGCAGCACAGTAGGGCGATCCCGAACAAGGTTGGCGCGATGGCAGAGCCCAGCAATGGCGCCAGGAACGAATGTACCTGTTCGAGTTCGGCGACGTCGGTCTGACCGCGCTTGTTGAACGTCGCAGCAGCAAGAATCAGGATTGAGGCGTTGATGAGCAGCGCGAACATCAGCGCAATGGTGGAATCGATGGTGGCGAGCTTGGTCGCCTCGCGCTTTTGCTCGACGCTGTCGCCGAAGCGGCGGGTCTGCACGACGCCCGAATGCAGATAGAGATTGTGCGGCATCACGGTGGCGCCGAGAATTCCGAGCGCGAGATAGAGCATGTCCGGATTGGTGACGATTTGGGTGGTCGGCGCAAAGCCCCGGATCACCGCGCCCCAGTCTGGATCGGCCATCGCGATCTGAATAGCAAAACAAACGGCGATGACGCCGAGCATGGTGACGATAAAAGCCTCGATCCAGCGGAAGCCGACGTTCTGCAGCCACAAAATGAGGAACACGTCGAGCGCGGTAATCAACACCCCGAGTTCAAGGGGAATGCCGAACAGTAAATTAAGGCCGATTGCCGTACCGATTACCTCGGCGAGATCGGTCGCGCAGATGGCAATCTCGGCAAGCACCCAGAGCGGCCACGAGACCGCACGTGGAAAGGCGTCACGGCAGGCCTGGGCGAGATCACGGCCGGCACCGATCCCGAGCCGCGCGCACAGCGCCTGCAAGATGATCGCCATGATGTTCGACAGCAGCGCGATGGTTAGCAGTGCGTAGCCGAATTTGGAGCCGCCCGCGAGCGAGGTCGCCCAGTTGCCCGGATCCATGTAGCCGACGGCAACCAGATAGCCAGGCCCCAGAAAGGCGACCAACTTCTTCCACATCGACCCGGTAGGTCGTACGTGGATGCTGCCAAAAACTTCGGAGAGCGAGGGGGTCTTGCGGGGGTGGCGCCATCCCGATTCCGTCAATAGTGAATTCTCCCGTGGCAGCGACGATGCGGTCATAGTCGTCCTCCTGCGGCCGACTCTTACTCTAGTTGCGAATAATTTGCAATTGCAAAGCTTGGTCGCTTGAGGTGGCGCTTTCCGACGAAGTCCTTGAAAGCTGGAACAATTCGCCCGATTGCGGCTTACCGAGCGCGGGCTGATTCATGAGACACAACCTCAATATGCCTTCCGGGAGGCTCGGTCGCTTGTTGCCTTGCGGGCTCGGAGCCGCTGTCGTGACGCTCAGCGTCGGCAATGCTTTCGCCGCCGAAGCCGCGAAAGGGCCATCGGAAGTCGTCTTCCTCTCTCAGATCATCGTTCTTCTGCTGTTCGGGCGTCTACTCGGAGAGCTGATGCAGCAGGTCGGCCAGCCTTCGGTGATGGGCCAACTCATTGCCGGCATTGTGCTTGGACCCTCGGCTTTTGGCTGGATTTTTCCTGATCTCCAGCACGCGCTTTTCCCGCGCACGCCCGAGCAGAAGGCGATGATCGAGGGGATCTCCCAGTTCGGCATCCTGCTGCTGCTGCTGCTGACCGGCATGGAGACCGATCTCAGGCTGGTCCGAAAAGTGGGTAAGGCCGCGATCAGCATTTCCATCAGTGGCGTGGCGGTACCATTCATTTGCGGATTCACGCTCGGCCAGTTCATGCCGGACTGGCTGTTGCCGCATCCCGATCAGCGTCTGCTCACCTCGCTGTTTCTCGGCACCGCGTTGTCGATCTCGTCGATCAAGATTGTCGCGGCGATCGTGCGCGAAATGGGCTTCACCCGCCGCAATCTGGGCCAAGTGATCGTCGCCTCGGCGATCTGCGAGGACACCATCGGCTGGGTCATTATCGCCATCACGTTTAGCCTGGCGGAAGCAGGCACCATCGACCTGATAAGCGTCGGCAAGAGCGTACTGGGCACGGCCGTGTTCCTGCTCGCGAGCTTCACGGTCGGCCGGCGTATCGTGTTTTTCCTGATCCGCTGGACCAACGACAACTTCAGAAGCGAGTTTCCGGTGGTGACGGTCATCCTCGTAATCATGGGCATCATGGCGCTCATCACGCATTTCATCGGCGTTCACACCGTCCTCGGCGCCTTTATCGCCGGTGTGCTGGTGGGTGAATCGCCCATTCTGAGCAAACACATCGACGAGCAGGTGCGCGGGCTCATCCTCGGATTCTTCATGCCGGTGTTTTTCGGGATGGCCGGGCTCAGCACTGACCTGACGGTCCTAAGGGATCCCAATCTCCTTGTGATGGCACTGGTTCTGATTGCAATCGCAAGCGTCGGCAAGTTTGCGGGCGCCTTTATCGGCGGCACGGTAGGAGGACTGACTCAACGGGAATCGTTGGCGCTCGCTTGCGGCATGAACGCGCGCGGTTCAACCGAAGTCATCGTCGCGAGCATCGGATTGTCGATGGGCGCGCTGAGCCAGAACCTTTTCACCATGATCGTCGCTATGGCCGTGATCACCACCATGGCGATGCCGCCCATGCTGCGCTGGGGACTTGCGCGCGTGCCTTTACGGAAAGAGGAAAAGGCGCGGTTGGAACGTGAGGAATTCGAAGCCAAAGGCTTCGTCCCCAACCTGGAGCGGCTGTTGTTGGCGGTAGACGAAAGCCCGAACGGCAAGCTCGCCTCGCGTTTGGCCGGCCTGATCTCCGGCCAACGCGGTCTGCCGATCACCGTGCTGCCGCTTCAGAAAGATGAGTCGAACAAGGCCAAAGCAAAATCAAAGACGGATTCAGAGGGCGCAGAAGCGGTGGAAAAGACCGCCGCGAAGCGCGCTGGGAATGCGGACGATAACGAGACGCCACTTGTCCCCGCCGATGTTACGGTGCGAACGCCAGATAAGCCGGCGGAAGAAGCCATCAAGGAAGAAGCCACAAAAGGCTATGATCTCCTCTTTATTGGCGCTGAGAATGCCAAAAAGAAAGGCGGAGGATTTCACCGCGACCTAGCACGCGCCGCTGCGGCATTCGAAGGACCTTTGGCGGTCGTAGTCGGAAATGGCACTCTGCTTGAGGGCGGGAGAGAATGCCCACGTAATATACTCGTGCCGGTTACCGGCACCGAGGTCTCGCGGCGGGCTGCCGAAGTCGCTATCGCGCTTGGGCGCGCATGCGGCGCGTCCGTCACAGCCCTTTACGTGTCGAGTAGGACGGTGAATGGCAGCAACGGGCGGCGGCCCCTTCGTTCGCGACGCCAGCAACAGGCCATTCTCAAGGACATCGTCGAGATTGCCGATCGCTACGATTACCGCATCAAGACCGCGATGCGAACCAATGTCCCGCCCGATACAGCCATCGCAACGACCGCAAAGCGCGGCGGCTATGAGCTGATTGTCATGGGCGTGAACCGGCGCGGCGGCGATAGCCTCGATTTTGGTGACACCGCTGCCGGGGTATTGGAAAAAGCCGAAAGCTCAATCCTCTATCTGGCGGGCTAGCCCAGATCAGTCGGATTACACGCAATGCTTTAGATGCCCACCAAAGAAAAAGCTCCCATTGGCGGGACCTTTCTCTAGTGGAGCGGATTTGACATTCGCTACCCACCCAGCCGCGGGCTCGCAAAGCGAATGTCAAATCCAAAGCTCCACTAGAACGTAATATTTGCTAGTGGTCCTTTGATTCTAACATTCGCGAGCCTGCCAAACTGGGATGCGAATGTTAGAATCGGACCACTAGCGTGGGTGATTACGACCTGCGCGTCTTTTTCATCTTGGATTTCTTTGCGGTCTTCTTCGATTTGGCTTTGGTACCTCTCATTGACGATTTGTCGCTACCGGAGCGGGTGGCGCTGTTCTTGGATGCATCGGTGTCGGGCTGAATAGGCTTGGCCTGAGCCAGAAGCATTCCTCCGTCCGGCGCGCGTGCGGTCGGACCCGCGTGGGCTGGTGCACACGTCACGGCAAGCAAAACTGCCGGAAGCAAGAGATAGGAGCGCATGGTTTCCTCCGTGTTGGCACCTCGCGTCATCATGACGCGAAGTCGTTCCACGAACTCATGAACCCGGTTATTTCAAAAAAGTTCAGTCGCTTGCGCCGAGAGCGTCCTGAATGATGAACAATCATTCAGGACGGCACAAAAGCTTCGAACTGTGGGTGCTATTTCCCGTTTGTGGGAGGCTGCCCAAATTTGTTGTTGGTAAGGAAACGATCGGGCCGTATCCGGCCGGCATCGGCGCGATTTCCATGCCACGCAGCGAGTTCTTTAGTGGACTGAACAAAGACGCGGCCGCCGGCATCCACCCAGGTCAGCCCATCCGCCGCCTTGAAAGTCTTGATGTCCGACAGCCCGCCGTCCTTGAAACGTTGCAGCCGCACGCCACGTCCGCGCGTCATCTCAGGCACCTGCTCGAGCGGGAAAATCAGCAACTTGCGATTTTCGCCGACCGTGGCGACAAGCTCGCCCTCGAGGATCGCCAATGCGCGCGCCGCGTCGGGCGGCGTGACATTGAGCACCTGCTTGCCCTTCCTGGTATTGGCCAAGCATTCGTCCTCGGATACGACGAAGCCGCGACCTTGGGCGCTGGCGACCAGGAATTTGCGCCCGCCTTGGTGGCGGAAGGCGGCGATGAGATCGGCCTCCTGCTCAAGGTCGATAAACAATCGGATCGGCTCGCCATGCCCACGCCCACCCGGAAGCTTGGCAGCATCGAGCGTGTAGAAGCGACCATTGCTCGCGAACACCAAACACTTTGAGGTGGTCTCGGCAGGAAACGCAAATTTCAGGCTGTCGTCGGCCTTGAACCCGACGCCGGATAGATCGGTGACTGTCCCTTTAAGCGCGCGCACCCAGCCCTTTTCCGAAACGACAACTGTTATTGGCTCGCGCTCGACCATTGCTTCCTCGATCGCCGCCTCGTCGTGCTCAGGCGCGTCGGCAAAGCCGGTGCGGCGCTTGCCGAGCGGCGTCTTCGGCCCGAAGGTCGCACGCACTTTCTTGATTTCTTCGGCGATCGTCTTCCACTGGTCTTTCTCAGAAGCGAGGAGCTTCCTTAATCCGTTACCCTCCGCCCGCAGATTCTTGTCCTCGGTCCTGATTTCGATCTCTTCGAGCTTGCGTAGATTGCGCAGCCGCATGTTGAGAATGGCGTCGGCCTGCATTTCGGAAATCTTGAAGGCCTTGATCAGGACCGGCTTGGGTTCGTCCTCGTTGCGGATGATTTTGATGACCCTATCCAGATTCAGGTACGCGACGAGAAAGCCGCCGAGCACTTCGAGCCGGTGCTCGATTTGCGCCAGGCGATGGCGGCTGCGTCGCAGCAGCACCTCGCGTCGGTGTGCGAGCCATTCATTCAATGCCTCGGCGAGACCGACGACTTTTGGAATCCGGCCTTTCACCAGCACGTTCATGTTGAGCGGAATGCGGCTTTCGAGTTCGCTCAGCCGAAACAGCGATTCCATTACCAGCGCCGGATCGACCGTGCGCGCGCGCGGCTCGATCACCAGCCGGATGTCTTCGGCGGATTCATCGCGCACATCGGCGACAAGCGGGAGCTTTCGCTCATTGAGCAGATCCGCGAGCCTTTCGACCAGCCGACCCTTCTGCACCAGCCAGGGGATCTCCGTCACCACAATGAGATAGGTGCCGCGGCCGGTCTCTTCCTTGTGCCAGCGCGCCCGCACGCGGAACGAACCACGGCCGGTGCTATAGGCTTCAGCAATCTCATCGCGCGAATCGATGACCAGCCCACCGGTGGGGAAGTCGGGCCCGGGCACGTATTTCAGAAGCGTGCGACTCCTGGCATTCGGCGTGTCGATGAGATGGAGCGCCGCATCGCAGAGTTCCGCAGCATTGTGTGGCGGGATCGCCGTCGCCATTCCGACTGCAATCCCCTGCGACCCGTTGGCGAGTAGGTTCGGAAACGCTCCTGGGAGCACCACAGGTTCATTTTCAGAACCGTCGTAGGTCGGCCGGAAGTCGATGGCGTTCTCGTCGATGCCGTCGATGAGGAGCCGCGCCACTTCGGTCAGCCGCGCCTCGGTGTAGCGCATAGCGGCCGGGTTATCGCCGTCCACATTGCCGAAATTGCCTTGGCCATCCACCAGCGGGTAGCGCTGGGCGAAATCCTGCGCCAGCCGTACCAGCGCGTCATAGACCGACTGATCGCCGTGTGGGTGAAACTTGCCGATGACATCGCCCACTACGCGAGCGCATTTCTTAAAGGCCGCGGTCGGATCGAGTCGTAATTGCTGCATTGCAAAGAGGAGCCGGCGGTGGACCGGCTTCAGGCCGTCGCGGGCATCCGGCAACGCGCGATGCATGATCGTGGAGAGCGCATAGGCGAGATAGCGCTCCTCCAGCGCATCGCGCAGCGCGATCTCCTCGACGTCGCCGGTCGGCGGGGGAATCAGTTGCTTGCCCATGCTTCATGGGTACTGCGCGAAAGCGCGATGAACAAGCGATGAACGAACTCGCGGCTGGTTGTTCACGCGAAACCGGATAGGGTAAAAATGTGAGTGCAGGTGTATCCGGCTTGATAAATCCTATGAACGGCGTCGTGGGGCGCATCGGCGCTCGCGCGGGTGGTTACGCTGGCGAAATCTCCAGCGGCCGTGGAGGGCTCGCGTCGCATCACATGGACGATCCGGGTAAGCCAGCAAACTTGGAAAGAAAGGGAAAACCGATGCGTGCGACGATGATTGCTATGCTTGCGACCGCGACCATTGGGCTTGCGGGAACCTCTCACACCCAGGCCGCGCCAGCGAGCGGCCGAGTAATCGGCGCCACTGTGACTGGCGAATCGCTGGTGCAACAGGCGCAGTTCAGCCGCACCCGCGTCATTAGGGACTGCGTGCACCGCGGCTTCAGCCGCCGTGTGTGCCGGACAATCCGACGCCATCGCTAAGTGCATTACCGGAACAGTAATGCGGGCCGGCCGCGAAAGCGGCTGGCCTTTTTCATTTCCTGATTCTCGCTCATGTGTGGCCGCGGATCTGCGGCTACTTGCGCAGCTCCCTCTTTCCAGTTCGCTGCCGCGGCAGCGCATTGGAAACTTTCGCGGCATCATCTAGATCGAAGCAGCGGTAATAGTCCGCAGCGCGCTTCGCCCTGCCGGTAGCGCATCGATGCATCCGGTAGAACTCGCTTTCCTTGCGATACAGCATGTAAGGATGGATGGCGTAGCGGCCGGAGCCGTCCGCATAGTGACCAAGCCGCCCGATCTTGCCTTTAACGCTCGGATCAGAATCGATGATGGCATCGCGTACCGTCTCGCCTTCGATGAAATTCTCCGGCAGTTGGTCGAACGGCCCATCGAAATAGGTGTTCAGGACAGAATTAGCCTCGAAGGCTCCGACGAGGATTTTTCGATCGAGCCGATGGTCCTGGTAGAATGCAAAGCCGGTGCGCCGCCCGATGAGAATTCTGTCTGCGCGTGCCACCGCGAAGAAATCGTCGGCGACCTTGCTGGTCTCATCCAGGATGTAGTGGAAGATTTTCAGTTTGGAATTGTAAACGAGAAAGAAGCGAATGGCCGATTCGTCAAACACCGGCCCTAGGAATCTTTCATCTGGTCCGATGATGGACGGCGGTGGCTCGACTCCCGCCAGATCATTGAGCGCGAAGACGACGCTTTTGCCCTTGTGACTGACGCGGTACAGCAAGCGATCCATTCGCTCCACCAATACGTCGTGCGAAGCGTCCAGAACGGTATCGACACCCTTCAGTTCGGTGTCGGCTTGCACGCCCATCCAATCTGCTAAATCTTTGTAATAACCGAATTGCACTTTGCCCTGATCGCGATCGCGCGGGTCAAAGCGGAGATTGCCAGCATAGGGCGTACCCGCATGCATGAAGCGGAAGTAATAATAGTTTTCCGTTGGATATACTTTCACCCGGTCAGGGAGACTGTCGAGGACCAGATCAAGGACAGCAATCGGGTCATCTATGGTCAGCGTGGCCGGACGCATCGCGTCTTCAACGTAGGTCTCATTGGTGTAAACGCGTGGGCGTTCCAGTCCCTGCCCTGCCGCACTTGCAGGCGCTAATGCGAGCGCCGTCGCCGCGGCTTGCAGATGCCAAACACTCTGCATCGCGAGGCGTGCGGCAAGCTCCCCGACAGACCCGTTTTTCATCTGTCTGCCCGTGTAAGATGGAGGATCCGTAATGTTTCTATCTGTAAAGAATGCATTTCGTTCATCTCCGCCGCACATTCCGGCGCATTCAAGGCGATTGATTGAATGGCGAGTAAATGCGCCAGACATCCCTCATTCGGCATGTCCTGCTATCGAGAACGCCAACGAGACTCTTTGGTTGAGTCTCGATTTTCTCTAAGGAGGAGAATCATACGT
>Ga0126307_10001281_pt1 | contig 16579 bp, 14 predicted proteins | sample Plot28_FD_89955 | JGI IMG/M metagenome (GOLD analysis project Ga0126307, IMG submission 89955) | Serpentine soil microbial communities from UC McLaughlin Reserve, CA, USA - Plot28 | ecosystem: Environmental > Terrestrial > Soil > Grasslands | place: USA: UC McLaughlin Reserve, Lake County... | reverse complement strand
CCGCCGTCGGCCATCGGCGACGGGTACCAGGGCGTGATCCACAGCGCGTCGACGCCGAGGTCGGTCAGGTGCGGCAGCCGCCGCCGCAGGCCGCCGATGTCCCCCAGCCCGTCGCCGTCCGAGTCGGCGAAGCTGCGCAGGTAGACCTCGTAGACGACGGCGCTACGCCACCACGGTGCCGGGTTCAGGCGGCGCCGACCGAGGTGGCTCCGCCCGCACCGACCGAGCTGGCCCGGCCGCGTGTCTCCTCCAGTGCGTCGACCCGGTCCTGGTTCGCCAGGCGGGTCAGCTCGGCGCCCGCCTCGGCGTCCCGGGTCAGGTTGTCACCGGTCTGCGGGTCGAAGATGTGGATCTTGCGGGCGTCGAGCCAGAACTCGGCCTCCTGGCCCTCCCGGATCCGGCTGGTCGCGTCGATCGAGACGACGGCCTGCGTGCGCAGCTCTTCCGAGTCCAGCTCGCGGGCCAGCTCGCGCAACTGCGTGGTGACGGCCTCCGGCGCTTCGTAGGGGATGTAGGCGTACTGCGAGTCGCCCAGCCACTCCGTGACGTCGACACGGGCGCGGAAGGTCGAGCCCAGCGGCTTCTTGTGCTCCTCGACCAGGGAGGCGTCGTCGAAGTACTCCGGTCGGATGCCGACGAGCAGCAGGTCCCGGCCGCTCACGGCCTTGGCCCGCGTCTCGTCGAGCTGGATCTCACCGAACGGCATCTTCAGCTTGTTGCCCTCCAGCGTCCCGGGCAGGAAGTTCATCGGCGGTGAGCCGATGAACCCCGCGACGAACAGGTTGACCGGCTGCTCGTAGAGCTCGCGCGGCGAGGCCACCTGCTGGATCTTGCCCTTCCGCAGCACGCAGACCCGGTCGCCGAGGGTCATGGCCTCGGTCTGGTCGTGGGTGACGTAGACGGTGGTGATGGCCAGCCGCCGCTGCAGGCGGGAGATCTCCGTGCGCATCTGACCGCGGAGCTTGGCGTCGAGGTTGGACAGCGGCTCGTCGAAGAGGAACGCCTCGGCCTGCCGGACGATGGCACGGCCCATGGCCACGCGCTGGCGCTGGCCGCCGGAGAGGTTGGCCGGCTTGCGCTCGAGGTGCTCCTGGAGCTCGAGCACGTCGGCGGCCTCGTTGACGCGGCGCCTCACTTCGTCGTCCGGGGTCTTGGACAGCCGGAGCGGGAAGGCGATGTTCTCGAAGACGGTCATGTGCGGGTAGAGCGCGTAGTTCTGGAAGACCATCGACAGGTTGCGGTCCCGTGGGGCCAGGTCGTTGACCCGCTTCCCGCCGATGATCATGTCGCCGCTGGTGATGTCCTCCAGGCCCACGATCATCCGGAGCAGCGTCGACTTCCCGCAGCCCGAGGGGCCGACCAGGATCATCAGCTCGCCGTCGGCGATGTCCAGGCTGACGTCGTTCACGGCCGGGTAGCCGTCGCCGTACTGCTTGACGATGTTCTTCATCTCGATGGAAGCCATTGGGTCCTCGTCCCCTCGGGTGGGTCGGTCGGATGGAGTCGGGAGCGCTCAGGTCGGGTGGGGGGAAGGTCAGCCCTTGACGGCGCCGTTGGTGAGACCGGCGACGATGCGCCGCTGGAAGATGAGCACGAGCACGACGACGGGGATCGTCACGATCACCGCGGCAGCGGCGATGGAGCCGGTCGGGTCGACGAACTGCGAGGCGCCGGAGAAGAGGCCGAGCGCAGCGGGTACGGGCCGGGCGTCGCTGGTCGACGTCAGCGAGATGCCGTACGCGAAATCGTTCCACGCGATGAAGAAGGCGATGATCGCCGTGGTGAAGACGCCGGGGGCGGCCAGCGGGACGATCACCTTGCGGAACGCCTGCCAGGTCGTCGCGCCGTCCACCTGCGCCGCCTGCTCCATCTCCCAGGGGATCTCGCGGAAGAACGCCGACATGGTCCAGATGGAGATCGGGAGGGTCAGCGACAGGTACGGGATGATCAGGCCGAGCCAGGTGTCGTAGAGCCCGATCTGCCGCCACAGGTTGAACAGCGGCGTGACGATCGAGATGACCGGGAAGATGGCCACACCGAGCGCTGCGGACAGGATCAGGCGCTTGCCGGGGAAGTCGAGCCGGGCGATCGCGTAGGCGGCGAACATCGACAGGATGCAGGAGATGAACGTCGCGATCAGGCAGATGCCGAACGAGTTGCGCAGCGCCGGCAGGAACAGGTCGCTGGCATCGCCGGTGAGGATGAGCGAGTAGTTCTCCCCTGTCGGCGTCGTCGGGAGGAACTGGCCGTTGGCGATGTCGGCCGCGCCCTTGAACGACAGCGAGATGATCCAGGCGATCGGGAACAGGCAGTAGAGGAGGATCACGACCCCGGCGATCCACCACCAGGTCTTCTCCCGCGTGGACATCAGCGTTCCCCTCTCGCCTGGGCCAGGTCGATCCGGAAGCCCTTGATGAATGCGAAGGCGATGAGCACCACGGCGAGGAAGAGCAGGACCGACACCGCCGACCCGAGACCGATCTCCACGCGCGAGATCGTTTGTCGATACGCGAGGAACGACACGGACTCGGTGCCGTTCGACCCCGCCGTCATCACGAAGATGCTGTCGAAGATGCGGAAGGCGTCCAGGCTGCGGAACAGCAGGGCCACCATGATGGCGGCCTTCATGTTCGGGATGGTCACCCGCCACATCCGCTGCCACCACGTCGCCCCGTCGACCATGGCGGCCTCCTGGAGCACGTCGGGCACCTGAGCCAGGCCGGCGAGCAGCAGCAGGGAGATGAACGGCGTCGTCTTCCAGATCTCGGCCAGGCAGATGACCAGCAGCGACGTCCACTTGTCGCCGAACCAGTCGGTGTCCGCGCCGATGCCCGGCAGCCAGGCGAACCACTTGTTCACGAACCCGGTGGTGATGTTGAAGGCGAACTGCCACGAGAACGCCGAGACCACCGTGATCACCGCGTACGGGATCAGGATCGCCGCTCGGAGGACCGGGCGGAGCGACTGCAGCGCCTTGGACATCACCAGGGCGAGGGCGAAGCCCAGGATCAGCTCGACCACGACGGTGACCACGGTGATGAACACCGTGACGAGCACCGCCTGCCACCACAGCCCGTCACTGAGGATGACGCCGTAGTTGCCCAGGCCGACGAACGAGCGGTTCTCCGGGTCGGTCAGCCGGTAGTTGAACAGCGAGTAGTAGACCGCCTGCAGGATCGGGTAGGCGGTGACCAGCAGCATGATCACGAAGGCCGGTCCGGCCAGCATCCATCCCAGCCGCCGCTCGGCGCGCGATCGGTCGCTGATGCCGCCCGGCGGTGCCGAGACGGGTTCGGTCTTCCTGGTGGGCGGGAGTGTCGTCGTGCTCACAGCAGCTGGTCCCCTCGGAGTACGGCGCTGATGAGGTCGTCGGCGTTCTTGCCGGTCGTGTCCGAGACGCCCGAGGCCGGGTGGTACTCGCGCTGCAGGCCGCCGGTGATCTCGCTGTAGTACGGGCTCAGCGGGCGGGGTGCGGCCGCCTCCAGGGACTCCCGGATGGTGTCGGCCATCGGGTAGGCCTCCTGCACCTCGGGGTCGTCGTAGACCGCCGCCGAGGAGGCCGGGTTGCCGTTGGTGTTCATGTAGTAGGCCTGGTTCTCGTCGCTCGTGATGCACTCCGTGGCGTCGTAGGCCTCGTCCACGTAGCTGCTGTACTTGGAGACGCCCAGGTTGATCCCGCCCAGCGGCGGCGCGGACGGCGTGTCCTCGTCGACCTGCGGGTAGAGCGCCCAGCCGTAGTCGTCCGGCACGTCCTGCTCCAGCGTGCCCGCCTCGACCTTCGTCTGCGCCTGCGCCCAGACGAAGGGCCAGTTCACCATGAACCCGGCGTCGTCACTCTCGAACTGGGTGGCGCTGGTGTCCTCGCTGGACGTCGAGAAGGCCGGGCCGACGACACCCGAGGTGGCCACGTCGTGCATGACCTCCGCCGCCCGCTTCCCGGCGGCGGTGTCGAAGCCCAGTTCGATCTTGTCGGGGTCGGTGTTGTTCTTGTCGATGATGTGGCCGCCGGCGCTCTCGATGAGGGCGTTGAACCACACCGTCAGCGACTCGGCCCGCCGGCCCTGCGCGCTGAGGATCTTGTCCTGGTCCTGCGCCGCATCGACCAGCTGGTCCCACGTCACCGGCTGGGTCATGTCCAGCCCCGCGGCCTCGGCGACCGACTTCCGGTACCAGAGCAGTTGCGTGTTCGCCCAGAACGGGACGGCGACCAGCTCGTCGTCCCAGGTCGCGGACTCCAGGGAGCCCTGGACGACGTCCTCGCTCACCTCGGAGGCGACGTCCTCGGGGATCGGCGCGAGGAACCCGGCCTGGGCCAGCTCCGGCGCGAACGGGACGTCGAGGCTCATCAGGTCGATCGAGGTGTCCCCGGCCGCGAGCCGGCGCACCAGCTGCTCGCGCTGCGCGTCGGAGTTGCGCGGCAGGACCGAGACGTCGATCAGGTAGGCCCCGTTCGACTCGTCGCTGCAGCGGCTGGCGATCTCCGCCTGGCCCCCGCTGTCGGGGTTGATGTACCAGGTGAGGGTGGGCGTCCCCCCGGAGTCGCCGCCCCCGCACCCGGCGAGCGTCCCGGCGGCGATCAGGAGTGCCGCAGCTCCGGCGGTCCGGCGCCGGGTCGGCGCGCGCCGTCCGGACCGGCTCCGTGTCACCGCCCGTCCCGGTACCTCGTTGTCCGTGACGTTCGGCATCGTGCATCGCCCCCTGTTCGGCGCCGCGGCGACCGGTGGATCACCGCTGTCACCGGAGCGTGGTGCAGGTCACACAGGGGTGTCAATTCGTAGGAGCACGGGGCCCGGAATGTGTCCCGACCGAGATCCGTGCCTCGTCAGTCGTCGGGCAGGAGGCCCGCGATCACCGACGGCGTGGTGACCTCCTTGGGGGTTCGCGGTAGCACCGTCGCGAAGTAGGCGCGGGCCGCCTCCGCCGTCCCGACGTCCCGGTTGGCCTGCTCCGACAGGAACCAGCGGTGCTCCAGCACCTCGTGGAACACCTCGGCCGGCGCCAGCCGGCCGGCCAGGTCGGCCGGGATGGCGTCGACGACCGGCTGGTAGACCTCGGCCAGCCACCGGTGGCCCGCGTAGCTCTCCGCCACGGGCCCCCCGGAGCGCTGTTCGAGCCAGGCCCTGTAGGCGCGCAGGTCGTTGAGCAGCCGGCGGGCCTGGCGCTCCTGCACCTCGAGGCCGGTGAGCCGGAACAGCTCGCGACGGTGCTGACCGGGCTCCGCGACGCGGGTATGCACGCGCAGCTTCGCGCCCTCGTCCGAGGTGATCAGCTCGACCTCGCCGACGTCGAAGCCCAGGTCGTTGAGTCGCCGGAGCCGCTCAGCCATCCGGTACTGCTGCTCGTCGGCCCGGAACAGCTCCTCGCGGGTCACCTCGTCCCAGAGCGCCGCGTACCGGCGGGGCAGCCCCTCGGCCACGACGATGGGGTCGATGTCCGACGGGAGCAGTCCCCCGAACTGGAGGTCCATCAGCTCGGCGCCGACCCGTTCGCGGGCGAGGTCCACGTCGTAGTTGCGCTGCCCCGCCGTGAGCGACGCATGACGCTCGACGGTCTCGGCGTCGACCAGGTAGGCGGCCAGCGCTCCGGCGTCGGGACGGAAGAGCGTGTTCGACAGCGAGCAGTCGCCCCAGAAGATGCCCGCCAGGTGCAGCCGCACCAGGAGCTCGACCATCGTGTCGAGCAGCTTCTCGGCCGAGTGGTCCCCACGCGGGCTGGAGAACAGCCACCGATAGGACATGGAGTACTCGAGGTAGCGGGTCACCAGGATCGCCTCCTGGTCGTCCGGCCGGTCCACGCAGATGCCCAGCACCGAGACCGTCGGCAGCCCCTCCTCCTCGAACTCCCCGAGTAGCCGGTACTCCTTCCGCGCGAGGCGCTCGTGGATCTCCTTGAGCGCGAAGACATGGCCGCCGCTGGCCACGAATCGGACCACGTGCCGCGAGATGCCCCGCTGCGGAACCTCGAGCAGGAGGGCGGGGTCCCAGTCGGCCAGCGGACGGTCCCACGGCAGGCTCAGCAGCCCCGTCGCATCGGTGGCGGGTGGCCGGAAGAGGAACCGCATCCCGTGCTCCCCCCGACAACGGCGTCGTCCCGCTCACGATGCCACCTCACCGGTGCGGCCCTCCTGTAGGGGCCCGCCGCGAGCCTGCGAGCGGTGGGGGGTAGGAGGGTCCTTTTTCAGTCGGCCCCGGAGGCGGCGCCGGTCTCGCCCCGCCAGGAGGCCAGCCGGCCCGCACGGCTGACCGCCCGCAGCCGCCGCTCGGCCTCGCGCCGCGACCGTCGCGCCGACACGATCAGCGCCTGGTCCCCGCGCATCAGCCGGGTCGTCCGGTCGGGCACGAAGGACCGACCGTCGCGCACGATGAGGACCACTGCGGCGTCCTCGGGCAGGCGCAGCTCCGGGAGGTAGACGCCGTGGAGCCGGGACCGGGGCGGGACGGTCATCTGCACCAGGTCGGCGTCCAGCTCGTCCAGCGGCGCGGACTCGACGACGACCTCCCGCGGCGTCAGGGGGGACGCGATGCCCAGCCGCCGTGCGACCCACGGCAGTGACCAGCCCTGGACCAGGGTGAACACCACGACCAGCACGAAGACGGTGTCGAAGATGAAGGTCGCCCCGGGCACGTCCGCGGTGAGCGGGAACGTGGCCACGACGATCGGGACGGCGCCGCGCAGGCCCGCCCACGAGATGAACGCCTGCTGCGGCCACGGGATGCGGAACCACGCCAGGCTGGCCAGCACCGACAGAGGGCGCCCGACCAGCAGGAGGACGGCGCCCACGAGCAGCGCCGGGCCAATGGCGCCGGCCAGCCGGTCCGGGGAGACCAGCAGGCCGAGCATGACGAACAGCCCGATCTGCGCGAGGGAGGCCATGCCTTCCGCGAAGCCGATGCTCGCCGACCGGTGCGGCAGCGTCGCGTTGCCGAGCACCAGGCCGCACAGGTACACCGCGACGAAGCCCGAGGTGTGCAGCAGGTCCGCCGACGCGAAGGCGAGCACGCAGAGGGCCAGCGTGGCCAGCGGGTAGAAGCCGGCCAGCGGCAGCGCCGACCGGCGCAGCAGCTGGACGCCGCCGAACCCGATCGCCAGCCCGACGGCCGACCCGCCGAGCAGCTCGGCCACGATGACCAGCCCCGTGATCCACCACGGCTCGGCGTGCGCCCCCGTCAGCGTGTCGGACAGGACGGCGACCAGCAGGATGACCGGTGCGTCGTTGAGGCCGCTCTCCACCTCGAGCGCGGCGGCCATGCGCCGAGGGAGCGGCAACCGGCGGAGCGTGGCGAAGACGGCAGCCGCGTCGGTCGAGCTGATCACCGCGCCGAGGAGGAACGCGTAGCCCCAGCCGAAACCGAGCAGCCACACGGTGAGCGCCGCCGTGACGGCGACGCTGACCGTCACCCCGACCGTGGCCAGCGACAGGCCGGGGCCGATGGCGCGGCGGACGTCCTGCCAGCGGGTGGTGAGACCACCCTCCGCCAGGATCACCACGAGGGCGGCGACCCCGAGGGTCCGGGTGAGCGAGAAGTCCTCGAACTCGACGCCGACCCCGCCCTCCCCCAGCGCCACGCCGAGGGCGAGGTAGAGCAGGAGGCTGGGCAGGCCGACCCGGTCGGCCAGTCGGAGCGCGACCGCCGCCACGAGGACGACCACGGCACCGACGGCGAGCCCGACGGTGACCGAGGTGTTCACCGGCCGCCCCCCATGGGCTGCAGTCTTCCCTACGGGTCGTCCCGGGTGCCGCCGCGTCGGATGCGCCCCCTTACCCGTTTGGCGCTTCGGGGAGAATGGCAGCCGTGAGTTCTCCCGACCCCGCCGCTCCGTTCACCGCGCTGCCTCCCCAGGTCGATCTGCCCGCCCTCGAGCGGGAGATCCTGCAGCGCTGGGAGGACGGCAAGGTGTTCGCGCGGTCGATGGACGCCACGGCCGGACGGCCGCAGTGGGTCTTCTACGAGGGCCCGCCCACCGCCAACGGCCGGCCGGGCTCCCACCACATCGAGGCGCGCGCGTTCAAGGACGTCTTCCCCCGGTTCAAGACGATGCAGGGCTGGCACGTGCCGCGCCGCGCCGGCTGGGACTGCCACGGCCTGCCGGTCGAGATCGCCGTCGAGCAGGAGCTGGGCTTCGCCGGCAAGCCGGACATCGAGCGCTACGGCATCGCGGAGTTCAACGCCCGCTGCCGCGAGTCGGTGGAACGGCACGTCAACGACTTCTCCGAGCTCACCCGCCGGATGGGCTACTGGGTCGACATGTCGACGGCCTACTGGACGATGAACCCCGACTACGTCGAGAGCGTCTGGTGGTCGCTCAAGCAGGTCTTCGACAAGGGGCTGCTCGTCGAGGACCACCGCGTCGCGCCCTACTGCCCGCGCTGCGGCACCGGCCTGTCCGACCACGAGGTGGCCCAGGGCTACGAGACCCTGACCGACCCCTCGGTGTACGTCCGCCTGCCGGTCACCAGCGGCGAGTGGGCCGGCAAGGCCGACCTGCTGGTCTGGACGACGACGCCGTGGACCCTGCCGTCGAACACCGCGGTCGCCGTCCACCCCGACGTGACCTACGTCGTCGCCCGGCGGGCCGACAGCGACGGCGTGCCGGTGGTCGTCGCCGAGCCGCTACTGACCGCCGTGCTGGGGAACGACGCCGAGGTGCTGACCCGCAACGCCGGCCGCGACTGGGAGCGGGTGCACTACCAGCGGCCGTTCGAGCTGGTCGAGTTCCCGGAGGGGGACGCGCACTACGTGGTGCTCGCCGACTACGTCACCACCGAGGACGGCACGGGCCTGGTCCACCAGTCCCCCGCGTTCGGAGCCGACGACCTCGCCGTCTGCCGGGGCTACGGCCTGCCGGTCGTCGTCCCGATCGACGGGACGGGGCACTTCCTGCCGGAGATCCCGCTCGTCGGCGGCCACTTCTTCAAGGCGGCCGACGCCGCGCTGGTGGAGGACCTGAAGAAGCGCGGCGTGCTCTGGCACGAGCAGCGCTACGAGCACAGCTATCCGCACTGCTGGCGCTGCCACACGCCGCTCATGTACTACGCCCAGCCGTCCTGGTACATCCGCACCAGCGCGATCAAGGACCAGCTGCTCGCCGAGAACGAGACGACGAACTGGTACCCCGGGAACATCAAGTGGGGCCGCTACGGCGACTGGTTGCACAACAACGTCGACTGGGCGCTGTCCCGCGACCGGTACTGGGGCACACCGCTGCCCATCTGGCGCAACGACGCCGACCCGGCGCGCATGGTGGTCGTCGGATCGCTGGCCGAGCTGTCCGAGCTCGCCGGCCGCGACCTCGCCGACCTCGATCCGCACCGCCCGTTCATCGACGAGGTCACCTTCACCCTGCCCGGCGAGGAGGGCACCTACCGGCGCGTGCCGCAGGTCATCGACGCCTGGTACGACTCCGGCTCGATGCCCTTCGCCCAGTGGGGCGCGCCGTACCGCAACCAGGCGGAGTTCGAGGCCGCCTACCCGGCCCAGTTCATCTGCGAGGCGATCGACCAGACCCGCGGCTGGTTCTACTCGCTGATGGCGGTCGGCACGCTGGTGTTCGGGAAGAACTCCTACGAGAACGTGCTGGTCCTCGGCCACATCCTGGCCGAGGACGGCCGCAAGATGAGCAAGCACCTCGGCAACATCCTCGAGCCGATCCCGCTGATGGACCGGCACGGCGCGGACGCCGTCCGCTGGTTCATGCTGGCCGGCGGCTCGCCGTGGTCGGCCCGGCGGGTGGGCCACGAGACCCTGTCCGAGGTGGTCCGGAAGGTGCTGCTCACCTACTGGAACACCGCCAGCTTCTTCACCCTCTACGCCGAGGCCAATGGCTGGGATCCAGCGGCATCACCCGCCCCGGTTCGCAGCGAGCGGCCGCTTCTGGACCGCTGGGCGCTGGCCCGGCTGGCTTCGGTCACCGAGGGTGTCACCGCCGCCCTGGAGGACTTCGACACCCAGGGCGCCGGCCGGCTGCTCGCCGGGTTCGTCGACGACCTCTCCAACTGGTACGTCCGCCGGTCCCGCCGCCGCTTCTGGGACGGCGACCCCGCGGCCCTGGCCACGCTGCACGAGGTGCTCGACGGCCTCACCCGGCTGATGGCGCCGTTCACGCCGTTCGTCACCGAGGAGGTGTGGGGCCGGGCCGTCGCGCCCGCGCTGACCGACGCGGTGGACTCGGTGCATCTTGCCGCGTGGCCAGCCGTCGACGAGTCGGCCCGCGACGACGCGCTCGTGGCACAGGTCGACCTGGTCCGGCGGCTGGTGGAGCTGGGCCGCTCGGCGCGGACGTCGGCCAAGGTGCGCACCCGCCAGCCGCTGGCCCGCGCCGTCGTCGCCGCGCCGGGGTGGGCGGCGCTCCCCCGCGACCTGGTCGCCGAGGTGGCCGACGAGCTCAACGTCGTCGAGATGGTGGAGCTCGCCGGCGCGGTCGGCGGTGAGCTGGTCGACGTCAGCGTGAAGGTCGACTTCCGCGCGGTGGGCCGCCGGCTGGGCAAGCAAGTGCAGGCCGTGGCCGCCGCCGTCGCGGCCGCCGATCCCGCCCAGCTCACCGCGGCCTACCGGGCCGGGACGGCCACCGTCGAGGTGGACGGGGCGCCCGTGCCGCTCGAGGACGGCGACCTGATCGTCACGGAGACCCCGCGGAAGGGCTGGACGGTCGCCAGCGGCGGCGGGCTTACCGTGGCGCTCGACCTCACGCTCACGCCGGAGCTGGAGCGGGCCGGGCTGGTGCGCGAGGTCGTGCGCCTGGTGCAGGAGGCCCGTAAGACCAGCGGCCTGGAGGTCAGCGACCGGATCGAGCTGTGGTGGACCGCCGACGGCTCGGGCCAGATGGAGACGGCGCTGAGGGAGAAGGGCGAGCAGCTCGCCGCCGAGGTGCTCGCGGTGCGGCTGCACGCCGGAACCGCCGGAGAGGGCCCGGGCTTCGAGGGGCCGTCGGGCTCGCGCTTCTGGCTGGCCCGCGCGGAGAGCTGATCGGACGTCCGGCGTTCAGCTGCTGCCGGCGGCTCTGCGTGCCCGCACCTGCTCGGCGAGGGTGCGGTCGGGGGTGCACACCGCGCACGGGGTGAAGCCGTCGGTGCGGGCCTCGTCCAGCGGGAGCGGGATCGTCGTGCGGCCGCGGAGCCAGGAGCAGCCGGCGACGTGGTACCGCGGGTGCTCGTCGACGACCAGCACCTCGTCCTTCAGATCGAGGACGAGCAGCAGGTCGGTGACCTCGACGTCCTCGACCCCGGGGTCCGCCTCCTCGCCCGGGGCGGCCAGCCCCTCGGGTGCTGTGTGCTCACCCGGTCGCGCCGTCGCGGCGACCCCCGCGGCACTCGCACCGGCCGCCGGCCCCGTCCCCTCCGCCGGCTCCGGGGGCTCCGTCGCGTCCGCGTTCGCCGGGGCTCCGATGCCGCGCGCGGGCCGGTCCGTCGTTGCAGAGGGCACGGACGTCCGCCGGCCGGCCGCGGTCGTGGCCGTCGCCCCGGTGGGATCGGCGTCGGCTGCCTCGGCGGTGCGGGCGACGGCGGTCAGCTGCCGCCGGGCCGCGACGAGGAGCACGGCGGCGACCACGCACGCGGCCACGCACCCCCAGTAGAGGGCCGTCGTCCCGGTGAGGACTCCCGCCACGAACAGCCCGAGGCCCAGGAGGACGAGGAGGGCGGCAGCCAAGATCACGCTGCGACCATAGGGCCGATCGCGAGCGAACCGCCCGTTCGACGCCCGGACGTGCGACAGGGCCCCCGGACATGTCCGGAGGCCCTGTCGTGGGATGCGTTCAGGCAGGCGCGTGCTGCGTCGCCCGGCTGTTGGCGGCCGGCTCGGCCGACCCGCGGCTGTCGAGGTCGCGCAGGTGCGACTCGAGGTAGGACCGCAGCCGCGTGCGGTACTCGCGCTCGAAGGTGCGCAGCTCCTCGATCTTGCGCTCGAGGCTGGTGCGCTTCTCCTCCAGGCTGCTTATGACCTCGGTGTGCCGGCGCTCGGCGTCCTGGTCGAGCGCGGCGGCCTTGGCGCGGGCCTCGCGCTCCATGGTCTCGGCCCGGGTCCGGGCGTCGCCCACCATCGACTCGGCCCGGTGCTTGGCCTCGGCGACCATCTGCTCGCTCTTGGCGCGGGCCTCGGACATCATCCGGTCGCTGTTGGACTTGGCGCTGCCGAGCATCTGCTCGGCCTGCGACTTCGCCTCGTTGACGTAGCGGTCGGCGGTCTCGGTGGCCAGCGCCAGCATGCGCGAGGCACGGGCGCTGTCGTCCTCACGGGGCTGCTGGACCGACGCCGGCGGCGGAGGGGCAGCGGCCACCGCGACCGGAGCCGGCGCGGGAGCCGGGGGCTCCTGCATGCGGACCGGTGCGCTGCCGGCGCTCGAGCGCAGCTCGTTGTTCTCCTCGATCAGCCGGGCGAGCTCGGCCTCCACGACGTCGAGGAAGGCGTCGACCTCGTCCTCGTCGTAGCCCCGCTTGCCGATGGGTGGCTTCTTGAAGACGACGTTGTGCACGTCGGCAGGCGTGAGTGGCATCGGGGTCACCTCGGGTGTGCGGACGGCGGGAACAGCGACGATCGCGGACAGGGCGGAGGTGGCCCGTTCTGCGACTCTGCTCCCGGATGGTTCAGCGATACTCGGCGGCCAACTGGGTCGTGATGCCACGCAGGATCAACACGGCGATCAGCAAGACCATAAACCCGAGGTCCAGTCGGACGGACCCCAGGTTCAAGGGTGGGATGACCCTCCGGACGGCCTTCAGCGGCGGGTCGGTCGTGCTGTAGACGATCTCCAGCCCGGCGGCGACGAGCCCGGAGGGACGCCAGCTGCGGGCGAGGACCATCACCCAGTCCACGACGAAGCGCGCGAACAGCAGGATGAGGAAGACGAGCAGCACCGACGAGACGATCTGCAAGAAGAGAGCCACAGTCCTCGTTCGTTCGGGGCACCGCGCGTGCCTTGGTCGCCATCGCGCCCATTGTGGCGCAGGGACTCAGGACTGGTTGAAGAAACCGCCCTCGCGGATCCTCGCCTTGTCCTCAGCCGTCACGTCCACGTTCTGCGGACTCAGCAGAAACACCTTGGCCGTGACGCGCTCGATGCTACCGCGCAGCCCGAAGGACAGGCCGGCGGCGAAGTCGACCAGCCGCTTGGCGTCGGCGTCGTCCATCTCGGTGAGGTTCATGATCACCGGCATGCCGTCACGGAAGCGCTCACCGATGGTCCGCGCCTCGTTGTAGGTGCGCGGGTGCAGCGTCGTGATGCGGTAGGGCTGCGCGGGGGCCGGCGCCGGCTCGGGGACGGCCACGACCGGCTCGCGCACCGCGAGCTTCTCCGCCGTGGCACCGACGGGACCACTGCCGACGGCCCCACCGGAGCTTCCCGAGGGGTTGCCCATGGCACTGATCCGCGCGCCACCGCCGGAGCCGGCCGGAGCCAGGCCCATCGGTCGCACCGTGCGGTCGCGCCGCACGGACAGCGGCTCGGGCTCCCGGACTGAGGGCAGCGCCTCGGCCTCGAGATCCTCGGCGTACGCGCCCGCGTAGTCGGTGTCGTAGTGGCCGTCGTAGTCGTCGGCGTAACGGCCGTAGCGACGGTCGTGGTCCAGGTGCTCGGACTGGCGGGAGTCGTACCGGCCGTAGCCACGGGGGTCGTCGTCCTCGACGAGCCCCAGGTAGATACCCATCCTCCGCATGGCTCCAGCCATCGGACCTCCCCCTCTGCTGGCGTCCTCAGCGTGCCGCCTGAACGTCGGCCGTCAAGCGCCGGGAGGTGTGCCCGGGGCCTGCGCGACCGGTGAGACTCGTGTGACTGGTGATGTCTCCCCGGAGGTTAGGGGGCGTTCCCCGAACAACGCGGTTCCGACACGCACGACCGTCGCACCGGCCGCGATCGCCGCCTCCAAGTCGCCGCTCATGCCCGCCGAGAGCTCGACGGCGTCCGGGTGGTCGGCGCGCACCCGCGCGGCGAGGGCGGCCAGCCGCTCGAAGGCGGGGCCGGGCTCCTCCCCCCGCGGGGCGACCGCCATGAGGCCGCGCAGCCGCAGACCGGCGCACCCGGCGACGGCGTCGGCGAGGGCGGGCACGTCGGCGGGGTCGGCGCCCCCGCGGGCGGCCGGACCGGCGGCGGCCCCGCCGAGATCGACCTGCACCAGCACGTCCACGGGCCGGCCCAGCTCCTGCCCGGCACGGTCGAGCACCTCGGCCAGCCGGGCGCGATCGACGGAGTGGACGACCGCCCCGGCCCGTGCCACCGCGGCCGCCTTGTTGCGCTGCAGCTGGCCGACGAAGTGCCAGCGCAGTGGGACGTCGTCCAGCTCGGCGACCTTGCCCAGCAGCTCCTGGGCACGGTTCTCGCCGAAGTCGCGCTGGCCGAGAGCGGCCAGGGCGCGGACGTCCGCGGCGGGCCAGGTCTTGCTGACCGCCATGAGCGCGACCGTCGACGGGTCCCGCCCGGCGGCGCGGGCCGCGGCGTCGATGCGCGCCCGCACCGACCGCAGGTTTTTATCGAGGTCGGTCACGCTCAGCCCAGCCAGACCAGGCCCGCCTGGCGGCCGGTCACCCCGTCGCGCCGGTGGGAGAAGAGGAGCCGGTCCTCGACGGTGCAGCGGGCGTCCCGGACCACCTCCGGGATGCCGGCCCGGCGGAGGATCTCCTCGATCCCTTCGCGCAGGTCCAGCCCGGCGGTGCCGGTCCGGGTGCGCACCGCGGCGGCCGGGGCGACGGCGGCGACCTCTGCCTGCATGGGCTCGGGCACCTCGTAGCAGGCCCCGCAGACGGCGGGCCCCAGCAGCGCGGAGACGTGCCGCGCGCGGGCGCCCAGGCTGGCCATCGCCGACAGCGTCGCGGGGACGACGCCGCGCCGCACCCCCTCGCGCCCCGCGTGCACGGCCGCCACCACACCGGTCTCGGAGTCGGCGAGCAGCACCGGCACGCAGTCGGCCACCAGCACGCACAGGACCAGTCCAGGGGTCGACGTGACCAGCGCGTCGGTCTCGGGCACCGGGCCGTCCTGGGGCGCATCGACGACGGCGACCCGCGTCCCGTGGACCTGTTTCATCCAGACGAGCCGGTCCTCCCCCACCCGGAGCTCGCGGGCCACCCGCGCCCGGTTCGCCGCGACGGCCTCCGGGTCGTCCCCGACGTGGTCCCCGAGGTTGAACGTGTCGTAGGGGGAACGGGACCGGCCGCCCCGCCGGTCGGTGACCACCCTGCGGGGGCGGGCCGACGGCGGAGCGGCCGGGGACGTCATGCAGCGATCGTGCCAGCTAGCTCTTCAGGAACTCCGGGATGTCCAGCTCCTCCTCGAAGTCCTCGTTCGAGAGCGGGCGGCGTCCGGCCACGGGGCCCGGGATCGGCGGCAGCGGCGGAACGGTGATGCCGCCGCCGTTGACCACCGGTGCCGGACGGGCCGGCGCGGGAGCCGGCGAGGGCGCACCGTTCGCCGACTCGGCCGGAGCAGCCTGCGGAGCGGGTGCGGCCTGCGGGACGACGCGCCGCTCGCCGGCCGCCTGGTGGATCGCCGGGCTGGTCGCCGGGCGACGGTAGGGCGGCAGCCCCGCCGGCGCCGACGACGACGCTCCGGTGATCACCGCGGGCCCGGCGTCCTTGCGGGTGCTGGGCCGGCCGCTGTCGAAGCCGGCGGCGATCACCGTCACGCGCACCTCGTCACCCAGGGCGTCGTCGATGACGGCGCCGAAGATGATGTTGGCGTCCGCGTGGGCGGCGTCCGAGACGAGCGAGGCGGCCTCGTTGATCTCGAAGAGCCCCAGGTCCGATCCGCCGGAGATCGACAGGAGCACGCCGTGGGCGCCCTCCATCGAGGCCTCCAGCAGCGGGCTGGCGATCGCCTGCTCCGCGGCCAGCAGCGCCCGGTTGTCCCCGCGCGCGCTGCCGATGCCCATCAGCGCCGACCCCGCCCCCGACATGACCGACTTGACGTCGGCGAAGTCGAGGTTGATCAGGCCGGGCGTGGTGATCAGGTCGGTGATGCCCTGGACACCCGACAGCAGCACCTGGTCGGCGGTGCGGAAGGCGTCCATGACGCTGACGTTGCGATCGCCCAGCTGCAGCAGCCGGTCGTTCGGGATCACGATCAGGGTGTCGCACTCGTTGCGCAGTTCCTCGATGCCCGACTCGGCCTGCACCGCGCGCCGCTTGCCCTCGAAGGCGAACGGGCGGGTGACCACGCCGATGGTCAGGGCGCCGAGCTTGCGCGCGATGGACGCCACGACGGGCGCGCCACCGGTGCCGGTGCCGCCGCCCTCGCCGGCGGTCACGAAGACCATGTCGGCCCCCTTGAGGACCTCCTCGATCTCCTCGCGGTGGTCCTCGGCGGCCTGGCGGCCCACGTCGGGCTGTGCCCCGGCGCCCAGGCCGCGCGTGAGCTCGCGGCCGACGTCGAGCTTGACGTCGGCGTCGCTCATCAGCAGCGCCTGCGCATCGGTGTTGATCGCGATGAACTCGACCCCCTTGAGGCCGACCTCGATCATGCGATTGACCGCGTTCACCCCGCCGCCGCCGATGCCGACGACCTTGATGACCGCTAGATAGTTGTGCGGAGGTGTCATGCGGCGCTCCCCAACTGGACCCTCATCCTCAAGTTCAGCCTTACAGTTATGTCAACT
>Ga0126307_10001280_pt1 | contig 16581 bp, 16 predicted proteins | sample Plot28_FD_89955 | JGI IMG/M metagenome (GOLD analysis project Ga0126307, IMG submission 89955) | Serpentine soil microbial communities from UC McLaughlin Reserve, CA, USA - Plot28 | ecosystem: Environmental > Terrestrial > Soil > Grasslands | place: USA: UC McLaughlin Reserve, Lake County... | reverse complement strand
TCGTCGCCGAACCGCCACGCGACCGCCCACGCCAGGGAGAGTGGCCACCCGATCATGCGCTCCATCCAGCCGGGCGAGGACTGGGCCTGGTGTTACGCCGACCGGCTCGCGGTGGCCGTGCCCCAGGTCCAGGGCGAGCCGCGCATCCCGCCGTCGCCGCTCTGCCCCTGAGCGACTGCGTTAGCTCTTAATCCTCCCCTCGATGTCGCGTGAGAACGTGAGCTGGTTCGGCGGATATACGACGCCTGGGACCGAGAGGAGTCGGCGCGGGACTTCACCTCGCCCGACGTCGAGTACGTGATTCCGAGCTATGCCGTCGAGCCGGGCGTCCGCCGCGGGCGCGCCAGCTTCAGGGTCGTGCGCGAGACCTCCGAGGAGCGCTTCCGCTGGTTCAACTCGCATCGCGAGGCCTTCGAGGCCGCGGGGCTCGACCCGCCCGACGCCGGCTGATTTTTCTCGCACGTCGCGTAAGAAACAGAACGCAGCCCCTCTCTCGGGGTGGAGCACAAGCTTCCGGCTGCCCGCCAGCCGGCCGCCCCGATGGAAAGGACTCGTGTGTTGCGCAAACCCTCTCGTCACCATCTCTATGAAGTTCCCTCCCTGCCCATGGACGGGCAGGAGGCTGCCATCGCCACCCTGTCCAGGCTCGCCGCGGAACGCGCGCCCGACGTCGCGGCTCACATGGAGCGAACCGGGCGGCTCGCCACGGCCTTCGTGAAGGAGCTCGCCCTCGGTGAGCCGCTTGCAAGGCTCGTGGTGGACACCGCCCGGCTCCACGACATCGGAAAGCTCGGCGTCCCGCCCTGGATCATGGAGAAGGCGGCCCCGCTCACGCAGCTCGAGTTCGGGCTGATGCGCGAGCACTCGCTGATCGGCCAGCAGCTGCTCGAGCGCAGGCGCGAGCTCTTGCCGATCGGGTGCCTCGTCCGCTCGACCCATGAATGGTGGGACGGCAGCGGCTACCCGGACGGGCTGCGCGGTGCGGCGATCCCTCTGCCGTCCCGGATTGTCGCCATCTGCGACGCCTTCGACGCGATGACCAAGCCACGCTCGTACAGCGCGTCGATGTCGATCACGGCCGCGCTGTCGGAGCTCGATCGCTGCGCGGGGACGCAGTTCGACCCGGGAGCGGTGCCGGTGTTCTGCGGCCTCTTCGAATCGCGATTTGACCACTGGGCCAAAGGGGCCTAGCGTGGCCATGAGGCCTTGTGAAAACGCTCGCGGTAGCCCGCCGCCCGACCTCCACCCCGGACGGTGTGTTGGTTCAGGAAGCCGCAGCGGGCGGCGGGAAATCGTATGCCGCCCTGTACGACCGGTACTCGCAGCGGGTCTTCAACTACTGCCTCCGATTGACGGGCTCGCCGGAGGACGCGGCGGACGCGACCCAGGACGCGTTCGTGAACGTGCTGCGGCGCCTCCAGGACGACGACCGCCCCGTCCTCGACTTCTCTTCCTACCTGTTTGCCGCTGCGCGGAACGAGAGCTATGCGCTGATGCGGCGCCGCAGCCGCACCCATCCCACGGAGGAACCGCCCGAGCCGGCGGCGCTGGTGCCTGACGTGGAGACCGATCCGGAACGCGCCGTGCTGCTGCAGGACTCGCAGGAGCAGGTCAGGCAGGCGAACGCGCAGCTCGCGCCGCGCCACCGCGAAGTGCTCGCGCTGCGCGAGGTGGCCGGGCGCTCGTATGACGAGATCGGGCAGATCATGGGGATCTCCGAGAACGCGGCCGCACAGCTCATATGGCGCGCACGCGCCAAGATGAAGGAGGCGCTCACCGCGGGCGCCGTCGCGTCCGTGGTCGCGACCTCGGAGGACTGCGAGACCGCCCAGCTCCTCCTCAACCGGATCCACGACGGCGAGCCGATCACCGACGAGGAGCACATCTGGCTCGACGAGCACCTCGAGGAGTGCGGCTCGTGCAGGGCGACCCGCGGGCTGGTCTCCGAGGTCGGCGCCTCCTACCGCGCATGGGCGCCGGTGGCCGTGCTCGCCGCCATGCGGCCAGAGGTGCTCACGCAGGCGGGCCACGTGGTGGGCGCCGACTGGAGTGGCGTGGCGGGCAAGGCGGGAGTCAGCCACGGGGCGGTGGGTGGGGCGGTGACGGGGGTCGCTGTCCTGGCGGCGGCCGGAATTGCCATCTCGAGCCTGATCCACGACGACGCCCAGATCGCTCGAGAGGCCGCGCCGGCAGAGCAGAGCCCGCCTGCATCCGAACCCGCGAAGCCGAAGCCGAAGCCGAAGCCGAAGCCCGCCACGCCCGTGCGCGCCAAGGCCGCGAGCATCCGCGCCGTGAAGAAGGTCGCGAGACCGGCCGAAGCGGTCGAGCAGATCATCGCGGCGCCGCGGCGCGAAGCTCCGCCGGCTGCGGCCACCCCGCAGCCCCAGCCGCCGGCCCCGCGGGTCGAGCGACCGGCGCCGCGGCCCCCGGCCAAACCGGCGCCTGCTCCCGTGATCCCGACAGCCCCGCCGCCGCCAGCCAGTGTGTGCAGCTTCCCCGGCCACGGCAACGGGCCCGGCGGCTGCCCACCCGGCCACGGCGGTACACCTCCTGGCCATGGCGGCACCCCGCCCGGCCAGATCGGCGAGCGCTAGCGCCGCTGCGGGACAATCGGCGCCGTGTTGCGTCGCCCGCCCCTTGCCACCCTGGTGGCCGGCGGAGATCATCTCCCGCCACCGGCCCGTAGCTGACGTATCTGGCGTTGCCGTGGTTCGTCCTCACGACGACGGCCTCGTCGTCCCGTATGGCGCTGGTCGTGGCGGCGGAGGTGCTCCCCTGGGCGGCTCTCGGCATCCCGGCGGGAGCATGGCGGCTCGTCTGGGGTTGAGGCGCACGCTCGTGGCGTGCAACCTGTGCTGGGTCCCGCTGGTCGGTCTGATAGCCGCGCTGCACTACGCCGGGGGCGCTGTCCTTCGGCGTGCTGCTCGGCTTGGGCGCACTGATGGGCGCGCTGTGGCCCGCCTACGTCGCCTCGCAGCACGCGCTTCTGTCGCTGCTCGACGGGGTGCTGGCGCTGGCAATCCGCCGGGCCGGAGCTCGAGGAATTCGGCACGGCCGCGGCCTTCGCCGGCGTGGCCGTGTTGTCAACGGCGGCCGCTTGGGCGGGGATCGTCGCGATCGGAAGCGAGCGCATTGGCGCTCGGGCCGGAGCCATCCCCGAATTTCCGGGCTCGCGTAATAAAGCGACCGCGTATCCCTCTTCAGAGGTGTTGACAAAACGATCCCGGTCCGCCCTTAGACCGGCCGCCTCGATCGAAAGGACTCGCGTGCTTCACAACGCCCCTCGTTGGAACGCCATGGAGGGCGCGCACTGGCGACCCGACGGTGTGGAAGTCTCAATCGCCGCCCTGCTGGAGCTGGTGGAGGACGCGGCACCCGCCGTCGCCTCCCACATGGAACGGACAGGCCGCCTCGCCCGCCTGCTCGCGCTCGAGCTAGGCCTCTCGAGCCAGATGGTCGACCTCGTCGTGCGCACCGCCCGCGTGCACGACGTCGGAAAGCTGACGATCCCGCCTTGGCTATTCGAAAAGCCCGACCCGCTGAGCCCGTCAGAGCGTGCGCTGAGGGAAGCCCACTCCGTGACCGGCCAGCGCATCCTGGAGCGAAAGCCCGCATTGGTCGGCCTCGGCCCGCTCGTCCGCGCCACGCACGAGCGCTGGGACGGCAACGGCTACCCCGACGGCCTGCAGGGCTCCGCCATCCCGCTGCCCGCCCGAATCGTCGCGGTCTGCGACGCGTTCGACGCGATGACCGATCCATGGGAACCGGATTCGTCGTCGGTCACGTCGGCGATCGATGCGCTGCGCCAAGGCTCCGGCAGCCTCTACGACCCGTGCGTCGTCGAGCCCTTCTGCGACCTGCTGGAGACTCGCGTCGGCGACTACGCGAAGCAGACGTAGCCCGGCTCAGGAGCCACCCGGCGCCCGGAGGAAAGTGAAACCGCGACGACGCGCCGGTGGTAGTCCGGCGCGCACCGATGTCGAGCTTTCGGAAAATGTTCGCGACGTGGCCCTCGAGCGTCTTTGGGCTTAGGAACAGGCGCTCACAGATGCCGTGGTTGTGTCGCTCCGCCATCAGCGCGAGCACCTCGCGCTCGCGCTCAGTGAGCTCCGCCAGCGGACCGGCAGCTCCTCGAGCTAGCGGGCCGCTGGCACCACCCGAACGTCGCCTTCGCCCCCAGCAGGCCAGGCTTTGGGTTCGCTTCGGGGGACCCGGGCAACAACGGCCTTCTAGCCCAGCCGACCAGGAGGTCACCGTGATCTTGCGCATCGACCGTTGGGGAACGGAGCTCCCGCGGCTCTACCGCTTCTCGCCGGACGATTACCAGGAGCTGACGGCAGTCTTCAGAGGGCCGCACCCGGAGACCGGTGAGGACCTCGAGGTGGTCGACGGGCCGCCCGAGGGGGCGGCGCCGAACGACCTGCCGCCGCAGCCGAAGGCGTTCGTCCCTGACGCCCATCCGCAGGAGATCGCCGAGATCGCACAGATGCTCCGCACGTCTGCGGGCTTGCCGAGGGAGCCGAGCGGCGACGTCAACGTCCCGGCGAGCGGCCAGGGCGTCGTCGACAAGGTCAAGGGCGCAATCAAGTAACTCGTGAGGAGAGGGCGCCGCCGGGCGCCGCCTCTCCCGTCGCGGGTCGAAATGCGAATCACGACCGCGCACCGTCTCGGCTTCGCGGTGAAGGTCCTGGGCGCCGGCGGCCTACCGTCCCACGACGCTCGGCGCTGGCAATCGGGTCCCCACCTGCGGCATTCGCTTGAGCGGTTGCGGCGGATCCTCGACTACCTGGATGAGCACGACATCCGGATGTACCGCGTGGCGACGGCGCTCGCCCCCTACGCCAGCCATCCGGAGCTGACGAATTTTCACGGCCAGGTCGACGATTGCGCTGCGGGGCTCGCGGAGCTCGGCCAGCTCGCGCGGGAGCGCGACATCAGGCTCTCGTCGCACCCCGGGCAGTACACGGTCCTCAACTCCGTGGACCCTGACATCCGGGCCGCGGCGGTCGCCGAGCTGGATGTTCAGGCCGCGCTTTTCGACGCGATGGGTCTCGGGCTTGACGCGGTCGTGGTCCTGCACGTGGGCGGGACCGCCGGCGGGATCCCGGCTGCCCGCGACCGCTTCCTCGCCGGTTTCGAGCGGCTCAGCGACGCGGGTCGGCGGCGCCTGGTCATCGAAAACGACGATCGCTCGTTCGGGACTGCCGACGTCGTGGAGCTCGCCGGCGGTACCGGGTTGCGCGTGGTCTGGGACGTCCTGCATCACCACTGCCACGACCCTGCCGGCATGAGCGACCGCGAGGCGATCGGGGCGGCCCTCGCCACGTGGCCGAGCGAGCTCACGCCAAAGATCCACTATTCGTCGCCACGGCTGGACGTCGAGGCCCGCAAGGTCCGGCGCGGGCGCCGGGTTGAGCGGCAGATCGTGCTACCGCAGCTCCGAGCCCACGCGGATCTGGTTGACCCGATGGGATTCGAGCGCTTCATGCTCGACGTGGCGGGGGAGCGCGATTTCGACGTGATGCTCGAGGCGAAGGCCAAGGACCTCGCACTGCTTAGGCTGCGCGCCCAGCTGACCGCGCGAGGCTTCCGGAGCGACGACGGCCGGCTGTTCGTGGCGGCCGGACCGCAGCGCGTCGACGCAAGTGCAGCGAGTGACGCCCGACGAGGGTCCGGTCGAGCACGACGGCCGTGATCGGTCCATGACTTCAAGAACCCGGAAGGCAACGTCGTCGAGGCCTGGGACTTCTTCGAGCAGGGCGCCCGCGACGGCGTCGACGCCCTGAGGTAAAGACGCCACCGCTCAGAACTTAGGTTCCTCCGGAGGGGTCCGGGTAGCGGCGCGGGAGAAAGGAGCACTTATGGTCAACGATACGCTTGCACAGAGCGCCCGCGCGGCGCACGATTGGGGTCTCGCCAGCTGGCTCGGGGGCAGCATGTACGGACAGTTCGCCCTCAACCCGGCCGTCGCGAAGATCGACGACAAGAGGGAACGCGGCAAGGTGGTGAATGCCGCCTGGAACGGCTACAACGTCATCAACGCCATCTCTCTGGGTTCGGTGGCCCTTGGCTGGTTCGCGTCGCGGGTGACCGAGACCCGCCCGGATCGCCTTACGGAGGAGGAGCGACGCCTCGCCATGGCCAAGGACGGGCTCACACTCGTGGCCCTCGGAACGGGCATCGCGAGCGCCGTGCAGGGCGCCCGGCTCGCCCGGCAGGAGCCGGAGGGAGCGGTCCCGATCGAGCGCGGCACCAAGCCCGCGCAGGAGACGCCGCGGGAAGCCGCCAAGGCTCAGCGCAGCCTGGCGGGCCTCGGCCTGACGAACATCGCGTCCGGGGTCGGCCTCGTGATCGTCAATGCGCTGATGGCACAGCGCGACCACAGTCGCCCGCCGCTCAAGCGCGCCCTGTTCCGCCGCTCGAGGTAGCTCGCAGCCGCCGGATGGGCCGCTTCGAGCCGCACGCGCAAAGGCCCGCGGCTCGCGGGCCTTTCGATTCATTACCGCTCGACGACGTGGTTACGCGCCAGAACACCCACGTCCCCTTTCTGTGACACCGAAGTCCCGGAGGGGGACGCCGAGCTGCCCCCGCAGTTACGAAACCCGCTCGTTACAGCTCGGCTCAGCCGCAGCCTGTGTTGTTGCCGCAGCTCGAGCACGTGTAGCACGAGCCGGTGCGCTGCATCATGCCTCCGCACATCGCGCAGGCCGGGCCCAGCTCCAGGCCCTGTAGCTTCGCCGGCACGGCCGGTGGCTCGTCGGTCAGGGCTGCCGTCGGCGGCTCTGGGGCCCCGCTTCCGGCACCCGGCGTCGAGTCGCCGTTGCCGCCATTCGCGTGGCCGTTGCCGCCGTTCCCTCCGCCGTCGTTCCCGCCGTTCGTCGGCTCCGCCACCGGCTCGGCTGGACCGGCCGTGTCGCCTCGCATCGCCGCCGCCTCGGCCGCCTTCCGGGCCCGGACCTCGGGCGTCAGGATGCCCAGCTCCTCCTGGAGCTCGGCGTCGCCGTAGCGGGAGGCCACCCAGCGCATGATGTAGTCGGGCATCGATTTCGCGAACGGGATCTCGGCGTTGCGCGTGATGCCCTCCGGCTCGAAGCGCACGTACGCGAACTTCCTCACGAACGTCTCGAGCGGCACGCCGTACTGCAGCCCGAGCGAGATCGCCGTGGCGAACGCGTTCATCATGCCCTTGATCGTCGAGCCCTCCTTCCCGATGTCGGTCAGGAAGATCTCGCCGAGGGAGCCGTCCTCGTACTCGCCGGCCGTGATGTAGCCCTCGTGGCCGCCGATCGAGAACTTGTGCGTGAGCGACTGGCGCTCGCTCGGCATCCGGCGCCGCACCGGTCGCGCCGGCTCGACCGCCGCTGCCTCGACGGCCTCCTCGGCCGTCTTCGTGCCGCCGTCCGTCTTCAGCGCCTGCGCCGTCTTCGAGCCGTCGCGGTAGATCGCCAGCGCCTTGAGGCCCAGTTTCCAGCCCTCGGTGTAGATCGAGGCGATGTCCTCGACCGTCACCGACTCCGGCAGGTTCACCGTCTTCGAGATCGCGCCCGAGAGGAACGGCTGCGCGGCCGCCATCATCTTCACGTGGCCCATAGGCGAGATCGCGCGCTCGCCGACGGCGACGTCGAACACCGATAGGTGCTCATCCTTCAGACCAGGTGCTCCGACGATCGTGCCGCGGTCCATCAGGTGCGCCTTGATCCGGTCGATCTCGTCAGCCGAGTAGCCGAGCGTCTCGAGCGCCAGCCCCACGGTCTGGTTGACGATCGTCATCTGCCCGCCGCCGACGAGCTCCTTGAACTTCACGAGCGAGAAGTCGGGCTCGATGCCGGTCGTGTCGCAGTCCATGAGGAACGAGATCGTGCCGGTGGGGGCGAGCACGGTCGCCTGCGCATTCCGGTAGCCGTTCCGCTCGCCGACCTCGACTGCCTCGTCCCACGCACGCTGCGCGGCATGCAGCAGCTCCGTGTCAGGCGCGAGCGACTCATCCAGCGAGTACGCCGCCGCGCGGTGCTTGCGCATCACGTGGTTGTGCGGGTCGCGGTTCTCCTCGTAGCGCTCGTACGGGCCGAGAGCGCCGGCCACCTCGGCCGAGGTCCGGTACGCGCGCCCCGTCATCAGCGCGGTGATGGCGCCGCAGAGCGCGCGGCCCTGGTCCGAGTCGTACGCCACGCCGTTCGCCATCAGCAGCGCGCCAAGGTTCGCGTAGCCCATGCCGAGCTGACGGAACGCGCGCGCGTTCTCGCCGATCTTTTCCGTGGGATAGCTCGAGGGGCCCACCACGATCTCCTGAGCCAGGATCACGATGTCCACCACGTGCTCAAGCGCCTCGATGTCGATGGACCCGTCCGCCCGGCGGAACTTCATCAGGTTGAGTGACGCGAGGTTGCAGGCCGAGTCGTCGACGTGCAGATATTCGCTGCACGGATTAGACGTTGAGATGCGTCCCGAGTTCGGGCATGTGTGCCAATCCTGGATGGTGGTGTCGTACTGCACGCCCGGATCGGCGCAGCGCCAAGCGGCGTCGGCAATCTGGTTGAGCACATCGCGCGCGTCGACCCGCTCCATTACCGACCCGTCCGTGCGCGCCGTGAGCTCCCACTCCTCGCCGCGCTCGGCGCGTTCCATGAACTCGTCGGTGACTCTTGCCGAGTTGTTGGCGTTCTGGTACTGGATCGAGGTGAACGCCTCGGAGTCGAGCCGCATGTCGAAGCCGGCGTCGCGGAGGGCCATCGCCTTCTCCTCCTCGCGCGCCTTGCACCAGATGAAGTCGAGGATGTCGGGGTGATCGACGTCGAGCACGACCATCTTCGCGGCGCGCCGAGTCTTGCCACCAGACTTGATCGTGCCGGCCCAAGCATCCGCGCCGCGCATGAACGAGACCGGTCCGCTCGCATAGCCACCCTTCGAGAGCTGCTCCTTCGACCCGCGGATCTTGGAGAGGTTGATTCCGGATCCCGAGCCACCCCGGAAGACGAGCCCCTCCTTGGTGTTCCAAGCCAGGATCGACTCGAGCGTGTCTTCCACAGACAGGAGGAAGCACGCCGAACACTGAGGACTCTCCTCAAACCCCACGTTGAACCACACCGGCGAGTTGAAGGCCGCCATTTGGTGGAGCAGGACGTGGGTGAGCTCGTCCTCGAAGGCCTGGGCGTCGTCGTCCGTCGCGAAGTAGCCGCCATCGCGGCCCCAGGTCGCGATCGTGCCGGCGACGCGGCCGACCATCTGCTTCACGGAGCGCTCGCGCTCGGGCGAGTCGAGCCGGCCGCGGAAGTACTTCTGGGCGACGATGTTGGTCGCGTTCTGCGACCAGCTCTTCGGGAACTCGACGCCGCGCTGCTCGAACGCCGGCTTCTCCGGATCGCCGATGACGGCGTCGCGGGTCTCCCACTCGACGGCGTCGAACGGGCTCACACCCGGCTCCGTAAAACGCCGCCTGACGCTGACCCCATCACCCGCCGCGGTGATGGACGGGACGGTGGCGTTACGGCTGTCGGGCATGGCCTCTCCTCGTATGGGCGACTCGTCTGGACTTCCCCAAGGGGGAAAGACCGATGTTGCTCTTCGGGTCGGATGGAATGGAGTCGCCATCGAGCGCGAGCTGATCCGCTCCGGGGAGGGTGTCCTCCTTGTAGCGCTCGACCGTCTCGGCCATCTGCTCGAGATCGGCCAGGTTCCGGTAGACGGACGCGAACAGGATCCCGGAGACCGGGTCGAGTGCGGCAAGCCCGCGCTCGGCGAGATCGCCGATCTGGCCCGCCTCGACCTCGGGGCCGGCCCGCCTCACCGCCGCCGCGATCGACTCCGACAGTTCCTCCAGCTGCTCCGAGCTTACGGGGCGCTTGTTCGCGGCCCGCTCGAGCCCTCCCAGGAGCTTTCGGGTGTCGAATCGCTCGCGGCGGCCGTCGCGCTTCAGGACGGTCACGTTCGTCTCGGCGCGTTCGTAGGTGGTAAAGCGATTGCCGCAGCGCTCGCACTCGCGACGGCGGCGGACGGCGTCGCCCGGCTCTGACAGCCGAGAGTCGACCACGCGGGTCGACTCGGATGAGCAATACGGGCAACGCACACCCGGAATTCTACTACCTGTAGCGCTCCGTTCCTGCTCGAAGCACTACATATTGTGTGGTCAATGCGGGGTGAACGTGATCCACGATCGCCTCGCTTAGCGGGCGGCCGCCGTCGGCCGGCGCGTCGAAGCTATCCCACACGTAGTCCGGATCGCGGAGAAAATTCGCGAAACCCTTGGAAGGTGCGTGAAAGTTGAGCCAGGTCGTGTCGGCCGGCCCGTCGTTGCGGAACGTGTGGACTACCTCGGGCGGCGCGAGGACGAACGTCCCCGGGCCGGCCTTCACGCGCTCGACCTCGGGGCCGAGGCCGAAGTTCAGCTCGCCGGTGAGGACGTAGAACGCGTCCAGATGCTCCTTGTGGATGTGCGGCCCGGGCCCCTCCTCGCCGGGCACGTAGCGCGTCCAGGTCATGCAGAGCTCGGGCAGGTCGACGAGGATGCGGATCGTCCGCTCGGGCTTGTCGGTGACCGTCTCGCCTTCCTCGGCGAACGCGAGCGTCATCGCGTCGCTCGCGGGGCGGCCGCCGTCCTCGGGCGGCTCGAACTGGTCGATCTCCTCCGCCGTCTTCTCCCCGAACAGGTAGTCGGCGAAGTTCATTCCGGGTGTGTGCAAGTTGAGGAAGCGGACCTCGCCCGTGTCGTCATGGCGGTACGTGTGCACCACGCCGGGCGGCGCCGACCATGCGATCCCCGCGCCAAGGGTCCGCTGCTCGGCACCGAGCGCGACATTGAGCTCGCCCCCGAGTAGCACGAAGCTGTCGGCCTGCACGCGATGCACGTGGAGTGGCGGCCCTCCCTCGGGCTCGAGCCGGGCGTAGGTAGCGACGAGCTCCGGCCGGTCCACCAGGATCTGGACGGTCGCTTCGCGGGTGTCTACGAGCTTCTGACCGGTGCGCGACATGCGCGCGCAGCCTACCCGCGCGGCTAGCGCAGGCTGTCGAGCGTCAGCCTGAGCCCGTCTTCGAGCTCGACCTTCGCCTCCCAGCCGAGCTCTTCACGCGCGCGCGCGGGGTCGAGCGCGATGTGCTGGACCTCGCCGGGGCGCTCGGGCGCGTGCTCGGGCTCGAAGCCGTCGGGCGCGTGCCGGTTCAGGACCGCGACGATCTCGAGCACCGACTTCTGCTTGCCGAGCCCGATGTTGATCGGGCCGGTGGCGCCCGACTCGGCGGCGCGGAGGTTCGCGTCGACCACGTCGTCCACATAGACGTAGTCGCGCGTCTGTTTGCCGTCGCCGAAGATGGTCGCCCTGCCGCCGTCGAGCAGCTTGCCGCAGAAGATCGCGATTACGCCGGCCTCGCCGAGCGGGTCCTGGCGCGGGCCGTAGACGTTGCCGTAGCGGAGCGAGACGGTCGAGAGGCCGTGGAGGCGGGTGAAGATCTCGCAGTACTGCTCGGCGCACCACTTCGAGAGGCCGTAGGGCGCTTCGGGAGCGCTCGGGTGGTCCTCGGGAGCGGGCAGGTGCTGCCCCTCGCCGTAGATCGCCCCGCCGGTGGAGGTGTTGACGACGCGCGGAATGCCATGCGCCTGCGCCGCGCTCAGCACGTTGACGGTGCCCTCGACGTTGATGCGGGCGTCGGCCGCAGGGTCGGCCACCGACTTGCGCACGTCGATCTGAGCGGCGAGGTGGAAGATCACGTCCGGCTTCAGGCGGGCGACGACGTCGCCGACCGCCTCGGCCTCGCGGATGTCGACCTCGGCGAGCGTCGCACCGTTCGCGACCGCCTGCTCCAGGTTCTGCCGCCTACCGGTGGTGAGGTTGTCGAGCGCGGTCACCTCGTCCCCGCGCGCGAGGAGCGCGTCGACGAGGTTCGAGCCGATGAAGCCGGCGCCGCCGGTTACAAGTGCCTTCATGCGGCGCCGGATGCTAGACGGCGTGGTTACTTCAACGCGGAATGATTCGGCCGCGCCGTCAGGGTCGTCGACCACCTGGCGATGGCCGCAGACGTCGTCGATCGCCGAGGGCGGCCGCCGGTCGGCCGCTGGCCGGCTCAGTCGTCGTCGGAGCCGCCGGAGTGGCTCGATTCGTCGGAGCCGCCGGATCCGGAGCTGCCCGAGCCGCTTGAGTCGTCCGAGCCGGACCCACTTGAGCCGGAGCCTGAGTTGTCATCCCCACCGCCCTCATCGCCGCCGTGGTCGTCGAAGGTCGTGACGGTTCCGCCTGGGGCTGGGGGCGGGACCTCGACGGTGTCGGCGGGCTTGTCGTCTCCGCCGCGGTTGCGGCGGCGGCGCTGCCGTTGCCGCTGCCACTGCCGGTTTTCGGCTGTCACCGTGGCCGGGGCGAGCGTCTCGCCCGCGCTCAGCGGCTCGGCGCCGAGACCCACGCTGTCGCCCGAGATCGAGTTCGCGAGCAGGCCGATGCCCACTGCGGCGGCGAGGCCGGCGATGGCGAGAGCTGCACCGGTTGCGAAGCGTCGGAAGGTCATCGTGCCCGAGGCTAGCCCCGCCTCGGCAAGGATTCGTCAAGGGGAGGGTCAGCTCTTTGCAAAGCGCGCAAGGCGTCGAGGGTCAGCTCGGCGCGGGCGCCTGCCTCGGGCCGGTTCGCGAGCGCGACCTCGCCGCCCCAGCGCGCCGCGAGCGATTCGACCACCGCAAGGCCGAGGCCGGTGCCGGCGGCGCCGCCGCGGCTCGCCGAGCCGCGGTAGAAGCGCTGGAAGACGCGCTCCGACTCATCCGGGTCGAGCCCCGGGCCCTCGTCCAGGACCGCGATCCGCACGCTCTTGCCGTCGCTCGCCCAGGTGAGCGTGACCGCGGTGCCGGGCGGCGAGTAGTTGAGCGCGTTCTCCGTGAGGTTGTCGAGGATGGCGGCGAGGTCCTCGGTCGAGGCCGCGACCGTGGACGGCGGGCCGGGCTCGACACGCAGCTCGTGGTCCGACCGCTCCGCGGGCCCCTCCCAGCGGCGACAGGCGGCCTCGACCACCTCAGCCACGTCGAGCGGCTGGGCAGCGGGGCGCTCGCCGCCGCCCGCGAGCATGAGCAGCTCGGACAGCAGGCGAGCAAGGCGCTCAGTCTCGTGCTCGGCCGCGACGAGCTCGCGCTCGACCTCGGGCTCGCGGCTCTTGAGGGCGGCGGCCTCGAGCCGCAGCCGAAGCCCGGTCAGCGGCGTGCGCAGCTGGTGCGACGCATTCGCCACGAACTCGCGCTGTCCGCGCAGCGTGCGGGCCATGCGACCGGTCATGTCGTTGAACGCGGTGGCCACCTCCTTCTGCTCGGAGGAGCCCTCGACGCTCGCGCGCGCGTCGAGGTCGCCGTGGGCGACGCGACGCGCGACGCCGGCGAGGCCACGGAGCGGCTTGGCGAGCGACCCGGCGAGGAGCCAGGCGACGACGAGACCGAGCAGCAGCGCCACGACGCCCACGCCGATGAGGGCGATCACGTCATTGCGCTGCTCGTCGTGGACGGCGTCGACGCTCTCGGTCACGCGCACGGCGCCGACCGTCCGCCCGCTGAGGGCGATCGGGACTGCGGTGAAGAAAATGTCCTCGTTCAGGTCGTCGCTGTGGCGCTCGCCCTCGGTCGAGCGGCCGCTCAGCGCGGTGCGGACCTCCGTGCGGGTGCCGTAGCGGTCGCCCTCGGTGGCCGCGCCCGCGGAGTCGGCGAGCACGCGCCCGCGGTTGTCGACCACGATCACGCGGCCGCCGAGGCTGCGCTCCGAGCTCTCGACGAGCCGCCTGAGCTGGCGCTCGTCGTTCAGCTTGCCGCTCGCGCCGGCGGCGAGCAGCTCGGCCTGGCTCTGGGCCTCGCTCTTGATCTCGGCGTCGACGCGTTTCGACAGGTTGAGAGCCAGCGGTACCTCGAGCGCGATGATGACGAGCACGAGGACGTACGTGAACGCGAGGACGAGCCGCGCCCGGAGGCTCATAGCTCGTCGGTCGAGGCGAAGCGGAAGCCGACGCCGCGGACGGTGTGGATGAAGCGAGGGTTGGCCGAGTCGTCGCCGAGCTTCCGGCGGAGGCTCGACACGTGGACGTCGAGCGTCTTGGTGGACCCGAACCAGTTGACATCCCAGACCTCGTCGATGAGGCGCTCGCGGGAGATCACGGTGCCGGCCTCGCGCATCAGGAGCTCGAGGAGCTCGAACTCCTTGCGGGTGAGGTCGAGGTCGTCGCCGCTCACGCTGGCGGTGCGGCGGTTGCGGTCGATTCGGACCGGTCCGACCTCGAGCGGGCCGTGCTTGTCGGGTGGGGGGCGCCGCTGGCCTTGCACTGTCGCCGGCGCGCCGGAGCACGGCGCGGATCCGCGCGGCCACCTCGCGGGCGCTGAAGGGCTTGACGATGTAGTCGTCGGCACCGAGCTCGAGGCCGACGATGCGGTCGGTCTCCTGACCGCGGGCGGTAAGCATGATGATCGGGACCTTCGAGCTCTCGCGGAGGCTGCGGGCCACGTCATAGCCGGAACCGTCGGGGAGCATCACGTCAAGAAGGACGAGGTCGGGCATCTCGTCCTCGGCCGCGCTGATGGCGTCCGCGACCGTGCCGGCCACACGCGTGGCGAACCCCTCGCGGTCGAGTGCCTCCGCGAGGGGCTCTGTGATCGAGGCCTCGTCCTCGACCATGAGGATGGTGCGCCGGCCCGCCATTGGGGGAGAAGGGTAGGCGGGCCGGCGCGGGTGGCCCGTCAGTCGTCGTCGCCGCCACCGCCGGGGCCGCTGTTGCTGCCACCGCCGTGGTCGTCGCCGCCGCTGTCGTCGCCGCCGTGACCGCCGTGGTCGTCGAAGCCACCGTCATCGTCACGACCCGAGTTGACGCTGCCCGGACCCGAGTTGACGCTGCCGGGACCGGAGTTGTCGACCTGGTCGCCGGTCGGGGCGCCGGTGCAGCGCGGATCGCTGGCGTGCTCGGGCTCGTCGCAGGGGCCGGAGATGTCAACGCCGTTCGGCGCCGGCGCCTGGTCGCCTCCCGCGGCGGGAGCTTGGCCGTTGCAGCGCGGATCGTTGGCGTGCTCTGCCTCGTCACACGGACCGGAGATGTCGCCGGCCGCGTCGTCGTCGCGCACCCGGTCGGGGTTGTCCTCGACCGTCGTGGTGCGCTCGACGGTCTCGGTCGCGGTGTCGGTCGTGCCGGCCGGCTCATCAGCGCCCTGAGAGGCGACGACGACCGCGGCGAGGATCCCGAACAGTGCGACTCCAAGAATGAGTGTGAGTGTTCTACGCATGGCCACCACGATCGCGCCGGAGTGGTCAGGCGCTGTCCAACGGCGGGACACGGTTCGGTTAGGACTCGGTAAAGCCTGGGCCGCTGGTAGGTTCGCCCGCGCGAGATGCGCGGCCTGTTCGTCACCTTCGAGGGCATCGATCGCTCCGGCAAGACAACGCAGGCGGGGCTGCTGGTCGACGCCCTCGGCGGCGAGGCGCTGGGTGTGCGGGAGCCTGGCGGCACCCGCGCCGGAGAGAGGGTGCGGGCGATCCTGAAGGACCCTTCTGTCTCGCTTTCGCCTGAGGCCGAGGCGCTGCTGTTCGCGGCGGCGCGCTCGGAGCTGGTGGCCGACGTGATCCTGCCGGCGCTCGACGAGGGGAAGGTCGTGGTGTCCGACCGCTTCCTCGATTCTTCGCTGGCCTACCAGGGCGGCGCCCGCGGGCTGGGGATGGAAGATGTCGAACGCGTGAACGATTTTGCGGTTCGCGGCCTGCAGCCGGACCTGACGTTCCTGCTGGAGCTTTCGCCGGAGGACGCGGCCGCGCGGGCCGGCGAGAGCGACCGGTTCGAGGAGGAGGGCGCGGAACTCCAAGAGGCGGTGGGCGCTGCGTATGAGCGGCTGGTCCGGTCGGATCCGGAGCGCTGGCGGCGAATAGATGCGACCCGCTCCCCCGATGAGGTGCATGCCGACGTGCTGGCCGCGGTGAACGAGGCGCGCGAATGACGGCGGCGCTCGCCGGCACGGAGGACCACCCGCAGGCGCGGATGGTGTTGTCGACGGCGCTGGCGTCAGGCCAGCCCTCGCACGCGTACCTGTTCCACGGCCCGGCTGGGACCGGAAAGCGCACTGTCGCCCGAGCGTTCGCGGCCGAGCTGCTGGCCGAGGGGACCGCCGACCCGGACGCCGTACGCACGCGCGTGATGCACGGCGCGCACCCCGATCTGACCTGGGTACGCCCGAGCGGAGCGCACGTGATGCGCGTGGACGACGTGGAGGGCCCAGTGGTGAGCGCGGCGACCCGAACGCCGTTCGAGGCGCGCCGCCGCGTGTTCGTGCTGGAGCGGGTCGACACGATGAACGACGAGGTGGCGAACCGGCTCCTGAAAACGCTGGAGGAGCCGGCCGCGTACGTGCATCTGATCCTGATGACGGATGCGCTCGGCCGAGTGCTCGAGACCGTGGTCAGCCGCTGCCAGCTGGTGCGTTTCGAGCCCCTGCCGGCGGCGACGATCGCGGCGCAGCTTGTGGCCGAGGGCGTGCCGGCGGAGCGCGCGGAGGCCTGCGCGCGCCTCGCGCTGGGGAACGCATCGCGGGCGCGCTACCTCGCATCCTCGGAGGGGGACGAGCTCCGAGCTGAGGTGGAGCAGCTGGTGGCGACAGCTCTC
>Ga0126307_10001279_pt1 | contig 16582 bp, 21 predicted proteins | sample Plot28_FD_89955 | JGI IMG/M metagenome (GOLD analysis project Ga0126307, IMG submission 89955) | Serpentine soil microbial communities from UC McLaughlin Reserve, CA, USA - Plot28 | ecosystem: Environmental > Terrestrial > Soil > Grasslands | place: USA: UC McLaughlin Reserve, Lake County... | reverse complement strand
GCTAGAATCGCGGCCCGGTCGCACCGTTTTCACGCTGCGTCTGCCACGGGCGCCGGTGCCCGCGGACGACCGCGAGCCGGCCCTGGCGCGATAGGACTGTCTTTTCCCGTGAAATCGCAGTGTGGAAGGGACGCGTGGCTACAGTGAGCACCCGTGCGCCCGGGAGCTGTCGCAGCTGTCGCCCTCGCCGCAGCTCTCGTAGGCGGCTTCGTGTCGCTGCTCATAGCGGACCGCACCGGTCTCGCTGACGGCGGCTCCACGGAAACCGTAGCCGTCTCCGGCGACGGGGCGCTGCCGATCGAGCGCCGGCTGCCCGCAAACGGCGCCAAGCCACTGATCGGAAACGGCTTCGACCCGGCCGAGATCTACCGCTCGCGCAGCACCGGCGTCGTGACGATCTACTCGTACTTCGAGCGGAACCCGGCGTCCGAGCAGCGAGCGCAGGGATCCGGGTTCGTCGTCTCGACGCGCGGCGAGATCCTCACGAGCGCTCACGTCGTAACGACCGCCGGTAGCGGCGACGAGGACCCCGAGGGCGCGACACGCGTGTTCGTCGGGTTCGCAGACGGCGACCGCGTGCCGGCGACGATCGTGGGCTGGGACCTCTACGACGACGTCGCCGTGCTTCGCGTTGACCCGGACGCGCACGCGCTGAGACCCGTGCCGCTGGGCGACTCCTCGCGGGTTGACGTCGGCAAGCCCGTGGCCGCGATGGGCAGCCCCTTCGGCAACGAGAACTCGCTCGCCGCCGGCATCGTCTCCGCCACCCATCGCTCCATCGACTCGCTGACCTCGGACTACACCGTGGCCGACGCGATCCAGACTGACGCGTCGATCACGCACGGCAACTCCGGCGGCCCGCTCTTCGACGCGCGCGGACGGGTGATCGGGATCAACGCGCAGATCCGCAGCGAGTCCGGCCAGGCCGAGGGCGTCGGTTTCGCGATCCCGATCAACGCGGCCAAGCGCACGCTCGACCAGCTCGTCCGGAAAGGGCGTGTCGCGTATGCCTACGTCGGCGTCAACGCGGAGGACCTGACGCCGACAATCGCCCGCCGCTTCGACTACTCGGTCGAGCGGGGCGCAGTCGTCGCGTGCGTCGTACCGAAGAGCCCAGGCGCCGACGCGGGCCTGCGCGGCGGCAGCCACAAGCAAGAGCTGAACGGGTTCGAGTTCCGGTACGGCGGTGACGTCGTTGTCCAGATCGGCAACAGGAAGGTGCAGGATGCCGACGACCTCGTCCGCGTCGTCAGCGAGTCGCTGCTCCCCGGCCAGGTCGTCGACTTCACCGTCGTTCGCGGCGGCAAGCGGATGGTTGTGCCCGTTCGCCTCGGTGAGCGACCGAAGCAGCCGACGCCGCAGTGTTGAGAAGTGGCGTTTAGCTCCTCACGTCGCAGGAGATAGTCGAAGAGGAGAGAATCGGAGACGGCGTTCCGGCTGGAACCTTCCGGAATGTGTCGAAAGCGAGTCGGTGATGTCCCCCAGCCCCCCGAGCCCGACCTCGAACGGCGACGCTCGAATGGTTCGACTGACGATTCCGGCGAAGGCGGAGTACATCACGCTCGTCCGGCTTGCCCTCAGCGGCCTGTCGCAGCTTCGCCCGCTCTCGGACGAGCTGCTCGGCGACCTCAAGCTCGCCGTCACCGAGGCGTGCTCGAACTCCGTCCGCCACGCATATCGCGACGGCCGCGAAGGGGCGGTCGAAGTCGTCTATGAGCTGCATCCGGACCGGCTGATCGTCGAGGTCCGGGACGAGGGAGAGGGATTCACCACCGCCGACGACACACCTGGCGTCGCGGGCTCTCTGAGCGAAGGCGGCCTGGGGATCGCGATCATCCGTGAGCTCGCGGACGAGCTCGAGCTCGGCCCCGGCGCGAGCGGGAAGGGATCTCGCCTCCGGTTCGTAAAGTTCATCCCGGACTAGGACGAAACCCTCGGTATCCTCGCCCGCGGCGCTCGCTCGGAGGGCTCTGATGCTGCATCCCGTCAACGTCGGACAGAAGTCGCTCAGCGACTACGCAACGATTCTCGGCCGCGGCCTCGTGGCCGAGATCCAGCGGCTGGCCGAGCCCCTCGAGGGGAAGCGCGTCGTCCACCTGTCCGCAACGGCGTTCGGCGGCGGTGTGGCCGAGATCAACTACACGCTCGTGCCCCTGATGCGCAGCGCGGGCCTGGATGCCGAGTGGCGGATCATCCACGGCGAGGACGAGTTCTTCAACGTCACGAAGAAGATCCACAACGCGCTCCAAGGCGGGCCGGTCGGGCTGACGGCGGAAGAGGAGGAGGTCTTCCACCGCTACAACGGGCTCAACGCCGAGGAGTTCGACGAGGCGGAGTACGACTTCGTCCTCATCCACGACCCGCAGCCGGCGGCGATGATCGACCACTTCCCGAACCGCTCGGCCCGCTGGGTCTGGCGCTGCCACATCGACCTCTCCGAGCCCAATCGCGACGTGCTCGACGTGCTCCTGCCGTCGCTCGGGCGCTACGACGCGACCATCTTCCACCGGCCTGAATACGTGCCGGCGACGGAGGGGCTTCCGGAAGCATTCATCTGGCCGCCCGCGATCGACCCGCTGTCACCGAAGAACATGGCGCTCTCGCACGACGACGCGGCCTACATCGTCGATCAGTTCGGGATTGACGTCGAACGCCCGCTGCTGACGCAGGTCTCCCGCTTCGACCCGTGGAAGGACCCGCTCGGCGTGATCGACGCGTTCCGCCTCGCGCGCCGGGACTACCCCGGCCTCCAGCTCGCGCTCGTCGGCTCGATGGCGCACGACGATCCCGAAGGTTGGGAGTACTACAACCAGACCGTCGAGTACTCCGCGGGAGACCCCGACATCTTCATCCTCTCCAACCTCAACAACATCGGCGCCATCGAGGTCAATGCCTTCCAGGTGCACTCGGCGGCGGTGCTCCAGAAGTCGATCCGGGAGGGCTTCGGGCTCACCGTGACGGAGGCGCTGTGGAAGGGGCGGCCGATGGTCGGCGGCCGCGCCGGCGGGATCCCGTCGCAGATCCAGGACGGGGAGACGGGTTGGCTCGTCGAATCCGTGGACGAGTGCGCGGACGCCTGTCGTGAGATCCTCGCCGACCCTGCCGCCGCGGTGGCGCTGGGCCGGAGGGGTAAGGAGTACGTCCGGACGCACTTCCTGATGCCGCGGTTGCTGCGCGACTGGCTCGCGCTCTTCAATCTGCTCGCGGGCAACGATACGGGCGAAACGCAACTCGTCACGGCGTCCGGCAGCCCCGCCTGAGCGCGCGCGTTCCGGCCGAACGACCTTGGGTAGGGTCAAGGGCCGTGTCGACTCGTCGCAGGCTGATCGTCGTCTCGAACCGTCCGCCGGTTGCGTTCGCGCGCGACGACGACGGCCATCGCGTCGCCCGCCGCGGGGGCGGGGGGCTCGTCACGGCGCTCCGCAGCCTCGTTGCGCTCCACGACGTGACGTGGATCGCGAGCGCGATGAGCGAGGAGGACCGCGTCGTGGCGGCCGAGGCCGGCGGGGAGGCGATCCGCGAGACGGCGAGGGACGGCTCGCCGTATCGCTTGCGGCTCGTGGCCCATGAAGAGGCGGCGTACGACTGGTTCTACAACGTCGTCTCGAACCCCACCCTCTGGTTCCTCCAGCACTACCTCTGGAACCTCTCGCACGCTCCGAACCTCGACCGCGGGCTCCACCTTGCCTGGGACGAGGGCTACGTCGCGGTGAACGCCAACTTCGCCGACGCAGTCGTAGGCGAGCTCGAATCGCAGCCGGAGGCGGCCGTGTGGTTCCACGACTACCACCTCTACCTGGCGCCGCGCCTCGTCCGCGCGCGCCGTCCTGACGCCGCCCTCTCCCATTTCGTCCACATCCCCTGGCCGGAGCCCGACTACTGGCGCGTGTTCCCGGAGGCCATCCGCGTCGCGCTGCATGACGGCCTGCTCGCCAACGACGTCGTCGGCTTCCATACCGACCGCTGGAAGCGCAACTTCCTCAGCTCCAGCGCGGACATCGTCGGCGCCGAGTGCAACTTCGTCGACGGGACGGCGGAGTACGACGGAGCACGCTCTCTCGTGACCTCGCACCCGCTTTCGGTCGACGCGTCCGAGTTCGACGAGCTCGCCGCGAGCCCGGAGGTCTTGGAGCTCGAGCAGCAGCTTGGAGCGCGGCGGCCCGAGCAGCTCGTGCTCCGCGTCGATCGGACGGATCCCTCGAAGAACGTCGTCCGCGGCTTTCGTGCGTTCGAACGGCTGCTCGAGGACCATCCGGAGCTTCACGGGAAGGTCGGGATGCTTGCGCTCCTCGACCCGACCCGTCAGGACATCCCGGAATACGCCGAGTACCTTGGTGCGATTCAACGGACGGCGCGGGCGGTCAACGACCACTTCCAGACCGAGAGCTGGACGCCGATCGAGCTCAGGATCGAGGACAGCTTCTTCGAGTCCGTCGCTGCGTACAAGCAGTACGACGTCCTGCTTGTGAATGCGATCTTCGACGGGTTGAACCTCGTCGCCAAGGAAGCGCCCTTGATCAACGAGCGCGACGGCGTACTCGTCCTCTCCGAGAACGCCGGCGTCCACGAGGAGATCGCCGATTGGGCGCTGACCGTCAACCCCTTCGACGTTCTCGGCCAAGCCGAGGCGATCCGTACCGCGCTCGAGATGCCCCGGGCCGAGCGCCGCGAGCGCCTCGAGGGCCTCCGCGCGCACATCCGCGAGCACGATCTGGCGGAGTGGGTCGAGGCTCAGCTGCTCGACCTCGATCGGGTTCGCTCGGTGCACGCGCGCGCCGGCTCGTGAACGAATTTTCGCACCTGGACGCCGAGGGCGGGGTGCGAATGGTCGATGTGGGCGACAAGCCACTCTCGCGGCGGCGAGCGCTGGCACGCGCTCGCGTGACGATGACTGCCGAGACGGCGGCCCGACTTCGCGACCTCCCGAAGGGCGACGCCCTCACGACCGCCCAACTGGCGGGGATCATGGCGGCAAAGCGGACCAGCGAGCTGATCCCGTTGTGCCACCCACTGCCGTTGAGCTCGATCGACGTGCATGTTGCCATCAGCGCAAACGGCGCGGACGTCACGTCTACCGTCGAGACAACGGCGCAGACGGGCGTCGAGATGGAGGCGCTCGTCGCAGCCAGCGTCGCGGCGCTGACGATCTACGACATGGCGAAGGCGGTCGACGCGACGATGACCGTGACCGACGTCCGGTTGCTCGAGAAGGCCAAGGAGTCGGTCTGAGGGCGGCCGTGCTCACGGTCTCGGACGGCGTGGCAGGCGGAGAGCGCGAGGACGAGAGCGGCGCGATGCTCGCGGAACTGCTGGGCGGGGAGGGTTACGACGTCGTCCGGCGAGTCGTCCCGGACGAGCGGAGCGAAATCGCGGAGGCGATCGAGGAACTGGCCGACGAGGCGTCGCTCGTGCTCACGACCGGCGGGACGGGCGTGGCGTCGCGCGACGTGACACCTGAGGCAACGGCGTCGGTGCTCGAGCGCCAGGTCCCTGGGATCGCGGAGGCGCTGCGAGCCGACGCCGTCCGGCGGACGCCGCACGGCCTGCTCTCGCGCGGCGTGTCGGGCGTGCGCGGCTCCGCCCTCGTCGTGAACCTGCCCGGCTCTCCCGGTGGCTGCCGCGACGGGTTCGAGTTGCTGCGTGAGGCCCTGCCGCACGCACTGCGTCTGCTCGCGGGAGAGCAGGGAGGCCATCGTCAGACGTGAGGTTCCGCCGGAGTCGGTACTCGTTCGGCATGAACCCGCGCGCCACCCTTGACAGGTTCCTGGCTACGATCGCAGTGGGGAGGAGGTTGGGTGTGCCTGGTTACAGAGACATAGGCGCCCCGCACGGATGATCCGAGCACGCGGCGTCGGTCGCAGGTTCGGCGAGAAGCGCGTGCTAGCGGGCGTCGACCTCGACGTCGGAGCCGGAGCCCTGCTGCTCGTGACCGGGCCGAACGGGGCGGGCAAGACGACGCTGCTTCGCTTGATCGCGGGACTGATCGTTCCGACCTCGGGTGAGCTCGAAGTCGCGGCGGGCCGCGCCCGCATCGGCTTCCTCGCACATGAGCCTCTCGTCTACCGCGAGCTGACGCCGCTCGAGAATCTCGAGCTCTACGGCCGGCTCTACCGCGTGCGCGAGCGCCGCGAGCGCATTGGCATGCTGCTCGAGCGCTTCGGCCTCTGGGACGCCCGCCACGAGCAGACGTCGGCGCTCTCTCGCGGGATGCTTCAGCGTCTTGCCCTCTGTCGCACGCTCCTGCACGACCCCGAGCTTCTGCTCTTCGACGAGCCGTTCACCGCGCTCGACGCGGCGGGCTCGGAGCTCCTCCTCGACGAGCTCGCCGCCGACGCGGCTCGCACGATCGTCGTCGCCAGCCACCAGCCAGAGCGGCTCGGAGACCGTCCGACCTCGCGCCTCGCGCTCGCGCCGGCATGACGGCGTACCTGTCCGACGTCGTCGCGCTGACGCGCAAGGACCTTCTCGTCGAGCTGCGCTCGCGCGACACGGTCCCCGCCATGCTGCTCTTCGTCGTCGGCGGCCTGGTCGTCTTCCACTTCGCCCTCGTCGAGGACGTCTCTCGCCTCGCCTCCGCGGGGATGCTCTGGATCGCCCTGCTCTTCACGGCCCTGCTCGCGCTCGTGCGGAGCTTCGTCGCCGAGCGCGAGGAGGCCGTGATCGACGGCCTGCTGCTCGCGCCGTGCGACCGAAGCGCAATCTGGCTGGCGAAGACGCTGAGCGTCGTCGCCTTCCTCGCGCTCGCCGAGCTAGTCGCGCTCCCCGCGTTCGCGCTCTTCTACGAGCCGGTGACCTGGGAGCTCGTCGCCGGCGTCGCGCTGGCGAACATTGGCATTGCCGCGGTCGGGACGCTCCTCGGCGCCATGGCCGCCGCGGCGCGCGCCCGCGAGCTCCTCCTCCCGCTCCTCTTCATGCCGCTCGCGATCCCGTTGATCGTCGGGGGAGTCGGCGCCACCCTGGCCGAGGATCCCGCTCGATACCTCGGGTTCCTGGCTCTGTACGACCTGATCTTTGCGATCCTCTCGTGGGCAAGCTTTGAGTACGTCGTTACGGAATAACGGCGCCGCTTTCCTCTCGCTCCTGGCGGCGGCCCTGCTGGTCGCGGGCTTCACGCTCGCCTTCTTCTGGGCGCCCGAGGCGGAGGGTGATCCGGCCTTCCGGATCTTCTACCTGCACGTGCCAGTGGCCTTGACGGCCTATGCCGCGTTCGGCTGGGGCGGCTGGAAGGCGCTTCGGCTGCTGTGGACGCGCGACGAGCGATATGACCTCGAGAGCTATGTCGCGATCCACATGGGCGTGATCTTCGGCTTGCTCGCGCTCGTGACGGGCTCCGTCTGGGCGCGCTACACATGGGGGGTCTGGTGGACGTGGGACGAGCGACAGCTCGTGCTCTTCCTCGTGCTGTTCCTGTTCTACTCCGCCTACTTCATGCTGCGTTTCTCGACCCCCGCCGGTCCTCGACGCGCCCGCACCTCGGCCGTCTACGCGCTCTTCGGCGTCGCGCTGATACCGGTGAGCTTCCTCGCGATCCGCCTCGCTGAGCGCTACATCCACCCGGTCGTACTGACCCGGGACCCGAAGATCGAGAGCGAGATGCTCGTCAGCTTCTTCGTCTGCCTGGCGGGCATGCTCGTCCTCGCCGGAGCGCTCTACCTCGCCGAGCTCGCTGGCAAGCGGGCGGACGCGCGCCTCCGCGAGCTGAGGGAGCTGCTGGCATGAGCACGGGCGAGAAGTACGTCGCCGCCGCGTACCTCGTCCTCTTCGGGACGCTGCTCCTGTACGTCGCCCTGATCGCCCTCAAACTGGGCAGGATCCAGCGCGAGCTCGACGAGCTTGCGCGCCTCGCGCGGGAGCGGCCGGGTGGCTGAGCAGCTGGTCTGGCCGGTGCTCTTCGCCTACGGCGAGGCGGCGATTGCGTACGCGGGAAATGCGCGCAGCCCGGGGTCGCTTGGACGCCTCGCCACCTGGGGCGTTCGGATTGGCTGGCTGGCGCAGACCGCGCTCCTCGTCGCCCAGGCGATGCGCGCGGACGGCTTCCCTTGGACTACCTGGGCGGGCTCGCTCAACCTCTTCGTCTGGCTCGTCGTCGGCGCGTACCTGATCTGGGGCTGCAGCCCGCGCTTCCGGCTGCTCGGGCTGGCCGTGATGCCGGTCGCCGCTGCTCTGCTTGCCGTCTCCTACGTCGCGGGAGGCATGGAGACCGCGACCGCGACAGCCTCGCACGACGTGCTGCTCGTGGGACACATCGCGTTCGCGCTTGCCGCCTTCGCCGGCTTCACCGTCGCCGCCGGGCTTGCAGCGCTCGAGCTCTGGGAGGAGCGGCTGCTCAAGCGGCGCCGCGCCGGCATTCTGCAGCTGCGATTGCCGTCGCTCATGACGCTCGACCAGCTGACTGTCGCCACGATCGCGGTCTCCCTCGGCGCGTTGACCGTCGCGCTCCTGGCGGGCGTCGCGCGGATGCCGGGACACGGCTTCGACCTGTTGATCGGCGGTGCCGTCGGCGCGTGGCTTCTATACGCCGCGATCCTCTACCTCCGCCTTCGCACCGGCCGCCGCGCACTCGCTGCGCGCCTGGCGCTGGTCGGTCTCGCCGTCGTCTTCTTCCTCCAGCTCGGGCTGATGCTCACCCACGTCGCATGAACGTGCTCCTGGTCGGAACCTCGCACCGGCTCGCGCCCGTCGAGGTGCGAGAACGCGTCGCGGTCGACGCGGATGGCGCAGCGGAGCTCGCAGGGCGCCTCGCCACCGACGGCGAGGCTGTCTGCCTCTCGACCTGCAACCGCACCGAGCTCTACCTCGCCGCTCCCGACGGGGCCGCCGCCGTCCACCGCGCGACCGCCGCTCTCGCCGAGCTCGGAGGTGTCCCGGCGGAGGAGCTCGAGCCCTACCTCTACCGGCTCGAGCACGAGGCTGCCGTCGTGCATCTCTTCCGGGTCGCCGCGGGGCTCGATTCGCTCGTCCCCGGCGAGGGCGAGATCCTGGGGCAGGTCCGCACGGCCTACGAGCAGGGTGCCGTCGGCCCGCTGCTCGACCGGCTCTTCCGCGACGCCCTGCACACCGGTAAGAGGGTCAGGACGGAGACCGCGATTGCCGAGAGCCCCGGCACGACCTCGTCCGCCGCCGCCGCACTCGCGGCCCAGGTCTTCGGCGACCTGGGCGGGTCGCGAATCGCGATCGTCGGTGCCGGCGAGATCGGCGCGCTTGCCGCGCGCCGCCTGATCAAGCGCGGCGCCGAGCTCACCTTCGTCGCGAACAGGACGGAAGAGCGCGCGCAGCTCCTCGCGGATGAGCTGGGAGGCACTTCCGTCCCGCTCGCGCGCATCGCCGACGCGATCGGCGCTGCCGACATCGTGGTGTCGTCCACGAGCTCGGCGGATTACGTCGTCACGCGACAGGATGTCGCCGACCGGCGAGGCCGCCCGCTGCTGCTGATCGACCTCGCAGTTCCGCGCGACCTCGACCCCGCGATCAACGAGCTGCCGGACTGTTACCTCTACGACATCGACGACCTCGAGGCGGTCGTTCAGGAGACGCTCGCCGGGCGGGAGGCCGAATTCGCCAAGGCAGAGGCGATCGCGGTCTCGGAGGCCGCGCGGTTCCGCGACTGGCTGGCGACGCGCGAGGTCGTTCCGGCGATCGCGTCGCTGCGCGAACGGGCCGAGCAGATCCGCCGCGGCGAGCTCGCGAAGGCGAGCGGCTGGCTCGGCGAGCTCTCGGACCGCGAGCGGGATGCGGTCGAGTCGCTGACGAGTCAGATCGTCAACAAGCTCCTGCACGAGCCGATCGTGCGCCTGAAGGAGGCCGCCGTCGCCCAGGAGCACCATGGTCCTGAGAATCGGGTCGAGGGGTAGCCGGCTCGCGCTGACGCAGGCCGAGCTGGCGGTCGAGCGTCTGCGCCGGCCGGGGCTCGAGTTCGCGCTCGTCCCCGTCACGACCGCCGGCGATCGCGACCGGAGCAAGCCGTTCGGGGAGATCGGCAGTCGTGGCGTCTTCGTCAAGGAGCTGGAGGAAGCGCTCCTCGCTGGCCGAGTGGACGTTGCGGTGCACTCGGCGAAAGACATGACCTCGACCGACACCGAGGGGTTGGCCGTCGGGGCCTACCTGGCACGCGACGATGCCCGTGACGCGCTGTGCGGCGCGTCGGGGCTCCGGCCGGGAATGCGGGTCGGCACCGCCTCCGTCCGCCGGCGTGCCCAGCTGCTCGCGCTCCAGCCGGAGCTGCGAATCGAGCCGCTTCGCGGCAACGTCGACACCCGCCTGCGCAAGCGGGCCGAGCGCGGCCTCGACGCTATCGTCCTCGCTGCGTGCGGTCTCGACCGGCTCGGGCTCGCCGACGAGATCGACCGGCGCTTCGACCCCGAGGAGGTGCTCCCCGAAGCCGGCCAGGGTGCGCTCGCGCTGCAGGTTCGAGCGGGGGAGGAGGACCGTGTCGCGCACGCGGATGACGCGGAGACGCGCCGGCGCGTCGAAGCCGAGCGAGCGTGCGTCGCCGCGATCGGCGGGGGCTGCCTCGCGCCGGTTGCGGCCCATCACGACGGCGTCACCCTGGCGGCGCTCGTCGCGGCTGAGGATGGAACGTGGGTCGAGCGCCGCTCCGGCGATGACCCCGCGGCGCTCGCGTCGGAGCTCGTCGCCCTCGCACGTTGAGGATCCTGCTCACGCGGCCCGAAGGCCGGAACGAGCCTCTGGCCGCTGCTCTCGCGGAACGCGGGCACGACGTTGTGGTCGAGCCGCTGATCGCCGTCGAGCCGCTCGGCGAGGAGCCGATCGACCTCGACGGCTACGACTGGGTCGTCGTCACGAGCGTCACGGCGGCCGCCGTGCTGAAGAGTCGCGCACGCGGCCAGGCAAGGCACGTGGCTGCGATCGGGCGCGCGACGGGCGAGGCTCTCGGCCGCGCTGACCTGATCCCCGCGGTCTCGACGCAGGAGGGGTTGCTCGCGGAGCTGCCCCAGCCTGCCGGCCGGGTGTTGTTCGCCGGGGCGGAAGGCGCGCGGCGGCTGCTCGTCGACGAGCTCGGCGCCGAATTCGTCGCGCTCTACCGCACCCGCGAGCTGCGCCCGGAAACGATCCCGGAAGCCGACGTCGTCGTCCTTGCGTCGCCCTCCGCCGCGCGTGCCTTCGCCGCTCTCGGTCGCGACCTGCCGGCTGTGTCGATCGGGCCGGAGACGACGAAGGCGGCGGCGCGGCACGGCGTCCGAGTCGTTCGCGAAGCGCCCACGCACGACCTCGAGGGCCTGCTCGAGGCGTTAGCGTCCCGCCGATGGTGATCACGTTCCTCTCCGACTTCGGGCTGGGGGACGACTTCGTCGGCACCTGTCACGGCGTGATCAAGCGCATCGCGCCGGAGGCGGACGTGATCGACATCACACACGGGATCGAGCCTCAGAGCGTCCTCCAAGGGGCGCTCGTGCTGGCGAACACGCTGCCGTACATGCCGGAGGGCGTCCACATGGCCGTTGTCGACCCGGACGTCGGGACGCCGCGGCGGGCGCTCGTCCTGCGCACGCGCGACGGGCGCTTGCTCGTCGGGCCCGACAACGGGCTCCTGATCCCCGCAGCCGAGGCGCTCGGCGGGGTCGAGAGCGCCTTCGAGATCACCAACCGCCGCTACGCGCTCGAGCCCGTCTCGCCGACGTTCCACGGACGCGACGTCTTCTCGCCGGCCGCTGCGCACCTCTCCCTCGGCCTCGACGCTCCCGAGCTTGGCGATTCGATCGAGGTCGAGACGCTCGTTCGTCCCGAGTTGCCCCAGCCGGAGATCGGCGAGCGCCGGGTGCGCGCGAAATGCCTCTACGTCGACCGCTTCGGGAACATCCAGCTGAACGTTCACGCGACGCAGCTCCAGCCGCTCGGGATCGTGCCCGGGCGGCAAGTCGAGGTCGAGCTGGCGATGGACAGCTTCTACGCGCTCGCCGCGCGGACCTTCGCCGATGCGCGACCCGGCGACATCATCCTCTACGAAGACGCGTACCGGAACATCGCGCTGGCGATTTCGCGGGGCAATGCCGCCGAGACGTTCGGAGTGCGGGCGGGGATGGACGTCAGGCTGCGGGTCAGCCCGTCGTGACAGCAGGGCAGCGACTGATCCGGGTGATCACGAACGCGGTCGTACGCTGGCCGCGACTCTGGCCGGTGTTCAGGCCGATCGTCCGGCGTATCTTCGATCGGATGGCCCCCGCCTGGGAGGGCATCCGGATGGAGGACACGCTGGCGCCGTTCGAAGCCGCGCTCGATCGCGTCCGGGGCCCGGTCCAGTGCGCGCTCGACGTCGGAACGGGGACTGGCGCCGGCGCACGAGTCCTCCGTCGGCGGTATCCGGACGCCGAGGTGCTCGGCACGGACGTCTCGCCCGCCATGCTCGCCGAGGCGCGGAAGCACGCCGACGACGTGGAGTTCGTAGAGGCTGACGCGGCGCGGCTTCCCTTCGAGGAGGCGTCCTTCGACCTCGTCTCGCACGCGAACATGATCCCGTTCGTCGCAGAGGCCGCGCGGGTGCTCCGCCCCGGCGGCTGGACGCTGTTCGCGTTCTCGTCCGGGCCGGACACGCCCATCTGGGTCGAGCCGGGGACACTGCGGCGCTCGCTCGAGCGGCGCGGTTTCACGGACTTTGCGGAAATTGCAGCAGGCCGCGGAAACGCCGTGGTTGCCCGAAAGCCGGAACCGGATTAATCTGCGTGCCACTGAGGCGTTCGCGACGCGGTTGCACCGGTCCGGACGTCTCATTTTTGCGCGATGGCGAGGGCCGGAATCGAACCGGCGACACCACGGTTTTCAGCCGTGTGCTCTACCGACTGAGCTACCTCGCCGAAGTCGTTCAGTGTAGCCCGCGGCTCTTGGCGTTTCTCCGCCGCCGGTACGGGCTGTGCCCGTGCCGAGCTCATATCCGCGGACGGCGATCGTCAAAGGAGGGCTCGCGGGGCAACCATGGGTTCACCCGCGCTATTACGCTACGCGCGTCGGCATGAACCGCGTGAAGGAGATCCTCGACGACAAGGGCGGAAACGTCCTCCAGATCGAGGGCGACGCATCGGTGCTCGACGCGGTGAAGCAGATGGTCGACGCCGCTGTCGGGTCGCTCCTCGTCACGGAGGAGGGGAACGTCGCAGGAATCTTCACCGAGCGCGACTACCTCAGGCGCATGACCCTCGAGGAACGCGATGCGAAAGAGACCCCGGTGCGCGAGGTCATGTCCTCGCCGCTGATCGTCGTGACGCCGGAGACCGCGATCGACGAGTGCATGGCGCTGATGACCGACCGCCGGATCCGGCACCTTCCGGTCGTGGATGAGGGCAGCGTCGTCGGTGTGGTCTCGATCGGCGATCTGGTGAAGTTCAAGTCGAAGCAGCAGACCTTCGAGATCCAGTACCTGACGGACTACATCACCGCGCGCTGACGCTCGCGCGCGGCGACGATCTCCGCCGCGAGCGTGTCGACGAGGTCGTCCTTCAGGATCACGGCATCCGCACCGGCCTCGGCGACCGCGCGGTGCAGCTCCGGCCTGCCGTCGCCCGTAATCGCAATCAGCGAAAGCCTCGGATGGTCCTGACGCATCCGCGCGACGGCGCTGACGCCGTCGAGTCGCGGCATGTGCAGGTCGATGACGACTGCGTGCGGGCCGAGCTTGTCGACGAGCTCGATCGCCTCGAGCCCGTCAGCCGCGACGCCGACGACCGTAAGGCGAGGCTGCTCGTCGACCATTGCACGGACGCACTCGGCGAACGCCCCGTCGTCTTCCGCGACGACGACGTCGATCCGCCGCTCGACCGGCACTTGCTCCACCTCGGCCACCCGTCTCGACAGTAACGCATCAGCCTCAGAATCACGGCACCGTGCTGGCCGTCCTCTACGACATTCACGGAAATACCGCCGCCCTCGACGCGGTGCTGGACGACGCGGAGCGGGTGGGTGCCGAGCGGTACCTGCTCGGCGGGGACTACGGGACGCCCAGCCCGGCGCCCCTCGAGGTCCTCGAGCGGCTGCGGTCGCTGCCCGAGGCGATCTGGATCCGCGGCAACGGCGAGCGGTGGCTCCGCGAGCCGCCTGATCGCGCGGAGGTTCGCGAGGCGTACGACGCGTTCGAGGGCACCGTTCCCGAGGAAGAGGTCGAGTGGCTCTTCAACCTCCCGCCGCAAGTGGAGCTCGACGGGATCCTCTACGTGCACGGCTGCCCGATCGCCGATGACGAGAGCTTTCCGCCTCAGCCGAGCGAAGACGACGGGCGCCTGCTCGGCGGCGTCTCAGGCCGGACGATCGTCTTCGGCCATAGTCACCGGCAGTTCCGGCGTCCCGGCCCGCGTGACACCGACCTCGTGAACCCGGGCAGCGTCGGGATGCCGCTCGACGGCGACGTCCGCGCCGCATGGGCGACGTGGGACGGCGACTTCACGTTCCGCCGCAGCGAGTTCGACGTCGAGCGAGCGGCCGCGGCGTACCGCGCCCTCGGCGGGCGGTTCGGCGAGATGGCCGCCCGCCGGATCGAGCGGGGGTCCGACTAGCTCAGCGAGGCGTCGACGCTGATGTCGACATTCCCCGCCAGCGCCTGCGAGACGGGACAGTTCTCCTTTGCGTTCTCGGCGGCCTGACGGAAGGCGTCCTCGTCGATCCCGTCGACCTCGCCGCGGATCGTGAGTCGCATCGTCGTCAGCCCGAAGCCGTCGCCCGTCTTGTCGAACGTCGCGTTCGCCTCGCTCTCGAGCTTCCTCGGCGGTGTCCCGGCCTGAGCAAGGCCATTGGCCAGGGCCATCGAGACGCATGCGGCATGGGCGGCCGCGATCAGCTCCTCGGGACTCGTGTTCTCGTCGGCTTGTTCGGCTCGAGAGCTCCACTTGATGGCCGCATGCCCGACTGCTCCGCTCTGGGTGGACACGTGGCCCGACCCGCCCGTCAGGTCGCCCTCCCAGGTCGCCTTCGCTCTCCGCTCAACCGCCATCGTCGTCCCCCTCTTCTTCGCCTGAACCCGACGGGCGATAGTACCGGCGGCCCTTCAGCTCGTCGGGCAGGTTGTCGACCTCGAAACCCCGCGGGTCCGAGTGCGGGTAGATGTAGCCCTTCCCGCGGCCAAGCTTCTTCGCGCCGTAGTAGTGCGTGTCCCGGAGCGCGTCGGGCGGACGGAGATGTCCGTATTCGCGGACGTCCTTCTGCGCTTCGCGCAAGGCGGCGATGACCGCGTTCGACTTCGGCGCGCGCGCCAGGTAGATCGCCGCCTGGGCGAGGTTGAGCTGCGCTTCGGGGAGGCCGACGTGCTCGACCGCGTGTGCCGCCGCGACCGCGACCTGCAGCGCCCGTGGATCGGCGTTCCCGATGTCCTCGGAGGCCAGGACGATCATCCGCCGCGCGACGTAGCGGGCATCCTCGCCACCCTCGAGCATCGCCGCGAGGTAGTAGAGCGATGCGTCCGGATCCGAGCCGCGCATCGACTTGATGAACGCCGAGATGAAGTCGTAGTGGGCGTCGCCGCCCTTGTCGTAGACGAGCGGCCGCTTCCTTGCTGCGTCCTCGACCTGCTCCTCGGTGACCGCCGTGCCTTCGGCGCGGGCAGTCTGCGCGGCCAGTTCGAGGATGTTGAGCGCGTTGCGGGCATCGCCGCCCGCGCGGCGAACGATCAGGGAGACCATCTCGTCCGACACTTCGACTCCGACCTCCGCGAGGGCGCGACGTACGACGACCTCCAGCTCCTCTTCGGTCAACGGCTCCAACTCGTAGAGCTGGAGCCGGCTGAGGAGGGCGGAGTTCACCTCGAAGTACGGGTTCTCCGTCGTCGCGCCGATCAGCGTGACGATTCCCTCCTCCACGGCGGGCAGGAGCGCATCCTGCTGGGCCTTGTTGAAGCGGTGGATCTCGTCGAGGAAGAGGATCGTCCGCTGGCCGGAGGCGCCCAGCCGCTCGCGGCCTCTCGCGATCGTCTCGCGGACGTCCTTCACGGACGCCGATACCGCGGAGAGCTCCTCGAAGGCCGCGCCAGTCTGGTTCGCGACGATCCGGGCGAGGGTCGTCTTGCCGCTCCCCGGCGGCCCGTAGAGGATCATCGAGCCGACGCGATCCTCCTCGATCGCCAGGCGAAGCCCGGAGCCCTTGCCGAGGACCTGCTCCTGGCCGACGAAGTCGTCGAGCCGCTGAGGGCGAAGCCGCAGCGCGAGCGGGGCGACATCCGGCAGTCGCTGGTCCGCTGCGTCTGAGAAGAGATCGCCCAATGCAGGGAAAGTATCCTCCGGCACCGATGCCGTTCGAGGAGCTGAAACAGCGCCACGCCCTCGTCTGGCGCTCCGGGCCGTGTCAGGGGATCACCGAGACGATCACTGACGTCCATGAACGGGTGCAGGAGCGGCTCGATCCTCGGCCGGGACAGAAGCTCCTGGACGTCGGGTGCGGCGCCGGCGCCGTCGCCGAGCTGCACGAGGCTAATCGGACGGATGGCGGCATCGAGTTCGCCTGGGCCCACTTGCCGACGCTCGGTGCACGCAAGTAGTGGCAACCATCAGCCTGCGCGACGAGGCAGCGGGCCTGCTGCAAGACCTGATCCGGCTCGACACGGTCAACCCGCCCGGCAACGAGTCGCTCGTCGCCGAGCACCTGCGCCGGT
>Ga0126307_10001278_pt1 | contig 16584 bp, 14 predicted proteins | sample Plot28_FD_89955 | JGI IMG/M metagenome (GOLD analysis project Ga0126307, IMG submission 89955) | Serpentine soil microbial communities from UC McLaughlin Reserve, CA, USA - Plot28 | ecosystem: Environmental > Terrestrial > Soil > Grasslands | place: USA: UC McLaughlin Reserve, Lake County... | reverse complement strand
CGGCCTGACGCACTACCTCGAGCAGCTCGGCTTCCACACCGTCGGCTACGGCTGCACGACCTGCATCGGCAACTCCGGGCCGCTCCCGGAGCCGATCTCGGTCGCCGTCGAAGAGGGCGCCCTGGTCGTCTGCTCCGTGCTCTCGGGCAACCGCAACTTCGAGGCGCGCATCCACCCAGAGGTGAAGGCGAACTACCTCGCCTCGCCGCCGCTCGTCGTCGCGTATGCGCTCGCCGGCCGGATGGACCTCGACCTGCTCGAGGAGCCGCTCGGCGCAGACGAGAACGGGAACGACGTCTACCTTCGCGACATCTGGCCGTCGGCCGCGGAGATCCAGGAGACGATCGCGGCCGCCGTGCGCGGCGAGATGTTCCAGTCCACCTACGCGGACGTCTTCACCGGCAACGAGCAGTGGCGCGAGCTGCCGGTGCCCGAGGGCGAGCTCTTCGAGTGGGAGCCGGACTCGACCTATGTGCGCCGACCGCCCTACTTCGAGGCGATGCCGCCGAGCCCGCAGCCGTTCGAGGATCTCGCGGGCGCGCGCTGCCTCGTCATGCTGGGCGACTCGGTCACGACCGACCACATCTCGCCGGCCGGCTCGATCAAGCCGGAGGCGCCGGCGGGCATCTACTTGCTCGCGCACAACGTGCAGCGGAAGGAGTTCAACTCCTACGGCTCGCGGCGCGGCAACCACGAGGTGATGGTGCGCGGCACGTTTGCCAACGTGCGCCTGAAGAACCTGCTCGTGCCCGGCTCGGAGGGGACGTGGACGATCCACCTGCCCGACGGCGAGGAAATGACGATCTTCGACGCGTCGCAGCGCTACCTCGCCGAGGGCACGCCGACGATCGTGATCGCGGGCAAGGAGTACGGCTCCGGCTCGTCGCGCGACTGGGCCGCGAAGGGGCCGAACCTGCTCGGCGTCAAGGCGGTGATCGCGGAGAGCTATGAGCGGATCCACCGCTCGAACCTGCTGATGATGGGGATCCTGCCGCTCCAGTTCCGCAGCGGCGAGAACCCGTCGACGCTCGGCCTCACCGGCCGGGAAGAGTTCGCGATCGAGGGCACCGAGAACGCCGACGCGAGCGAGGTGACCGTGCGGGCCGACGGCGCAGCCTTTCCCGCCCGCGTCCGGCTGGACACGCCGCGCGAGCGCGAGTACCTCCGACACGGCGGGATCCTCCCCTACGTGCTCCGCCGCCTGCTCAGCTCCTGAGCCGGCCGCTCCTCATCGTCGTCACGGGGCCGCCGGCGAGCGGGAAGACGTCGGTCGCCGCCGAGCTCGCGCAGCGGCTGAAGGTGCCGTTCGTCTCGAAGGACACCTTCAAGGAGCGGCTGTACGAGACCTTCGGCTCCGGCGAGGAGCTCCAGGCCCGGATCGACGAGGCGGGGCTGGCGATCCTCTTCTCCGTCGTCGAGAGCCAGCTGCGCGGAGGCGTCTCCGTGGCCGCGGAGAGCAACTTCGACGCGAACAGCGACGTCGAGCCGTTCCGCCGTCTTGTGGAGGAGCACGGCGTCGCCGTCGTCCAGGTGCACATCGGCGGCGATGTGGACGAGCTGGTCACGAAGTTCGCGCGCCGCGCCGCGGGAGGCGACCGCCATCCCGGCCACGGTGACGAGCCGGAAGACGCCGACGAGCTCAGGGCCAAGCTCGAGAGCGGCCTCTGGGAGCCGCTCGACCTCCCCGGGCTCCTCGTCCGGGCGGACCTGCACGAGGACGAGGCGGCGATCGTCGAGCGCGTCCGCGCGGCGCTCGACGAGCGATCCGACGTCTGATTGACATTCGGCGACGCGCGGCTACTCTGGCCGACTCTCGGCGCCGACGGGGTCTCGGCGCCTCGCTGGGGAGGGGAGACGAGTGGGGCGCCCTTGCGGCGCCCCGGCTCGTTACAGTGCCCCCGACCGGGGTGCCCACGCGAGCGTGTGGGCTGAGAGCACACCCGTAGAACCTGATCCGGGTCATGCCGGCGAAGGGAGGAAGCGACCAGACGATGGAGGACGCACCCGCGTGGGGAATCGAGCCGGTCCCGCCGCGGCTGCGCGTGCTCGGGCTGCTCGACCAGGGGCTCCTGTGGAGCAACCTGGGCGTATCGCTGCTCGTGCTCGTCGCCGGCACCTACCTCGTTCCGGCCCTGTCGCTGCCGGAGGCATTCCTCGCGATCGCGCTCGGCGGCCTGATCGGGAACGCCATGCTCGGAGCGGCGGCGATGATCGGCGCCGATGCGCGCGTGCCCGCGATGGTGCTGATGCGCGTGCCCCTTGGCCAGCGAGGCTCGTGGCTGCCGACGGTACTGAACGCTGCCCAGTGCGTCGGCTGGGCGATCTTCGAGCTGCTGATCATCGCGACGGCAGTCGCAGCCCTGTCGGACGAGCTCTTCGGTTTCCGCGCCCAGTGGCTCTGGACGCTTGTTTTCGGCACGGTCGCGCTGGCACTGGCGCTGCTCGGGCCGATCGGCTTCGTGCGCAAGTTCGTGCGCAAGTTCGCCGTCTGGGCCGTGCTCGCGTCGCTCGTCTATCTGACCTGGTGGGCGCTCGACGGCGCCGGCTTCGGGCCGCTCTGGGAGCAGGAGGGCGAGGGCGGCTCGTCCGTGCTCGACGGGATCGATCTCGTCGTGGCGATCACAGTCTCCTGGATCCCGCTCGCGGCCGACTACACGCGCTTCGCGCGCGACCGTGCGAGCGCCTTCTGGGGCACCGCGGGCGGCTACTTCCTCGCGGGCACGTGGCTCTGGCTGCTGGGCGCGATCCTCTTCTTCTCGCGGGACGTGACCGACCCGGCCGCGCTGCCCGTGGCCGTCGCTGCGGGCGGCATCGGCGCGATCCTCGCCCTGGTCGCGGTCACGGTCGACGAGACCGACGAGGCGTTCGCGAACGCCTACTCGGCGGCTGTCTCGCTCCAGAACCTCGCGCCGCGGCTGCCGCAACGTCTGCTCGTCGTCGTCGTCTCGGGCGTGGCAACGGTCGGCGCGCTGACCATCGACCTGCTCTCGTACGAGAGCTTCCTGCTCATGCTCGGGTCGTTCTTCGTGCCGCTCTTCGGGGTGCTGCTGGCGGACTGGATCGCGGCAGGGCTGCACTACCGCGAGCAGGAGATCTTCGCCGGCCCGGCCGTCCGCTGGGGGATGGTGGCGGCGTGGATCGCCGGCTTCGCCGTGTACCAGCGGCTTCACCCGGTCGGGCCATCGTGGTGGACGGACGCGATCGGCGCTGCGGTCGACCTCGGCGTCGGAGCGACCCTGCCGAGCTTCGTCGTCTCGCTCGCGCTCGGGCTGGCCGTCGCGACGCTGGGGAGGCGCCGGTTCTAGAGTGACCGCGATGCGCGGCATCGCGGTGCTCGGGAACCTCGCCAAGGACACAGTCGACGGCGGCAGCCTGCGCGCGGGCGGCGCCCCCTTTCACGCGGCGCGGGCGCTCCGGCTCCTGGGCGGGAACTCTCGGATCCTCGCGCGCTCAGCCGCCGCCGACCGGCGCTTCCTCGTCGCGCCGCTGGCCGCGCTCGGCGTCCGCTGGTCGTGGCGGGAGGCGCCGACGACGACGACCTTCGAGATCACCTACGACGGCGAGGAGCGCGCGATGGCGATCGGCGATCCCGGCTCCCCGTGGACGCTCGCCGACGCACGTGCTGTCGGCCCCTCGCAGTGGGCACAGGTCGGGGGGCTCACGCGGGCCGACTTCCCGCCCGACGTGCTCGCCCAGCTCGCGCGCGACCGCCGGCTCTCCCTCGACGGCCAGGCGCTCGTCCGACCCGCCACCGTCGGGCCGCTCGTGCTCGACGGCGACTTCGACCCCGAGGTGCTCTGCCACATCACGGCCCTGAAGCTGAACGAGGTGGAGGTGGACGCGCTCGGCGGCGAGGACCGCGTCGCCGAGCTGGGCGTGCCGGAGCTGCTGCTCACGCACGGCTCCACGGGAGCTCTGCTGATTGCGGGCGGCGTCCGCGAGCGGATCCCGGTGCGGCCGATCGACACGGCGGATCCGACCGGGGCAGGAGACGCGTTCCTCGCCGCCTATACGTGGGCGCGCGCCGCCGGCCACCGCCCGCTCTCGGCAGCGCGGCACGCCGCGACAACGGCCGCGCGCGTGCTGGAGCTGGCGGCGACGGCGACCGCGTGATCGCGCACGTCCGCACGATCGACGGTGTCTTCGCCGTCGACGTCGAGGAGGAGGCGGTGGTCGGGGAGTCCGATGCCAGCGTCGACCACGAGCGGCTCGAGCTCGAGCTGCCGCGCGTCGTGGCCGCCTCTGCGGCCGGGGCGACGGTCGTCGCAGTCGTCGACCGGCGGCCGCCGCTCGTCGTCTCCTACGATGCGGGCGCCACCTGGAACGAGGCCGGGGGCGGGCTGCCGCCGGGCTTCGATGTCGCCGTCGACCCGGCCGATCCCGATCGGATCCTGTTCGCGGCGAGGAACCGGCTCTACCTCTCCACCGACGGCGGCCGCTTCTGGCACTCGCTGGCGCCCGAGCTCCCTGACGTGGAAGCGATCGCCTGGAGCGACTAGGGTCGTCTCATGGTCGACCGGCTGCCTCGGCTGCTGCTCCACGCCGAGGGAGCGGCTGTGGCGGCCGCCGCCGTGACTCTCTACTTCCACGAAGGCTTCGACTGGTGGCTCCTACTCGTCCTTGGGCTCGCTCCCGACGTGGCGATGCTCGGCTACCTCGCCGGCGCGCGCGCAGGCGCCGTCGCCTATGACCTCGTCCACACATACGTGCTCCCGGTGCTCCTCGCGGCCGCGGGCGTGATCTGGTATTCGGATGCCGCGTTGGCGGTCGCGCTGATCTGGCTCACGCACATCGGCGTCGACCGCGCCGTCGGCTACGGGCTCAAGTACCCGAGCGGCTTCAGGGACACCCACCTGCAGCGGGTGTGAGCCTCAGGGGACCCTGAACTCGCCGCGCGCGACGGTCACGGCAGAGCCGCCGACCGCAACCGATCCGATCGCCCCGTCGGCGCCGGTGGCGCGCGCGTAGAGCAGCGACGGACGGCCCATCTCCGTCCCCTGCTCGATCTCGATCTGCTCGCCCCAGGGCACCACGCCGTGGCGATTGAGGTGGCAGGCGAGCGGCCCCGCCGCAGAGCCCGTGGCCGCATCCTCGCCGACGCCTTCTAGGGGCGAGAACATCCGCACCTTCCAGCTCACACCCTCACCGGCTGCGGCGAGCGCGCCGGCGAGGTCGAGCTCCAGCAGCGCGTTCAGGTCCGGCCGCAGCCGCGCCACCTCCGCCTTCGACGGAAGCACCACGTATGCGTGGCGGACGCCGTTGTCGTAGACCTCGACCGGCAGCTTCGACTCCGAGACCCCGAGCGCGGCCAGCAGCTCGTCGGCCCGTTCATATCGGGCGACCGTCGGAACCGGCTGCGTCATCCAGCCGAAGACGATACGGCCGTTCGAATCGCGTTCGAGCTCGACGTGGATAATGCCGCTGCCCGTCTCGAGCGAGAGCGTGCCCAACTGCAACGGCGCGCCCAGCACGAAGGCGGCGCCGAGGCACGGGTGGCCCGCGAAGGGGATCTCGTTGCGAGGGGTGAAGATGCGCAGCCGCACGGTGCCGCCTTCGCGCGGCGGCAGGACGAACACGGACTCCGAGAGCCCGAGCTCGAGCGCCAGCGCCTGCATCGTCAGCTCGTCGAGATCCCGCGCGTCGGTGAAGACGGCGAGCTGATTGCCGGCGAGCGGCGTGTCGGTGAAGACGTCGGCGAGCACGTACCGGGCGGTGCGCATCTGCTGGAATCTAGCGCCGTGCGCCTGATCCTCGTTCGACACGCCCACGCCGACCCCGGCGACCCGGACGGGCTCCGCCCGCTGAGCGCGCGCGGGCGGGAGCAGGCGCAGGCGCTCGCGGACAGGCTCGCCGCGGAGGTCGAGCCGGTGGTCGTGCTCTCGAGCCCGCTCCTGCGCGCCCGCGAGACGGCCGCCTCGATCGCGCGCGCCGCCGGCGCGGAGCTGAGGATCGACGAGCGACTCTCGCCGGGCGCGGAGCTGGACGACGTGCTCGCCGCCCTGAAGGGCCTCGACGGGCCGGTCGTCGCGGTCGGCCACCAGCCGGACTGCTCGCTGATCGCGGAGGCGCTTGGCGTTCCGGTCGACTTCTCGCCGGCCGGGCACGTCGTGATCGAGCTCAGCTGAGTCGCTGCTCCAGATCCGCCCACCAGGCGGCGTTCCACTCCATCAGCTCGATCCCGTAGCGCAGCACGGTCCCCGATGTCTCGTCCAGCTCGTCGAGCTCGTCGCCGATGCCGCGGAAGAGCGCCGCCGTCTCCTGGTACCAGACGCGGCGGCGGCCGACGAGGTCGAGCAGCTGCTCCGGCGGCACCAGGTCACCGAAGAAGAGCTTGAGCAGGCCTTCGTCGCGGATCTCGTACGACTCGTCGACCTCCGCGAGCCACCCATCGACCGCTCGCCGACCGGCCTCCGTCAGGCTGTAGACGCGGCGTGGCACCCGGCCGCGCGGCTCCTCGCGCGAGTCGACGAGGCCGGCGTCCTCCAGGCGCCGCAGCTCGGGGTAGATCTGGCCGTAGCTCGCTCCCCAGAAGAAGCGGGTCGACCGGTCCGTGACCTGCTTGATCTCGTAGCCGGTCCGGGACTGCCAGGCGAGCAGGCCGAGGATCACACGAGCTGTCGGGCTCAAGCTTGACATATCTGGCAGATGCATATTAACCTCTCGGGTAGATATGTCCAGCGCCATCTCCGTCAGCGGGCTGCGCAAGTCGTACGGCGACCTCGAGGCGGTGCGGGGAATCGATTTCGAGGTCGGCGCGGGCGAGGTCTTCGGGCTCCTCGGTCCGAACGGCGCCGGGAAGACGACGACCGTCGAGATCCTCGAGGGCTACCGGCAGCGCGACGCGGGCGAGGTGCGGGTGCTCGGCTTCGACCCAGGCCGCGCTGAGCGGGCGTTCCGCGAGCGGATCGGGGTAGTGCTGCAGCAGTCGGAGCTGTGGCCGATGCTCACGGTCGGCGAGGTGCACCGGGTCTTCGCCGGCTACTACGCGCGGCCGCGGGACGTCCACGAGGTGATCGGCCTCGTCGGGCTGAGCGAGAAGCGCGACGAGCAGGTGAAGACGCTCTCCGGCGGGCAGAAACGGCGCCTCGACCTCGGCGTCGCGCTCGTCGGTGACCCCGACCTCGTCTTTCTCGACGAGCCGACGACCGGGTTCGACCCCGCAGCCCGCCGCAACGCGTGGGAGCTCATCCGCTCGCTCCGCACGCTGGGCAAGACCGTGCTGCTGACGACGCACTACCTCGACGAGGCGCAGCAGCTCGCCGACCGCGTCGCGGTGCTGCGCGCCGGCGAGATCGTGAAGCTCGGAACGCCTTCGGAGCTGACGGCCGCGACGAGTGTGCAGATTCGGTACCTCGCTGGCGGCGAGGAAATCGTCGTCGAGACCGACGAGCCGACGCGCGTTCTCAACGGGCTGACGGCGGAGGCGCTCGCGAACGGGGTCGAGCTGGAAGGGCTGGAGGTGCGGCGGGCGACGCTCGAGGACGTCTACCTCGACCTCCTCGCGGAGGATCAGATGTGAGTCTCGTCTGGCATCAGCTCCGCACGGAGCAGCTGACGTTCTGGCGCAGCCGCGAGGCGGCGATCTTCGTGTTCCTCTTCCCGCCGCTCCTGTTCGTCCTGCTCGCGTCCGTGTACGGCGAGGGCACTGAGAACGGCAGGCCCCTCGAGAGCTACCTGGTCGCGGGGCTGATCGGCTACGCCGTCGCCAACACCGCGCTCGGCGGCCTCGCGATCACGCTCGTGATCCGGCGCGAGTACGGGATCCTGAAGCGACTCCGCTCGACACCCCTGCCGGCCCAGGTCTTCCTCGCCGCAGTGCTCACCTCGAACGTGTTCATCGTCGCGCTCCAGGCAGTGGCGGTGGTCGCCCTCGGCGTCCTGCTCTTCGGCGCCGATCTTCCCGCGGATGCGCCCTCATTCCTGCTCTCGCTCCTGCTCGGGGCCGTCTCGTTCGCCGGCCTCGGGCTCGCCGCAGCCGCGCTGATCCGGTCGGCGGAGGCGGTGGCCGCGGTCGTCAACGTGATCATCCTCCCGATGTCCTTCCTGTCCGGAGCCTTCGGCGAGACGGAGAACCTGCCCCGCGTGCTCGAGCTGATCGCGGCCGTCCTGCCGCTGAAGTACCTGATCGAGCTCGTCCTTGCCACGTACGTCGACGGCGAGCCGATCTGGGAGCACCCCACGGCAATCGCCCTCGTCGCGGCCTGGGGCGTGGCCGGGTACGCCGTCGCATACGCTCGCTTCGGCTGGGAGCCGCGCGAACGTTAGAGGTCTTTCAGCAGGGGGTACCACCGCTTGCAATGCAGTCTCTTGCTCCGATCGCCTTCCTCGACGAGGAGGGTGACATCCGCGTCAACTTCGGTGTCTTCGCGGGCCGCGACGCGACCCAGGCCGAGATCGACGACCTCGCCAAGGACCTGCTCGACGAGGTCTCGGCGGTCACGATCGTCGCCGAGCAGCGGACGGTCGCCGACCGTGAGATGGAAGCTTCGGTCCACCAGATCCGGATCGAGCTCGAGCCGGAGGCCGACCCGCAGCGGCCGCTCTTGATCGCCGAGCGCTGGGCCGGAGCCTGCGTGGCTGAGCGCCACGCCGAGATCACTGAGGCGTAAGTACGCTGCGGCGATGGCCGCCCGCCCCGATCTCCGCAACGTCGCGATCGTCGCCCACGTCGACCACGGCAAGACGACGCTCGTCGACGCGATGCTCTGGCAGTCCGGCGCCTTCCGCGCCAATCAGGAAGTGGCCGAGCGCGTGCTCGACTCGATGGACCTCGAGCGCGAGAAGGGAATCACGATCCTCGCCAAGAACACGGCCTTCCGGTACGGCGACGTCAAGATCAACATCGTCGACACGCCCGGCCACGCCGATTTCGGCGGCGAGGTCGAACGTGGGCTGACGATGGTCGACGGTGTGCTCCTCCTCGTCGACTCGAGCGAAGGGCCGCTGCCGCAGACCCGTTTCGTCCTGCGCAAGGCCCTCGAGGCGCGGCTGCCCGTGATCCTCGTCGTCAACAAGGTCGACCGGCCGGACGCCCGGATCGAGGAGGTCGTGAACGAGGTCTACGAGCTCTTCCTCGACCTCGACGCGGAGGAGAGCCAGATCGAGTTTCCGATCGTCTACACGAACGCGAGGGAGGGCCGCGCCGGACTCGAGCCCGAGGGGCTCGCCGACGACCTGCAGCCCCTTTTCGAGCAGCTGCTCGAGACGATCCCGGCGCCCGAGCACGACCCGGAGCACCCGCTGCAGGCGCTCGTCACGAACCTCGACGCGTCGCCGTACGTCGGCCGGCTCGCGCTCGCCCGCGTCCAGCACGGGTCGATCCGCAAGGGGCAGCAGGTCGCCTGGTGCCGCGCCGACGGAAGGGTCGAGCGCGCGAAGCTGACGGAGCTCTACGTGACCGAGGCGCTCGACCGGGTGGAGGCAGACGAGGCCGGCCCCGGCGAGATCGTCGCCGTCGCCGGCATCGCGGAAGTGACGATCGGAGAGACCCTCGCCGATCCGGACGATCCGCGGCCGCTCCCGGTGACGCAGGTCGACGAGCCGAGCCTGTCGATGACGATCGGGATCAACACCTCGCCGCTCTCGGGCCGCGAGGGCGACAAGCTGACCGCATCGATGCTGAAGGGGCGTCTCGACCAGGAGCTCGTCGGCAACGTCTCCCTCCGCGTCCTGCCGACGGAGCGGCCGGACACGTGGGAGGTGCAGGGGCGGGGGGAGCTCCAGCTCGCGGTCCTCGTCGAGCTGATGCGCCGCGAGGGCTTCGAGCTCACCGTCGGGAAGCCGCAGGTCGTGACGCAGCTCGTCGACGGTGCGGTGCACGAGCCGGTCGAGCGGCTCGCGATCGACGCGCCGGAGGAGTACGTCGGCGTGCTCACACAGCTGCTCGCGCTCCGCAAGGGCCGCCTCGAGCAGATGGTCAATCACGGTACGGGCTGGGTGCGGCTCGAGTACCTGGTTCCGGCACGCGGGCTGATCGGCTTCCGCACCGAGTTCCTGACCGAGACTCGCGGCACCGGCATCCTGCACCACGTCTTCGACCGCTACGAGCCATGGCACGGAGAGCTGCGAACGCGGCCGACGGGCTCGCTCGTCGCCGACCGCCGCGGCCCCGCCACCTCGTTCGCCCTCCAGAACCTGCAGGAGCGGGGCCAGCTCTTCGTCGGCCCCGGAACCGAGCTCTACGAGGGGATGATCGTCGGCGAGAACGCGCGCGCCGAGGATCTCGACGTCAACGCGACGAAGGAGAAGAAGCTGACGAACATGCGCTCGTCGACGGCCGACGAGCTCGTCCGCCTGATCCCGCCGCGGCCGATGTCGCTCGAGCAGGCGCTGGAGTTCATCCGCGAAGACGAGTGCATCGAGGTGACGCCGGCAAGCGTGCGCCTGCGCAAGGTCGAGCTCGATGCGTCCCGCCGCCAGAGCGCGGCCAGCAAGAAGGCGAAGGCGCTGGCGACCGCCGGCGGCTAGCTTCTCGCGCTCTCCACCGCCGAGCAGAGCCGCTCGCGGACGCCGAGCTCGCGTTCGACCGGCTCCGTTACGAGCTCTTGTGCCACCGCCTCGACCTGATCCCGAAGGGAGCGGGCCGCCCTCCGCGCTCGTCTGTTCGCGCCGACGCCGTTGATGAGCCGCGCCAGGAACGCCAGCAGCAGTCCGGCCGCGGCACCGCCGAGCAGGAGCCACGTCGGGATCGGAACTTCCGCCACCTCCGGGAGCGGGACCACGTCCTCGATCCGGAGCCAGCCGAGGAGCGCGAGGACGGCAAGCCAGGCTGCGCCGGCGGCAAGTGCGATCGCGAGCACGCTCTGGAGCCAGCCGGCGACCCGCCACCAGCGCGGCCGCGAGACGCGGAGATCGGCGCCTGCCATGGCGCGATCGAGACGGACCGCCACCTGCTCGTCGGCCGCGACTGCCGCTGCCCGCACGAGCCGCGGCCAGGGCGACGCCAGGCCCTCGGCCGCCCCGTCGGCCAGGCGACGGGCCGCACTCGCCACCTGCGCCCGCTGGACGTCCGTCGGCGGCGGCATCGACGTCCGCGTCTGCGGCTCCGGCGACTCCGAAAGCCTGAGCCGACGGAGTGGATCTGGCCGGAAGCGCCGGAGCCAGCGGACGGGCGGCCAGCCCGTCGCAAGGACGCCTCGGCGCAGGTGAGCAGCCCGCACGGCGCGGACGACGGTCGGGACGCCCGCCGCCTCCTCGAGCGCCTCCTGGAGACGCCGCGAGTCCTCTGCCCCGACGCCGCGCGCGCTGCCCTCGCAACTCGCAGCCAGCGGCTCTGCCGCCTGCTCGACGTCGGCGGCCAGTTTGGCCACCGCGGCATCACGCGCCGCGACCCTCTCGGCGAGCAGCCGCCGCAGCTCCAGAATCCCGTCGCCGCTCCGCGCCGAGACGACGACGAGCGGCAGCCTCGGCAGGCCGTCCCGTTCGAGCAGGCGTTCCATGTCCGTCCGCCACGCGTCCACCTCGTCCGCCCCGAGCAGATCGGCCTGGTTCAGGACGACGCCCATTGCTGCTGCGTGCGTCGCCAGCGGCCCGAGGTAGCGATCGTGCAGCGAGGCGTCGGCGTACTTCTGCGGCTCGACAATCCAGAGGACGAGGTCGGAGAGACCGACCACGCGCTCGGCTTCGAGCCGATGTGATGTCTCGATCGAGTCGAAATCCGGAAGGTCGAGCAGCACGAGTCCGCGAAGCCCGTCCTCGTCGACGCGGTGGCGGCGGCCGATCTCGAGCCAGTCGAGCAGCGCGTCCCCGCCGTCACCCCAGCTTGCCGCTTGACCGACCGCCGTCGTCGGCCGGCGCCGCCCGACAGCGGCCAAGTCGGTGCCGGTGAGGACGTTGAAGAGCTGCGACTTGCCGACGCCGGTGGGGCCGGCGAGCGCGACGACCGTCGACTCGAGACCCAGCCCCAGCCGCGCTCCCGCCCGCTCGACGACGGCGCGAGCAGCATCGACATCCGCGGCGTCGAGCCTGCCGGAGGCGAGATCCGCCGCCTCGCGCAGGGCCGCAAGGCGCTGATCGAGCTTTCCGCTCACGCAGCCCGGCGCACGGCATCGACGGCCCCGTGCCGCCGCGCGAAGGCGTCGGCCTCCGGCACCGCCTCGTCGAGCAGGGCGTGGAACCGACCCGCCTCGCCGCGCAGGAGCCGGTCGACGCGCTCGATCAGATCCTCGCGGGCGCGCGAGGCCAGCGTCCGGACCGCCTGGTCGCCGAAGATCGCCTCGAGCACCTTGTGGCCGAGGGCGGAGGTGGCCACCCGCGACGACCACCTCGGCGCCGGTGAGGCCGCCAGTGTGCGCGAAGACCGCGAGCATCACCGTCAGCCCTGCCCCGTTGACGCCCAGCGACGCAATACGCGCCGTCGCGCGCTTGGACGCACCTTCCTCCCGGACGAGGTCGAAGACGACCCCCTGCCAGGCGCGTACCTCTACCTCCGCCGACGTCGCAAGCTCGGCCGTCGCGCGCTCGAGCGCAGGCGCATCCTGGAGCAGCGCGCGGCCGGGCACGCGCTCTCTCCAGGCCCGCGCCGTTCGCTCAGCGGCTCGCTCGGCGGCCGTGCGCACTACCGCTTCGACCCGGTGCTCGACCGCCACCTTGAGCTCCGATTCCGCAGCCGGCGCGCCCGTGACGATGCTCTTGAGCCGGTCGCGAAGCCAGCCGACGCGGGTTTCGAGCGCGCGCATGACGTCGCCCGTGCCGACGACCTCATGCCACCGGGCCAGCACCTCCCCGCGCAGCAGCGCGCCGCTCCGCAGCGCGGTCTCCACCTCCCGCAGCGCATCTGCATAGGCATGATCGGCTTCCGCGCGGAGCTCCGCGGCGGCCGCGAGCTGCTCCATCGCAGCCCGCTCGACGACCAGCGCCCGCACGGGCAAGCTCGCTAGCGCCCCGCGCAGCGTCCTCCGCACGAGCGCCGCCCGCGCCTGCGCGTCGGCCGCGAGCCCGTCGAGCCAGGCCCGCACCGGCCAGAGCGCGCCGGCCGGCAGCAGCTCCTGCTCGAGCTGGACCTCCGGGACAACGAGAACCTCGGCGTCCCCGAGCTGCTCGGCGTCGAGCATTTGCCGCAGGTGCGTCGGCACCTCCCGGTCCGCGTCCGCCGGCACCCGGTTCAGCACGATCGAGAGCGCCGTTCCGCGCTCGCGCGCCGAGCGGAGGAACTCCCAAGGGACGGCGTCGGCGTAGCGCGCCGCTGTCGTGACGAAGAGCCAGCCGTCCGCCGCGGCGAGCAGCTGGTTCGCGAGAGCGCGATTCTCGGCGAGCACCGAGTCGATGTCCGGCGAGTCCAGCAGTGCGAGCCCCGGCGGAAGGGAATTCGTGGAGACGAGCTGGAGCGTTCCGGCCGCACCGGCTCCGCCGGTCACCCGCGCGAGCGCGGGGAGGACGCGGTCGCCTTCAAACGCTGGCACGTCCTGCGCGTTGCAGGCAAGTACGGGCGCGCGCGTGGTCGGGCGGAGCACGCCGGCCGCGCTGACGACCGAGCCGACGAGGCTGTTGACGAGCGTCGACTTGCCGGCGCCGGTCGAGCCGCCGACGACGATCAACGCAGGTGCGTCGAGCCGGCGCAGTCGCGGCAGTACGTAGTCGTCGACCTGCGCCACGAGGTCGTTCCGGACGCGCCGCGCCTCGTCGGCGCCCGGGACGTCGAGCTCGAGCCGTACGGCGCCGAGCTCGTCCCTGAGCCGCTCCAGCGGCCCGATCGGATCCGAGGTCATGGCAGGCTGGGTACCCGCTCAGCGGCGGACGGAAGCGTGCGCCGGCAGTAGTACCGCTGGACGTACTCGACGCGGGCGAGAACAACGATCTCCTGCATCACGCCCTTCCCGGCAGTCGATGCCCGTACGCTCCAACTGCGACCGAGAGCGGCCCTTTGCACGGAGTCGCTCCGCCGTGCAAGAGTGTCCTGACTGAAGGGGTCGAAGGGAACGACGATGGAAGACCGCCCGGCCTCCCCGGTTCGACTCGAGGGCCGCCTCGATCCGCAACTGAGCCGCTGGCTCTGGCTCGTGAAGTGGCTGCTGGCGATCCCGCACTTCATCGTGCTGTTCTTCCTCTGGATCGCCTTCGTCGTGTTGACGATCGTCGCCTTCTTCGCGATCGTCTTCACCGGTCGCTATCCGCGGGGCATCTTCGACTTCAACGTTGGCGTGCTGCGCTGGACCTGGCGCGTCTCGTACTACTCGTACGGCGCGCTCGGGACGGACCGCTACCCGCCGTTCACGCTCGACGAGCAACCTGACTATCCGGCGACACTCGCCGTCGCATACCCGGAGCGGCTCTCGCGTGGGCTCGTGCTCGTGAAGTGGTGGCTGCTCGCGATCCCGCAGTACATCCTGGTCGGGATCTTCGTCGGCGGCGCCGGTTCTGCGGCCGGCGAGGCCCAGGACCAGGGCGGGTGGCACTGGTGGTATGGCGGCGGGCTCATTGGCCTCCTCGTGCTCTTCGCAGGAGTCGCACTCCTCTTCACGGCGCGGTATCCGCGGGGTCTCTTCGACTTCGTCCTCGGCCTCGACCGCTGGGTGGCACGGGTTGCGGCGTACGCATTCCTGATGACGGACTCCTATCCACCGTTCCGACTCGACCAGGGCGAGGACGACCCGGCGGGCGCAGCGGCGCCGGCGCCGGAACCGTCTCCGGCAGCGGCAGCTCTGGAGCAGCCGCCGCTTGTTGCCCAGACCGCTGTGCCACAGGCTGCGCCTCGCCCACGGGGCGGAGCTGGACGCGTCGCCCTCATCGTCGTGGGAGTCATCGCGGCGCTGCTCTCGCTGGCGTTGCTCGCAGGGGGTACGGCCCTCGTCGTGGTCGATCAAGTCCAACGCGACAACGACGGCTTCCTGATGTCCCCGAGCGAGGACTTCTCCACAGCAGCGTACGCCATCGTCTCCGACAGCGCCGACGTGGACTTCAGCGGCTCCGAGCGTGCGGCGCGGGCGATCCTCGGCGACGTCCGCATCCGCAGCGAGAGCGATCGCAACGTCTTCGTGGCCATCGCCCGGAACACCGACGTCGCGGAGTACCTGCGCGGCGTCGAGCGCTCCGTCGTCACGGACATCGGAGAGGATCCGGAATACTCGCACCGCCAGGGCGACGCGCCGACCGCTCCTCCCGGTGACCAGGACTTCTGGGCGGTATCCAGCAGCGGGTCCGGCGAGCAGACGCTCGAATGGGAGCCGGAGGACGGCAGCTGGAGCGCAGTCGTCATGAACTCCGACGGATCGCGAGGAGTGGCAGCCGAGCTGAGCATCGGAGCCGAGCTCGATGCTGCGCTCTGGGTAGGCATTGTGCTGCTCATGGTGGGCGCCCTCCTCGCCGCTCTCGCAGCGATCGCCATCACGGCCGGCGCTCGTCGAGGGCGTGCGACCCCAAGCGCCGTCGGCTGACCGCCGCGCAGCTTCGCGCGCGACTAGCTGTCCTGCCCACAGACGTTGTGAACGCGGCTGATCGGGGGTAGGCCGCCGAGGGAGCTGTGTGGTCTGCGCTCGTTGTAGTGGCGTAGCCAGTGTGGCAGGGCGGCGGCGCGGTGTCGATCGGTGCGGTAGCGGACGCCGTAGGCCCATTCGCGCGCCATCGTCTGGTGGAAACGTTCCACCTTCCCGTTCGTGCGGGGCCGGTAGGGCTGGGTGGTGAGGTGGCGGATGCCACGCCGGGCGAGCAGCTCGCGGAGCGAGCGATTCTTCGTGTAGACGAACGCGTTATCGGTCATCAGCCGTCGCGCCTCGATCCCGTGCTCGGCGAAGAAGGCGAGTGCGCGTTCGAGGAATGCGGTCACGGTCGCTGCGCGTTCGTCGTCGAGCAGTTCGGCATAGCCGAGGCGCGACCGATCGTCGACGATCGCGTGCGCGTAGTCGTAGCCGACGCGCTGGCGCTTCTCGTCGGCTGTCCGTCGCCGATCGCCGGTGAGCGCGTGCCCGGGGCGTTCGAAACGTCCGTAGAGACTGACGTCCATGTGCAGTAGATCGCCAGGGCATGGCCATTCGTAGCGCCGCGCCGGTTCGCGCTCCCTGCGAGATGGACGCGAGAGTCCGTGCCGAGCGAGCACCTTCGAGATCGTCGAGTGTGGGTGGCCGGTCTCAAGCGTGAGCAGCCGCGGGCCCCAGCCGCTGCGCCGCCTGGCAGCGCAGATCTGTCGCTGCTCGCTTCCTGAGAGCAGACGCGGCATCCGCCGGGGCCGGCTCGAGCGGTCGTGCAAACAGACAAGCGTTGCGCGGTCAATCGCGCTCGCAGCACGCCAGCGCCGCGACCAGCGGCATGCCGTCGCCGGCGAGACACTGAAGGCAGCCGCGGCCGCCTTCAACGACCAGCCATCCTCGACCGCACGAACAAGCGCGTAGCGGCCAGCCAATCCGAGCTTCGCGTTACGGTGCAGCACCATCCGGGTCCCTCCTTCGGGAGTGAGTCCTCGCAGACCCACAGCCTCGAAGGAGGCCCGGATGACCTCCCAACCGTTCACAACCTGTGTAGGCACGTCAACTAGCGCCAGGCTGCGTAAGGCGGAAGCCGGCCGTCCGTCTCGTTCCAGTAGTCGCGATGGTCGACGACCTTTCCGTCCGCGTCGAAGCGGAGGATCGTCGTGCCGGCCAGCGTCAGGGTCCG